>Ga0184612_10000470_pt1 | contig 18875 bp, 15 predicted proteins | sample PLM3_60_coex_FD_133163 | JGI IMG/M metagenome (GOLD analysis project Ga0184612, IMG submission 133163) | Groundwater sediment microbial communities from an aquifer in East River, Colorado, USA - PLM3_60_coex | ecosystem: Environmental > Terrestrial > Soil > Riparian zone | place: USA: East... | reverse complement strand
GCTGGCCTGGGGTCCGCCGCATAAACACGTTAGTGATGATCAGGACCTCGACAGACGTAGCGACAATCTCCTGCCGTACTTCAACATATTTAGCTTCCTCGAGCAGGGCGAGAGGTGCGATAGAGAGGAATTCGACCTGTAGTAGATCGGCACCTCGGTGAAGCCTGGTCTGACGAGCAGCCTCGCCAGGGTAATCCTGGCGGGGCTGCTGTTTTCCGGGCCGGCTGCGCGGCCGCTCCTTCCTTCATCAGCCCTCCGGTATGCTCCCCTGCGTGAGAGACTGTGGCGAAGCCCTCTGTCATCTCACAGGCGAAACGATCCCCCTCACCTTAATCCTCTCTCCCCCTTCGAGAGAGAGGAGTTTCGTTTTCGGTCCCCTCTCCCCATCGGTGGAGAGGGCGAGGGTGAGGGGAGGCTTTCGGAGCAGTGACCGGGTCACGACCTGGGAAGCGGTGGCGGTGGGAGGGAACAGTGGAAGCTGCTGAGGGGGAGCAAGTGGGAGATGGCGATCGGGTCGGAGGTGAGGACGTTACCGGAAGTCCGGCGTTGAGCGCTAAGGGGCCGGCGTGGCCTCCTGCTCCGGCTTTCGGGCCTCGAGAAGCAGGCTGCCCTCGGTGAGGAAGATCGGGGGTGGGTTCTGCGCCCCAAGCTGGACCGGCACTGTCCAGAGGAGGGTTGAGACCGGGGAACTCATGTCAGCGACCAGCAGCCAGCGACCCTCCGGAATCTGCTCGAAAGTGAACCTGCCCTTGTCGTCGGTCTTGGCGAAGCGGACGAGCGCCTCCCCTCCGTCCCTTCCGACCGCCAGCCGGTGGGCCGTGAGAAGGGTAAAGGCCCGCTGGAACGCCTCGAAGGGGAGCGGCTGCCGCCGTCCGGCGACCCACTGGCGTTGTATCCTGGCGAGGGCCGACTCGAGATAGGGCGCGGAAGGGAGCAGGCTGACCTCGCCGTTCTCCAGAGGGACGGCGATAGGGGCCAGGACGTAGCCAACCCCGGAGACAGTTCGGAGCCGACCCGCTGCTTGATTTGCCAACAGCTCCTGCACCGCGCGCTGGACTGGACTTTCCGCCGCGGGTTGTTGCTTTGCTGAAGGCGCGGCCGTCGTCGCGGGTCCGGCGCACGCGGTGAGAGCGAGCAGCATCGGCGCCAGCACTAACATGACTTGTCGTCCTGTTGATCTGTTTCTCATCCCTCCTCCTTCAGAGAGTTGTGAGTGAATCGTTCGCCTACTGATTCTCACATTCGCCGGTCCGGCGTGTCGGGCCTCCGCTGGTGACGCCCTTTTGTCGATGACGGCTGCGGCTAAGGATACACGATAGCCGGAAGGAACGCAATCCCCAGTTCCTGCATTTGCAACCGGCCATTTTCCGCTTGACGATCCCCCTGGTCTTTCCCATATACTTGCTGTAGCCCCCTCATCCGGCCCTCTCCCCCACTGGGGGAGAGGGCCGGATGAGGGGGACTTTCTAAGTAATGACAGGAATCGTCTGCGGCTGAACGCGTTACCCACATTCACGAGTGAGGAGCAGGATGAAAAGACATTGGGCAAGCGGTCTCCTGGCAATGCTGTTGGTGTTCGGCGTGGTCGTACCGGCTTTGGCGAACGATGAGCAACATCCGGGCGCGCGGCTCTTTTACCCTCTCTGGGACGTTTCCACCCCCAACCGCCTGACCTTCATCGTCGTAACACGGGAGGCGCTGAACGATGGGGCAAGTATTGTCGCGGTCCCGGCCGGCACGATCCTGAACGGCGTCGGGACCCTCATCAACCAGTTCAGGGTCCAGGGCAGCCCTGGGAACTGCTTCCCGCGGGGGGCTGACGGCAGCTCACTGAATGTCAACCGGAGCGACCTGGGCGGGACGAGCGCCGTTCCGGTCTTCGTGGACGATCTGCACTTCGAGTACTATGGCAGAAACTGCGCGAGCGCGAATGACGTCACCCACATGAGCTGCGCGGACATCGACCTCTTCCTGCTCGCCTCCTCCGACAACCCGATCACGAAGCCCAGGTCGGCCTTCTCGGCCGTGGCTGGCGAGGGTCGGGGCGCGCTCGATGTCCACCTGGTCATCAACGGTAACGGGAGCCCCACGGCGCGAAAGGCAGAGAACTCCCTGATGGGCCACGCCGTCATTTCGGACCTCGCCGAGGGGTGGGCCGCCACGTACCCGGCTGCGGCGGCGAAGGCCACGGCCTGTCCCGTCTGCGAGACTGTTGGTGGCGGCGCAGAGGTCGGTTACGAGAACTACCCGATGGAGGTCTTCCTGCCGTTCGCACTGGCCGATTCCTTTCCGACCCAGGGCGGCCCCCTTCGGAACCTCCTCTCCCTCTGGGGTCCGCCGCTCTTTGCCGGGGGGAACCTGAACGATACCTCGATCAACCTCGACTTCAAGTGGTGGGATGGGCGGGAGCGCGCCTTCGCCGGGTCGGTGGCCGATCATTCGATCGTGCGGCCGCTCGGAGGGGCCTCGATCGCTGGCCTGGCGAGTCCGCTCGACGCCAGCCGCTTCGATGTGGCGAACTTCGTGTGCGGGCACGACGGGGCCGGCACGAAGGCCGAGAACGACGGCTTCCCGCGGGCCGGCACGAGTGCCACCGCCTGCGGCGCGCCCGACGTCCCCGACACGGCCCACCCGAGCGACAACTTCGAGGCCACCTCGGACATCACCAACTCGGGCCACCAGATCCAGAGCTCGACTGCGATCGGGTGGTGGCGGTTCAGGCTTCGCAGTGACGGCGCCTCGCCGATCATTGGCGCCGCGCACTCGGGGCGCGGACTGGTCGGCGTTGTCCTGTCCTCGACGACCGGCGCCGGCGCTGGAGGATTCGGCGACGCGATCCGGCTCTGGCACAAGGGCGCCTGCAAGCTCGCCCAGAGCAACCAGACGTATGGCCCGCCGCACCTGCGCGACGGCGGTGTCTGGTCGAACCCGATCAGCACCTTCGTTCCAGAAGACCTCGTGAGCCTGTTCAATGTCTTCACCCTCGACAACCAGGGCAGGATCTGCAGCGGCCTGTTCACCGGCATCTGATACACACGCATTAAATGAAGTGTCATTGCGAGATGCGAGACCCCTCGCCTGTCCTGAGCCGAGTCGAATCTTGTCCTGAGCTTCATCGAAGGGCCTGCGCTAAGCCCTGTCGAAGCGGGCCTGTCATTGCGAGGCTGACACAGTCAGCCGAAGCAATCCCTGGACTGAGGTGCTCGAAGGCTCGGGGCTCGGGGCAGGCTCCGCAATCTCGCGATCACGCAGGCAAGACCTGTGAGATTGCCACCCCTTCGCGGAGTTTACACTGAGCGACGCGAATGTGCTCTGGGCTTCGGCTTATGTGGTCGCTCGCAATGACAATGTAACACCATTTAATGCGTTTGTATCAGTGTCCTGGGTCATTCATTTGCGCAATAGGATCCCCTCTCCCCCGCGCGGGGGAGAGGGCGAGGGTGAGGGGGTCCTTCGCACCGCCACCAGCCGCACCACAACCCTCTCCCCCGGTGGGGAGTGAGGGGGCCGCGTGTTCGTCCGAGTTTCTCCTTGACGTTGTTGTTCGCCCATCCGTATACTTCCAGCCAGCATTGGCGAGAGTTTCTGGGCTCTTGGCCCGCGTACAGAGAGGACTCATGGGCGCCGTCCTGGGGCTTTACCGACACCGGAGCCTGATTAAGAATTTTGTCAAACGCGACCTGCAGGCCCGCTATAAGGGCTCGGCCATCGGCCTCTTTTGGTCGGTGGTGCACCCGTTGGTCATGCTGGCACTCTATACCTATATTTTTTCGGCCATTCTCAGCGTGCGGGTGGGGGCACCGGAAGGGACCGGGAGTTTCGCGATCTACCTTTTCTGCGGGCTCCTGCCATGGAACGCGTTCGCCGAAGGGGTCAGTCGTTCCACCGGCGTCATCCTGGAGCACGCCAATCTGATCAAGCGAACCCTCTTTCCCTCGGAGGTCCTGCCGATCTATCCGGTCGTCTCCGGGATCGTCAATCAGCTCATCGGTCTTGGCATTCTCCTGGCCGTCTTGATGGTCACTGCGCATCCCCTTCGCCCTCTCATCCTGATCCTGCCGATTGTCCTGCTGCTCCAGTTCGCCTTGACCGTCGGGCTGGCCTGGATCGTTGCGGGGATCACCGTCTTTGTCAGGGACCTGGGGCAACTCGTGGGGATGGTCATGACGATCTGGCTCTTCCTCACCCCGATCTTCTACCCGCCAAACCTGATCCCGGAGCGACTGCGATTCCTGCTGGCGACCAACCCGATCTACGCGCTGGTCGAGTCCTACAGGTGTCTCATCCTCAAGGGGCAGATGCCCACTGGCGACAGCCTCGCCGTCCTGGGCTTTTCCTCCGTCGGAACCTTCCTGGTGGGCTACCTCGTGTTTACGCGAATGCAGGGCGCCTTCGCTGACGTGATCTGATGTACGCGGTTGAAGCTGAGAACCTCACGAAGATTTACCGGATCTACGCTGACCCCAAGGATCGGCTGAAGGAGTATTTCCTGCGCGGCCGCCGAACGTACCACCAGGAATTCTGCGCCATGAGGGATGTGAGCTTCCGGGCCCAGGTCGGCTCGACGGTCGGACTGATCGGGGACAACGGCGCGGGCAAGAGCACGCTGCTGCAACTGGTGGCCGGCACGCTCAGGCCAACCTCTGGCAGCGTGCGGGTCCAGGGCCGAGTCTCCACGATCCTGGAGTTGGGCTCGGGGTTTAATCTTGAGTTTACCGGCCGGGAGAACGCCTTTATGGGTGGGGCGATCATGGGGATCGGGCAGCGCGAGATGGAGCGGCGCTTTCCGGAGATCGCCGCCTTTGCCGAGATCGGCGAGTTCATCGACCGGCCCGTCAAGATGTATTCGACCGGCATGTTCCTTCGCCTGGCCTTCGCCGTCGCGACGAGCGTCGATCCGGACGTGCTGATCATTGACGAGGCGCTGTCGGTGGGCGACCAGTATTTCACCAAGAAGTGCATCGACCGGATCGAGCGCTTTCGGAAGGCGGGCAAGACGATCCTCTTCTGTTCGCACAACCTGTACCAGGTCCGGCTGATCTGCGATCATGCCATCTGGCTGCACCAGGGTCAGGCGGCGGCACAGGGGGAAGCCCCAGGCGTCATCGACGCCTATGAGAATTACGTGCGTGAGCGGGAGGCCCAGAGCGCTTCCCCACAGGACTCGCCGGAGCCGGCCGGCCCCAAGCCATTTCCCTGGATCGCCCGTGTCACGGTGGGCGCGGACGGAGATGATCACCCCCGCGATCAGTTCACCATGGGCGATGACGTGACCGTCAAGGTCTGGTACCAGGTGCCGAAGCCGCCGACACGCGTCCATGTGGGGGTTATCCTCAATCGAAACGACGCGGTCCAGTGTTTTGGCACGGGGACGCATTTTTCCCGCGTGGAACCGCCCCCCCGCTCCGGAGTAGCCTGTTTCTGCCTCCCCAAGGTGAACCTCCTGTCTGGCGAATACCATCTGACTGTCTATCTGCTGGATGAGACCGGCCTCCATGTCTATGACCAGCGCCTGCGCGGGGTGAAGTTCAAAGTGATCGAGACCGGCCAGGAACTCGGGGTCTGTTATCTCGACCACCGGTGGCGGTTCGAGCCGCAGCCGCATGAGAAAGGGCCCTCGGTGACGCCGACCGAAAAGATCCCCCCTGTCTAGTGATTCACAACAGTAACAATCCTCAATTCGATGAGTCTTTTGTCGAGGGCAGAATCCGTGAGCTGATCGGACGATCTCGCGTTGGCCGATCTGCCGCCCGTCGAGGCTGCATGAACGCCGGTCGTGCCGGCAAAGAGATTTCTCCGGTGCAAGGTCAATGGTACCTTATCACGCGCCGTGCTTCGCGCCACGCTTGGTCTCGATTTGCGGGGAGAAGGTATGGGGGTTGAAAGGAGACAAGGCATTGTACTCGCCGGGCCTCGACGACCGTGGGTCTGGTATCTGCTCGGCCTTGCCACGATGGTCGTGCTGGTGCATAGGCCCTTATTGGGAAGCTTTTTCTTGGATGATGATGGGCGGAACCTCTATGTGGGATCAAGAATCGAGAACTGGCTGGCGCTCTTCTACAATCGAGAGATTTCCATCGAGGTGAATAACTATTTTTATCGCCCGTTAAGTTACTTCTCCCTGTGGCTTGATTGGCGGCTGTTCGGCCTGAACCCGCTCGGATACCATCTTCATGCCCTCGCGCTTTTGCTCGCCAGTGGCCTGCTGCTGGTTGAGCTGATCCGGCGGATCACGCAGGACTCGACTTGGGCTTGGCTCGCAGGCGGGCTCCTGCTGCTGTCCCCCGTGGCGACCGCAACGGCTGCTTGGCTGTCCGCTGTTCACCTGGATCTCCTCGGCGGGTTTTTCTACCTCGGCTCCCTTCTCTCGTTCGTGCGGCATCGACAGGAGGGATCTCGCGGCTGGTATGTGATCTCACTGGCGCTGGCCGCAGCGAGCCTGTTTTCCAAGGAGACGATGGTCACACTCCCGCTGGTCTTGCTGATCGTTGATCGGACCATCGGCAGCGCCCAACGCGAGCGAAGGTGGTCACTGCTTCCCTTCCTTCCCTTTTTCGGTGTTCTGGCAGCCTATCTGGCGCTGCGGACCTATATGCTGGGAGGGCTCGGAGGCTATCCCTACCTACCGTTCACGGCGTCGTCCTACCTGGACCGGCTCTGGCGTCTCCCGCTTCTGCTCTCACGAGAGATGGCGGCCCTCTTCCCAATCGCGAGGGCGGCAGCCGGCCTCGCTGGCCTCGCTCTGGTTGCCTGCCTCCTTATTCGGTCGCCGAGGCGGCTCCTGTTTTATGTGGCCACCTTCCTCCTGATGCTTGCTCCAGCCGTTCCGGTTCTTGGGGCTCCTGTGTCCGGTCCCAGGAATCTCTTCATTCCGGCCCTTGCCGTCGCTGTCGCTTTCGCGGACGCCTTGCGGACGATGCTCCGTTCTCCATCGGGAGGCATGCGGATTAGCGGGATTCTTATTGGCTTCGTTTTCGCCTCTTCGTTGCTCGCCAGTTCATGGGGACTGGTGAAGGTGCACGTCGCTCGCTCCCAGAGCGCCCGCCGAGCAACCATGGCCGCCTGGCAAACGCTCCAGGCGCCGCCTCCTGCCACAAAGCTGTTTTTCGTCTACGACGGCGCGCCATGGTCACTTGCCGGCGTCTTGTCGCTGATGAGCAAGGGCGGGCCCCCCAGGCCGTTTGCCGTTCTTCGCCCGTCCACCTATAGGGTGAGCTGGGGGTTGGCCGAGCGGCTCTTGGCCGGGGAGCGCGTCAGGGTGTACGTCTATCACGAACCGACCGGGGAGTGGAAGGACTGGTCGGGCCAAGCCCTCGAAGAGCTCCGAGCCCACCTGGCGTCAAGGCGTTACCCGCCTCCTGTTTTCACCGTTCAGACCCATCAATACCGCCTGTCATTGCGGTGGGAGGGGCCCCTGAGGTCGCAGCCGGTTCATCTGTACGTGGGAAAGGGGGATCGTGGCATTTACTCAGAGGAACTGGCAGGCTATCGTGAAGGGAACATCTCGTTGCTCAGGAGCCCGGGGCAATACGAGCTTGCCGTGGCATACCAGCTCGACTCCGGCGTGGAAAGCCAATTGGCGGTCGCCTCAGTGAGGATCGACTCGGGAAGGAGTGGAGGCCGTCTCCGTATCCCGGACCACTATATGTGAGGAGGCGAAGGAATCGGGTGTCCGGAGGGGTTGGATCTATCGATAGCGAGGACCCCTATTCACGAGCCAGCCTGCCAGCAATGCGCATGAACCTTCGAATCACAACCCCCAGCACCCGTCTTTTCATGTGACTCGCGGCCAAACACGACGAGACGATCGAAGCGACGATCCTAAAGCGCACGATGCCAACTCGCCGGGGGAGGACTGAGACCGCGTGCTTTGAAGCTTGCGATTCCGCAGCCACCATTGGTCGAGCCGCGTCTCGTTGGTCGGGAAGCGATGCAGGAGGGCCGCGCCTCTTGTCTTGACTGAGGGACGAAAGAAGACTAGCATGAGAAGGCTGTTTGGGGGGGGCCAGGGGCGCTTCGGTAGGGTGCTGGGATCTCAGGGCTTAGAACATGAACTCTCGCCCTCCCAAACCCTGTCACACCTCAGCATGTCAGGCACCGAGGTGGGAAAGATCGGGTTTGACTCTCCTTTCGAGGGTCTGGGCAAAGCGCAGGTGAGGTCAGCCACCCACAGGATTTCCTGATGAGCTTTGCGTACTTGGTAATACGTTATGCCGTTTAGTCAAAGTTCCCAGCTATCAGTTATTGTTGAGTTTATCGAGAAAAAAAATCCGGCATCAATCCTGGATGTCGGCGTGGGAATGGGGCAATATGGTTTTCTGTCGCGTAACAACCTAGAAACCGTTCACCTCTTCTGTGCAAATGGTAAGAACGTATCACAAAGACCCAAACAAGAATGGCGAGTCCGCATCGACGGTATCGAAGCCTTCAGAACTTATCTAACGCCGGTTCATGATTATGTTTATAACAACATCGTGATCGGCGACGCCATCGATATCCTTCCCACGATCAATGACCAAACATATGAGTTAGTCCTGGCAATTGATATTCTGGAGCACTTTACAAAGCTGGACGGGTTAAGGTTTTTGTGGCATTTAAAACGTATAGCGAGCAAAGCCGTGCTAGTGAGCACGCCTAAGGAATTTCTTGGTCAGGAGGTGGAAGCCAATCCTTACGAAAACCATCGCTCCCAGTGGTCAGAGGAAGAGTTGGCTGAGCAGGGATTTGTGGAGATTCTTGAAAACAGGATAAGCTGGATAGCCGTATATAAGCCTGGCAGCCATACGTATCATGAATCTCAATAAAGGTGGCTCTTCAGGGAATCGTTGGGGGAACTGACCTCACCTTCGCTATGCTCAGACCCTCGAAGAGTTGTACCGCCCGATCTTGGGCCTCACCGCCCTGCGGACGGTGGTCACGGCGGACCTGGATGTGAAGGGACAGCAGGTGGTCGTCACGGTGGACGTGGGGGGCAGGACCGTTTCCGTGCCCTGACCATCAGGCCGCGGTCGAATGGCTCGCCGGATGATGGAATCCCGCTCCCCCGAATCGTCTGTACATGGACCTCGGACCGCAGGAAGTGCCGTCTTTCATAGGCGATCGGGGGGTGATGTCGAACGGGAGGTGGTATTCGAGGTCAGTCATCAGTGGAGCTTCGCCTTCAAGGCGGCTGCTTTTAGGCGCAGATCGGAGCTGTGCCTGTCCCTCACGATCTGGAAGCGGCTTCAGCCGGGCCGGTATTATACCCGGCTGACCGATCTGGCGACCCTGCGTCCGGAGAAGATCTGATCATGGCAGAAGGTGTAGCCGTTTCGACACGCCACGAAGGCTTGACGCTTCGACCCTATCGGCCGGGGGACGAGGAGGGGATCTTCGCGCTGTTCCAGACTGCCTATGGAAAGGAGCGCTCGCCGGCCTACTGGCGGTGGAAGTTCTGCGAGAATCCTGCCGGCCTGCAGATCATGCTCGCCGTGACCGAGGCCGGCGAGGTGGTAGGGCAGTATGCGGGGGTGCCCGCTTGGGCCGCCAAAGGCGGACGCCGCTATCTCCTCTCTCAGGCCGTGGAGAGCATGGTGGAGCCCCGCTTTCGTCGCGGGCTGAAGAATCCTGGCCTCCAGGTCACGCTCGTGAGACGCTTTTATGAGGAGTACATGGGTCCGGAGACGGGGGCGATGGCGTACGGCTTTCCGATTCCCGTCTATTGTCGTCTGCTGGTCCGGACGGGCGTCTGCACGGTCCTGCACAGGGTCGTGCAACTGGAGAGGGAGTTGACCGGAGACGCCAGAGACCCGGGCCGCCGCCAGGCCGCGTTGCGGTACCGGATCGAACAGGTGTCACGGTTCCCGGCCGCGGTGGACGGGCTGTGGCGGCGCTGCCAACAGGAGCTGCCACTGGCGATCATCCGCGACGCGCGTTACCTCAATTGGCGCTATGCCGATTGCCCGGAGGCGACCTACACCAGGCTCCTGGCGACCGATCGGTGGACCGGACAGATCGCAGGCGCGGCGGTCCTTCGCCTCGGCGTTGAGGGTCGGCCTGTGGCGTTGCTCGTGGACTGGCTCGTCCCGGCTCGAGGCCGAAGCCTCACAGGGGCGCTGCTGCAGCACTGTCACGCCCTTGCGGTGGCCTCGGGGCAGAGTCGGATCGAAGCCTGGTTCCCGAAATGGGCCCCCCAGTTCCAATTCTTGCAGGCGCGCGGCTACCAGCCCTCGCCAACGCAATATGAGATCGTGGTGGAGTCATTCCACCCGGAGCTGTCCCGCGACTGGGTACAGGGCCACTGGTACTACACGATGGGGGACTCGGATATCTACTAGTGACGTTTCAGGTCCCAATAGGGCGCGTCATTGCGAGCGCAGCGAAGCAATCTCATGAGTTACGTCGATGAGGAGACAGTATTGCATCTACATTACGACCAATCAAAGGAATACGACGCTTTATACAGGCGTATCCAGCGATCTAAAAAAGAGGGCGTACGAACATCGAGCAAAACTGGTGGATGGGTTTACGAAGAAATATAATCTTGCCAAACTAGTCTATTATGTGGTTTTCGACGATATTGAGAATGCCATCCTAAGGGAAAAGCAGATCAAGGCAGGGTCCAGGGCGAAGAAAATCCAGTTGATAAACCGAATGAATAACGACTGGAAGGATTTGTATGAGGAACTGTGAGATTGTGGAACCTATTCCATGAGTTGTCATTGCGAGCGCAGCGAAGCAATCTTGTCTGGCTAGCGGGCCCTGCCTCGCCTCTTCAGATTGCTTCGTCCCCTTCGCTTCGCTCTGGGTCCTCGCAATGACGTACGAGGTGTAACGCTCCTCGATATGGCGTCTGAGAGGAAAGCCAAATGATGCCGCCTGCGCCTCCTATGGCCTGGTCCGTTCCGCCGAAGGGGAGGGTCCTGGTCCTTGTCCCGCACCCCGATGACGAGAGCCTGGGGTGTGGTGGCGTCGTCGCGCTGCATTGCCGCCAGGGCGATCGGGTGACCATCCTCTTCGCCACCGATGGGAGAGCGGGCGATGTACTCGGCTATTACGCCGACCGCGACTATCGGGCGCTGCGCCGCGCAGAGGCAAGGCGCGCGGGGGAGGTCCTGGGCACCTCCGACTTGATCTTTTGGGATTACCAGGACGCGAAGCTTGCCGAGGCGGAAGATCTGGCCGATCGGCTGGGCGGGCTGTTCGCCGCAGAGAAGCCGGACATCATCTATCGCCCTTCGGTGCGAGAGATCCATCCCGATCACTGGGCGCTGGCCGTGGCCGTCGATCGGGCGCTTCAGAGCTGTCCGCGTACGGTGGCGGCCTATGCCTATGAGATCTGGGGCACCGTGCAGCCGACCCACGTGATCGACATCACCCCTGTATGGGATGTCAAGCGCAAGGCTATCGAAGAGTACGAGAGTCAGGTCCGGTACAACGACTACCTCCACATGGTCGCCGGGTTGAATGCATATCGGACCATTCACCTTCCGTCAGCTCGTTATGTGGAGGCGTTTGAGGCGGGGTAAACCGGAATGCGGATTCTCCAGATCGTGCATGGATTTCCGCCGGAGGCCATCGCCGGGACCGAGCGCTACTGCGAGGTAGTGAGCCAGCACCTGCTGGGATGGGGGCACGAGTGCATGGTCCTGGCCGGTTCGGATCGATCGGCCCCCGAGGCCACCCTTGCCACCGTGGACCAGGATGGCCTGCTGGTGACCAGGTACCTGCGAGCCGACGGGCGACCGCGCCGATGGACGGAGGAATACGACCCTGAGGCTGAAGGGCTGGCGCGACGTCTGTTGGCCCTCGTCCGCCCCGATGTCGTCCACCTTCACCACTGGCAGCGGCTGACCAACAACCTCGTGGCGATCTGCGCCGACCTGAGGATCCCCGTGGTCGTGACGCTCCACGACGCCTGGACCTCGTGTCCCCGAATTCACCGGGTCCGCGGCGACGGCGCGTTCTGCGCCGACCCGCCGGTCACCGCCCCATGCCTCACCTGCGCCGAGCGCGGCCCGTGGCAGGGCGATCAGGAGATCAGCAGCGCCTTGGAGCTGCGCCGAGAGATGATGGAGACGGAGCTCGCCCTGGCGACGGCGATTATCGCGCCGTCCGAGGCCCACCGCAGATTCCTTCTCGATCTCCTCGATCTCCCCGAGGATCGGCTGACCGTCGTGCCCCACGGGAGGATTCCGGCGGTCCAGGCTCAACCAGGGCATGGGCAACGGTTGGAGTTCCCCAGCCGGCCACTCCAGATCGGCCACTGGGGCTACCTGATGCACCTGAAGGGCACCCACCTGGTCCTGGAGGCGGTCCACCTGTTGCGCGATCCGTCGGCTGTTCAGGTCCATCTGATCGGGACCACGATAGAGCAGGACTACGAGCAGCGGCTTCGGGAGCTCGCCCGTGGCATCGCGGTTCAGTTCCACGGCGCCTATCAGTCGTCCGATCTTTGCGCCTTCGACCTCGACATCGCCGTCTTCGCCTCGATCGCCAGCGAGTCCTACTCGTTCGCCATCGATGAGGCCCTGCAGTTGAAGCTCCCGATCCTCGTGTCCGACCGTGGCGCCCTCCCTGAGAGGATCGGGGCGGCAGGCCTGACCTTTCAGGCCGGCGATGCGAGCGACCTGGCCCGGCGGCTTCAGGAGATCCTGGATGCGCCGGAGCGGTTGGACGCGATGCGCCGGAGTGTCCGGCCCGATCTGCTCTTTTCAATGGAGGTCCATGTCGCCATGGTGGAGAAGATCTACGAGGACGCCGCCCATAGCGAGAAGCCACAACGCACCTTTTCCACGCCCTATCTGAAGCTGATGACACATGCCAAGCAGCAGATTGTCGAGAGAGAAGCCGCCCTGGCCACCTTACAGGAGCGGCTTGCACAGACCGAGCAGGCGCTAGAGGACAAGGAGGGGCTGCTGAGGGACAAGGAGGCGCTGCTGAGGGACAAGGAGGCGCTGCTGGGGCGGACCCAACACAGCCTGCGAGAGGTTGAACAGGCCCTTCATGACAAGGAGGCGCTGCTAAGAGAAAGGGAGGCGCTCTTGGAGCAGCGCGGTCGCACCCTCGAAACCCTCCAGGTGGAACACGCGAAGCTGCGGTCCTATCTCGCCGAGGTTCAGCGGACGCCGCTGTTTAAGCTTTACGACCTGTTAGCGAAGCTATCAAAGCGCCCTTGAAGAGGTGAACGCGAGAAACTGTCCCTCAATAGTTCAGTGAGGAGGTTCTCGTCTGGAAGATCCTGAAACCGCCTACCCAGCGCGTGGAGACTCCGAAGGCGGTTTCGCCGAATGGACGTCGGAGCTGATAAAGGAGGTTCATGACGACGGCCGGTAAGTCCCGTGCCTTCTCTTGTTTAGTTCTCGACGCTAGACTGGAGACCACGTAGACTTGGCTATATGAGAAAGTTATGCATTACCCTCATATAGTCGGTTGTAAAAGCAATGATCCTTCGCGAACCATTGAAGCGCTGCTTACCTCTTGGTGCAATCAGGGCGCTGCGCGACTTGAGAATGGCCAGTGGCGGTCTGCGTCTGTTAATACACCGGTTCCGCACTGCTTGCGGCATGCAAGGAGCGCCTATTGATGACAACACTTGGTTTGAGCTTCAGTTCAAGCCCCAAGAAGCGCTGAACCACTATGGCATACCACTCCCCGGTTTGCCCTCTGACGAGGTCCAGATGAGGTACACTGCGAGGGCTGGACGGAATAACCTGCAGCAAGCCTTCAGTTTCTACAAGTTCTACAAGCATGTTCGCTCGGCCTGCAAATTGAGCCATATCAAGGAGCCCAGAATACTGGATTTTGGGGGCGGGTGGGGGAGGATCTCACGGTTTTTCTTGAGGGATACCAAACCGGAATTCATTTACATAACTGATTGTCTGGGCGACGCGATAGACAGGTTACACGCCACGGGTAATCCCTGCAAGATACTTAAGAACGAACCGCTTCCCCCTATTGTCGGACTCGACACGTATTTCGACTTGATCTACGCGTTCTCTGTCTTCTCTCATCTCTCGGAACAGTTTCTCCGTGCATGGCTTACTTACCTGATGGGTTGTCTGCGCCCGGGGGGACACTTGGTGTTCACGACAAGGGGTCGGCAGTTCATTGATCAACTCGAACAAGTTCACCGAGAAGCGTTTTCCATTCATTCTTATTTGAGGGAGAAGTTGCCGCCCCCTCAAGAAGTGCGCGAGCGCTATCTGAAAGGGGAGTTCCAGTTCTATCCTACTGGCGAAGGGGACGAGCTGACTTCAGACTTCTACGGAGAAGCACTGATACCTCCTAGGTACATCGAGACCAACTATCGTTCGGCCTTGGTTGACTTCACTGAGGAAGTGCCAGATGTGGATCAGAGCGTTGTAGTACTGAAGAAGACACAAGACGAACAGTTCGCTCCAGCAGGCGTGCCAACGTGCTCCGCTGAGCTTGGTCGTTAGACGAGCAGCCCGGTATGGAGGGCTGCCATGACTGGTATTTCCTGGCTAGATCCCACAGGTATTAGAAGATCCGCAAGAACTCGATTGATGAAAATGAGTGGCCAATCGTGTCAAATAAGCTGGTAAGCGTCATCTTGCTGAATTACAACTGCATGAAATTTATCGACCCGCTGTTCGAGTCGCTGCGAAGGCAGACCTATTCGCCTGCCGAGGTCCTCCTGTTTGACAATGGATCGACTGATGGATCTGTAGAGTATGTCCGGAAGCGCTATGATGGGATCTCGATCTATGAGATGGGGCGAAACACCGGTTTCAGTCTCCCCAACAACGAGGGAATTCGGAAGGCGAAGGGGGACTATATCCTGACCCTGAACTTGGATGTCCTGATCGAGCATAACTTCATCGAGCAGATGGTGAATGCGATTGAGACCGGCCCGCGGGTCGGGTGGGTCGCGGGGAAGATGCTGAAGCTGACCCCCGACGGCGCGAGATGCCCCGAGATCGACTGTCTCGGTCATCACATGGCCAGGTTCCGCTACGCGACGGAGACGGATTACTCGGTTCCATTTCGCTGGGAAGATTACGCGCACCCGAGACCGGTGTTTGGCGCATCGGCCTGCGCCGCGCTGTACCGGCGCTCGATGCTGGAGGATGTCGCCCTGGATGGAGAGTTCTTCGACGAGGATTTCTTCGCATTCTGGGAGGATGTCGATCTCGATTGGCGGGCTCAGCAACGCGGCTGGACATGTGTGTTTACCCCGAGGGCGGTGGGCTACCATCTCCGCGGGGGTAGCGGGCTGTCTGCGAGGCCGGAGATTGCCGCCTGCCTGCTTTCCAACCGGTTTCTCACCATGATCAAGAATGACGATCTGGTTCATATCGCGCGGGACGTGTGGCCGATCGCCCGCCGGACGATGAGGGATGTGGCGGTCTGCCTCCTGGACAATCCGAGGGCGTTGCCCCTTGCTGTGCTCCGCGTGATCCGCCTTCTGCCGCGGATGGTCCAAAAACGGAAGGCGGTTAGACGGTACGCCTGGTTTCACCCGCGTACATCCGTTCCATGATTCGATGATCGGGGTCACGAGGCGCTGATGCCTGTTCAAAGCCGAGTCGTATCCACGAACCAGATGCCTTCTAGAAAGGTCCTGGTCATTCGCTCGGTGAATGTCCACGAGACAGCTCGGGCTCTTCAGCACCTGCGCGCTCGCTTTCCGAAGGCGGAGATCAGCCTGTTGCTGCCAAGGCATCTGAAGGAATATCTCGCCGAAAGCCCCGCTGTCGATCGCTTTTTGGTCTATGAGCCTTCTTCCGAGGGAAAGAGCTGGAGGAAGGCAATAGCGCTCATAAGGAGCCTGCGGAAGGAGCGTTTCGACGAGGTGGTGATCCTGTGTCCAACCCACGCCAGGATCGCCCACCTGTCCGATATTATCCTCTTTTCCCTCTTCATTCCTGCGACGCGACGGATCATTCTCGACGGCGGGATGCGCGAGTCCGATCTCTCGTTCAGTCATCGGCTCAAAGTGGTCGTTCACAACCTGTTTCTGCTGTTCGGCACCGCTCTTGCGTCCCTTGTGACAATGGTGTTGCTGGCATGGAACCCGCGCCCGCGAAGCCAGCGTGACCCGCAAAAACGAGAGAAGAGAAAGCCGATCAAGATCGCTGTTCTTATTCCGATCTTGCCGGACATCTCGCACACATTTGTGTACCGTGAGGTCTTGGCCATGAAGAAGCACGGCGCCGATTTCATCGCGATCGCGCTGGAGGAAGGTGACTATGCCATCCTTCACCCTGAAGCGAAGGAGCTGCTAGAATTCGCGGTATTTGCGCCGAGGCCCCCATTAGGCCGCTATATTCTCTACTACCTGTTCTTTGTGTTGAGATTTCCGCGGCGCATGGCGGAGCTTATCAGGCTGTATCAGCCCCATGCAGGCGGAGATCCGCTGTTATTCGTGCGCGTCGATCAGTATCACAACTCCCTCCATCCCATACATGGGATCGGACTGGCCTGGATGCTCAGGCGGCTCGGGGTCACATCGCTCCACGTGCACGGCTCGACGTATCCGACGACACGAGCGATGACAGCCTCGTGCCTCTTGGGCATCCCTTTCAGTACTCATGCGTTTGTTGACTTCGACTTCGAGTATGATTTCAAGATGCTCCCGGAAAAGTTGAGCCGCTCGGCGTTTTTCGTGACGCATACCGATTTCTGCCGGGCCCGTCTGCAGACTGTCATGCCCGATCTGTATCGCGGGAAGATTCATACCATCCGAATAGGAGTCGATCCGTCGGAATGGCGGCCTCGCGAGCAACCGGACAGCACGCAACCACCTCGACTCGTCGCGATCTGCCGATTTGTCGAGAAGAAAGGATTGGACGTCCTGCTCAGGGCCTGCGCGATCCTGAAGGGGCGTGGGGTGGCTTTTCAGGGTCTCCTGATTGGAGACGGCCCGGAGATGAGTCGCCTCCGGTCGCTTGTCGAAGAGCTGAAACTTCACGATCTGGTACGATTCACGGGTGCGCTCCCCATAGATCAGGTCCGATCATACCTTGTCCCTGGCACCGTCATCATCGCGCCGTCGGTCTATGCCAGAGATGGCGAACGGGATGGAACGCCCACCGTGCTGATAGAAGCGATGGCCTGCGGGGTTCCTGTCGTGGCGTCGGGGATTTCCGGCATTCCAGAACTGATCGATGATGGGGAGAATGGATTATTGGTTCCTGAAAGGGACGATGAACGCCTGGCGTCGGCCATCGAGACTGTGCTGAGAGACCCCGATCTCAGGGCGCGCCTGGGGAGAAACGGAAGGCAAAAGGTCATCAGGGAGTTTGACGTCCGCGAAAGTTCCCTGAGGCTCTGGAGACTCATCCTCAAAGAGCACTATCCGGATTTGATTGATGGCTCACCGTTGTCGCCGTAAGGCGCGTGCTGAAGATGGCCGAAGGACTTTGGCCTGACCCGCTCCGAACGCAACGCGCTCTGGGCCAGCTTGATAGCAGGCCTGCAAGCGGATGAGCGATAGGATCGCTGAGCAGGACATCTTGTGAGCTAGTCGAAGTGTATGTGAAGGGGCTGAGAGCGCGCTGACGTGATGAAGGCGCTTCCCTGACCTTGCGCGCGCTGGCTGGTGTCGCTATTTGGTGTGGCCGGGAAGGAGCTCCGTGGGATCCCCAACGGTCTCGATTATCATACCAACCTATAACGGGCGGGCCCATCTGGAGGAGTGTTTTCGCTCTCTCCGTGCGCTGAACTACCCGTCAGATAAGAGAGAGATCATCCTGGTTGACAACGGGTCATCGGACGGTTCGGTGGAATACGTCAAAGAATTTTATCCGGAAGCCACAGTCGTCCAAAATGAGAAAAACGAAGGTTTTGCAGGTCCGTGCAATCTCGCCGCCGAACGGTCGCAATCAGAGTATCTCGCGTTCTTGAATAACGATACCCGCGTGCATCCCGAATGGCTGAATGAGCTGACGCGATCGATCGAGTCTCCAACGATCGACACCGAAACGGTGGCGTGTGTGGCTGGCAAGATCGTGAGCTGGGATGGTCGTACGCTGGAATACGACGGCGGCATAATGAACTTTCATGGTCATGGACATCATCTGGGGATGGGACAGCCCGTTTCGGCGGGCTCCTCGCATGAGGAACCGACGCTCTTTGCCTGTGCGGCATCGATGTTAATTCGAAGGGACGTCTTCCTTGAGGTGGGTGGCTTTGACCAGGACTATTTTGCCTACTTCGAAGATATCGATCTTGGGTGGAGGTTGTGGCTCTTTGGGTTCCAGGTACTGTACTGCCCGTCTGCCATCGTTTTCCACAAGGGCCATGGGACTGCTGCCCTCTCGCAAGCTGAACGCAAGAAACTCCTCGAACGCAATGGTTTGTTCAACGTCTTCAAGAACTACTCGGACGCGAATCTTGAACAGGTGCTCCTTCCGGCATTGTCCCTGTCCACGATGAAGGCCAGCATTGACCCGGAATACCGCACGTCTTACCTCGAAGCGATTAATGAGTTTTTCACATGCCTTGACCAGCTCAAGGTCAAACGACACGATATCCAGCGTCGGAGAAAGTTGGATGACGAAAAAATTTTCTCCCTTTTTCGGCAGCCGTTTCGGCCAAGCATGCATGATGTGAACTACTGGAGCTTGCAACGGAAGCTTGTCCGATCCTTTGGTCTGGACAGGAAGTTTTTCGAGGAAGGAGGCCTCATGAAGGACCAGTTGATCGGGTATGAAAATCTGATCGAAGACTTGTACCGGCTGCAGAGAGAAACAGCCAATGCTCACGGTATCCAGCTCGCCGAGGCGCGCCAGGAAGGGGAGACGCTGCGCGGGCGGGTGAAGGAGGTCGAGGCCCTCCTGCAGACCCGAGACGGCCAGCTCGCCGAGGCGCGCCAGGAAGGGGAGACGCTGCGCGGGCGGGTAGTAGTGCTAGAAGAACAGAATCAATTG
>Ga0184612_10000469_pt1 | contig 18877 bp, 12 predicted proteins | sample PLM3_60_coex_FD_133163 | JGI IMG/M metagenome (GOLD analysis project Ga0184612, IMG submission 133163) | Groundwater sediment microbial communities from an aquifer in East River, Colorado, USA - PLM3_60_coex | ecosystem: Environmental > Terrestrial > Soil > Riparian zone | place: USA: East... | reverse complement strand
TCGCTTCGACGGTTCCAGGTTCGTGACGTACGGAATCGAGCACGGACTGCCGGTTCCTCAGGTCAGCTATCTGCTCGAGAGCCGCCGCGGCGAGTACTGGGTGGCGACCAATGGCGGCGGTGTATGCCGGATGGAGACGGCGGCGATTGATCTCGCTGGAGCGCCGCACACATCCGCAACGCCGAAACGACCAGGGGCGCTCTTCCGATGCACGTCGCTCGGGGGAGACGGCGCCAATCGGGTGAACGTCCTGCAGGAGGATCCCGCCGGGCGCATCTGGATCGGAACCGACGATGGCTTGTTTCGTCTCGATGTCAGCGCAAACGGCCCGGCAACGCCGGTGAGCATCGAGCTTCGCAAGGTTTGGGGTGACAATCGCAGAGTCGGCGTGAGCGCCCTGATGACGGGCGACGATGGCGAGATGTGGATTGGAACAGGGCGGGGCCTCGTCCGACTTCTCGCAGATGAACGAGCGCTACTGTACGCGACGGGATCCACGCCGGCGGAAGCGCCGGTGCGGGACATTGCTCGCGGTCCCGATCGGCACATCTGGGTGGCGTACCCTCGCGCGTTGTTCCAGGTATCTTCCGCTCCTTCCGGCAGTCTCCCGCAGCAGGCCAGCAACAGCGATTCTCGGGGCCGGAGCGCCGGGCGGTGGATCGCCCTGGACGAAGACAAAGGGGAGATCGGTGAGCAAGCGCTGGTCGTCAGTGCTGACGGGCATGTGTGGATCGGCACGGACAGAGGGCTGCTCGCATTCGACGGCGAACGATTTCGCCGTTATCACGGCGCGCACGGCTTGCCCGAGCGACTGATCCTGGAGCTCGCTGAGGATCGCGATCAGAATCTCTGGATTGCATCGCTCTCCGGCGTCGTGAAGCTCGGTTCCGGCGGCTTCGTGACCTACGACGCGAACGATGGCCTGACCGCCACGAGGATTCACGCGCTCTTCGAGGATGCGAGCGGTCAGCTGTTTGTCGTCGGCGGCAATTGGATCGTCAGCCGTTTCGATGGAACACGCTTCGTCTCCGTGCAGCCTCACCTGCCTCCTGACCGCCCGCACTGGGGAGCTCAACTCGCCTTTCTCGATCGACGGAACGCATGGTGGATTCTCGGTGAAACGGCGCTCGGTCGCTATCCGCCGGGTTCCCGGCTCGAGGCGCTCGACGGTCGACCGCCGACGCGTGTCTATCCCGATCGCACTGCGGCGAGGCAGCGGTTCGATCGGCTGTTCGAAGACGCGCGCGGCGACATCTGGTGGAGCGCCATCGGCGACAGCCGTGGACTCGGTCGATGGGATCGCCAAAGCGACGCGTTCGTGACGTATCCAGACGTTCACGGCAGCACGTCCGACGACTGGCCATCGGCGTTCGGCGAGGACGGCTCAGGGGCTCTCTGGCTTGGATTCTCGCTGGGCGGTCTTGTCCGTTACAACGGCTCACGTTTCGAGCGGGTCGCGGGCGACGACCTGCCGGGCGGCGCGATCACGGCGATCCATCGCGACCGCCTGGGTCGCCTCTGGATTGGATCGAATCGCGACGGGCTGTCGCGCGTCGATGATCCAGGCGCCGAGCGCCCGCATTTCATTCGATACACGCGCAGCAACGGCCTCTCGAGCGACAACGTCCGGTGCGTTACCTCCGACAGGCTCGATCGGGTTTATGTGGGCACGGTACGCGGCGTGGACGTTCTGGACACGCGCTCCGGTATGGCGCGGCGGTATACGACGGACGTCGGCCTGGCCAACGGGTTCGTCACGGCGGCGCTGCACGATTCGAAGGGAAGGAGCTGGTTCGGGACGCTCGACGGTCTGTCACAGTTGATCGCCGCACCGGACCGGCCGATCGCGGCGCCGTCTACTTGGATTGAGGGATTGCGCGTCAACGGCGTCGCGCAACCTGTGTCGCACCTGGGCCAGGCATCGATGTCCGGCCTGCGGCTGCAACCGGATCAAAACCAGCTGCAAATCGAATTCTACGGCGTGGGCTTCCGTGAGGCCGGTGCCCTCCAGTACCAATACCGGCTCGAAGGTACCGACCGCGACTGGAGCCGGCGCGTGACCGAACGCGTCGCCCACTACTCGCACCTGGCGGCCGCGCGTTACGTGTTCCAGGTGAGAGCCGTGACGGCCGACGGGATCGTCGGCGCAACACCCGCGACCGTACAATTCGTGATCCTCCCGCCTCTCTCGCAGCGTTGGTGGTTCCGCAGCAGCCTCGTGCTCGGTGTCGTTCTACTCGTCCTTGCCGCACACAGGTACCGCGTCGCGCGCCTGCTTGCGCTGGAGCGTGTTCGAATGCGGATCGCCGCCGATCTGCACGACGACATCGGCGGCAGCTTGTCGCGGATCTCAATCCAGAGCGAAGTTGCCTCCCGCGAGGTCCGAGCGCTGGGCGAGCAGCCGGCCCGCCGGCTCGTGGACATCGCCGAGAGCGCGCGCGGACTCGTCGATGCCCTCGGCGATGTCGTCTGGTCGGTCGATCCCCGGAGAGACGATCTCGGCAGCGTACTTCGACGGATTCGCGAGTACGCCGACGACGTGCTGGTCGCGAGCGGCGTGCACTGGACGTACACTGCGTCGCCTGGTCTCGATGTCGTCAAGCTGGATCCGCAAGCGCGCCGGAATCTCTTCCTGCTTCTCAAGGAGGCGATCACGAACGTCGTCCGTCACGCGTCCGCGCAATCGATGTCGATGTCTGTCGCGCTCGAGGGCGGTGAGCTCCGAGCCGAGTTGCGTGATGACGGGCGTGGCTTCGACCTGAGCGCCTTCGACAGCAGCGATCTGGCGGATCGTCACGGCATCGCCAGCATCCGAGCGCGAGCGGAACGGCTCGGCGCTCGCGTCACGATCAACTCGTCGCCCGGCACCGGCACGACGCTGGAGCTGCAGATGCCCTTGCTCACTCCATGGGGGCGCATGAACATGCTCTTGTCGAGACGGTTGAGGTAGAGCACCATCGCCGCTCTGCCAATGACCTATGGCCAGTGAAACCACTCTCGCCGTTGCGCTCGTGGACGACGATCGTGGCACGCGTGAAGGCCTGGCCGCCCTGATCGGCGGTACTCCCGGATTTCGTTGTGTCGGCACATACACCTCCGTCGACGAGGCGTTGAGGGGATTGGCCGAGGCACAGCCCGACGTGCTGCTCCTCGATATTCATCTGCGCGGTCTGGCTGGTTCCGAAGGGGTGCGCCTTCTGCGTGATCGATATCCCCGCACGCAGGTCCTCATGCTGACGGTGTTCGCAGAGGAGGAACGGATCTTCGAGTCCCTGTGCAACGGCGCCTGCGGATACCTGTTGAAGAAGACGCCACCGGCACGGCTGCTCGAAGCCATTCGAGAAGCTCACGACGGCGGCGCTCCAATGTCGCCGGATATCGCTCGCAAACTCGTTGTGGCTTTGCAAAGAACCGGACCCCTCGACAAGCCGGAGCAAGCGCTCACGCCGCACGAGGTCCGCATCATCCGAATGCTTGCCGATGGCGATAGCTATGCAGAGGTCGGCGAACGGCTCGGAATCACGGTCAACACGGTGCGCAACTACATCCGCCGCATCTACGACAAGCTGCACGTGCACACGAAGTCCGAAGCGGTCAGCAAGGCCTTACGGGGACGATTGATTCCCTGATCGCAACGGCACTCCCGCGCGAAGCTCCTCTCCCAACAAAACAGCATCTTCATGCTCTGGTGGTCGGCTCACGGTGAGCCTACTGTGGCGTATCACGCCATCGGACCATCGAGCGTGAACAAAGGAGGAACACATGCTCCGCTCGCGCTGGATTCAAGCTGTCGTACTTGTCGCGCTGTTGGTGACGCCGCTGTTCCTGTTCGGGGATCGCGCGCTCGCGATACAGGACTCCGAAGACAAGGTGCTGTTCGGACCTTTCACCGTAGGCGTCGGTCAGGCCGCGCGACTGAACGTCGCTGTGATTGGCAATCCGAACGAATTGCCCTGGGACTTTGTCGTGCGAGTCTTCAACCGGCGGGGAGACGTCGTGCAGGAACGGAAGTTCCAGGTCGAGCCGAACGCCATTGGCTCGTTCGAAATCAACGTCGGCAATCCCGGCATCTTTCCAGTCGACCGCCTCGGGCGCTTGACGATGCGGGCAGAAGTCGTCGGCTTCAATCCGCAGCCAGACCCGCCTGGAAAGTACACGGCGACGCTGGAGGTCTACAGCCAGCTCACTGGACACACCAGCGTCCTGATCGGGAATCCCGACATTCTGCCGGCGGCCCGTATCGTCGCGCCGCCCGGGTCCAGCAACTAGAACCGGGATCGAGCCATGAACACGTTCAGCAATTTACGGGTGCTCGCGCTCTCATTAGCCGCCTCGGCGCTCCTCGGCGCCACGGTTATCGTCGTCGCTCGACAGACGCCGTCCGTCGTCAATTCAGTCGCGGTCTGCATCAAGAGCAACGGACAGGTGCGCGTGTTGGTCGCGGCGGGTGCCAGTTGCGATTCCTCCGAACGACGGGCGGACTGGGTGGTGGGCGGGGAACTGACCGAGATCGCGCTTGGACACGGGCTGGTCGGAAGCCGACACGGCGACACGTTCCAGCTCGCGGTCAATCCCGCGGTCGTCGAGAAAGGCATCTTCTCCGGCTTCAACGACGGCCCGGTGACGATACCGACAGGCTTCCCTCAGGAGATCGCGCGACTCGATCTGCCCGCCGGCTACTTCACGATCTTCGCGAAGATGACAGTGACCAACACGCTGGACGAAGGATTTGACGATCGCGTCCTCTGCAGGCTCAGGGCCGAGTCTGATTTCGACGACGCCGAGCTCGTCCTGCCTGAGAACGTGAGGACAGTCATCATGCACCCGTACAACGCCGCGGCGGGGCTGACCATGCAGCTCGTTCATCGCTTCACCACGCCGGGCAGCGTGATTCTGACCTGCTTCGAGCAGGATTCCGAACCCGACCTCTCGTACCGCGATCTCAAGATCACTGCAATCGAAGCCTCGGCCCTCTCTAACGTGTTTCTCGCAACGCCTTGAGCGAAACGGAGGACCCGAATGACACCATATGGGCTTGCTCTCCTGATGATCCTCGGGTTTCTCGTCGCGCCCTCTCCCGCGCTGGCTCAGTGCCCCCAAACGATGGTGGAGTCCGGCTCGACGTGCATAGACAGGTTCGAAGCCAGTCTCTGGAAGATCACCGACGAAGGCTGCGCCAGGTTGGTCAAGCAGGGGAGGCCCCTGCCTCCACCATGTGTGCAGGGAGCGATTCAAGTCGGCATCGCCGGTGTCGACTACACCGATGGACAGTGCCAGTTCAACGGCGGCGGGTGCAAGAACCTCTTCGCCTTGTCGATACCGAACGTGGTTCCCGCGCGGAGCATCAACTACTTCATTGCGGCCGCGGCGTGCCGCAATTCGGGCAAGCGCCTGCCGAGCAACGCCGAATGGCAGGCCGCCGCGTTGGGGACACCGGATCCGTGGCCGCAGGACGACCCGGTCAATCAGTGCCATCTCAGCGGCCCTTCGGCCGTGCTCACCGGTTCGCGGAGCAAGTGCGTGTCGGACGTGGGCGCCTACGACATGGTGGGCAACGTCATCGAGTTTGTCGCGGACTGGGGCCCGCTGGCAACCGCCGGCGCCACTTGGGATGTCTTCCTTCCTGGCTTTGGCGGGGACGTGAGCAACATGGGCGGTTCTCCGAACGGCACAATCTACGGGCTTCCGGGTACGACGCTGCGCGGCGGGAGTTTCGCCGCCGGCAGCGGCGGCATGGGCGAACTGGCTGGTGTCTACGCCATCGACCAGAACGGCGCGCCGAACAGCATCGGTGATGCCACCGCGGCTGGGTTCCGGTGCGCGAAGTAACAGACGCTTATCGTCAAGGCCCAGGCCCGCGCGTGTGCTCTTAGTCCGTTCTCATCGGCCCCTGCTGGGCAGACACGTGGTGGGCAAGAGGACCACGACCGTGAACATCTCGATCGTGGTCGTTCTCTTGCTGTTCGTGGTGTGGAAAGCCCTTTTTCCCTAGTCGAGGCTAGTCCTCGAGATCGAACCGGACGCTGACCGTCATCACCACTTCGACGGGCACGCCGTTCAGGAGGGTGGGCGTGAAGCGCCATTGGCGCACGGCATCGACGGCCGCGATCTCGAAGTCCGGATGTACCTGCGCGCTGAGTACGGGGACCGACGACACCGTGCCGTCGCGTCCGATGACGGCCTCGAATCGCGCTCCGTCCAGCCTGCCGCGCTTGCGGTCCGCGTGACCGTGTCTGCGCCACGTCCGCTAGCCGGACCTTGAGGGGCCAAAGGTCACCCCTCCCGCAGCGCCGACGACGGATCCAGCCCCGCCGCGCGCCGGGCCGGCAGCCATGAGGACACGGCCGCAATCAGGAAGAACACCATCCCCATCGCGCCGAACGTGACCGGATCGGTCGGCCGCACCCCGACCAGCATCGTCGTCATCCCGCGCGTGAGCGCGAAGGCCGCGAGCAATCCGACGAAGATACCGGCCGCGCTCAGGCGCAGGCCGTGGCCGACGACAAAACGAAGAATGCGGCCCGGTGAGGCGCCGAGCGCCATGCGGACACCAATTTCAGCGGTACGCTGCCGCACCACTGTCGACAGCACGCCGTAAAGCCCCACCGACACGAGCAGTGCCGCCATGATCGCAAACACGCCGATGAGCATTAGCGAGAACCGCGTGCCCGCCTGCGCGCGCCGGACGAGCGTGTCCATCGGCTGCAGTTCGGCTACGAGGAACTGCGGGTCGATCCCCGCAACCGCCGCGCGCACCGCGCCCGCGATCTGGGACGGATCGCCGCTGGTCCGGACGGCCCACCGGTTCGCGCCGGAACCGAGGAAGCCCTCCGCAAAATAAACCTGCTCGCGTCCAGGGTCGGTGAGCGACGTGACGCGCTGATGGCCGACGACGCCGATGATCTCCACCCACTCGGGCTCCGGCGTGCGGATGCGGATGAGAATGCGCTTGCCCACGGCCGACTGGTTGGGGTACGCCTTCGCCGCCAGGACCTGATCGATCACGACGAGATTGCGCTTGGGGTCGTTGTCCGCCTCCGTGAACGTGCGTCCCGCGAGGAGCGGCGTGCGCAGCGTGTCGAAGTATCCCGGACGCACGAGCTGCCAGTCCACCGCCTGGTACTTTGAGTTGTCGGCGAGAGCCTCTTCCGTGCCCCACCGGATGGTGCTGAAGCCGCCGGCGAGCGGGAACGGAAAAGATGCCGTGACGCTCTGGACGCCCGGAATCGCGCGGAGCCGGTCCTCGAGCTGACGCGCGGTCGCGGCGCGCTGTTCCGTCGGTCCAGGACGCCCCCCCAGGAGCTGAAACGTCAACAGACCGCGCGGATCGAAGCCCGGGTCGATGCGCTGCAGCTCGAGGAAGCTGCGGAACATCAGCCCCGATCCGACGAGCAGCACGAAGCAGAGCGCGACTTCGGTGACGACGACCGCGTTCCGGAACAGGCGGCCGCCGCCCAGCCCAGCGGTGCGGCCGCTGGCGCGCAGCGCGTTCACGAGGTCCATCCGGAAGGCGCTCCACGCCGGCACCATGCCAAAGATGAAAGCAGCCGCCAGCGCGACCGTCGCGGTGAACGCAAGAACGACAGGATCGATGCGGATGGAATCCAGGCGCGGCAAGTTCGCAGGGGCGATCGCGAGCAGCTGGCGGATGCCGATCCACGCGAGCGCGACTCCGACGACCGCACCAAAGGCCGTGAGGAGGAACGCCTCGGCGAGCATCTGCCGGACAACGCGCCAGCGGCCCGCGCCGAGCGCCGCGCGCATGGCCAGCTCCGGCTCGCGCAGCGACGAGCGCACCAGCAGCAGGTTCGCCACGTTGGAGCAGGCGATGAGCATCAGAAAGAGTACTGCCCCCATGAGCGCGAGAAGCGCGGGGCGGACCTCGTCCACGAGCGTCTTGTGCATCGGTTCGAGCCGGGCGTAGAAGCCCGAGCCCTTGGAAACGGGAAAGTCGTTGCGAATTCTGGCCGCAACCGCCTCCACTTCCTCCTGCGCGCGCGCGAGCGCGGCGTCGGGCTTCAACCGCCCGACCGGCCGAAGGCCGAACGTGTTTCGGTTCGTGTTGTTGTAAGTGAGACGGTTCGCTATCCAGAGGTCCGGCTTCTGCTCCACGTTGGTACCGGGCGGAAACAGCAGCTCAAACCCCGGCGCCAGGACGCCGACGATCTCCGGGCGCGGGCCGCTTGGAAGACGCTGGCCGATGACCTTGGGATCGCCGCCGTAGCGCCGCTGCCAGTACTCGTGGCTCAGGACCGCCACGACCGGCAGAGGCGGCGGAGCCTGCTGGACGGGCGCGGCGCCGGGCTGTGGCAACGGAGGCTGCGGCTGCGGCAGCCCGTCGGCGTCCTGGAAATCGCGGCCGAGCGCGACCGTCGCACCCATCAACCGGAAGAAGTTGATCGTTACGATCCCCACCCGAACCTGTTCCGGTGCGCCGTCCGCCCCGGGCAACACCTGCCGCGCCGTTCTGAACGCGGCCATTTCCTCGAACGAGCCTCTCGAGCCGTCGCGAATGTCGACGTAGTTCTCGTTGGAGAGCGGCATGCCGAGGCTGCTGCGGGCACGCAGGTCCATGTACATGACAACGAGGCGCTCGGGATCCTTGTAGGGGAGCGGCCGCAGCAGCACGGCGTTGGCGACGCTGAAGATGGCGGTGCTGGCGCCGATGCCTAATGCAACCGTGAGCGCCGCAGCGAGCGTAAACACCGGACTGCGTCGCAACGTCCGAAACGCGAACGACAAGTCTTTTAAGAGCATGGAGATAGCCTAGTCCACTCGAGAGGGCGTAACGCTACTTCAGCGCCTTGCCTTGCTGTTTGGCATTTTGCCGCATTCGCTGTGTGTCTCGCGATCGCGGGCGTCTATTCAACACCAGGGAAGACCATATGATCCCTTCGCCCACGACGCCCAACCGGTCAGAACAGCTCTGGGGGGAGTAGACCCCCCGTTTGTATCCGGAGAGCACGATGAGAAGGCTGTGTCTCACCGTAGCATTCGCCGCTGGCATGATGGCCGCCGCGCTCGCGGCCACGTCGAGACCCATTGCATGCAAGCACGCCGGCCCGGCCGGGTCGGCGCGCGGCGGGTCATCGAGTCACGGCGTAGTAGAGGACGTAGACCCAGGAGAAGACGCCGTGAACCATCGCCCACAGGATCGAGTGCCAGCGCGACCAAGAGATAGTGATCGCGAGCGCAGTCCCGAAGCCAATTCCAGACTTCACGCCTTCATGCATTGATCTCTCCTTACGCCGACCCAATCCTACACCGCCTGTGTCGAGTGGACTGAGGCCGCGTGACCTGCTACCGCCTCGCCGATTGACATCGGCAGGCGGACGGTGAACGTCGCGCCGCGCCCCTCGCCCTCACTGGCCGCGTGCACGGTTCCCCCGTGCAGCTCGACGATCTGCCGCACGATGGCCAGCCCGAGACCGAGTCCGGAGTGCCGTTCGGTCGTCGCGCTGTCGGCCTGGCGGAAGCGCTCGAACACGTGGGGCAAAAAGACCGGGCTGATGCCTTGCCCGGTATCGACGACCCTGACCTCCATGTGGTCGTTCGAGGGCGCGATGAAGAGACCGACACATCCACCATCAGGCGTGAACTTGATTGCGTTCGCGAGCAGATTCCAGATCACCTGCTGTAGACGGCCGGGGTCTCCGCTGACGGTTTCGATGGCCAGGCGATCGGGTGAGAACGCAACTTGCACGTGCTTGGCCACCGCCAACGTCCGGACGGTATCGACCGCCGCCTGCGCCACGGCGGCAAGATCGACGGGCTGCGGCGCCAGCTGAAGGGTTCCGGCAACGATTCGGGACACGTCCAACAAATCGTCAATGAGGTGCGCCAGAGCGGCGGCGTTGCGCTCGATGACCGCGACCGCGTGTTCCGCGCGATCGGGCGGCAATTGCTTCGCCCCCAGCATTCGAGCCCATCCCAGGATGGCATTCAAGGGCGTCCGGAGTTCGTGCGACACCGTGGCGAGAAACTCATCCTTGAGATGGTTGGCCTTCTTCGATTCCAGGTGCAGGAGGCGCACTTCCAGCATGTTGCGCACGCGGGTCAGCACTTCGGTCAGATCGAACGGCTTGCTGATGAAGTCCTTCGCGCCGGCCTGCAGTGCGCGCAGCTTGTGGCTCGGTTGCGCGGTAATCACGAGGACCGGCAGGTAGTCGTCCTTCTCGATGTCCTTCAAGCCTTCCATCACCTGGAAGCCGTCCATGCCTGGCATCTGAAGATCGAGGAGGATCAGGCAGTAGCGGTTCTTGCGCTGCAGCTCGCGGACCTCGTAGGGATCCATCGTGGACGCGATGGACGTATAGCCGGCGCCGCGCAGCATACGCTCCAGCAGCGAGACATTGACGGCCTGATCGTCGACGACCAAGATGCTCGCGTCGAAAATCTCGGCTGCACTAACCATGGCCGTCGGCCCGCCTCATTGGCAAGGCCGAGCCCCGCGGTCGGCAAATTCCAACGCCACGTTCAGCGTGTCCATGAACTCGTGGACATTGATTGGCTTGGTGAGATACCGGAAGAATCCTGCCTCCAGGCCCCTCTTGATGTCGTGCGGCATCGCATTCGCGCTCAGCGCCACGACGGGGATATGCGCGGTGACCGGATCGTCGCGCAGGATTCTCAACGCGTCGAGACCGCTCAGTCCGGGCAGATTGATGTCCATCAGGATCACGTCCGGCAGCGAATCGCGCGCGATCTGGATGCCGAGCGTGCCGTTCCGCGCGCTGAGGAGGCGCATATCAGAGCACCGCGCGACGAGCTGCTCGACCAACGTGAGGTTGGCGGGGTTGTCCTCGACATAGAGCAGGGTGCGCAGCCGCGCGGCTGGGAGCATCTGCGGTTGGCGAGCGGCCGTGGACCGCGACTCTTTCACATCCACGTATGGCGCGACAGCCGCATTCAGCTCGATCCAGAACACACTTCCCTCTCCGACAGTGCTCTCCACGCCGATGGCGCCGCCCATAAGTTCGACCAGTCGCCTGCTGACGACGAGGCCGATGCCGTTGCCTTCCTCCGTACCGGTTTCCTGTCCGAGACGATTGAACGGCTCGAACAGCCGCGCCAGCTTGTCCGGAGGCAATCCCGCGCCGGTGTCCCCGACGCTGATGCGAACGCGTTCCGGGATGTTCGTGGTGCACTCCACGATCACCGATCCACCGGCGCGGTTGTACTTGAGCGCGTTTGACAGAAGGTTGATGATCACCTGCTTTAACCGCGTACGATCGGCATGGACAAAACAGGGGAGATCGAATCGGCAAAAGCTCATGCTGATGCCCCGCGTCTGGCACTGCGGCTCGATCATGGCCTGACATTCGACCATGACCTCGGGCAGCGACACCTGTTCCAGCGACAGCGACAGTTTTCCAGACTCGATTTGTGCGAGATCGAGGATGCCATTGATCAGCTCCAGGAGATACCACCCGGCATGGAGAATCTGATCAATGCTCGCCTTTTGAGCGGGCGTGATCGTGGCGGCGTCGATCGCCAGCAGCTGGGCAAAGCCAAGGATCGCATTGAGCGGTGAACGAAGCTCATGGCTCATGCTGGAGAGGAAATCCGACTTGGCCAGGTTGGCCCTCTCCAGCTCGACGTTCTTCTCCTGCAGCACCTGGTCGAGGCGCTTGCGCTCGGTGTCGACGTGCTTGCGCGCCGTATTGTCGGTGCCGATCAACAGATACCCGATGATCGCGCCGTGCCCGTCGCGGAGCGCCGTGACCGATACGACCGCGGGAAAGCGGCTCCCGTCCTTCCGGATGTAGGTCAATTCATAAATGTCCTCGATGCCGCGGGCGGCCTTGAAGACCAGGGCCTCGAAGCCCGGAGTGATCACGGTGCCACACTCGGTGCTCAACGCCTCGGCGCGCGCGATCAGTTCCTGTGGATCCGAAATGTCGGCCGGCGTGATCGTGTTCACTACATTGGCAGCGTCGTAGCCAAGCATGCGCTCGGCGCCGACGTTGAAGATCTGGATGACGCCCTTCGCGTCCGTGGCGATGCTCGAGAAGTTCGCGCTGTTGAAAATCGCTCTCTGCAAGGCCCCGGTTTTCAGCAGAGCGTCAGTGTGTCGGACGTCTCTGTTCACATCAGCTGCGTCGGCAGTCGTCTTGTCAATAGTCGGCACGTATCCTCGATGTCACCTTGTCCTGATCCTGTCGATCTAAGGCGGCGGTCAGATGGTTCTCCCCAATGTCGACTCTGCACCATGCGCCGGGCCGCTGCTGTGCTGAATTGGACACGTCGAGGTAGGTTCGACCGTTGTTGGGTGGTAGGCATGCTGAAGGCATGCCAGTCGCCGGGATGCACGTGTTTATTGGCACATTGGCAGATCGCTACTCGATTCGGGACCGAGGGGTCGGTGGGCTTGGAGCGCTGAAGCCTTGGCGGAGGCGGGTTCGAATGCACTCGCCCCGACCAATCACCTCCGCAGGAAGGCCCGAGAAATCGGGCTTTCTTGCTGTACGGCTCGTTTCGTTAAGTTGGGATGCACACTCGGTTCCACGGAGAGGCCGGCGGGCTCGTTCGATATTCAAACGTCCGAACGCACGGGGTCGGTAACCGCGGGCCCTCTTACTTCGCCGGTACGAGGCGCTTCAACTCCTCGAACCAGTTCAAGACGACGACGATCTGCTGCGACGCGGGGTTCGTCCGATCCGGCACCTGCACGAGCAGCCGCTTGCCGTCGGAGGTGATGTCGTAGTTGCGATTCTGGAGAGCAGTCGTCTGCATGATCTCCGGCGCCACGACGACAGGTTGACCGAAGGCGACGGTGGGAGCGGTCTGAACATCCACAGCCATCAGACGATTGCCCTCCTGGCTCACGAAAAAAAGCTTCTTCCCATCCGGTGCCCACAGGGGCGAATGGGCGCTCGCGGGGGAGATCCGGAACCGCGCCCCCGGGGTGACGATCGACTGGATGCACGCGGTCGCTCGCTGGGCCTCGTTCGTGAAGAAGGCCGCCCACATGCGGTCGGGTGACAGGCTCACGTCGCGCTGGACGCCGCTGACCGGCAACATCTGCGGCGGGCCGCCTGCCCGCCAGGACCACAGTTGTCTTCCCGACACGTAGTAGAGCGTCGTCCCGTCCCGCGACCATCCCGCCGGCCGGCCGTCCACCGTCAGCAGGCGCTCCTCTCCACCCATGCCGTCGGCGCGCAGCGAGTAGATACCCCACGCGGAGTCGCGCTCCGCCCGAAACGTGAGGCTCGACCCGTCTCGGGTCCAGACGGGGTCAGTGCTCGGACCCGCGACGGACAGACGCCTCGGCGCCGTACGACCATCGATCCACCACACCCACAGCGAGTAGTCATCGTCGGTGACCGTGACGGCTCGAGCGCCGTCGGGAGAGAGCCTGGGAAATCGCCCGGGCCCTGCGGGGGTCACCGGCGTCACCGTGCCGCTGACATCGAGGGAGACCATGGAGGCATCGGCCGCTGCGGCCGGCAGATACGCAAGCGTTCCATTGTTCGAGATCGCGACATGCGCGGCCCCTGTCAGCCTGCCCGGTTCGCTCGACCGACTGATGCCGTGCACGATCGCGGTGGCCGACCCCGCGCGTGTGAACGAGCGGACATCGAAAGGCACCGCAAACAAGGTCGAACCGACGGCATACACGAGGTGCCCGGTGCTCAGGTACCTGCCGTCGGCCCCGCCGTCGATGAGGACTGTTCGCGTGCCGGAGGACAGCGCATAGGCGATCACCTGGGCGTGGTCCCATCGATCGGGGCCGGTGGCGGAGGTGACGGTCAACAGCAAGTGTTCACCATCCGGGAGCAACTGAGGCCCATAGATGGTTTCACCCGGACGCGGCTCGAAAATTCGCGCGGCCGCTCCTCCCGCGTGCGGGAGGCGGAAGACGCCACCAGCCCTCGCCAGCAGGGGAGAGTCGTCGGCTGCCCAGCTCGCACCGAAGTTGCCCCCCGACTCGCTCTCCATCACGGCGATCGGGGCGCCCCCTTCGACCGGCACTTTCCTCAGTCCGCCGTACGCCGCGCTCGTAAACGCGACCCACTGGCCGTCCGGCGAGAACGTTGGCGTCGTTGGGGCCAGGTTCTGCGTCCCTGCGATTGGGCTCGCATCGGCGGCATCGAGGGACCGGCGATACAGCTGTCCGTTGGACACGAACACGATCTGGGTGCCGTCTGGCGAAATGGCCAGCACCTGCCGGCCGGTGTTGCTGAGCACGGAACCGGCGGGACGCGCGAACGCCAGTCGGACGGGCCGGTCGGAGGGTGGATTGATGCTCGAGCCCCATCGCAGAATTGCGAATGCGACAAGGAAACCGATGGCGAGCGGGGCCAGCCCGCCCGTCCACGTGCGCCAACGCGCAGTGCCGGGCATCAACATCGGCGCGGCGGCAGTCACCGGACCCGGTTCGTTCAGCCATTGCAGCTGGGTTTTCAGATCGCGTGCGCTCTGACAGCGGTCCTCGGGATCCTTCGCGAGACACTGGCGGACGATGCGCTCGAGGAGCGGCGGCGTCAGCGGCTGTGCGACAGCCATCGCCGGTGGGTCGACGTGCATGATCGCAGCAATCAGACTGGCTTGGCTCTTTTCCTCGAACGCCTTCTTCCCGGTGAACAACTCGTAGAGCACGGCGCCGCACGCGAAGAGATCCGAGCGCACGTCGGCCTCGCGGCCGTCGAGCACCTCCGGGGCCATGTACTGAAACGTTCCGACCAGCGTGCCCTGCGCAGTCAGGGCGGGCGATGAGACCGGCACAGGTCCTGGACCTGTGGTGGTGAGGATCGATACGACAGGTTTCGCCAGGCCGAAGTCGAGCAGCTTCGCGCCGGCCTTCGTCAGCATGATGTTCCCCGGCTTCACGTCCCGATGCACGATGCCCTGCCGATGCGCGGCATCGAGCGCGCCCACGATCTCGAGTGCACAGGCCAGTCCCTGGGCGAACGGAAGCGCGCCGCGCTCGAGACGCGCCGCCAGGGTCTCGCCTTTCAGGTATTCCATCACGAGGAAGTCGATGCCGTCCTGGTGGACGACGTCGTGCACCGTGCAGATGTGAGGATGAGCGAGTGTGGCGATCGCCTGCGCCTCGCGATCGAATCGAGCACGAAACTGCGGATCACCTGCGAGGGTCGGTGGCAGGACTTTTACGGCGACCGTCCGATGGAGGCGCGTATCGGTCGCGAGATAAACCTGTGCCATGCCGCCCGCGCCCAGCAGTCGCTCGATACGGTAAGGGCCCACGTGGCTCCCCGGCTCGAAGGTCGCATCGGGCTCGAGCAGCGCAGCGGCGAGCTCCGACATTGATCCGTCGATCAACACCGGCGCGCCATCGTGCGCCAACAGCGATTCCACCTCACGCCGCAAGGCGTCGTCGCCCTGAGCCGCCTCGGTCAGGAATGCCCCGCGATCAGCGCGGTCGCGCTCGAGGACCGACTCGTACAGGTCGGCGACACGCCGCCATCGCTCAGGGTCCACGCGGACTAGAATACGCCACACCCGACGGCTCCGGCGCAAGTGGCCCGCCGGCGTCAGCACAAAAGCGAAGAGGCGAGGAGTGTCAGCTCCTCGCCTTCCGCTAGCTGTGTCGTGAGAGTTGCTTGCCTACAGCGACTTCAAGAATTTGACGATGTCAGCCCTCTCTTGTGGCGTGAAGTTGAACTGGAACCCTGCCGCTTGATACGCATCGATGACGTCTTCGAGCGTCGCGGCCGAACCATTGTGGAAGTAGGGCGCGTGTCCCGCCAGACCGCGGAGGGAGGGGGCCTTGAACTTGTTCACGTCGGCCCACACACCCGTGATCAGCGCGCGCCCAGGATCGGTCGTCTTCCGGATCGCGTTCGGGGCGGCCTTCTGCCGGAGCGTGTAGAGCGGCAAGTCTGGAGTACGGAATTCCCCGGCGAGCCCACCCGACGTGAAATTGCCGATCGAGTTCCCGATGCTGTTGCCAAAGGCGCCGCCATCCTGGCCGCCGGTTTCGAAGGTGGAGTGGCACCGCGTGCAGGTCATGGCCTGCGCCCCGGGCTGCGCGCCCGGCGCACAATCATTGGGGACGTTGCTCGCGCACGTCGCCGAGAGGGGATTGATGCCCACCCTGGTGTTGAAGAGCGCTTGGCCGCTCGCGATGGCATCCCGTTCCTCGATCTGACGGGCCCAAGCATCGAACGCGTGGAAGACATCCGTCCTTATTGGGTTTGGGGCGCGATTCTCGGCAACGGTAAACGGCACCGTCGAAAGGAATAGGGCGCCGCCGTTTGCACCGCCGGTGCTGACCGAGCCGGCCGCACTTTCGGTCTCTTGCGCCGTGAAGAGCGAGAGCGCGAAGTCGACGATTGAAGTCAGCACGGCGGCGCTGAGCGATGCACCAGCTTCCGCGTGAATCAGTGTGGCGTTGTTCGCCTGGTTCATCAGACCGATGAACGGGTTGGTTTGAATCTCGCGCCCGTCCCACATGATGGCGGGCGTGGCTACCGCGCTCGGCGGCGCCGCCGCGCTGATCGCTCCGAGGAACTTCAGGTTCGTGGCGGGCAGCGGCCGTCGGAAGACACTGATGTGGATCAGCGGGAGCGGTTGCCCCGTGCTGTTGCCGTACGGATCCTCGACCGCAATGACCTCGAACGGGGCTGTTGCCGGCACAGGGAGCTCGATACGAATAAGGCCCTTGTTCAAAAGGAGGCTGTATGCGTCTCGCCTGGCCTCCATCGTCGAAACATCGGCGGTGGGGTTGTTCGAGCCGTCGACGAGCCGGAAGATCGGATCGAGACCGCAGGAGTTCTCGAAGCGCGTCTGGACGTGCGCCGCGCTGAGGCCCATCGCATCCTCGACTTGGTGACACGACACGCACGCGCGACCGTTCGTGCCGAGGGGCTGGAAGAAGGCATTGCCCGTGTCGAGGAACGCTCCATCACGCGTCGAGTAGGTCGAGTGGGATCCATTCGGATTCATGAAGATTTGTCCGTTCGCGATCGGTGCCTGCGGAGGCGGGATGAACTCCGTGGGACCGTCAAGGTGCAAGCGAACGGTCGTCTTCCCGGCCGTTCTGTCGCCCTTGTTGATATGAAGAGTGAAGCTGTCGGCGGTAACGATGGTTCCAGCGACGGGGAGCGGGTCGCTCGGGCCGTCTTCATAGTCGCCGTCGTCGTCGTCCGGATCAGCATGAGGGAGCGGCGCCTCTTTGCACTTCACGAAGTTGTACGCGTTCGTGCCATTGCCACGATAAACGCACGTTGTTGGCGTGCCGCCATTCAGACTGAACGTGAACTTGGTCTTGCCATGGCCGGCGGCTCCCGTCGTCACCGGGAGCGAGGCGGGGACAGGAAAGCTCAGCGAGCCGACTGCGAACTCGACGTGACCGTCGGACCGGCTCGTCGGCTTGTAGAGCCTAGTCGCGTCCAGATCGATTCCGTCGCACGGAGTGTTGACGCGCTGCGCGGTTGCTCCCGTTCTTTCGTTACCCCCAAAACTAAAGGCCGAGCTAGAGTTGTGTCCGAACCCGGTGCGCGCCGGGGTGGCGCCGAATGTGCCGACGAGGACGCTCAAACATATGAAGAACTTGACCGCCCTTGTGGATGCGTACATGGCCCGTTCCTTTCGAGGCGCCGATTAGACCTGCCCTTTCATGGGTAAGCGGAAAGCGCGTGCCGAAACTACAATCGCACTTGAACTAGTGATGGAGCGGCGATGTCCAACACCTCTGCGGAAATCACGCGCTGGCTCAAGGCGTGGGGACAGGGAGAGGTTTCGGCTGTCGATCGTCTGACACCACTCGTCTACGACGAGCTTCGGCGTCTGGCTCGCATCCACATGCGCAAGGAACGTCCCGGACACACCTTGCAGACCACCGCGCTCGTGAACGAGGCGTTCCTGCGCCTGGTCGATGCCAGGGAGGTCGACTGGCACGACCGGGCGCATTTCTTTGCCGTCTCGGCGCGGATCATGCGCCGCATCCTGGTCGATGGGGCTCGGGCGCGCGCGTCGCTCAAACGTGGGGGCGGGGTCGAGCCGGTCGCCCACTCGACCGCCGTGGATCTCGACCAGTTGCCGGCCATCACGTCCGATCTTGGCCCACAGTTGTGCGCGCTGGACGATGCGCTCGAGGCCTTGGCGCGGATGGACCCCCGGCGGGCCCAGGTCGTCGATCTGCGTTTCTTTGGTGGGCTGTCAGTTGAAGAAACGGGGCACGTGCTCGACATCTCGCCTCAGACCGTGATGCGCGATTGGAGGCTCGCGCGAGCCTGGCTGGCGCGGGAGCTCGCGCGGTGATGGCGCGAAGCCGCCCGACCCGAGCTGAGGCTGCGGGGGTCTATCGAAGCGTCTCGGCCGGGTCGACCCGGGCGGCGCTGAGCGCCGGCACGAGCGACGCTGTCAGTGCCGTGAGGGTCAGCCCGACGGCCGCGATCGCGAACGTCTGCGGATCTGTGGGCCGGACGTCGTATAGCAAGCTCGCCATCACCCGCGTGAGGAGCGTCGCAGCGGCAACGCCGACGACGATGCCGGCCAACGCCATCCCGACGCCCTGCCGCACCACCATGGCCACGACGTCGCGGCGATCGGCGCCGAGCGCCATCCGAATGCCGATCTCGTGCGTCCGCTGGGCCACCGAGTACGCAATCACGCCGTAGACGCCGATCAGCGCAAGTCCAAGTGCTGTGGCGGCGAACACCGCGAGCAGAAACAGATTGAACCGCCGCGGGGCGATCGACTCGGCCAGGACCTGCTCGAGCGTCTGAACATCGAACACGGGCAGCGTTCTATCGATGTCTGAGAGTGACTTCCTGATCGCAAGCGCAACTGGATCGGCGGACGTGCGCACGACGGCGGTGAACCGGCCAGGGGCGCTTCTCGAATAGGGGACGTAAACCTCGGGTTCGGGGCTCTCGTCGAGCTTCGCGTACTTCAGGTTGGCGACCAC
>Ga0184612_10000468_pt1 | contig 18901 bp, 23 predicted proteins | sample PLM3_60_coex_FD_133163 | JGI IMG/M metagenome (GOLD analysis project Ga0184612, IMG submission 133163) | Groundwater sediment microbial communities from an aquifer in East River, Colorado, USA - PLM3_60_coex | ecosystem: Environmental > Terrestrial > Soil > Riparian zone | place: USA: East... | reverse complement strand
GATCGATGTCAACTCGGGCCGACCAGCCGAGTGCTGGAGATCGGCGCCGGATCGGGGCAGGCGACCAAACGGCTACTGGAGGCGGGCGCCCGGGTGGTCGCACTCGAACCGAGCGAGGCCCTTGCCGAACAACTACGCGCCCAACTGAAGATGGCGCGGGGGCTGGAGGTCGTCGTGTCCGCGTTCGAGGACGCCGATCTGGCGCCGTCGTCATTCGACCTGATCGCCGCGGCGACGGCGTTCCACTGGCTCGACCCCGAGCAGGCGCTCCCGAAGATCGAGTCGATCCTGCGGCCGGGCGGCTGGCTGGCGGTGTGGTGGAACGTCTTCGGTGACCCCGACCGTCCAGACCTGTTTCACGATGCGACCAAGCCGCTCCTGGAGGATCTGGCGCCAAGTCCGTCGGAGGGAACTGGCGGGGTTCCGTTTGCACTCGATGTAGGTGCCCGCACGTCGGAGCTCGAGCGCCATGGGTTCCAGGACGTCGAGCATGAGGCCCAGCAATGGACGCTGCGCCTTGACGCCCCGCAGACTCGACGTTTGTACGAGACGTATTCGAACATCGCCCGACTGCCAGTCCCTCAGAGGGCACTGATCCTCGACGAGATCGAGCGGATCGCCGACGCGGAGTTCGGCGGTCTTGTCGAGCGACAGATAGTCACGCCCGTCTACACCGCCCACCGGTGAGATGGCAGCTCGCAAATGTCGGCTCACCCGGGGTCTGGCTCAGGTCCGAAGCACGAACGTCACGAATGACAGTGTCTCGCCACCGACCGTGCCCGTGACCTCCCAGCAGCCTTCGGTCGGAAACGAGACCCCGCTGGTCTGGAATCCGCTCGAACCGTAGCCATCGGGGATCGACGCCCGGAGTGGCGGCGCGGGCCCGTCGAGTCGCCGACCGGTGATCGCCAGAGATCCAGGCGTGATCCGCCACCAGCCGAACTTCGAGGCGATCGAACCGTCAGGTTCGATGGATCCCGAGTCGGCATGGATGACGCCGTCCTCTTGCAGGGGCACGACCCATAGGTGGCTGTTCCCGTACGCGAGGGCCGACGAGCTGAAGGGCCGTTCCTCTCCGTCGACCGGGAGTCCGCTCGGCTTCGTGGAGGCGCACGTCGCCGCGTCAGCAAGCGTGAGCGGCGAGGCGGACGGTTCGAACGAGTCGGTCACGGCGGGCGACGCCTCCGTGGACTCGCTTTTGGTAGGCGCGACCTCCCCACAACCGCTGAGCGAAAGGCCCAGAAGCAGGAGAGCCGCCGGGATTCTCATGAACGGGCACCGACCTCAGATCGCAGCCTCTCATCGACCATACACCGGCCCGTTACACCAGGTTCCCGACTCTTACCGATCCGCACTCCGACGGACCTCGGCGTCGCGGTCCCGCATTGCATCGCGGCCGCCTTCACCGTACCGTCGCTCCATGGAACGACGCGAAAGCGGGCCACCCGTGCAGGTCGATCCACCCCGGTATGTGATCCGCTACACACAGACCCTTGACTCGGCCCTTGAGGCAAGCAAGTTCTTTCAGGCTCGCCTGTACCGGAACTACTTCATCGTCTTCGGCGCCGGCCTCGCCATCGGAGCCTGGATGTCGCTGTTCAACCTGACCATCGGCCTCACCACCATGATCTTCTGCGCGCTGATGCTCATCACAAGCCGCCTGGACGTGCTCGATCGGGTGTTCGGACGAAGACGGTTCCGAAGCGTGCTGGATGAGCCGATCCAACTCAGCCTCGGCCAGGACGGCATCCTCTGGGAAGGCCCGCAGGCGACGTCGCACGTCCCATGGTCGTCCCTCAGCGAGGTCCGCGCCAATGAGCGAACGGTGCTCTTTGTCAGGGACCGGATCCTTCTTGCCTACGCGCCCGCCGCATCATTCGCATCAGCTGCTGAGCGAGCCCAGGTGATCGCGTATTCACGGGAGCGGATCGCGGCGGCCAGGGCTCCCGGCGCAGCCACGGCCTAGCGTACGAGTGGGGAGACTGGCATGGCCACACCGACCGACGTCAACGACTACCTGGCTGGGCTACCCGAGGATCGGCGGGCCGCCATGGAAGACATCCGGCGGGCGATCAAGGCCGGCGCGCCCGAGGCGACCGAGGTGATCTCGTACAACATGCCGGCGTTCAAAAGTCACGGCGGTCAGTTCCTCGTGTCCTACGACGCCTACAAGGCCCATTACAGCCTCTTCCCGGCGAGCGGGGCGGTCGTCGAGGCGCTCGGGGCCGAGATCGCTCCGTATCTGGCAGGGAAGGGCACGATCCGTTTTCCGGCAAGTCGCCCCATCCCCACGGCACTCGTGACCAAGATCGTCGAGATCCGGTTCGCCGAAAACGCAGCCCGCGGCGCCCGCTGAGGGCTCATGGGATCCCGCGACCTTCGTGCCCGCGTCATGGAAGACGCAATCGCCGGACCTGCGTCACCTCACCCAGGCAACCGTTTTCCGCACGACGAGCACGTGTCGTCGGTCACGAGGTTGCCCACGCCGCAGGACGGGCACCGCTTCATGCCCTCGGTGGCCGGGGCGTACAGGCTCTCGCGGCTTGCGTCTGCGTCGTCCACCCTGGCCCGATTGAGGATCGCGATCGTCGCGACGACGCCGACCGCCGCCACACCGACCAGGATGACGAGGGTCGTCGTCTGGTCCATCTGTAGTTCCCCGTTGGCTGGAGCCCGGCCCCCGGCGCAAGGCTCGCCAACGTTCACACAGGCTACCCCACCGTCGTGAGCGCGGGAAGACCCGGTCAGACACGACCCCGTGCCGTCCGGGCCTGAGCGCGGAGGGGCGGTATACCCTGTGGTCGTGTCGGCCTTTCGTTCGACCGTCACGAAGGAGGTCATCCTGATGAGCGAGCAGGACGCCGAGAAAGAACCGACCACGGCAGACGCCCTTCAGGAGTGGCGTGCCGCGGAGCGTGCGGCAGCGGTGGCGCGACGAGGTCGCGTAGCGGCGGAAACGGCGGCGCTCGCCGCCGCGGATGCCGCCGAGGCCGCCCTCGCCACGGCCGAGGCAGCAAAGACTGCGCTCGCCGCGATGGCACTCGCCGAGACCTCGGCCGCCAAGACCGCAAACGCCGCCAAGCTCGCGGTGTTGTCGACGCGTGCGGACGTCGCCGATGCAGACACCCTGACGGCGATGGCCGACCTCGATGAGGCCGACGCGCAGGCGCGCTACAAGAAGGCATCGGATCGCGCCGCGGGTCGCGGCGGTCAGGGCTAGACCGACCGAGCCACGGCGCGATACCTGGCGTGCCGGCCAAGTCTGTCGCGGCGGCGTTGACGCGCCCGCAGCCGCGCGCAGGAGCCGCCATCGTCCTTCGGGATCGGACGCGACTGCTAGGATGCCGGTGGTGACCGCGTCGACGCCGCCGACTTATCGACTGACCGAGGAGCAGACCCTCCTTCGCGACGCCGTCCGCGTCATCGCCGACGAACGGGTCGCGCCCAGGGCTGCCGAGATCGACCGGACCGGCGCGTTCCCCGAGGACCTCCGCGGGCTTCTCGCGGCGCAGGACATCCTCGCCCTGCCGTTCCCGGTCGAGCACGGCGGGCTCGGTGGCGAGCTCCTCAGCCTGTGCCTGGCGATCGAGCAGCTGAGCCGCGCGTGTGCCACGACCGGGTTGATCCTCGCGGTCCAGGAGCTCGGCTCGCTGCCGCTCCTGCTCGCCGGCACGGCCGAGCAACAGGCCCGCTGGGTCCCACGGCTGGCGTCCGGGGAGCAGCTCATCGCGTTCGCCCTGACCGAGGCGGACGCCGGCTCCGACGTCGCAGCGATCCGCACCCGGGCGGTCCGCGACGGCGGCGACTACCTGATCACCGGTTCGAAGCGGTTCATCAGCCAGGGTTCGGTGGCCGACCTCATCACGGTGTTCGCTGTCACCGACCCCGACGCGTCCCGCCACGGCCGGATGTCCTGCTTCGTCGTCGAGGTCCCGACCGACGGCTTCGCCGTTACCCGGATCGAGCACAAGATGGGGCTGCGCGGCAGCCCGACCGCCGAGCTCGCCTTCGACGGCGTGAGGGTGCCGGCCGCGAACCGGATCGGTGCCGAGGGCGATGGGTTCGATCTCGCCATGCGCACGTTCGATCGCAGCCGCCCGGGGATCGCCGCCCAGGCGGTCGGCATCGCCCAAGGTGCCCTCGAGGCCGCCACGGCGTACGCGCGCGACCGCCGCCAGTTCGGAAAGCGGATCGGCGACTTCCAGATGGTCGCGGCATTGCTCGCCGACATGGACGCCGCGACCGAGGCCGCGCGTCAGCTCCTCTACACCGCGTGCGTCGAGATCGACGCCGGAGCCCCGGATGCCAGCCGTTGGTCGGCGCTGTGTAAACTCGTTGCCGGGGACGCCGCGATGCGTGTCACGACCGACGCCGTCCAGGTCCTGGGCGGTTACGGCTATATCGACGAGTTTCCCGTCGAGCGGATGATGCGAGACGCGAAGATCACCCAGCTCTACGAAGGGACTCAACAGATCCAGCGGTTGGTCGTCGCACGGGCGTTGCTCGGCAAGGACGGCTGACGCGCCCAGGGAGGGAACCCGGTTTCGTGCGCATCGTCGTCCTCGTCAAACCCGTCCCGGACCCGGCGTCAGCGGGTGAACGCCTCGGTCCGGACGATCGGTTGGACCGGACCGCGGTGCCGGCCGTCGTCAACGGCAACGACGAGTACGCCCTCGAGGCCGCGCTCAAGCTCGTCGAAGCCGCCGGCGAGGGTGAGATCACGCTCCTCGCGATGGCCCCGGCCAATGCCCCCGAGACGATGCGCAAGGCGCTCGCGATGGGTGCCCATCGCGGCGTCCACGTGACCGACACGGCCCTCGCCGGATCCTGCGCCGTCTCGACGGCCACGGTCCTCGCGGCTGCCCTGCGCGACCTCGAGTTCGACATGGTCTTCGCCGGCATCGACTCGTCCGACGGCGTCGGTGGGGTAGTCCCAGCGGCGGTTGCCGCCCACCTCGGCCTGCCGTACCTCTCGTACGCCGCACGCATCGAACCCGACATGACGGCGGGAACGGTTCGGGTCCGGCGGATCAGCGCGACCGGCTACGACCTGCTCGAAGCACCACTGCCGGTCGTCATCGGTGGCACGCAGGCGCTCGGCGAGCCGCGCTACCCATCGCTCAAGGGGATCATGGCGGCGCGCGGCAAGGAGATCGTCACCCGCTCGCTCGCGGATCTCGGGCTCGAGGGCTCAGCGGTGGGCGCCGCCGCCGCGACGACCACCGTGCTCGACAGCCGGATGCCGCCGGCCCGCGGCGCGACCGAGGTCGTGCGCGGATCGGCCGCCGACGGTGCCGCCCGGATCGTCGAGTTCCTCACCGAGCGGAGGATCATCTGATGGGCGCGATATGGGTCGTCGCCGAGCCCGGGCCCGACGGCGCTCTCGCCCGCATCAGCACAGAGGTCGCGACGCTGGCGCGGGACCTGGGTGCCGCGGCCGGTCGCGACGTGGTCGGCATCGTCATCGCCGCGGACCCGGGTCCGGCCGCCGCCGACCTCGCCACGTACCTCCCGCTCGTCCTGACCGTCACGGACCCGGGCGCCGCGGACCATGCCTGGTCGGCGATCGCGGCCGGTCACCTGGCGACGATGCTCGCGGCCGAGGAGCCCGATGCGGTCTTCGTCGGCGCCGGAGCGGACGGTCGTGACCTTGCCGGCGCGGTATCAGCCCTGACCGGGCTGGGCGTCCTGGTCAACGCGACCGCCGTCACCTGGACCGACTCGGGGCCCTCGGTCGAGATGAGCGTGTTCGGTGGCAGGCTCCTGACGACGTCGGGCTTCACCGTTGGCCGCGGCATCGTCACGGTCCGGCCGAACGTCACGACTGCGACCCCGGCGGCGGCCGTTGGGCGCGTGGAGGCACGGACCGTGGAACCGGCACGGACCCTGCCGGCGGTCCGCGTCGTCGAGCGCGTCAGCGAAGCCGGCCGTGCCGCCCCGATCGAGGAGGCCCGGATCATCGTGGCGGGTGGTCGCGGCGTCGGTGGCTCCGACGGCTTCGGCATCGTGGGCGAGCTCGCGGAGGCACTAGGCGGCACCGTCGGGGCGACCCGGGCCGCGGTCGATTCGGGCTGGATCCCGTACAGCCAGCAGATCGGGCAGACCGGCAAGATCGTCAAGCCCGAGCTCTACCTCGCGCTGGGCATCAGCGGCGCCATCCAGCACAAGGTCGGGATGCGGACCTCAGGCTCGATCGTCGCGGTCAACCGCGACGCGGATGCCCCGATCGCCGATTTCGCCGACCTGTTCGTGGTCGGTGACCTGTTCGAGGTCGGCGCCGCGCTGCTCGAACAGTTGCGCGCCCGGTCGGGCTGAGCGCAGGGTCGGGCCGAAGCAGCCATGCAGAACCTGGTGGTCCTTCTCCCGATCGCGGGGTTCATCGCGCTCGCGGCCGGCCTCGCCTTCGTGCTGCGTGGGACGGGCCGGATCGTCGCCCGCGCTCGCGAGCTCGAGCACTTCAAGAGCGCGGTCAGAGATCTCGCGGCCAGGGTCGACGCGTCCCTCGGTGGCGCGGCTGGACAGATCGATGCCGTTCGACGCCGTCAGGTCGGCCCCGAGACGATCACGGACACCGTCGCAGCGGCCACCGACGCGGTCGAGCGCTACGCCGATGAAGCCAGGAACCTGCGCGGGCCGAAGTCGGCGCGCCACATCCAGGGTGAGCTCGTGGCAGAGCTCGAGCGCGCCGAGCGTGCGCTCGGGATGGTCGAACACGGGGCGTCGATCCTGGCCGCGGCGCGCCGTGGCTCGCGCGAACTCGAGGCGCAGACGTCGATCAAGCGCGGCTACCTCAACCTCCTGCATGCACGGGAGGCGATCGCCCGTCACGCCCTCGAGGCGCAGGATCTCGAGGCCGACGAGCCCTCGGTGAAGGCTGGTCGCCGGATCGCCTGACGGAGGCGCGAGACCACACCATCTAGTGGTATGCTCGGGTGACACCACTACCCCTTGTGGTGCGAGACGACAGGAGAGCGATGCGCTGCCCCGGTTGTGGCGAGCGGGAGACCCGCGTCGTCGATTCGCGCGACCTCGACGATTCGGCGACGATCCGGCGCCGACGTGAGTGCGCCGCCTGCGCGATGCGGTTCACCACGTACGAGCGGATCGAAGCCGCCCGGCTCGTCGTCATCAAGCGCGACGGATCCCGCCAGGAATTCGATCGCGATCGGCTCGTCTCAGGCTTGCGCAAGGCGCTCACGCGCCGGCCGGTCGCCGATGGCGTCGCAGAGGCCGCCGCCGATGCGATCGAGGCCGAACTTCGGGCCGCCGGCGTGACCGAGGTACCGTCGTCGCGCATCGGTGCACTCGCGATGGAGCAGCTGCGCGGCATCGACCAGATCGCCTACATCCGCTTCGCCAGCGTCTATCAGAGCTTTGAGGACCTCGAGGCGCTCAAGCGTGAGGTGGACACGCTGTTTGAGGAGCGCGGAGAGACGAGCGCCATCGACCTGCGCACGAACGGCGCGAAGCGGTCTCGTCGGTGAGCGTCCTGTCCGATCGCGACATCCGTGCCGCCCTCGAGGCGGGGACCATCCGCATCGACCCGTACGACCCCCACGACCTCCAGCCGTCGTCGGTCGATCTGCACCTCGACAAGAGCTTCCGCGTCTTCCGCAACAATCGCTACGCGTATATCGACGTTCGGGCACCGCAGCCCGACCTGACCGAGCTGCTGACCATCGACGAGGACGAGCCGTTCATCCTGCATCCAGGCGAGTTCGTGCTCGGTCAGACGCTCGAGTGGGTGGAGTTACCGGACGATCTTGTTTCCAGATTAGAAGGAAAATCGAGTCTTGGGAGGCTTGGACTCCTGATTCACTCGACCGCCGGGTACGTCGACCCAGGTTGGAAGGGTAATTTAACCCTCGAATTATCCAACGTGGCGAACCTGCCGATCGCGCTCTATTTCGGGATGCGCATCGGACAGATCAGCTTCTTCAAGATGTCGAGTCCGGTCGACCGGCCGTATGGCTCACCGGAGCTCGGATCGAAGTACCAGGGCCAGTCGGAGCCGACGGCGTCGGCGTTCCATCGAGACTTCGATCCAGGCCGCGCGACCGGGGAGCCGTCGCGCAAGTAGCCCGATGCCGATGAATGACGCGGTCGACTGGGCGCGTGACCTCGGTGGTGGGGTGCGGGTCGCGCTCGTCCAGGCCGGCACGTTCCGGTCCGACGCCGGGACGCTCTTCGGGCCGGTGCCATGGGTGCTGTGGGGCGGCCTCGTCGAAGACGAGGTGGACGACAAGCGCCGGCTCCTCCAGGCACTCAATTGCTTGCTGATCGAGACACCGTCGGGACGTGCCCTGGTCGAGACCGGCATCGGTGAGCGGGTCGACGACAAGACGCGTGAGCTGCGATCCTACGAGGGGCCGTGGATCGCCGCGGCGCTCGAGACGGCCGGGTTCCTGCCGGAGAGCGTCAATGTGGTGGCGATGAGCCATCTCCATTTCGATCACGCCGGCGGGCTGCTGCGGGCCGACGGATCGAGGGCGTTCTCGCACGCTAAGATCGTCGCGCAGAAGGCCGAGTGGGAGGTCGCGCTGGGCGACAATCCGCGGCTCGTCGCGTCGTACGTCCAGGACGAGCTGCGGCTCGTCGAGACGTGGGGGGTGCAGGGCTGGGCGGACGGCGAGAAGGAGGTCCTGCCTGGCGTCTCGGTCGTCCCGACCGGAGGCCACTCCGCCGGCCATCAGGCAGTCGTCGTGCGGGGGTCGGGGGATGGCGCCCGGACGCTGGCGTTCTTCGGCGACCTGCTGATGCGACCGTGGGCTGCGAACCCACGCTGGGTCACGTCGTTCGACGACTTTCCGCTGGATTCCGTGGCGCGCAAGGTCGAGTTGTTCGCCCAGGCCGTCGAGGAGGACTGGATCGTCGTGCTGTCGCACGAGGCACGGCGGCCGGTGGGGCGGCTCGTGCGCGACCGCGACCGGTTCCGGTTCGAGGGGGACTGACGCTGCCCCGATGGGGCACGGTTCGCCGTACGCCACGGTAACGCGGAGGCGTCTAGTCCCTGCACGTCGTTTTCGAGATGGTTCCAACCAAGCGGAACTATCTCGCTTGATCGGAACCAACTCAGGATCAACGTTCTGGGCGGTGCGCTCCCGCGTTGACTACGGGCTGGGACTCGCGCTCGAGCCAGACACGGCGGAGGGCAGGATCCGTTCGATCTGCGCGGCGGCGCCCGCCTCGTCGAGTGGCGCCCCGACGATCGCGGCGATCACGCCATTCGAGTCGATGAACACCTGGGTCGGCAGCCCATACCCCTTGAACGCGCGGAAGATCGCCCCGGACCCGTCGAACCCGATCGTGTAGCCGAGCTGGTAGCGCGCGGCATACGCGGCGACATCAGCCGGCGACGTCTCCTGGACGCTGATCGCGACGAGCTCGAGCCCGCGGTCCTTGTAACGCGCCGAGACGTCGCGCAGGATCGGCACCTCCGACTGGCACGGCGGGCACCAGGTCGTCCAGAAGTTGACCCAGACGGCCCTGCCGCGCAGGTCGGCGAGACGGATGGGGTTCCCGGCGAGGTCGTTGAGCTGATAGGTCGTGCCGTCGCCGTTCTGGACGGCGAACTCGGGCGCGGACTCGCCGACCTTGAGTCCGATCGGTGGCGGCGACGAGATGATGTACGCGGTCGCCTTGGGATCGACCGGCACGCGACCACCAGCCGTGTTGCCGAGTGGCGTCGTCACGCCGACCAGCACGATGACCGCGATCAGGACGGCCGCGAGTGCGAGCACGAGCTGACGGCCGCTGAATGGACCGATGACTCCGTGTCGCTCGCGGCGGTGGCTGAACTGGGGTCGATCGGTCACTCAGATCGCCGTGTTGAAGTTGAAGTAGCGCGGGAAGAGCGCGAGCCAGTCGAACAGCATCGCGACGCCGATGAACGCGACCAGGAGACCGCCGACAAGGGCGACGGCGCGACCATGGCGGATCAACGGCGCCATCACCCGGGGCGCACGATCGAACACCGCCGCGATGAGCAGGAACGGCAGACCGAGACCGATGGTGTACGCGACCAGCAGCGCCGTCCCCTGGAGCACCGTGCCGGACGACGCGGCCATCATCAGGATCCCGCCGAGGATGATCCCGATGCACGGCGTCCAACCGATAGCGAAGATCGCACCGAGCCCGAACGAGGTCAGCCAGCCGCCCCGCGACGTCACCAGCCGCCTCCCGAGGCGGTCGCCGGTACTTGGAGCGCCGGTCCCCCCGGCTAGCGCCATCGACCCGGTCGCGGTCGCGAGCGAGCCGGCGGCGCCGGTATCGAGCGGTCGCCAGGTACGCTCGAGGACCGGGATGTGCAGGATCCCGGCGAGGTTGAGGCCCATCACGATGAGCACGATCCCGCCGATCGTCCGCAGGGCAGGCAGGTAATCGACGAGCGGCCCGGCGGCGAACGTCGCGGTGATCCCGAGCAGCGTGAAGACCGCCCCGAAGCCGGCAACGTATGCGACGGCATGCCGCATCGCGCGCCAGCGCGACGGGCGCGTCCCGTTCGCCGATCCCGCGACCGCGATCGCTGTCAGCTGGCCGAGGTAGGCGGGGACCAGCGGCAGGACGCACGGGGACAGGAAGCTGATGACCCCGGCGGCGAGTGCGACGAGGAGCGTGAGGTCGGTGCCGGACATCGCTCGTCAGGCGTCCAGGACGTCAGTCATCAGGCGGCGGAGCTTGGCGACGCTCGTCGCGAGCTCGAGGCGCCGGTCGCCGAGCTCAACGACCGGGATCGAGGCGAAGAAGGCGCGCTCCCAGGCCGGGTCGGATTCGATGTCGCGCTCCTGGAGGGTCGGAGCCGGGAGGCCGGCCCGTGCCCGCTCGTCGAGCAACGCGGCGAGCATCGCCCTCGTTTCATCGCACAACCCGCAGCCGGGACGGCCGTACAGGACGAGGTCGGGGAGGGGAGCGTCGTGCATGTCGGTCCGGATTGTAGGCGAGGACCGTCGGGGGGCCTTTCGGCTGCGCCTATCGAAGGTCCACGGCCTCGAAGCGGGCGACCTCGGTGCCGGCGGCGTCGAGCAGCGCGAGTTCCTGGCCGGTGACGGCCCAGCCGCTCGCCTGCGCCAGCGCCGCCAGGAACGCCCCCTCGGTCTCCATGCCGTCGATACACGCCATCATCGTCGTCGCGAGTCGGCCGAAGGTCAGGAGCTCACTGCTCAGCTCGTAGCCGCCTGCCAGTCTGTTGCAACCGCCCGATCCACTGACGCTTCGATCGTCCGGGTGGAGGATCACGTGCGGTTCCCGGTCTGCCGACGCTCCGCCGATCGCTGCGTCGCCAAGGCGGGTCAGCTTCCAGTACGTGTTCTCCAGGGTGGGGGTCGAGCTCATGAAGGGCTCAGGATACGCCGCGAGCGTGCGAGGCCTCGATTCCAGGGTCGCCCGCGAACCCGCGCGGTACGATGGGGTCCGCGCCCCCGTAGCTCAGTGGACAGAGCGAGGCCGTCCTAAGGCCTGCGTCGGCGGTTCGAGTCCGTCCGGGGGCGCCACACCGGCGCAGTCCTGCGCCTCGGTTTCAAGTGCCGTCTGACGAAAAGCCGCGCCGTCGCTACGCCTGACGGTGGCTCGGAGAGACTCGGGCCACCGACGCCCGCGCGGTTCAGGCTGGTGGAAGTCGTTTGTAGGGCGGTTCGAGGAAGAGGGTGAACTGGAAGGGTTCGCGGCCGTAGGTTTCAGCCATCCGCTCTCGGAGTTCCTGCATGCTGTCGCACGCCTGTGCCATGCCAATGAGTTTCCAGAGATGTTCCATCAGCTTCCGGAGGCCGTACTGGCTCGACAACCACTGGTGATAATTCTGACCGTGCCGGGGCTGTGGCGCATTCTTTCGGAGCCAGTCGGCAACATCACGATCCAGGTACCCGTAGACCAGCTCCATCACCAGATTGCCCCAATACTTCGGCCTCTTCGTGATCGGTCCGTCCCAACGTGTCAGCCGCGCGAACTGCTCCCACAACTCATCTGGGAATGTCTTTTCCCACTGGCGCATCTCCTCCTCGAGGTATAGCCGCAGCTTCATTCGCAGCGCGTCCTCGGCCCGCTCGTACTGGTAGCCAGTTGCCTCGTCAATCAGCGCGATAAGGCCGACCTTGGCCGAAGCAGCTAGGACCATCCCAGCTTTCACAGCGATTTCAAGTTGGCGATCGGTCAACGGCGCGCCGTCGTTGCGAGCCCGGACATAAGCAGTGCACAGGTCGAGGAATGTTTCGGCCGTGATGCCGCGGGTTCGCTTGTTGACCACTTCCGGTATTTCGAAGTCAATCCACTGGTTGTCGAGGTCCGGCGGTAGGTAGGTGGCCAGGGCCGACACTTGGATGTAGCTCTCGAGGTTGCCGCCGCCCCGCTTACCCGTCAGAACATCAGTAGCGCCGGTTCGGCTGATAACCCGTCGGCCGTCATCGAGGACGTAGCAGGACGCGGCATCGTCCCCAAGTGACAACTCACCCCAGAAGATTGCCCGTGGCAAGCCCGGTTCGAGCCTTACAGTGGCGTCGCGGATCAGGTCAGCCGGACCCAAATCGATGCCCCGCTCCGATGCCAGCCTCAGCAACTCCGGGTGCCACCGGGAGGGAATGGTTCCGCGGGCCGCCCAATGTTGAACGGTGCTCTGCCGCTTGCCGATGCCGCGGGCCAATGCGCTTTGGCCGCCAAACTTCTGGATGATCTGCTCAACGTTCATTGGGCGAGCCTACCAACACTTGTGGTACCCAGGCAACCCCATTATGGGGTAGACCGGCGTACCCGGCGGTAGTGAGTCAGTTTGAGCGTGACCCTCGTATGAACGGGATCACAGCCGAGGCGATCAAGGCGATGCCCACCAAGGTGACGGCGACGTTGACGATGGTGGAGATGGTCGGATCGCCGCGCCAGTCGCCAGGCCCATACCCGATTACAGGGCTGAGCTGATGACCGACTCCTGCGATCACCCAACAGAGTCCGATGAAGGCTCGGCCGACCCCGCGCCATTGAGCGACAGACACCTAGTTGTTATGGGGCGAGCGCAGGCCGGTTGTCGGCCGGGAACGCTGCGTATGCGGCCTTCCAGCCCGCCTCCGCCTGCTCTAGCAAGGGTCCGTGCTGCTCCCACGCGTTGTTGTCGTTGTTTGCGATGGCCCGGTTCCGCAGGTCGAGGCCTTGCACGTTCATTGTGATGGCCTCGCGGAGGAGCCCGTTGGCCTCGGCGAAACGAGGTGGGACCGCTGTCGCTGCAAGCGCGTTGAGCATCGCGTTGAGGTCACTGATGACCTTCGCGTCGACGTCGTAACAGCCCTGCTTGGTGCCGCCCTTGTTGCAAACACCAGGGTTGCTGCCACTCGCGGCGAATGGCAGCAGGTCGCGGCTGAGGACGGTCATGTGGTCCATATATACCGCGACGTAGGCATTCTCGGCCTTCAGGTCGTCGACTGACGCTGCACCCGTGGTGTGGACACCGACCGTGACGCACCCGGCCAAGATCATCAGCAGGACTACTGTCAGGCCGAGAAGGCTCCGCTTACCTGCAAACGTCATCACGCGGGGAAACTCTGACTGGCGCTGAGTACGCGCTGCCCAAGGTGGTTCATACCATGAGGGTCTGTCGTCGTCGGGCTGGGCGCAATAGCCTGGTCGTCAGGGTCGGCGGCCTTCCCGCAGCCTCTCCGCGCAACATCTTCTCTCGCCGACGCACAAGCCCCGGCGGGAGGCGATCGAGGGCCTGGCAGTGTTGTCCCGTCATCCCCGCGAGTTACCCTGCCGCGGCGTACCAAAGCAGGTCGTCTCGTCCCGGTGCCGTGCCCCCGAGTCCGTCCGGGGGCGGCACACCGGCGCCGTCCTGCTCATCAGCTTCCAGCTCGGCCCAAGCGAAGGACGGGCGGCGGGCTGGGTCCGTCGGAACGATCCGGGAATCAGACAAGGGAGGTCTAAGGGCATGGGCAACGTAAGAGTGCACATCTCGACCTCGCTGGACGGCTACGTTGCCGGCCCGAACCAGAGCCAGGAGAACCCTCTCGGCGAGGGCGGCGAACGGCTTCACGACTGGCTGATCGGGCTAAGGGCGTGGCGCGAGCCCAACGGCCTGGAGGGCGGGGAGGAGAACGCCAGCAATCCCGTGGTCGCCGAGGAGAATGCGAATGTCGGCGCCGAGATCATGGGTCGGGGCAAGTTCGGTCCGGCCACCCGCGGCCCCTGGGGCGACGATCCATGGCGGGGCTGGTGGGGTGAGGACCCACCTTTCCGCAAGCCGGTCTTCGTCCTCACCCACCACGAGCGCGAGCCGCTGATCCTCACGGACACGACGTTCACCTTCATCACCGATGGAATCGAGTCCGCCCTGGAGCGAGCGCGGGAGGCCGCCGGCGACAAGGACGTCTTCATCGGCGGCGGCGCCGACGTCATCAACCAGTACCTGGCGGCCGGTCTGGTCGACGAGCTGGAGCTGCACGTCGCGCCGATCCTCCTGGGCGGAGGCGCGCGCCTCTTCGCCGGAGTGGGATCGAATCTGAAGCTCGAGGAGCTGCGCGCGATCGAAGCGCCGGGGGTCGCGCATCTCAAGTACCGCGTCGTGAACTAGGTTCCCCGAGATCCGTGATCTCGTCGGCGTCGCCGCGGCGCCAATGAGCACACCGCTCTGACCGCGAAAGCGAAGCAGATCCCGCGTGATTGTTCGCAAGCGCGTCCGTCTCCGGGGTCGCGCGGCCAGCGCAGATGAAACCGACGTCGACCCGCGCTCCGTATGACCTTCGCTACGTCATCCCCACCGACCAATTCCGGCCGACGAGAGACAACGGATGGCGGCAGGAGATGAAATGACTCGAAAGACATTGCTGATGGCAACCGCACTGGCGGCGCTCTCGGCATCGATCACAGTGCCGGCAGTGACCGCGGCGCCGACCGTCAGGGCGAGGGTCGTCGACGGCACGCTCCGCGTCGCGGGCAGCCCGTTCGCGGACCGGATCGTTCTGCGCCTCAGCGCGACCGACCCAAGCCAGCTCCAGCTCGACGTCGATGCCGACGGATCGGCCGACGACACATTCGACATCAACAGCTTCGCCTCCATCGTTGTCGGCGCAGGCCGCGGCAACGACTTCGTCTTGCTCGACACCGCCAACGGGGCATTCACGACCGCCCGCCCGACCATCGTCGGCGGCGGGCGCGGCGATGACATCCTGCTTGGCGGCAGCGGCAATGAGCTCTTCTTCGGCGGTCGGGGCAACGACTTCGTCGACGGCAACGGCGGTGCAGACACGGCCTTCCTCGGCGACGGCAACGACACCTTCGTGTGGGACCCGGGTGACGCCAACGACACCGTCGAGGGCGGGTCCGGGTTCGACACCCACGTGTTCAACGGGGCGGGCGGCAACGAGATCTTCGCGGCGACGGCCGACGGCCACCGGGTGCGGTTCACGCGCAACACCGGTAACATCGTCATGGACCTCAACGACATCGAGGCGCTCGACGTCGACGCGCTCGGCGGGGCCGACAGCGTCACGATCAACGACCTGGCCGGCACCGGCCTGACCGACGTGACGGTGGACCTGGCGAGCGCCATCCGCGGCACCACGGCCGACGGCGCCGCCGACACGATCCAGGTCGAGGGCACTGCCGGCGTCGACACGATCGCGGCCACCGCAAACGGCGGTGCGGTCGAGGTGGACGGCCTGGCGGCCTCGGTGCGGATCGCGCATCCGGACGCCGCGCTCGACCGGCTCACGATCGACACCCTCGCCGGTGCTGACAACGTGTCGGTCGCGGCAGCGGTCAATGGCCTGATCCAGGTCACCGTCCAGTAGATCTGGCTTCGCTAGGATGGGTGGGGTCCACACGGATCCCACCTTTCCGTCGGGACGATCCGAACTGCCCGGTTCGAGGGGCCACTCGAGCGGGTCGGCCCGGAAGGCCGCCTGCCAACTGACCCATCAGCAGCCTCGGCCTCGTTTCAGGGTGCCGGCCGGAGGTAGACCGGATAGTCGCGCACGGCCACCGGCTTGCCGCTGTACTCGGAGATGTCCCAGACCCGCAGCGTTCCCCACTGGGCGCTCGACACGTCGTAGGACAGGGTCACGTCGAAGTTGCCCCAGCACGCCGTGCCGCAGCTTGCCACCACCGGAACATCGACCAGCACCTTGTCGTTGCGATCGAGCAGAGCGACCCGGAATTGCGCCTCGAAGACGTTGGCGAGTCCGGTGACCCGACCGGGGTTCAGCAGGGCAGCGCCCCACGCCGGCCGATCGACGAAGATCAGGGGCAGGTAGCGCTCGCGGTACGTCGCCCGGGTGACGGGCTTGTTCAGGACGACTTCCTCCGACGTGAACACCTTGACCGGCTTACCCTCGAGCTTGAAGTTGACGCGATCCACGGCTGTGAATTGGGTCAGCGTGTAGACGACCTGGGCCAGACGTCCGCGGAGCGAGAACACTCCGCCATCCCCCGCGTCGTCAGGGGAAAGCGAGGCGAACTCGGCGGACAGGTCGACCGTCGCGAGGCCTCCCGAGACCTCGATCCCGAGGAGCTTCGAGCCGGCGGGGATGAGCGTCACGATCTGCGGCATTGCCGCCCGCTCCTTGGCCGATGGCCCCGCCAGCAACGCCCTCATCGCGGCCGTAGCCGTCGCCGGGCTCTCGGGCACCGTCCGGAGGACCGGAATGAGCGTCGGCTCGTTGACGACCTCCCCGCCGCTGAACGGATCGCGCAGCAGGAAGTACGCGCGAACGATCATCGTGCTGGGTGTCGGCGAGGGTGAAGGCGGCGCGATCGTCGGGCTCGGTGTCGCCGGAGTGAGGGTCGGTGACGGCGTCGGCGATGGCGTCGGAGCAGCTGTGGGCGGCGGCAGGGCCGAGGCCGTCGGCGACAGGAGGCTCTCCGTGGGGGTGCCCGAGGCTGTTGCGCTCGGGCTTGCCGCGGGTGCGGCGCACGCGGCAACGAGAGCAAGGACGAAGAGCGCGACGACTGGCTGACGGCGGAACATGTCATGTCCTCCTACAGGGAGATTCACCCACCCTCAGGATCAACATTCGGCTCGCCGCCGACATCTGCCGCCAGTCATGAACTCATCGGCCAACCGGCCCGACCGGCGGCCCTCTCCGCGGCGATGAGGCCATCCGGCATTGGATGTCGGACCGCCATTACATCGCCGCGTACCACCCTAGACGTCGACAGGTCTGGCTTCCGAGCCCCGGCGTCCGTCCGGAGGTGCCAAGACGCCGCGGCGCGGACGCAGGGCTCAGGCCAGCCGGCGGATGACCGTGACCCGGAAGGGTCCCGCCAGCAGCTCGAGCACCGGAGCATAGGCACCGGCGGCCATGGCCTTCGCGAGATGCGTCACCCGTGCTTCCGGCGACTCCCAGTCGGCGATGTCGATGAGCAGGTCGGGGTCGTCGAGCGACTCGTAGTACGTGCTCCCGTGGTAGCCGCTCGGTCGATCGCGTGTGGCAAGCTGCTCGATGAGCGATCGCACCTCGTCTCGCAGCCCTGGTTTGGCCTTCAGCTCGACGATGACCTTGACTGCCATGGCATTCCTCCCGCCAGCGATCGTAGCGAAACGGCGGCATGTTGTTCCTGCGCGCCCGACGCCGTCCGAGGGCACCATCAAACATCGCGGTATCGGTCACATGAACGCGGGCTCGCGGGTCAATGAGGTGACCCGATCAACCGCAGGGAACGTGATGCATGAACGACCAGGACTGGCTCGCTGAGCGCTTCGAGGCAAACCGCTCCCACTTGCGCGGCGTCGCCTATCGGATGCTCGGCTCCTTGACCGAGGCGGACGACGCGGTCCAGGAAGCTTGGGTTCGCCTCAGCCGCACCGATGCGAGCCAGGTTGACAACCTCCGGGCGTGGCTGACGACGGTCGTCGGGCGCGTCAGCCTCAACATGCTGCGATCGCGCAAGACGCGCCGCGAAGCGTCCCTGGAGACCCACTTCCCGGATCCGATCGTGAGTTCGGAGGAAGGCCTCGACCCCGAGCAGGAAGCCCTGCTGGGCGATTCGATCGGGCTCGCGATGCTCGTTGTCCTCGACTCCCTGACGCCCGCCGAACGCGTCGCCTTCGTGCTGCACGACGTCTTCGCCGTGCCGTTCGACGAGATCGGGCCGATCGTCGGCCGGACCCCGACCGCGGCGAGACAGCTCGCGAGCCGTGCCCGTCGCCGCGTCCAGGGTGCTTCGGTGCCCGACGTCGACCTTGATGGCCAGTGGGCCGTCGTTGACGCCTTCCTCGGGGCGGCGCGCGAGGGTGACTTCGAACGCCTCCTCGCACTCCTCGACCCGGAGGTCGTGGTGCGCTCCGACGGGGGATCCGCGCGTTCGGGTTTGACCTCGCTGACCCGCGGCGCCCAGGCCGTTGCCGCGCAGGCGATGAGCTTCCGTCGGTTCGCCGAGACCTCGACGCGGGTCCTCGTCAACGGGATCCCCGGGGGCATCGCCTGGGCACCCGACGGCAGTCCATTCGCGGTCCTGGCCGTGACGGTCAGGGGCGGCCGGATCGTCGCGATCGAAGTGCTTGCGGATCCGGACCGGCTCGGGCAGTTGGATCTGACCGTCGTCGCACGTTGAGGGACGACCCCCGTTCGGGCATCGGTCACGTTCGCGCCGTCGTGCGGGTCATCTATGTGACACCCGAAACGAGACCGACGCACGACAGGAGACATGCAGATGAATGGACGAACGGACAAGGTAGCCAGCGCGCCAACCTGGGTCACGATCTTCAATCCGATCGCCAAGGTCCTGTTGGCCGCCGGCATCCCGATGGGCTACAACGGGCTCGTCACCATTCGCGGCCGGACGAGTGGCCTCCCTCGCACCGCGCCGGTGGCGATCATCGTGGTCTCGGGCAGGCGGTGGGTGTGGGCTCCCTGGGGTGAGGTCCATTGGGTGCGCAATCTGCGTGCTGCCGGCCGCGCGACCATCACCGTGCGGGGCCGCAGGGAGG
>Ga0184612_10000467_pt1 | contig 18914 bp, 20 predicted proteins | sample PLM3_60_coex_FD_133163 | JGI IMG/M metagenome (GOLD analysis project Ga0184612, IMG submission 133163) | Groundwater sediment microbial communities from an aquifer in East River, Colorado, USA - PLM3_60_coex | ecosystem: Environmental > Terrestrial > Soil > Riparian zone | place: USA: East... | reverse complement strand
GGCGTCATATTGGTGCTCGTCAAGTCCGGCCACGTCACAACGCACGACGAGAACTGCCAGACGAAGACGTACGGTCCGGGGGAGGCGTTCGTCGAGAGCGGGACTGCGCCCTTCATGGTGAGCAACGAGAGCGATACGGAAACGGCGGTCGATGTCGCGACTCAGGTGGCGCTGACTGGAAGCGCGTTCCGGATCGAGGACGACCCGCCGCCCTGCGCCTAGTCGCGGTTCACTGGGCCCGGGGAGAGGGTGGGCCATCGTGACGGACGCCCCCGGTTTCCGGGGTGAAGGTTGGTCCGCGCTAGCGGAGAGCCGGGTCTCGTCCGGCCCGGCTCCCTGAAGGGTGCACTTATTGAGATCCGGCCGTTGACCTGGTGTCTTGTAGGGCGGTCAACTCCTGGGGTCGGGGCGAGTCCCTGAAGGGTACGTTTTCTCTGATCCATCACGCAGCCACCGGTTCGTATTCGTGGATCAGGCCGCCGAGGACATCGATCCGGCGAACGCCTGGCACCTCGGGTGAGATCGGCCGCTCGGACGCTCCGGCTGGAGTTCGAAGACCCAGGCCTCGGTGGGGGCGCTGGGCGTTGTAGTGCGCCGCGTAGCATCGAAGGATCCGGTCCAGGTGTCGTCTGCCGAGCACGAGCGTGAGATCCAAGACCTCGTGGCGAACGGTGCGAACGAACCGCTCGGCAAACGCGTTGGCCTTGGGAGCCCGAACCGGGGCCTCGATCTGCTCGACGCCCCGGCGCGGCGCGCCCGCGGGCTGCCTGCCCGCCTCACGGCCCGCCATCGCGGGTTCGGAGAAGAAGCGCGAGAAGAAGTCGTCGAACATCCCGAATCCGCCGAACCCCGAGCCCGCACTCCGCCGCTCGGCGAGGTGGAGCTCGCAGAGGTGGAGAGTCTCGGGGGGCTGTCCCGGCCGGATCCGCTGGATCGTCCCGACGGCGGGTCGGACGCCGCAGACGTCACACATGCGCGTCATGGCGCGCTCCTCTCTGTGGGGGTCGAGAAACCACCCTGCTCCCCCCACCCTCCCACAGGACGGTTCGGCTCCGCACCCCCCGAATCCCACGCTCCGAGTTCGACTCTGGCTCCAGCCAGCGTGAGGCCGAGTCGGACCTCACGGCGCGACGCTACTCGTCTGCCGCAGCAGGTGGATGGAGGTGCGCCGGGTGGCCAGCAGATCAAGGCGATCCTGCAGAGTTCATGGAAGATCGCGGAACAGGTCAACGAGCTTCGAGGGATGCAGGGAACCGGGCACGGCCGAACCTTGCCAACCGGCGTGAGTCCGGAGATGGCACTGCTCCTCGTGAGGGAGGCCTGCAGCGTCGGGGAGTTCATGCTCACCACCCTCGATCGTCAGTGGGTCGATGAGCCCGCCAGCCAGCTCGCCTTGCACTCGGCGAGCTCGTCCCGCATTCGTCCCGCGAACGACCAAGAGACGTCAAGAAAGGACGGGAACCCTCCAGGCCACAAAGCCGCATGTCAAGAGGCGAACTCGGCTATCGCCGCAGGTAGCGAAATCGGACCCGAGAACACTCTCAAGGTGGAGACACGTGTCGAAATGCCAGCTTCACGTCATGCAGCAACGGCCCCGCCTGCCAAGTTGTTTGCAGATATGTCACTCAAGAAATCCGCTCAACGGTCGGGGACGCCTTAGTCCCTGTACGGCCGCGCGTCCAATGCGGGACCAGCGCGGGACACATGTCGCCAGGGTCCGAACCGGAAGCCCTCGAACAGGCCGTTGACCTGCGGTTTCTCTCGTGGGGCGGGCAGGACTCGAACCTGCGACCGACGGATTATGAGTCCGCTGCTCTGACCGACTGAGCTACCGCCCCTGGTGCCTCTGACCTGCTGAAACGCGATCGGCGTCCGTCCGCCGACTGGTCGCGTGTCAGAATCATGTCAGAATCGCTCTTCAAGCTTCGCCCGAGCAGTCCGCCAGACATCCTCGAACTCGTCAGCGGAGATGTCTTCGTGCGGGAAGTCCAGCTCCTCCGGCATCGGCTGGTCTGCGAGCCCGCCCTAGCGTTCCTCATACTCTCGCACGGCATCGAGACCCTCGGTTCGGGCGTCCGGCATTTCGCTCAGCGCGGCGGCTGAGATGGGCGTTCACATGGGTCCCTTTAGCTCGACCTGTCGGAGCACCCAGCGATCTTCGTCGAACTCGAAGTAGAAGAGGATGTCCTCGTCCTCCCAGTACGACTTGAGCCACCGCACGCGCGTTTTCGTCCTTCGATCATAGACCGCAATCTCTTACTTGAGCGCCGCGCCGATCGCCTGCGCGAGCTCCCGCTGACGCCGCGAATCGCGTGCGCGTAAACCGAGAGCGTGAGCGACGGGCTCCAATGTCCGAGGCGCTCGCTCACGGCGACACGTCCATGCTGGCGTGAAGCAGCCAGCTCGCGCAGGCGTGCCGGGGGTAGTGGAACGGCACGACTGGCACCTTCGCGTCGGCCGCCAGGCGCTGGAACGCGTGGGTGGTCACGTCCGGCCGCCAGGGCCGATCGAGCCCGACGTCATGATCCGCACGGCCTCTGGCAGCACGAGGCGCCGCGATGCTCGCGTCGTCGTTGCGCGCGGCCGGGCGATTGCCGGGCTAGCGGTCCGCCGGGTTACCATGATCGGGAGGACGCTCGCCCTGGTAACCGAGCGCGTCGATCCCAGCCAGCAACGCTGAAGTCTGGAGGCCGGAGCAGTGAGTGAGCTTCAGGGCATCGCTAGGTTCAAGATGCCATCCGCGCACCTCTTGAGCATGTCCGATCTCGCCTCGAGCGGGTCAATCGCTCTACGTTAGGCCACAGAGGAGAACGCGCGATGGCGAAACCACGCAAGCCAAATGCGGCCCGAAAGCCGCCTGTGCCATCGGATAGCCACGCCGACATCGAGGATTGGATCCGGCGCGTGATGCCGGATCTGCATCCCATCGTCAGGCGGCTGGACGAATTGATCTGCGAGACAATCCCCGGGCTTCAATACGCCGTCAAGTGGAAGAAGGCGTACTACGGGTTGCCAGAACTCGGGTGGATCATCGAGATGGTCGCCTACGACGTCTCCATGAATGTCGTCTTCTTCGGCGGCGCCGAACTCGACCCTCCGCCGCCGCTTGGAACCACCGATTGGAGCCGCTACGTCAAGGTGAAGACCCTCGAGGAGGCGCAGGGACCGGAGATGCACAAGTGGGTCGAGCAAGCGGGGCGCGTGCCGGGTTGGAAATGAGAGTCCACGACGCGAAGACGCGACGTGGGCTTCTACAACACGCGCCGGCGCCATTCCGCGCTCGAACGCAGGAGTCTGGAGGCCGGAGCCGTGAGGGAGCTTCAGGGCATCGCTCGATTCAAGTTTCACGAGGGCAAGATCGAGGAGTTCAAGCGCTTGTCCGCTCAAGCCATGGAGGTCGTGCGGACTAAGGACACCGGCACGCTGCAATACGACATCTACTTCAACGACGATAAGTCCGAGTGCATCGTCCTCGAGCGGTACAGGGACTCCGAGGCGCTCATCGAGCACGCGGCGCACCTTGGCGGCCTAATGGAGGCAATCCTTGCGACCGGCTCCGTCTCCGGCGAACTCCTCGGTCAGCCGAGCGCCGAGCTCCGAGCGAAGATGGCCGACAGCGTGGTCCGTCTCTTCACGCCCTACCTGTCGATGTAGACACCGCTCACCGACGTTCGGCGGGAGGTCGAATCGGGGCTAGGTGCGGACGGCGTGAGTCGGACGCCTCCGCTCCCGTGTCACAGCCGTCGGCGGCTGAGACCGACTAAGCCCTCTTGCAGACACGTTGCCCGATGCGCCCGCCTTGCTGGCCTCCCCACCGGTTCCGTGGTGTTCACGCATACAGCCGACTGTGACGCGGCGGAAGCTCCTTCGAGTCGTTGAGATCGCCGAGATCCTCGGCGTGAGCAAACAGCGCGCCGGCCAGCTGCGCCGTGAGCCGGACTTCCGGCGCCGGTCGACCGCTGGGCTCGAGGGGACCTGTGGGCGGCCGGCCGACCAACTCTTTCCGCCTCTGGGATCAGAGGACATCAGGGAACCGGAACCCCTTTCGGTCGAGGAGCTGGAAGCGGAACGCAGCCGAATGCGCGACTTGACATCCCGCCCGACGCCGGAGGAGTAAGAGCGGCGGCTGACGTTCAGCCCGGCTTGCAGCGGCCAGCGCCGCGGCTCCCTCATGTACGTTCTCGGTGCGTGACCGGGATCACCATCGTCGGGGTGCGAGGACACCCGGTCGCGGTCGAGGCGCACATCGGCCGAGGACAGGGCGATGCTCTCGGCGCTGATGAGTCACCCCCGGGCCGACCAGCTCGAGTTCCTGGCCTGAGCGGCGTGTCAGAATCCGTGTAAGAACTTTTGCCCCACGTCATAGCGATGGCCAATCACGCTCCTCACGAAACCGCTGGCCACGGTACGTGACCGGAAGCGTTGGAACGGCCCTCACCGGATTATGAGTTCGCTGCTCTGACCGACTGAGCTACCGCCCCTCGGGTGGAATGTACCTTGCCCCGTCCGGCTGGAGACAGGAATCCGCAACCGTCCTGGCCCCGCCCCTACGTACCACGTGACGGAGGGTGGGCCCATGCTGGCAGGTTCCCGCGAGGCTCGTGCTCTCAGCCCGCACGCTCGGGCCCGGGTGGAGGAGGTCAGGGTCTACCTCGAGGCCAACATGACACGGGACGTGGACATGGTCTCCGTGGCTCGGCAAGTCGCCCTCAGCCCCTTCTACCTCACGCGGATCTTCAAGGCCCAGTACGGCGTCCCACCCTACCGGTACCTGATCCGGCTCCGGATCGACCACGCGACCGAGCTTCTCCGCGACTCCGCGCTAACGGTGACCCAGATCTGCCATCGCGCAGGGTTCAACAGCCTCTCTCACTTCATCACGACCTTCCACCACCACGTGGGGATGAGCCCCACACAGTATCGGCGGATGGTCGACTGGCAACGAGACGTGGGTCGGTACGGACCGAGGACGGAGGCCGTCCTCAAGCAGCCCCGTCGTCACGACTTCTGAACGTTCGGAACCGATCGAGTGACCCCGGAGGTGGGACTCGAACCCACAACCCTTAGGATTAACACTACCTTGCCGGATAACCGCTGTTGTCCATCGCGGCCCGTCGTTGTCCGGCGTCCCGCCTAGGGCGGGGCCCAGTGACCAGCTCAGTCCTCAGCGCACCGCTTTCTTCACGAGCGCGGCGATCTTCTTCTCATCGGCGGCGGTCAACTTCGTCAGCGCGAAGGAGGTCGGCCACATGGCGCCTTCGTCGAGGTTCGCTGCTTCTTCGAAGCCGAACGTCGCGTACCTCGAGTTGAACTTTCCAGCGCTCTTGAAGAAGCAGACGACCTTGCCGTCCTTGGCGTACGCGGGCATCCCGTACCAGGTCTTCGGCCAAAGGTCTGGCGCGCTGGCTTCGATGATCGCATGGAGCCGCTTGGCCATGGCGCGATCCGGCTCCTTCATCGCGGCGATCGCCGCGAGCAGGTCGCGTTCCCCATCCTCCCTGTTCTTGCTCGCGCGCGCTTCCGCCTTCAGTTCTTGGGCACGAGCCTTCATCGCCGCTCGTTCGTCGGCCGTGAATCCCTTGGACGTCTTGGTGCGCGCGGTGGCGCTCTTTGCAGACTTCTGCGTGACCTTCGTTGCAGGCTTCTTTTCGGCCATTGCGAAGCACCCCTTCCGGACGGCTCAGCCCAGCTCCTGGATGCGGATCAGGTTGCCCGCGGGATCGCGGAAGGCGCAGTCGCGGATCCCGTACGGCTGATCCGTCGGCTCCTGGACGACCTCGGCGTCGCCGGCCTGCACCCGCTCGAAGGTGCCGTCGAGGTCGGCCGTGGCCAGGTTGATGGAGGCGTAGGTGCCCTTGGCCATCATCTCGGCGATGGTGCGGCGCTCGTCGTCGGTGACGCCGGGGGCTGCGGCCGGCGGGTACAGGACGATGGACGTGCCGGGCTGGTCGGCAGGGCCGACCGTGATCCAGCGCATCCCGCCGTATTCGACCTCGTTGCGGACCTCGAAGCCGAGGACGTCGCGATAGAAGGCCCGGGATGCGTCAGGGTCGTCGTGCGGGAGGAAGGTCTGGTAGATGGTGATGTCCATGGCGTCACACTAGCTGCGGCTCGGTGACCGGCGCTTCTCGATTCCTGATCGGTCTGGTCACCTGTTTCGCCACGCACGGCGGCATCCCCGCCATCGCGCCCGACGCGTCGCGCCGGTAGGCGCTGGGCGGCATCCCGACCAGCTCGGTGAAGCGACTGCTGAAGGTGCCCAGCGACGAGCAGCCGACCTCGAAACAGACCTCGGTGACGCTGAGGTCGCCATGACGCAGCAGCGCCATCGCGCGCTCGATGCGCCGCGTCATCAGGTAAGCGTATGGCGACTCGCCGTAGGCGAGCCGGAACTGGCGGCTGAGGTGCCCGGCCGACATGTGCGCGCCGCGGGCGAGTGCCTCGACGTCCAGCGGCTGCGCATACTCCCGGTCGATCCGGTCGCGGACGCGGCGCAGCCGCGCGAGGTCGCGCAGCTGCTGCGCCGAGGGGGCTTTGCTGGTCACCTGCGAGATCATCCCACGTCGCGCCAGAGGTGCCTCGTCGCCGACGGCTGGCTCGCGTGTGCGCCTCGCGGCCTCGCAGAACGTCACGCGTCCCTCCTCCCGCGTTGACGTACCGATCAGCGGCGCGCCGCGTCTCTCTCGCGGACGAGTCGGATCGCCTCCTGGATGCCGCCGGTCCACGGATCGCCGTGCCCGGGAAGCACCAGTTCAGCCGAGACCGCTTCGAGGCTGGGCAACGAGGCCACCGCCTCCGCTGCATCCGCGGTGAACGGCGCGACCTGCGGGCCGCGAGCGCCGGTCGTCACCGCGTAGGTCGCGAACGCGTCGCCGACGAAGAGCGCACCGAGGGAGGGGACGTGAAGCGCGGCGCTGCCTGGTGTGTGCCCGGGGGTCAGGATGACACGCGGGCTCCCCGGCACATCCAGGGTCGCACCGTCCCCGAAGGTGGCGACTTCTGTGAGCTTCGGAGTGCGGAGCCCGCCGCGCAGCATGGTGAACCACAGGAACCCCAAGAGAGGACCGAGCTTGGTCGGGCCGAACCCTTTCGATGGGTTCGGCACGTCACCGCGCGCGAGGTCTGCGTCCATTTCATGGACCGAAACCGGGATCCCTTGCTCGCGGCGTAGCCGCTCCGCGAAGCCGATGTGGTCGGTATGCCCGTGGGTGAGGACGAGCGCGCGGACATCGGCGACCGTCCGACCCATAGCTCCCAGCTCGCGGTGGATGTCGCGGTAGAAGCCGGGCACCCCTGCGTCGATGATCGTCACTTCGGCCGAGTCCTCGACGAGGTACGAGTTGACGATGCTTTTGTCTCCGATTCGATGGATGCCTGGTGCGATCTTCATCGGTCAACCTCTTCGAGCACGAACACCGCGATCTGCCGGTCGGTCTTCGTCTGGTACGTCGCGTAATCGGGCCATGTTTCGACCGCGCGCTCCCACCAGAGCCGCTTCTCGTCGCCCGTGACCTCGCGCGCGACGTAGTCGCGTTTGGTCCCGCGGTCTTGCAGCTCGACCTCCGGGTTCTTCTTCAGGTTGTGGTACCAGACCGGATGTTTCGGGGCGCCGCCCAGTGATGCGACGACCGCGTAGACGCTATCGTGCTCGACCCGCATGAGGGGGGTCTTGCGGAGCTTGCCCGTCTTCGCACCCACCGAGGTCAGCACGATCACGGGCCTGCCGCGAAGTTCGGCGCCCTCCTCGCCGTTGGTCGCCTCGTAGAGCTCGGCCTGCTTGCGCGACCATGCGGATGGGCTCGGCTCGTACTCTCCGGTGAGGGGCATGGCCCCTATCCTCCTTCACGTCCCTGCGGCGAGGATATGCCAGTGGCCGGGCCGTCGTCCGTCAGCGAGCTTCGAGTACCTCGGCTAGGGTTGTCCCCGCTCGCGGGGACGCTGTAGCCGGAAGCGACCGAGGGTCACGCATCCTCGAGCTTCCGATCTGCGCTCACCCAGCCGCGCGGAGCTCGGGCCGCGGTTGGCCTGACGAAACGCGAAGTCCTTGGGCGAATGCCCATAGATCAAGAGTCGTAGGAGTAGCCACCGTCTGCGCGCCGCCGTCGACGAAGCTCGCCGAGGATCTTGCGGGCCGTCTGCGACGTCGCTTCAGTGGGCCGGCGCTCGCGTTGGAGGGCGCTGTCGGAGTCGGCCCGTGCCAACGACGACGGCGTCGTAGGCAGGCTTTCGAAGGCGTGTCCTGACCTCGCTCAACGTGGGTGAGGCATATCACGAGCCAACCGTGGCCGCCTCCTCCTTCCTCATTGGCCTCGCCACGAAGCTCTGTAGAGCGTCACAGGGCTCGCGACCCCTTGCAGCTCGGCCGGGCCAATCCGCGCCCAGTCGATCTCGACATCCTCCACTCGCCGCCTGGTTTCCTCGGTCGTGAGCACGTCGCCGGCCTCGGCGAGATCGGCGATGCGGGAGGCGAGATTCACGGTTCGTCCGTAAACGTCGCCGTCCTGGAAGACCACCGGCCCGGAATGGATTCCGATATGCGTCGTCGGCAGCCCGGCGGCCGGAGCACCCTCGCTCATCTCGAGCGCGGCTTGGACGGCGGCCGTCGCCTCCGGGAACAGGAACATCCCGCCGTCGCCGAGCCACCGGACGGGCCGTCCGCCGTGCCGGAGTGCCACCGCGTCGACGAGCGTGCCGAGGCGGGAGGCGAGGCGAGCGGCCGCCTCGTCGCCCTGCTCCTCGGTGAGGCGCGTGTAGCCCGTGAGGTCGACGAAGCAGATCGTTGGGGTCCGCTCGGTGCGCTGGTACAGGCCGGCGCGCTCGAGCACCACCTCGGCCGTCTCGACCGAATGCTGTGCCCACACGTGCTGGCGGTGCCGCTCATAGATCGCGGCTAGCGTGGCCTTCACGAGCGGAGCCATGTCCCGCCCGACGCCGGCTCCTCTCCGCATCAGCTCCGGGTCGCTCGTTCCAGCGCTTCGGCTCGGACGCTCGATCTGCTCCACGTAGAGATCGGCCTCCGCGAGCGCCAACCGTCGAAGGTTGTCCGCGTAGACACGAAAGAGACGCCTGATCGCGTCCTCCGAGCCGCCGATGTCGAGGACGACCGGACGAGGTCCGCGATCACGACGTCGGCCGGCCGGGCGAGGTCGTCAGGCTCGGGAGGCACGAACCCCATCGCTCGCTGGATCGCCTGCAGCAGATCCACCGGCATGCTCCGCTCCTCCGCGAGCTCGCGGTAGGTCCGGTCGAGCCGCGGCGGGAGCTCCCATCCCGGTGACTCGAGGAAGTCGAGGGACAGCTCCCCCGACTCGGCCGCGGCGAGGATCGACTCGGCCGTGAGGCCGGCCTCCTCCTACATGTGCAAGAGGGTCGTGACGTGCGCGTCCTTTTCGCGGTAGCCGTCGTCTTCCGGTCCGAGCGCTCCCAGGTCGACCAGGCGGCGGACGTACGCGACGTCGACCCCAGCGCGCCCGGCGATGTCCTCGATCGTGAGCACCGACGCCCCTCCGTCCGCACCATGATGGCGGAAGGCGCAGCCGTCAGCCGAACCACAGGTCAAGGCGTTGTCGCGCCTCTCCCGGGTTCCGTGCGTCAAGTCGACGCCACCTTCGGACTTGGCAGTTCGTCCCGCATTCATCCCGCGCGCGATCAGGGGACGTCAACAAGCGGCAGGACGGGCTGGAGCACCGAGTTCACAGGTCAGCGGCACATTCGGGCATCGAGGCAGGTAGAGAGATCGGCCCCGAGAACACTCTCAAGGTGGAGACACGGGTTCAAGTCCCGTTGGGACTACGCAGGTCAGGGCGGGTAACTATCCATCGGGCAGCTTCTCATCCGGAGAATATCCCGAGTCGGCTAGCGCCTGCGGGAGGCCTTGATGCGGTGCGCGACGGCTTGTCGAATTATCCCTGGGTGACGAGCCACGCCGGCCTGGGGCAGCTTTGACAAGGCCCTAGCCCACTCCTGACGGGCTTCCTCCAGCTCCGCCTCCACGTCTCAGGATTTCTACGGAACGCACCAGCGAGCGGGGGATGTGGGTAACAGCCCGGTAGTCCCCGTCCACCAAGCGTTGGGTGGCATTTCGAAGTTCATGCGGCCTGCCTTGGCTTGAGCCCAGCGGCAATCCGTCCACGGTAGTACAGCAACAGCGCCCGGAAGCTCACCTTGCCGAACAGCGGGTAGTTCGGGCCGGGATCGGTGTGAGTCGAGGATGACCACTTCGAGAGGGACAGTTGGGCGTGAGTCGTGTAACCCCTGATCTTGCCCGCATCGAGGGCCTTGGCGTTGCGGAACCTACCCGGCAGCTTGTACTTCTTGCACCACCAGGCCGTCCAGAAAGCCGCCCGCTTGATGGTGTTGAGATGCTGAAGCCACTTATTCCGGCTCCAGGCTGCGAATCCGACCTGCTCGATGTTCAGCGTCCAGTCGTTGGGTTCTTGGACGGTGCAGGAGCCCAGCCATTCCGGCACGATCCGGTACGTCACGCCCTCGCCTGCGCACAGGTGGGCCGACACGTCCGACGAGCCACTGAGCGTGATGGCCCCACCCTCGGCCGTGGGACCCTCCGTCGAGTGGAGAACGACGAGCTTGATGGCCGTCTGCGAGACCGCGCAGTGCTGCTTGCGGAAGTACCGGTCGTCGTACTCGTAAGTCTTCACCGGCCGTCCTTCCGGGGCCGATTGCCCTCGTCTTCCCGACAGCCATCAGGCTGACCTTAGCCGCTCTGACGATCGAGACCACCGAGTACCGCTTCTGGGGGCGCTGCAGCAGGCTGTCCAAGCGCCGGCGAGAGCGCTCCGCTTCGGCCTGCGCGGCAGGCACCACCTCATCTAGCCCAGCCCACCCGCATCTGGGGACGCTCATATACGAAGAGGCTATGACTCGGTGCTGCCGGGTTCTCGCCTTCTTGGGGCTTTGGCTCCCGACAATGTTCACGAAACAGGTGTCTCGCTCGATGGACAGTCCGCATTCCCTATCGTAGCCGTGAGGCGGAGCAGGTCGAGCAACTCGAAGAACGACCTGGTCACGGGCCCCGATCCGAGGGTTCTGTGCCCTTCAGGACGACCGAGGAGTAGTCCGGCCCCGGGCAGCTTCCCGCAGGCCCTGCGACGACATCCGAATCACGAGGTCCCGCCGGCGTTCGGCAGAGATGGGGAGACCGTCAAGGAGCGGGGTCGATCCCCACAAGCCGCCACGACGACGGCGTCTCCTCGAGCGCGCTGTGACACGTGAGTCGCATTGGGGTGCCCCTCGCCCGTCGGACGCGCACGACGTACCTGCCGGCGCTCGTGGCGAACGTGGTCGCGAAGACATCCCCACTCTCTGGATCGATCCGCTTGGGCACCGCGTCGTCCACGCCATCGAGACCGAGCCCGATCCGAAGGGCGTGCTCCGCCGCCTGCACGGGCATGGGATGGGAGGACCGGCCCCGGAAGAGATCGAGCACGATGCGTCCCTCCCCGTAGGCGCCGATGACCTGGGCAGCGCGCTCGGGCTCAACCCTGCCGAAGTAAAGGCCGTGCGGAAACAGCACGAGGTTCCCCGCGAAGCGGTCTCCCCCGACATGGGTGCTCTCCCATACGAGGCCGGAAGACGCCGCCGACGCGGCGAGCGGGCGTCCTCGTACCGCGCAGCACGGATCGCGGCGCCCGTGCGTGCACACGATCGCGAGCGGGCCCGAGACCGTACGAAAGGGTGCCCGGTCCGAAGGATCGAGGGCGCCCGCGTCCTGGATCCGCTCGAGCGTCGTCTCGCCGAGCCACGCCTCCCGCGTGTCCACCGCGAAGCACGTACGGCGGGTTCTAGGGTCGTGGTCCGGGCGACGGATCAGCAGCACGCGCGCCCCCGTTCGCTCCTGGGTCGAGCGAAGCGCTGCAGAGAGCTCGCTGGGCATGCGCGCATCCCGCAGCGCGTCCCTCCCCCAAGGGCCCTCGTGCTCCACGAGAAGCCAACGCCGGATTGTGGACGCGGTACCCGCCAGCTCCTCGCCGGCCTCCTCACTCCGAAGGGAGCAGCGGTCGGGGATGGTCGCCTCAGCCGGTTTCACGCGCCGTGAGTAGGCCCTCCCGGATCAGCCGACCGACGAGCACGGCGCGGCTGGCGGCGTCCGGCAGGTCGACAGAAAGGTCCCGCACGGTGAACGTGATCGAGGCCTCGATCCTTCGCATCGCGGGCTCGAGCCACTGCGGCATCTCGAGCCTGCGATCTCCGAGCAGGACGACAAGTGCATCACTTCGACGGCGGATCTCGCAGATCGCGTCGGGCCGTCGGCGCACCACCGTGGCGTCCTCGACCACGATCGGCGCCGAGCGCTCGGCGATGGCTCCACGGGCGAGTTGCGGCCTGCTCGAGAGGAACCCCTCCTCTCGTCTGCGGAAGACCTCGTCTGCGTCGATCGCCGCGAGCGCGTCTGCGAGCACGATCGCTCGCGCACGGAGCTCACGCGCGAAGCCCTCGGGATCGCGCGTCCATCCCGCCGGGACGTCTCCGGCCGACGCCGGACCGGCGTCGATCCGGGGCCAGAGATCATCGAGCACCTCACGCCAGGACGTCACATGGACACCGATCGTGAGGTGCCCGGAGAGCACGTCCTGGGTCGAAGCCGCATGCGGCGTGCCAGTGGGCATGTAGATCGTGTCGCCGGGACCGATCTCCACGTCCAAGGGCGCACGTTCCTCCTCCGCCGGCGCCCCGTGCACCTCCCAGCGCTTCCGACCGAACGCCTGCAGCACGAAGACGTCATGCTGATCCTCATGCAGCGCAAGGCCCTGAGCGCCGGAGGGCGTGATGTAGGCGTTCGCCTGGCATGGGTGCCCGAGCTCCAGTTCGAGATCCCGGCAGAAACGTGTCACCGGCTCGGACCACCGATGGAGACCCTGCAGCACGAGCGTCGTGCCGTCTTCGAACAGGTCGGCGACCCTGGCGGGGTCCGCCATGCCATAGACCTCACGCGACCCGGTTCGGCCGGTACGGGTGTACGCGGACTCGGGGATCTGCTCGCCCGCCTTCACCAGACGGAAGTACGGGGTGCGGATCGAGGTCGCCGTCAGGAACCGGTCGACGTCGTCGAGCGTGAGCAAGTCATCGAAGCCCCGGTGGTCGCTGTCCCGTTGGACGGTGGCGCGGCACCCCCAGGCGTCCCTGAGGAAGGCTTCGGGGTCGTTAACGCAGCGCGCGAGCGAGCCGTGCGCTGCCGTGCGGTTCAGAGCCTCGACGCTCACGAAGTCGTGTCGGTTGCGTCTGAGTCTTGGGTGTCGGTGCCGTCGGTGTCCTTCGTGTCCGTTCCGTCGGCATCGCGCGCGTCGCCGTCGGTGCCGTCGGTGTCCTTCGTGTCAGTTCCGTCGGCATCGCGCGCGTCGCCGTCGGCGCTGTCGGTGGTGTCGCCGTCGGTGCCGTCCCCGGTCGGCATGTCCTTCCCGTCCGAGTCTCGGACCTGGGCCTGCGTCGCGACCCCGGTGCCGGGCATCTCGGTGCGGATGTCCTCGTCCTTCAGCCGGCCTGTCCTGCGGTCCTCGTCCATCCTTCGCCTCCTACTCCACGACGATCCAAGGATGCTAGTCCGATTCGCTCCGAGACAAATTCGGACGTTTGGGGGACCGGCGGGCAAGAGCTTCCCCGCTGAGTTTTGCCTGGTCAGCGAGGCGAAGGGGGCCCGTTAGCGTCCCGAGACGTGGTGGGAATTCGGGGTGGACTTGCGGTGTGGAAATCCCCGTGACGTAGAAGGACACCGCCATCCTCCTCTGATGCGGCCGGCCAGTCCGGGAGCGAGACCATGACGAACTCGGCCACGGGCTCGCCCCTGAGTGCGGCGGCGACAGTGGCGCGGGTCCGGTCCCCGACCGTCTCCTCAGCGACGACCTCCCACGTGAGCGCGCTCGGGTACGGATCGCCCGCCTCGGTCACGTTGCCCAGCCTGCCGAATAGCCAGTCGGACCACTCCTGCCGGAACTCGCTCCACGGATGCTGGGCCTCCACCTTCGGGGTGAGCGCGAGCTGCCACAGCTCGCAGAGCCGGCCCTGGCCGATGGCGCCCATGACCTCGCCCATCGCCTCCTTGAGGTTGTCGCCCTGAAGCTGCCTTGGGCCGGAGGGCAGACCTCGGGAACGAACGCCTGCCGCGTGCCCGCAGCGGCTGTCCGGCGGCCAGCCGTACTCAGCCCGACTCGGGTCTCACCCACCGAGGTCACCACCGACCGGTACCGGATCTACCTCGCGTCCTCGATGAGCTGCTCTCGGCAGCCTTCCACGACACGGAGGTCCACGCGAGGCTCGATCGGCAAAAGGTCATCCACGTCCTGACCCACACCGCGGAGCACGGCTTGCTCAGCTGAGTAAGGTCGAGGGCCCTCAACTTGCACTCCAGCATTCGCGAACCATCCGCGAGCCTCCCGGGTGCCCGACGGACCTTCCGGCCCGACCCACTCCTACGGGTCGATCGCTGGCGCCCGAATGCCCGCTTGGCGGTTCGCGCACCGGTCAGCTAGGACTACCTCGGCCGGGATGAAAGCTCCGGCATAGCCGAGCGAGCTCGGTCCGTCGACGGTCCCCAATGGCCGGTTGACCGGATACGATCCCGCGATGGAGCTGACCGTCCTGGGCGCATCCGGTGCCTGGCCCGCTCCCGGCGGCGCGGCCAATGGGTTCCTCGTCCGCACAGGTGGGTACCACCTCGTCCTCGACTTCGGCATGGCTGTGCTGCCGAACCTGCAGCGCTACCTACCGCACGAGCAGATCGACGCGATCTTCATCTCTCACGAGCATTGGGATCATTGCCTCGACCTATATCCGCTGTTCCTCGCTCGCTTCTTCCGCCCCGATCCCCTCCCACCGTTGCCGGTCTTGGCCCCCGCCGGCGTCTTCGATCGAATCGCGGCCATGGAAGACGAGGAGGGCGTCGTTGAAATCCGGAAGAGCTTTGAGTTCCGAGAGGTCGAGCCAGGTATCGACTTCGAGCTCGGACCCTTCGCAGTACGCACGAGCCTGTTGCCACACTGGGTTCCCAATCTGGGCGTGCGCTTGGAGGCCGAGGACAGGGCGTTGGCGTACACCGGGGACACTGGGACCTCCAGCGATATCGAGACGCTCGCGCGGGAGGCGGATGTGCTGATCGCCGAGGCGAGCTGGCTGGACGGGCAGGACGAGGGAAGGGACCCGTACCACCTGACCGCGCGTCAAGCCGGCATCCACGCACTGGGGGCGAACGTGGGGCGCCTCGTCCTCGCGCACTTCTGGCCGACCAACGACCGAGAGGTCTCTCGCGATCAGGCGGCGGAGGTGTGGGAAGGCCCGCTCACATTGGCCGAGGAAGGATTGGTACTCGAGGTGGGGTAAAGACGGTATGAGCTATGCCGAGGCCGATTGGGACTGCTGGCCTGAGAGAGTGAGCCATCCCGCAAAGCAGTGAGTGGCCTTTCGGAAGGCCGGAGACGATTACGGCGTAACTCTCCGAGAAGGCGGCCGAGGGCGAGTTCGACCTTCGTACCGCGGTCGCCGCGGGACACATTTCGTCGAGACGCGCGGCGACGAGTCAACCCCGCCTTCTACCTGCTTTGCAGCTCCGGGGGTGGGACTCGAACCCACAACCTACGGATTAACAGTCCGCCGCTCTGCCAATTGAGCTACCCCGGAACGACCCACGGAGTCTACCAACGGGCCTCTACGCGCCTTCGTCGCGCGCGATCCGATAGGCTCTGCCGAACCATCGATCGAAGGAGCGTTGCCATGAAGTTCTTGATCGGCGTGATCCTTGGATTCCTCGTCGGCTACCAGCTCGGGCGAAGTGGCGAGAGCCTGACGGGCTCGGCCGGACGGTTGGGCCAGTCGGCGGTCAACCGCGCCCGGAGCGGCATCCAGACCAGGCTGGCCAGGGACGGGGAAGCCGCGTTCTAGGCTCTCGGCGAGCTACTCCAGGTAGTCGCGGAGCTTCTGCGACCGTGACGGGTGCCGCAGCTTCGACAGGGTCTTCGACTCGATCTGGCGGATCCGCTCCCGGGTGACACCGAACTCCCGCCCGACCTCCTCGAGCGTCCGGGGGTGGCCGTCGAGGAGCCCGAAGCGGAGCTGGATCACCTTCTTCTCCCGTTCCGACAGCGTGTGCAGCACTGCTTCGAGCTGCTCTTGGAGGAGGATGAACGATGCGGCGTCCACCGGAACCACGGCCTCGGAGTCCTCGATGAAATCCCCGAGATGGGAGTCCTCCTCCTCGCCGATCGGCGTCTCCAGCGACACCGGCTCCTGCGAGACCTTCAGGATCTCCCGGACCTTCTCCGCGGGGATGCCCATCTGCCGCCCGATCTCTTCCGGCGTTGGCTCGCGGCCGAGGTCCTGGAGCAGTTGGCGCTGCACCCGCACCAGCTTGTTGATCGTCTCGACCATGTGCACGGGGATACGGATGGTTCGGGCCTGGTCGGCGATGGCCCTGGTGATGGCCTGACGGATCCACCACGTGGCGTACGTCGAGAACTTGTAGCCCTTCGAATAGTCGAACTTCTCAACCGCGCGGATGAGCCCCAGGTTTCCCTCCTGGATCAGGTCTAGGAACAGCATGCCGCGTCCCACGTAGCGCTTCGCGATCGAGACCACCAGTCGGAGATTCGCCTCGATCAGCTTCTTCTTGGCCAGCTGACCGTCTCGCTCCACGCGGCGGAGGAAGTCCTCCAGGTCCTCCTGAGCCTTGGGCTTCCAGCTCTTGGGAATTCGGTCCCGGCCGATGCCCTCGACCTTGCCGAACTTGTCCTGTTGGTGCTCGCGGATGGCCACCACCCGCTCCACGACGATCCGAAGGCGCTTGCCGTCGACCTTGCCGTTGCCATCCTCGCTCTCGTGGACGTCGTACAGCTCGGTGGCGAACTCGCCGGCCTCGATCCGCCTGGCCAGGTCGACCTCCTGGGCCGCGGTGAGGAGGGGGACCTTGCCGATCTCCTTCAGGTACATCCGGACCGGGTCGTTCGTCGGGGCCTTCAGCAGGTCGACGTCCAGGCGAGCGGCCACGCCCGGCTCGACGAGGTCGTCACCGGGGACCTCGATGACCTCGATACCCTCGTTCCGAAGGTGCTCCTCGACCTGGGTCAGGAACTCTTCGACCTGCTCGGGAGTGAAGTCATCGACGGGGACGGCTTCCAGCAGGTCGTCCGAGGTGACGAACCCTCGTTCCCGGCCGCGGGCGGCGATCGATTCCTTCGCCTCCTCCAGACCGAGGTCTCGCGCCACTTCGGTCAACGGGTCTCCTCGCGTGGGGGATTGGTGGGCAGCCGGAAGTGTACGAAACCCCACCGGCGGCGACCCACGACTCGCAACCGACCTCATACGGGTGCTTCGTGCCGCTCCTTCAGCCGACGGAGCTCGCCATCGGCGGCGATGAGCTCCCCGAACAGGGTGTCGTACTCGGGGTGCGTGGTGGGATTGAGCCTCTGGAGGCGCCGCCGGAGGTCCGCGCTCCGGCGGCGAAGCGCGAACTCCTGGAGCCTGGCCCACACGTCCTCGGCGTACTCCATGCTCTGGTCGCCGTCCAGTGGCTCCAGGGCGAGGGCGGAGGCCGCACGAGACAGCTTGTCATCGTCGGAGCCGGTCACGGCGGTCCGGATGTCGCCGCCCGCCGCCACCAGGAGCCCGAACAGCTTCCGGTTCTGGGCCGACTGGAAGTGCTCCTCGGCCAGGCGCTTGGACACCTCGTGATAGACGGCCGTGTCGCGGGCGAGAAGCCGGAGCATCTCCCGCTCGACCCTGTCGTTGACCGAGGCACGCTTCATGGCCTGACGAACCTCGGCTGGGCGTCCCGACACCCGCCGCTCCAACGAGAGCAGGACCGAGGTCTCCGCCACGCCCGCCAGCTCGGCCAGCCGGTGGGCGTACTCGCGTTGGCGGACCGGGTCGGACAGGCCCTCCAGGAGGGGCAGGGCCGCCGCCACCGCGGCGCTCTGGCCCTCGATGGTCGACAGGTCGTGGCGCCGGACACCTCGCAGGAGCATGTACTCGACGATGGGCTGAGCCCCGACGGCGAGGGTGCGGAAGGCGTCAGCGCCGCGCTGGCGGACGAAGTCGGCCGGGTCCAGCCCCTCCGGCAGGATCAGGACGACCGGCTGGATGGGGAACCGTTCGAGGAACCCGAACGCGCGCTCCGCCGCCCGGGCCCCCGCCTCGTCGGAGTCGAAGGCCAGCACCATCCGTTGGGCGAATCGTGACGCCAGGCGGAAGTGGCCCTCGCCGAGGGCGGTGCCGCATGTCGCCACGGCCGTCTCCACGCCCGCCCGGGCGAGCGCGATGACGTCGGTGTACCCCTCTACGATCACGATCTCGCCGGACCTGGATACGGTGGCCTTGGCTCGGTCGAGGTTGTACAGGACTTCGCCCTTGCGGTAGACCGGCGTCTCCGGGGAGTTCATGTACTTCGGGCCCTCGTCCCGGTCGCCGGGAAGGATCCGGGCTCCGATCCCCACCGCTCGGCCCGACAGGTCGTGGACCGGGAAGGTGACCCTGCCCCGGAACCGGTCCCGGACCTTGCCGGATGGATCGCGAAGGGCCAGCCCCGCCTCCATCAGGATCTCCGGGGAGAACCCTCGGGCCAGCCGTCGGAGAAGGAAGTCCGAGACCCCGGGGGCGTAACCGATCCCGAACTCCTCCGCGGTCTCCCGGTCGATACCGCGGGTTTCCAGGTACCTTCGGGCCTCCTCCCCTTCGGGCCGGTCCACCAGGGTCAGGTGGTAAAGCGCCGACGCCTCCTCGTTGGCCCGGTGCAGTGCCAGGCGCCGGGAAGCTGCCCGCCGGTCGGCCGGCGTGTCGCCCTCGTACCGCAGCGACACCCCCGACTCCTTGGCCAGGCGCTCGACGGCCTCGGTGAACTCGAGGTGCTCGACCTCTCGGAGGAACCGGATGGCGTCGCCTCCGGCTCCGCACCCGAAGCAGTAATAGACCTGCTT
>Ga0184612_10000466_pt1 | contig 18931 bp, 13 predicted proteins | sample PLM3_60_coex_FD_133163 | JGI IMG/M metagenome (GOLD analysis project Ga0184612, IMG submission 133163) | Groundwater sediment microbial communities from an aquifer in East River, Colorado, USA - PLM3_60_coex | ecosystem: Environmental > Terrestrial > Soil > Riparian zone | place: USA: East... | reverse complement strand
GCTGCACCTCACCCTGTCGTTCAACACGCCGATCGTCGTCGACCTCGTGGCCAGCGGCGCAACGCCTGAGGAACGGCTGCGACAGATCGGTGAGCGAGTCGGGATCCCGGCGCACGGCCGGTCACACAGCTACTTCCTGATCGCACCGCTCGTCTCCACTATCCTGCGCGCCCTCGAGCTGGGGCTGTTCTCGAACCAGGGAGGGGCTCAGAACATCGCCAACGCGCCGACAACGCGCCGCGTTGTCTGGGACACCATCCACCACTGGTCGCTCATCAGCGGCCGTGACCTCAGGGCGGCCGCGGCCAGCTTGACGCCGGCGACGCCGGTCGCACGGACGCCGGTGGCCACTGCGCCGATCAGTCCCGCCACGGCTGTCACCTCGGGCGGGAACGGCAAGGTGCCCGTCGGATCGGCATGAGTAGCTCCAACAGCACGGCCCTCGCCTCCGAAGCCCGGGCCGCGCCCGCCCCGTCGGCGGCAGGCGAGGGCGCCGCCCCGCAACCCGGGCTGTCTAGGCTGGAGCACTGGGCGTTCCGGGTCGACAGTCCGTTCCGACCGGTGGCAGAGATCCAGGCGCTGACCGAGGCGACCAGTGGACCGGCCCAGCCCGGCGAGGCACTCGGGAAGGCGTTCGGCGACCCGTTCGCCGAATCCTTCGCCGGCAGTCCGGGCGTGTTCGGCGAGGACCTTGCACAGGCCGAGGAGGAGTACGAGGCCTTCGACGAAGCCGAGGCCGGCGAGGCCGAGGACTGGGACGAAGCAGCCGTCGAAGAGGCGGAGATGCTCGAGGAGACGCCGGCGAGCGAGCACCCGCTGGCGGCGGTCTTCACCTTGCCGCGCATGGCGTTCGACGCCCTGTCCAAGGGCGCCTGGCAGACGGCCATCGCCGTGGCCATCGGCGCCGGTCATCGTGACCTCAACACGCTGACGAATATGGTCTTCTGGTTCCGGCACCCGCAGCTGATCAGCCAGAAGATCCGAGCCGATCAGCGCGATCTCGCCCGCGAGTGGCTGGAGATCCGCGACCAGATCGTCAAGCCGGCTCTCGCCGGCGCCGGCCCTTCGGCGGCGCCAAATCCGACGCCGTCGGCCCCATCGACCCCGTCGAGTGCCCCCTCGATGCCGGCCCCTGCGACGGCCGGTGTCCGAACGTCCATTCCCTCCGACGTGCTGCGCTGGTACGGCCCCGACGACCAGGACACGCCCGAGCTGCGGGCGTTCATGCGCAGGGTTTACGACCTGCACGTGAAGAGGTCGTCGAAGGACGACTTCGTCGACACGCTGCCGCGCAAGGCGATCGAGGAGATCTGGCCGAAGTCCGGGCTCTGGGCTCGCAAGGATGCGGCAAAAAAGGCGCGCGAGATGTTCGATGCGGCACGCACCGCGATCGCCGACGCGGGCAAGACCGGCGAGATCAGGATCGGGATCCGCAGCGCCTATCGATCCGCCGACGAGCAGCTCGACATCTGGCAGGGCCAGAGCAAGAAAGGCAAGGGCGGGTTTCCCTACTACTACAAGAAGACGAAGCCTGAGCGAAGCAAGGCAAAGTACGGCGGCGAACACAGCGAGAAAGCCGCAGCCTACCTCGCCTGGTATCTGGCGCAATGCGTGGCGGCACCCGGCTACAGCAACCACCAGGACGGGCTGGCCCTCGATCTGAGTACTCGCAAGGGCAAGGGCAATCTGGTCAAGGTCTACAAGGGATCCTGGTTCCACGACTGGCTTGTCGCCAATGCGAAGAAGCGATTCAACTTCCACCCCCTGGCAAGTGAAGACTGGCACTGGACCTACCGACCTCCACGCGGCGGCTCTTCGTCGGAGGCGTGGGGCGAGTCGGAGACCTGGCCGGCGCTGACCTTCGAGGGCCAGGTGGCCACGACGCCCGCCATTCGGGCCGGCCGCCACGAGGTCCCCCGAACACCGGTGCTCGCCAGCCACCGCGGCAAGGCGCCCGACATCATCCTGCGCTGGAACGACATGTGGGCGATGCCGGCGGAGATCGACGTCGCCGTCCACCTCCACGGCTATTCGTTTGCCTGGATGACGCTGCCTAAGCACATGGAGGTCTGGAGCGGGCTCGACCTCGGGCCAGTCGACGGCGCATCGGGCGCCGGCCACACGAAGCCGATCCTGACGGTGCTGCCGCGTGGGCACTACACGGGCGTCCAGGCCGGCAGGCTCTACCGCTACACGTTCCCCGCCCTGACGACCCGCGACGGCCTGACGAAGTTGATCACCGCCTCGCTCGAAGCGTTCGCGGGACAGGTCGGCGGCACGGCACCGAAGGTCGGGCGACTGATCATCACGGCCCACTCCGGGGGCGGCTCGCCGCTCATGCAGATCCTTCGCCACCACGACCCAAAGGAGGTGCACGTCTTCGACGGCCTCTACCAGGACGCCACACCGCTCGCGGAATGGGCACGCCGGCACCTCAATGCGGATCGGGCCGCGGCCCAGGCCGGTGGCGCCGCAACCGGTGCGATGCGCGTTTTCTTCCGGCCTGGAACGAGGAGGTTCAGCCTGCGCCTGCTCCACGCGATCTCGACGGACCTGGCCGCGGCGCCGGGGTCGGTGCAGGATCTCTACCGCGTCGAGGCCAGCACGTTGGGCCACTGGCAGATCGCGCGGCAGTACGGCTGGCGGATCCTCGCCAACGCCGGCGTCGACGTGCCCGATGCGAAGCGTCCGGTCCTCAAAGGGTCAGCGGCCACACGCCCAGCCGCCGCGAGGCTGTTCGGGGCCGAGGAAGAACTCGAGGCGGCGCGCGGGAAGGTCGATTGCGGCTCCGGCCCCAGATCGACGGCCGAAGTATCCGAGGACTATGAGCTCGAGGACAACGAAGCCGACGGCGAGGCCGAGTTCGAGGACACCGAGTACGAGGATCCCGAAGCCAGCGGCGAGGCCCTGTTCAACGATGGAGAGTTCGAAGACTCGGGGCCCGGACTCGAACTCGAAACGGACGGCGAGGCGGAAGCCGAGGATCTCGAAGGCTTGGAGGCCGAGTTCGAGGATCCCGAAGCCGAGTTCGAGGACCCGGAAGCGGACTACGAGGCGGAGGCGGAGCTCGAGGACTTCGAGGACCTCGAGGCAGCGCGCATGCCCGGCCCGGTCGCCAGCCAGGCGTCGGAGGCCGAATCGCGTGAGGCGGTCCGGTCGGCTGTCGCGCTGCTCGATCTGGCCCCCGACCAGGAGCACCCGACATTGACGGCGCTGCGCCAGTTGATGTCCTTCCAGTTCGGTCCCGACCTTCAGCAGGGGTCGACGGGCGCCGCGGTCACGGCCCTCCAGAAGGCATTGACCCGACTGGGGCACGCGGTGCCCGCCAACGGAACCTTTGGGGCGGACACCGCGAACGCCGTTCGGGCGTTCCAGCGGGCCGTCAAGCTCTGCCCGAGTGGCATTGTTCGCGCCCAGACCAAGGTCGCGATCATCCGCGCGATGACGCGACTCACGAACCCGCAGTTCGACCTTCTCCCCGAGGCGATCGTGCGCGTCGCCCGCAACCAGCTCCAGCGATGGCAGGTCAATGGGACGTTCATCCGTGAGACCGACAAGGCTGCGAGCCCGATCCTCATCGAGTATTACCGCGACGGCCTCTGCCCGCGCCGGCCGCCCGTAGAGAAGCAGGTCCAGGATGACGTGTGGCATTGCAAGAACCCGTGGAGCGCGGCATTCGTGTCGTGGGTCATGCGATCCGCAGGCGCCGGGCGTGACTTCCCCTACTCGGAGGCGCACGTGGAGTACGTCCGTGCCGCGCGCCGGAACCGCTGTAACAACGTCACCGCCAACCCCTTCTGGGCGTACCGGGCGACCGAGGTGGCGCCGGAGCTCGGCGACCTCGTCTGTCGTTCGCGACACAAAAAGGTGGCCGATGTGACCACGTACGAGAACGTGACGCAGGGAGATACCCGGCCGCTCCACTGCGACATCGTTACGGCCGGTCCCCGGAACGGCTTGATCATGGTCACGGGCGGCAACGTCGCCGTCCCGATCCCGGGTGCCAGCGAGATCCACGGCCAGACGGTCGCGGAACGGAAGCTCCGGGTCGACGCCAACGGCATGCTCGACCTCACCGGCAACCAGAGGTACATCTTCGCGGTCGTCCGCTGTCGTGGCGCGGCCGCGGGAGTCCCGCAGGCGTGCTAACCGACGAGGTGATGCAGGTGGCCAGCTTCGAGACAATGAGGCTGCCGGCGAGTCGGACGGACGAGGCGCCCGACGGATCCGACGTGCGCGTCCTCCTACACCTGGCGGCAGGAGGGCTCGCCCACTTCGAGCTCGGACCGGGCCGCGTGTCGAGGCCGATCCGCCATCGCTCGGTCGAAGAGATCTGGTACATCGTCGGGGGCCGCGGGCAGATGTGGCGAAGCCAGAACGGCCGGACCGAGATGGTCGACGTCGATCCGGGCACGTGTCTGACGATCCCGCTGGGGACGCACTTCCAGTTCCGGGCCCTGGGCTTCGAGCCCCTCGCCGCGATCGGCGTGACGATGCCAAACTGGCCCGGCGAAGGCGAGGCGATTCCCGTCGAGGGCTGTCCGGACTGGAGGTCCATCCCCTGACTCGGCTCGGTCGAGATGTTCGGCCCGTGGTCAGCCAGCTCGCGGAGGGCCGCCGACAGTTGAGGAGCACCACATGCAATCCGACGACTCGAGACAGGAAAGTCGGGCCATCTGGATCGACTACACCAAGGGCCAGGGTTTCGAGCACGAGCTGATCAATCGGAAGACGACGTGGTTGCTGACCACTCAGGGTCTTCTGTTCACGGCCTATGGCGTGACGTTCCGCGAAACCGGTGACGATCCGGGGCTCCTGGCGTTCCGGCAGGTGATTATTTTCACCGGGGTCGCGATCGCCTTGATCACTATGGTCGGCGTTGGGGCGCTCATCTTCTCCAAGATCTGGTCGTGGCTAAAATATCGAGCCCTGTTCCTCGCTTCGGAGAAGCTGACCCTCCCGGAGCCCCTGAATGAGCAGCCACTCCCATGGGGAGTCCAAAGCAACAATACGGCGATCACGCTGATCCCCGACCTTGCGCTTCCCCTCGTCTTCGCTCGGGCGTGGTTAGCGGTCGCAGCCTGAGTCCGATCGCAACCTCGCAGCCGGCCGCCGCGTGATCGGCGTCGACCTCCAGTCGCACGGCCGCTCCCCGGCCCCAAACCGGCCCATGCGGTTCGAGACCATGGCGGACGACATGCGGCGTTCATCCACCACCTCGGGCTCGAGAAGGCGGACGTCATGGGCTTCTCGCTCGGCGGCGCGGTCGCCCTCCGAACGGGCATCCAGCACCCCGACGTCGTCGATCGCCTGGTCCTCGTCTCGACCGTGTTCAAGCGGTCCGGCTGGTATCCCGAGATGGGAACTCGCGATGATCTCGATGGGCCCCGAGGTCGCCGAGCCCATGAAGCAGACCCCGATGTACGAGGCCTACCAGCGCGTCGCGCCGCGGGTCGAGGACTGGCCGGTGCTCGTGACCCAGCTGACCGAGCTGCTCAAGCTCGACTACGACTGGACCTCCGAGGCGCGCGGCTTGTCGATGCCGACCCTGATCGTGGCCGGCGACGCCGACGGCCTGCCGCCCCGCCACGCGGTCGAGTTCTTCGAGCTCCTGGGCGGCGGCCAGCACGACGCGGGCTGGGACCGGTCAGGCATGACACGACACCGTCTGGCGATCCTGCCGGGCGTCACCCACTACGACATCAACTTCTCGCCCAAGCTGGCGGCGGCGGTCGCCTGGTTCCTGGACGAGCGATAGACGCCGGGGACAGAGGTTTTGCGTCCCTTCGCACGAGGCAGCAGCCGCCAGGGCCGGAAATTCTGACGAGGCCACGCTTGACATCAGGTGCGTCGATGCGCAGCATCACGCATCATGCCGCGCACCACCATCGATCTCGATTCGACCGTCCTCCGGGAGCTCCGTCGTCGGAGCTCGCAGGAGGGCAAGAGCATGGGGCAGGTCGCATCCGAGCTGCTGGCCCGGGCGGTGGCCGAGCCCACGGACCTGCCCGCGCCGGACTTCACCTGGACTGCCGCTGACCTGGGCCCGCCGCGCATCGACCTCGAGGACCCCGAGGCAGTTCGTCGCGCTATCGATGAGGGCACATGAGTGCGACGGTGGACGCGAACGTCCTCATCTACGCCTCGAACACCGCCGACCCGCTGCACGATCCTGCGGTCAAGCTCGTCCGGCGCCTGGCGGGCGGGCCCGAGCTCGTCTACCTCTTCTGGCCGACGCTCATGGGTTACCTGCGGATCGTGACGCATCCGGCGATCCTGCCCCGGCCACTTGCTCCCCGCGACGCGATGCGGAACGTGGAGGCGCTCCTGGACCGACCGCACGTCCGAGCCCCCGGCGAGGCGGACGGCTTCTGGCCGATCTTCCGCGCCGCGGCCGGCGATCGACCTCGAGGCAACGACGTGCCCGACGCCCATCTTGCGGCGCTGATGCGGCAGCACGGTGTTCGGCTGATCTACACCCGCGATCGAGGATTCAGGCGCTTCGACGGGATCGACGCCCGTGATCCGTTCGCCTGACGGCGCTCACCGAGTATGGGCGCCTCTGGCCTCGGAACGTTCACGCCGACCCATCGTCATCGACGAGGGCAGGTCCGTCACTGCGACTCGGCCGAGCCCAGCCTGCTTCGTTCGGTCGCCATGTATCCATGCCATTCGGCCAGACGATCGGCTTTGATCCACCAGAACTCGGCGCCGTGCTCTTCCACCCATTCCCCGGTCGTTCGATCCAGGAAGCTGGACACCCACTCCACGCCCATCATGTCGCCGCACGCCATCCGCAACGTTTTCTTGATGCTGTAGTCCTCGATTCCCGGAGAGCCGTCGGGGAGCATGCGCAGGAAACCGTCCAGGTGGTCCTGGCGAAGGGCATCCCATCCTTCGATCGTCTTCTTGCCGTTCCAGTATTGGACGATGTCGCGATCGAAGAGGTCCATGATCCGATCGATATCCAGGGAGGCATACGCAGCTTCAGCCTTCCGAACGAGGTCTTCGGGCGTTGCCATATCGAGTCCTCCAATCCGCTAGGTGGCCGTGGCGGGCGCAGTGGCGCGGCGCAGCGGCGCAGCCAGCGCGAAGCTTCCCGCCACGGCGAGGACGGCGATGCCGATCAGGGCGAGCGTTGCCGTGCCGCCGAGGCGATCGAGCAGCAGACCGGCAACCAGAAAACCCAGTGATTGGCCACCCACCGACAGGGTGCGAGACGTGCTGCTCACGCGTCCCAGGAGATTGTCCGGCGTGACGGTCGCTCGAAGGGTTGCATAGCCCACGATGATCAGCAGGTCGCCGATCCCGGCGAGAAAGGTCAGGGCCATGAGGATGGGCACCGAGTCCTGAGACGCGGTCACGATCGTCAACGCGCCCACGGAGGCGGCACCAAGCAGGATCGGCGGCCCCAGCGCCTGCCTGACGGTTCGGGCTGCCACCGCCGACCCGGCCAGGGCTCCTGCTCCGTATGCCGTGACGACGAGGCCGAAGGCGTCGCTGCCGAGACCTCGATCCACGGTCAGATAGAAGAGGATGACGGCCGGCCAGGCGGCCAACAGGATCGTGTAGAGACTCCACAAGCCAACGGCGAGGCGAAGGATCGGGTGGTGACGGATGAAGGCGATGCCCGCGCGTACCTCCGCCAGCAACCGCCGATCGTCGAGATGTGAGGATGACGAGAGCGGACGAGACACAGCGAACAGGGCGACGGTTGATGCGGCGAAGGATGCCGAATCCAGCCCCAGCGTCAGTGCAGGTCCGATGAGAACCGTCAGGACGCCCGCGACCGCCGGGCCGATGATGAAGCCCAGCGCGTAGACCGCCTCGAACGCTGATGTTGCCGCGCCGATCTGCTTCCGACCGACAAGATTCGGGACCGCCGCCGTGTATGCGGCGAGGAAGAACACTCGCAGGATGTTGATGGGTCCCACGACCAGCAGGAGGACGACGATCGTCGGCCCGCCGAGCAGAAATGAGAGCGGAACGAGCGCCGTGAGGATCGCCCGTCCCAGGTCGGCCAGGATCATGATCCGCCGCCGGTCCCAGCGGTCCGCATAGACGCCGGCGATCACGCCGACCACGAGATCGGGGACGGTCTGCAGGACGCCCACTATTCCCATGGCGAGCCCGGATCCCGTCAGCAACAGAACGAGCAGCGGGATCGCCGTGAAGCTCACCGCATCACCAAGCGCCGACACGCCGTGCCCGAGGAGCACCGCGATGAAGTCGCGGTTCTCGCGCAGCGCGGGCTTCCCAGTGTCATTCGTCGTCGGAGCGGACGCTCCCATCTGTACGCCGGGGCCGGCCGTCACGCCAATCGCCTCCAAGCGACGGCGGGCTCGGCGAACGTGTCGCGATCGCCCTGGGCCGCTCGCTCGACGAGTGTCCGCTGCACCGGCCAATCCCCGCGTCCGACGGCTCCGTGCCGTCGCTCACCGAGTATGGGCGCCTCTGGCCTCGGAACGTTCAGATGAGGTATTTCCGGGATTGGTCGGGCTCGAGGCGCCTGCACCGCGAATGCGTCCGACCGCCCGGGGTGCCGAACCACGCGCGGTGCGACCAACGCCTCGTCACCTGGTGCCGTCTATGCTGCCGCACGTGCGAAGCGTGGTCGCGGATCTCGATCCCGTTCTCCGGCGGCTCGCCGACGAGATCGCCGGATACGAGCTCGCACTCGACGACCTGCCGGTCGCCCCAAAGGTCTCCCCCACGGAGATCCGGGAGCGGTTGTCGACGTACGACTTCGCGGACCCGATCCCGCTGGACCAGCTGATCGGCGACGTGGCGGGCCTCCTGCGCCAGTGGTCGCTGCACGTCAACCACCCGCGCTATTTCGGCCTCTTCAACCCAACGGTCCGGCGCGCCGGTGTAGTGGCCGACGCGATCGCGGCGCTCTACAACCCCCAGCTTGCCGCCTGGCCGCACGCTCCGATCGCCAATGAGATCGAACGCCACGTGCTCGGCTGGTTCATGCGCGCGCTTGGGCTGGACCCGGCGGCGGGATTCGCCAACTTCACAAGCGGCGGCCAGGAGGCCAACCAGACCGCCGTTACGGCCGCGCTGACAAGTGCGTTTCCGGAGTTCGCGGAGCGCGGTGTGCGGGCGCTCGACGGCGAGCCGGTGCTCTACGTCTCGGCCGAGGCCCACCATTCGTTCGTGAAGATCGCGCACCAGTCGGGCATCGGCCGAGACGCGGTGCGTCACATTGATGTCGACCGCAGGCTGCGACTGGACGTCGACGTGCTGGCTCGCGAGATCGCGGCGGATCGGGCGCGTGGCCGCCTCCCGTTCCTCATCGTGGGAACGGCGGGTACGACGGCAGCCGGAGCCATCGACCCGCTCTCGGAGCTCGCCGACGTTGCCCGGCAGGAGCGCCTGTGGTTTCACGTCGATGCGGCCTGGGGCGGCGCCGCGGTGCTGTCGCCGGCGCTGCGCCGCCACCTTGCCGGAATCGAGCGTGCCGACTCGATCACGTGCGACGCCCACAAGTGGCTGTCGGTGCCGGTGGCGGCCGGCATGTTCTTCACTCGACACCGAGAGCCGATCCTGCAGGCCTTTCGGGTCGAGGCGTCGTCGTACGTGCCGCCGGCGGTTCCCGACACGTACGACCCATACGTGACGACCGTCCAGTGGTCGCGCCGATTCATCGGCCTCAAGCTGTTCATGACGCTCGCTGAGCTCGGCGAGCAGGGGATGGTAGGGCTTATCGAGCATCAGGCCGCGATGGGCGAGCTCCTGCGGGCACGCCTGGCATCGAGCGGCTGGCTGCTGGTCAACGACTCGCCGCTCGCGATCGTGTGCTTCACGCACCCCGCGATCGAGGATGGGAGGACCACGGCGTCTGAGGTCGTGGGTCGCGTCGTCGGTGGCGGTCGCGCTTGGATCTCAGAGGTCCGTCTGAGCGGACCGATCACCGCGCTGCGGGCCTGCATCACGTCCCACCGGACGCAGCCCTCCGACATCGACATCCTGGTGGAGGAACTGGAGCGTGCGATCCGGGCTCGATAAGGCTCGTGGCGCTAGCGCGGCTCGGCGGCGGATCCCGAAGGCCGCGATAACCAGGAGCTCGACCGTCGTGCTCACCAACACACCACTCGCTGATGCCGGAGCCGCACCAAGTGACCGCCGGACCGCCGATTCGCCCCCTCGATTCGACTTGAATCGGCGTCGAATCGAGGGCGTTACAACTCTCATTGCAGTGACGATCGCGCTATTCGGTTGCACTCAGGGCTCCACGAACTCGTCGGATGCGACCGGTGCGACGACCCCGACACCGACGTCAAGGGTCCTCACGGTCAGCAAGGCAATTCAGCTCCGCGATGCTGGCGAGCTCGGCTCAGGCCAGATCACGCTCAGTGGCTTCTGACGGAGCGTGGCGTCGGGCGTTCGTGTGCTCCCGGCGGTCTGGGTATTGGATCTGGGCCGATCGCGCGACGATCACCGACGCCTCCATCAGCGACGCGATCAAGACCGCTCTAGGCGATCGCCCTGGTCGCTTCACGCTGCGCTAGAGTGGCGAGATGGCGAGCAACCGAGGGGGCGGTGACCTCTTCATCGTCGACAACAGCGATCCGGGTTGGACAGGCCTGCGCTACCTTCAGGAGTGGTGCGAGCTAGCCACGAGCTTCGACATAGCGACCGGCTACTTCGATACCGGCGCTCTACTGGCCCTCGATGGCCATTGGCAAGGGCTCAAGAAGATCCGCATCCTGATGGGTTCGGATGTGACGAGCAGCACCAAGCAGCTCCTCCTTGATGCCGTACGCGGAACCGCACGTCGCGCGCTAGACGATGGCCTCGAGTCCGAGAAGGAACAGAACCCCTTCCTCAATGGCGTGCCAGGGATCGTCGCCGCTCTGCGCTCCCGTCAGATCGAGTGCAGGGTCTACAACCTCGCGAAGTTCCACGCGAAGACCTACATCACACACGCCAAGCTCGAGGTCGTAGGCGCGAAGGCGCTTGTAGGGTCCAGCAATTTCACCCGACCCGGCCTCACGAAGAACATCGAGCTCAACATCCAGGTTCAGAGCCCGGGCGACGTCGAGCAGCTCCAACGATGGTTCGATGACCATTGGAAGCTGAGCATCGATGTCACCGAGTCCGTTCTGCAGGTAATCGAGCGACACGCTCAGGCATTCACGCCATTCGAGGTCTTCGCAAAGGCCTTAGAGGAGCTCTTTCGAGGCTACGAGGTCACCGAAACCGAGTGGGACGAGAACCACTCGAAGATGTTCCCGCGCCTAGATCGATACCAGAAAGAGGCCTACTGGGCGATGACAGGCATTGCTCGGCAGTTCGGTGGAGCCTTCCTTTGCGACGGCGTCGGCCTGGGCAAGACGTTCGTGGGTCTAGCGTTGATCGAGAGACTGATCCTTCACGAGCGCAAGAGGGTGGTGCTCTTGGCGCCCAAAGGCGCGAAGGAGTCGGTCTGGGATCCCCACCTCCGCGAGTACCTACCCCTCCTCGGCGGCGTAGGCGGCAGCGTCGATTTCAGCAACCTGGCGGTCTTCAGCCATACGGACCTGAGCCGAGGCAATGACTTCCCTGAACGGTTCCGACGGATTACGGCGACCGCTGACGCGCTCGTGATCGACGAAGCTCACCATTTCAGGAATCCAGGGCAGCGACGCGGCGGAAACGGTTCGAAGGACTCCCGCTACTACCGTCTGTTCGACCTTGTTGATCCGGAAGCTCACCCGAAGTCGGTCTATCTCTTGACCGCAACGCCGATCAACAACCGGCTAACGGACTTCCGACATATGATCGAGCTGTTTTCCCGACGCGACGACGCCTACTTCGCAAGGACGCTGGGAATCAACAACCTCACGGCAATGTTCTCCAGGATGGAGAAAGACCTGCGGGTCGAGCTCGGGCTCGAAGATGCCGATCTCACGGACAGCGTCCTCGACGCCACTGAACGACTCTCCGAGAGCGACGTGTTCCGAAGCCTGGTCGTTCAGCGCAGCCGTGCCTACGCTGTGGAGAGCCAGAAACGCGAACTGGGCACCGCTGCGGTCTTTCCCACCCGCGAAGCACCTCGGGTTGCTGCCTATTCCGTTCGAAAGACGTACGGGAAGCTGCTCGACATGATCGAGGCAGCATTCTCGAAGAAGAAGCCGCTATTCGCGCTTCCGTTCTACTACCCGCTGGCGTACTACAAAGGCCCCGACACCTCGATTGATCCCCTCGAAAAGGGGCGCCAAAAGCAGGTCGTCGGCCTGATCCGAACGCAATTCCTGAAACGGTTCGAGAGTTCGGTTTTCGCCTTCGAGATTTCTTCGATTCGGCTATTGCGCAAGCTGCTGGCTTTTGTCGCGGTTCATGCGAACTCCGATCACGATCGTAACCGCCTCGACCGTTGGCGTCGGCAGAATGAAGCGGCTCTTGAGGCATCTGCCGCGCGCCAGCTCTCCCTCTGGAGCGCGGGCGATGATGAGGATTCGGGCGAGGACGATATCTTCCTGGACTACGACCTCCCGGACGTCGAGGTCCTAGGCCGGGAGGAATACAACATCGACGCCATCGTCGATGAGACGTACCTGGATCTCGACCAGATCGTCCGGTTCCTGACGGAGACACAACAGTTCGAACCGAAGCACGATGACAAGCTCAATAAGCTCAAACGCCTGCTTGTCTCGAAGGATCTCGTCGACCAAAAGGTCCTGATCTTTTCGGAATTTGCGGACACGACCCGATACATCGCTCGCGAACTCGAAGCGGCTGGTATCGATGGGCTTGTTGAGCTGGACTCTGGAACGAAAACAAACCGAGCAACAGTGATCCAGCGGTTTTCGCCCTATTACAACCGGTCAAGCTCCCCTGAGCTGAAGCGACACGGACATGACGAGATCCGTGTCTTGATCTCGACTGACGTTTTGTCCGAAGGCCTCAACCTCCAGGATGCAACTCGGCTCATCAATTACGACATTCACTGGAATCCGGTCAGGCTCATGCAGCGGATCGGCCGCGTTGACCGGCGAATGAACCCCGATATCGAAAGGCGACTCCTGGCAGATCACCCCGAGCAGGACGAACGGCGGGGCAAGGTGATCTTCTGGAACTTCCTACCACCCGATGAGCTCAACGACATCTTGTCCCTGTACCGCACTGTCACAGGGAAGGTCCTCATGATTTCCTCGACCTTGGGGATTGAGGGCAAGAAGCTGTTGACGCCCGACGATGACTATCAGGCGTTGCTTGAGTTCACCCACCAATACGAGGGAACTCGGACTGCCATTGAGGACCTACACCTGGAGTTCCAGTCCTTCCTACAAAACGACCCTGGGCTCGAGGAGCGGCTTCGTGGTCTGCCCGGATCCATGTTCAGTGGGCGCCAGCGCCAAGCGGAAGGCATTCAGGGAGTCTTCTTCTGTTACCGCCTGCCCGCACTCGATGCGGCGACCCAGGAGTTCAGTGAGGAAGCGGGCTTCTCCCGCTGGTATTACTTCGACCTCGGCTCGGCCACGATCTACGAGGACCCGGGCCTGATCGCGGAGAGCATTCGGTCGACGCCTGCAACGCCCCGACTGTGCTCAATGGACCAAGCCAAGTTGCTCGACATCCGGAGCGAGGTGAGGAAGCGCATCAAGAACAGCTATCTCAAGCGCATCGACGCGCCTGTCGGCGTGGAGCCAAGGCTGATCGCCTGGATGGAGGTCACCGGCGCGTGACCGCGGGCAGGGAGGACATCGCCGAAGTCCACACCTTCCCCGAGCTTGTTCGATACCTGCGCGACCAACTCGATTGGCCCATCAGCGCAAGCGATTTCGAGGACCTTGTCTTCGATTACTCCGCGGACGACTTAGGCATCGATCCGCGAAACGCGGCCAAGATTGTGGAGATCAAACGACTCCGCCCTTTGTCTACGCGTCAACCGTGGGGGATCTTCTTCGTCAAATTCGAGCCGAAGCGGCTCCCCGTCGTGGCGTTGAGGAGGATCCTGAGTGGAGTCGCGCTGAAGAAACGTGCCTCAGCCAATAGCTCAGATCATGTGGCGTGGGCCGTCTCTGACCTGCTCTTCATCTCGAACTACGGCGAAGGGGATTCACGTCAGATCAGTTTCGCCCACTTCTCGCAGGACCCTACGGCACAGTCCTTGCCCACGCTTAAGGTTCTCGGCTGGGACAACCTCGATACCCCCCTTCACCTTGATGCCGTCGCCGCGAAGCTAACCAGTAGCCTGGTTTGGCCTACAGACGACACAGATCTCGCGGCCTGGCGATCAACGTGGGAGAGTGCGTTCACGTTGCGCCACCGCGAAGTCGTGACGACCTCGCGTGAAATGGCGATAAGGCTGGCACGGCTGGCACGTGCGATCCGCGATCGCATCACGACGGCCCTCACGATTGAGACGAGCAGCGGACCTCTGACTCAACTCATGGGGGCAGTCCGAGCATCGTTAGTTCATGACCTCGATGGCGACGGGTTTGCTGATGTCTACGCGCAGACGATCGCCTATGGCCTGCTCTCAGCACGGATCGCAGACCCCGAGGCCGTGACAGCCGGCGACTTGGCTGGTCACATGCGTACGAACCCCCTTCTCCGGGATCTGATGCAGACGTTTCTGCGTGTTGGCGGGAACCAACGCTCAATTGGTGGACCGGGAATTGACTTCGACGAACTCGGCGTCGCTGAGGTCGTGGACCTCCTCAACAAGAAAAACATGGAGGCAGTGCTACGAGACTTTGGGGATAGGAATCCCGAGGAAGACCCAGTCATCCACTTCTACGAACTCTTCCTTAAGGAGTACGACGAAAGGCAGCGTACGCAGCGAGGCGTGTTCTACACGCCGCGGCAGGTTGTCTCGTACATCGTGCGGTCCATTGATTCGTTGCTCCGTACCGAGTTTTCTCTAGGTGATGGCCTGGCCGACATATCGACATGGGCCGAGGTATCTGCGCGTAACGATGGTCTGCTGACTCCCGTTGGGCTAGACCCCGAACTGGCGTTCGTCCAGATCCTTGACCCCGCGACGGGCACCGGCACTTTCCTGGTCGAGGTCATCGCACTGATCCACCGCACCATGGTGGACAAGTGGAGAAAGCAGGGCCACAGCGAAGGGGAGATCGTCGACTTTTGGAATGAGTATGTGCCGCTGCATCTGCTGCCGCGCCTACACGGCTATGAGCTGCTGATGGCTCCGTACGCCATAGCCCATCTGAAGGTTGGGCTGAAGCTTCATGAGACCGGCTACCGCTTCGATAGCGACCAGCGCGCGCGCATCTATCTGACGAATAGCTTGGAGCCGGCCGAGGACTACTCTGACCGCTTCGACTTTGCAATTCCGGCGCTTGCTCATGAAGCGCGAGCGGTGAATGAAGTAAAACGGGACGGCCGCTTCACGGTGGTCGTTGGCAATCCGCCTTACGCCGGCGTCTCGTCAAACATGTCCGAGGGCGCGCAGCGGATGGTTGACGCGTACAGAACCGTTGACGGAGCCGCACTCAATGAACGAAAGCTCTGGCTCCAAGACGATTACGTGAAATTCATCCGCAAGGCGCAAACCATCATCGACGGCAGTCGTGTTGGAATCGTTGGCTACATAACGAACCATGGCTACCTGGACAACCCCACCTTCCGCGGAATGCGTCAGAGTCTCATGGGGACTTTCCACCGCCTTCGCTTGCTCGACTTACATGGCAATGCGAATAAGAGGGAGCGACCGCCCGACGGCATGGTCGACAAGAATGTCTTCGACATCCGTCAGGGCGTTGCAATCTTGCTCGCCACGCGGCTTGGCTCGAATGTCGAAATCAAGCACGCGGACCTGTGGGGCTCGCGAGAGTCGAAGTACGAGTGGTTCGAAGCTCACGATGTGGGAAATACGAGCTTCGCGCCAATTACTCCCGGCTCGCCCTTCTACTTCTTCGAGCCCGAGAACGGGGACCACCGTGAGGAGTACGAGGCCGGCTTCAAATTGACTGAAGCAATGCCGCTGTTCGGGCTTGGGTTCCAGACCTCCCGCGATCATCTCGTTGTCGCCTTCAACCAGCGAGAGCTAGAAGAGCGAATTGATCGATTCCTAGCGCCGCACCTTTCGGATGCTGAGGTGCGCGACGAGTTTTTCCACGGCAAGGTGGTTGCCGATTACGCCGCCGGGGATACTAGGCAGTGGTCGCTTTCGGAGGCCCGCCTTTCTCTACGGGAAGACCAGACCTGGCCCAAGGCTATTCGCTTTTGTCTCTACCGTCCCTTCGATAGACGGGTGATCTTGTACGACAAGCGGATGGTCGATTGGCCGCGTCCGGAGGTGCTCGGCCACCTGCTTGAGCCCAACCTCTGCCTCATCGCGAATCGACAGTCCAAAGAGGACTTCGCTGTCCTCTGCTCGATCGACATTCCTGAGAGGAAGATCGCCGCCGTCTACGACGCCAGCTCCACCTTTCCTCTGTACCTGTATCCCGACGCGGATACGCTCGAACTCGAAGAGCAAAGGGTGCCTAATCTCTCGCCCGCATTCCTGAGGGCCATCGCGACGAGCCTGGGAGTTCAGCAGGGCCGGCCGAGCGGGATGCCCGCGGGAGTAACACCAGAGGACATCCTGTTCTACGTCTACTCAGTGTTTCACAGCCCCGGATACCGGAACCGCTATGCGGAGTTTGTCAAAGTCGACTTTCCGCGTCTCCCGCTCCCGACCAGTCTCGCTGTCCTTCGAGATCTCGCGGACATCGGCGATGATTTGGTCGCCCTGCACTTAATGAAATCCCGCGTTCTCGACCGACCGATCACGACCTATGAGGGCCCGACAAACCCTGAGGTCGGTCGGTTCGCTTGGTCGTCGGGAACCTTATGGCTCGACGCTGCGGTCACGAAGCAGGGAGAGCTAGCCCAATCCGGCGCTTTCCACGGCTTGCCTCAGGACGTGTGGGACTTCCACATTGGTGGTTATCGGGTCTGCGAGAAGTGGTTAAAGGATCGAAAGGGCCGTGTCCTGTCAAAGGAGGACATCTCCCATTACCAGAGGATCGTCGTCGCGATCTTTGAGACCATTCGCCTGATGAACGAGGTCGACCAAGCAATCGATAAGCATGGCGGGTGGCCGAATGCGTTTGTTGCCAGCTACCCGCCGGAGCTCGCGGGATCGACTTCGACATAAGGCGCAGCTAAGCGTCGGCGCATAGAGTTGAGTAAGCCCCCGCGCCGCACCGCGCCTCGTCGTGACAGCAGGGTCAGCGGGCGACGGGGGCTTCTCCGATTACCCTACGTTCCAGCAACTCCAGCAGCGATTCTGATCAGGCGCTCGCTGTCGGGCACCCCAGCGAGTGCGCAATCTCAATGTCTTGCTGAACGACATGAAGCAGGGTTGTTCAAAATGGCCTCGCCTCCTGCCTTCGTGCGTGGAGGTACTGGTACGTGTTTTAGGCTAGACGCCCGCCCCGTCAGTCCTCGCGGAATTTGGCGAGATCGAGCTTGACCACGCCGAGAGTGTGCGACAGGGCTGTTGGAGGCGGAGCGCCCGGGCCACGGCTCTATCATCGCTCCCATGCCCGAGCCTGAGGACCGCTACGACCGACTGATCCTCTGGATCGTCAAGCGCGTCCCTGGCCGGGTCGTCGCGCTGTTCGCGGCGCTCTCCTACGGCGGCTTTGGTCTTGCCCTCCCTTTGATCCTCCACTGGGACGTCGCTTGGCAGCTCATCGCGAACTTGTGGGGAACGCTGTTTGCTGGTTCGCTCCTCTTCGGTTGGCTCTTCGTCCAGATCCAAGCGCGCGACCGTCGCCATCTGCTCGAGTGGACGAGCGATCTGCGCCAGCTCGACGGCGAGGAGTTCGAGTGGTTGGTCGGCGAGCTCTTCCGGCGAGAGGGCTGGAAGGTGCTCGAGCGCGGCCGCCAGGATGCCGCGGACGGGAACATCGATCTCGAGCTGACCCGGGGCCCTAACCGACGCCTCGTGCAGTGCAAACGCTGGAGCGTGCAGTGGGTCGGCATCGACGAGATTCGGAAGTTCGTTGGAACGCTGACGCGAGAGAAGCTGCCACCATCTGCCGGGATCTTCGTGACCCTCTCGCGCTTCAACGCGTACGCGACTGCCGAAGGCGAGGCGGCCGGCCTCATCCTCATCGACAACGTCGAGCTGCTCGCCCGGGTCGAGAAGGTCCGGCGAACGGAGGCATGCGAGTCCTGCCATCAGCCGATGTTGCTCGACCATTCCGTGCGCGGCTGGTGGTTCCGTTGCGTGACGCCCGGTTGCGGCGGGAAGCGCCATCTGGACAAGGAACCCGGTCGGGCCGTAGCGATGATCACCGAGCAGCGGTAGGCCGATCGCCACGCAGCGTTCGGTCCGATTTCCCGAGGAGCTTGGTTACGCAGTGGTCCTCCCCGCACCCGACCGAGAAGCTCTTGACCACCTCGCCGCAAGATCTTCGGCAGCGCCACCAAGATCCCGTCCACGGCAGCCGCGTGCCCACAGTTTGCCTTCGGAGGCCGCGAGCGACGCGGCCTGAGGGGTGGAGCGGGAACCTACTGCTACCTCCCATCGGAGGCCCGTAGAAGGCTCGCCAATCCTCCGAGACCCAGGCGTCCCAAGCGATGCACGACGGCCTCCGCCCGGGCTCGCATGAGCTCGTCGTCGGAGTGGATCGAGACCTCGAGAACCTTTCGGATCTCACCTTCGTGGACTCGGAGCGTCCAGCGCTCGTCGCCCTCCTCGGCCAGCCGCTCGATCACCCGGAGCGTCTCCTCGGGGTGGTCGGTGGCAAAGGACGGGAGTCGCCGGAAGACGGCGAAGTCGGGATCGGGTGTGATCCCGCGTTCGAGAAGCCGAAGCAGCTCAGACAGCGTCCACTCTCCCGAGAGCTCTGAGTCGAACCACCAGGCAAAAGGAGCCAGCGCCCTCTTGAGGTCGTCACCCTCAAGATTGGAGGTCGCCTCCAAGACGAACGTCCAAAGGTCACGGTAGGCAGCAGCGAGCTCCGGCGAGACGTCCTTG
>Ga0184612_10000465_pt1 | contig 18944 bp, 18 predicted proteins | sample PLM3_60_coex_FD_133163 | JGI IMG/M metagenome (GOLD analysis project Ga0184612, IMG submission 133163) | Groundwater sediment microbial communities from an aquifer in East River, Colorado, USA - PLM3_60_coex | ecosystem: Environmental > Terrestrial > Soil > Riparian zone | place: USA: East... | reverse complement strand
GGTGATCAACACGCATCTGCATTTCGATCACGCGGGCGGCGATACGTGGCGCGACCCGGGGGGCGGGGGCGGGGGTGGGGGCGGGGGCGGCAAGGTGGGTCTGGCATTTCCCAAGGCGCGCTACGTCGTGCAGCAGGGCGAGCTGGATTTCGCGCGCCATACCAACGAGCGCACCGCCGGCAGCTACCTCGCCCACAACTTCCAGGGGGTGCCCTTCCAGCTCATCGATGGGGAAGCGGAGATTCTCCCAGGGATTCGCGGCATCCCCACGCCGGGACATGTGCCGTATCATCAGTCGGTGCTGATCGAGAGCGACGGGGAGAAGGCCTGTTTCGTCGCCGACCTGGTGCCGACCTCAGCCCATCTGCCGCTGCCATGGATCATGGGCTACGATCTGCAGCCGCTCGTCACGCTCGAAACACGCCGCCGGATCTACCAGCGGGCCGAGGCCGAGCAATGGCTGCTGGTGTTCGAGCACGACCCCGTCGTCGTCAGCGGGCGATTGGCAAAGGATGGAAAGGGAGTCGGGCTTGTGAACGAGAAACGACTGGACTAACTTGGCGTCCACAATATGGTAAGCGAGCGCTTGGGCGCTCCACCCGATTCGGCCTGCCGGAACAGTTCCGGTCAGTGTCTCAGGGTTCGTGAGAGCCGTCAGCCGTCGGCCATCAGCCATCCGTACAGACGGCTGACGGCAGAAGGCTGAAAGCCCAGCGGATCCCGGCGGGTTAGCCGGATCCGCTTTTTCATTGCCCCAACGGAGGAGAACCGTAACCTGCCGCCACTAGACAACAACAGCAAGGCACCGCGCACGCGCGTCAATCGGCAAATCCGTATCAGTCCGGTGCGCGTGATCGCGGACAACGGCGACCAGCTGGGGGTGTTGACGATCGATGAAGCGATCGCCGCCGCCAATGAACGGGGCCTCGATCTCGTGGAAGTCGCGCCGCTCGCCCGGCCCCCGGTCGTCAAGATCATGGACTACGGGAAGTTCAAGTTCGAGCAGGCGAAGGCGGCGCGCGCCGCGAAGAAAAAGCAGCACGTGATTCACCTGAAAGAAGTGAAATACCGCCCCGGGATCGACGATCACGACTTCGATTTCAAAACCCGGCACGCGCGTGAATTCTTGCAGGACGGCAACAAGGTGAAGGTCACGATGATGTACCGCGGCCGGCAGATGGCGCACATCGAATTGGGCAGGGAAGTGCTGGACCGCGTCGCGCTGGAATTGAAGGACATAGGAAAAATTGAGCAAGAACCAAAGTTGGAAGGTCGTAACATGTCGATGGTTCTTGCACCGAAATAACCAGGGTGGGTTAACCCCGGGGCGCTGCCCCGGGGTCACAAGGAGTCTTACGAAATGCCAAAGATGAAGTCCAAGCGCGCCCTGAGAAAACGAATCAGGCTCACGGGCACCGGCAAGATGCGTCGCTACCGCGCCTACAAGCGCCACATCCTGACGTCGAAGCATCCCAAACGGAAGCGCCACCTGCGCAAGGCGACGCTGGTCTCGCACGCCGATCGCCGTCTCAAGCGCCTGCTGCTGGCGTAAGGAGAATCCATGCCTCGCGTCAAAAGCAACGTTGCGCGCCTGAAGCGCAAGAACAAGGTGATGAAGCTCGCCAAGGGGTACTGGGGCGGGCGCAGCAAGCTGTGGAAGGCCGCCAAAGAGGCCACCGAACGCGCGGCGCGGTACGCCTATCGCGATCGCCGCAGCAAAAAGGTCGAGTTCCGGCGCCTCTGGATCACGCGCATCAACGCCGCGGCGCGGCTGCACGCCTTGTCGTACAGCCGCCTGATGAACGGCCTGCGCAAAGCCGGCGTCGAGATCAACCGCAAAGTCCTCGCCGACCTCGCCGTGCGCGATCCGGCGGCATTTGAACAGCTGGCGGAGGTCGCGAAGAAGGCCCTCTAGTCATGAGCGACCTCCTAGCAGCCCTAGACTCGCTGCGGGAGCGTCTAAAAGAGATTCCGCAGGCGGACGAACGCCGGCTCCAGGAGCTCAAGACCGAGCTCCTGGGGCGTAAAGCCGGCGCCCTCACCGAGATTCTGAAGGCCCTTCCCGGACTCGCGTCCGAAGAGCGGAAGCGCGTCGGCGGCGAAGCCAACGCGTTGAAGCGCGAGCTGGAGCGCGCGATCGAGCAGCGCGAGGGCGATCTCAAGCGCAGCGCCACCTCGCTCGCCGACGTGGACCTCACCATGCCCGGCCGGCGGCAGTGGCGAGGCGGATTACACCTCGTCACGCAGGTCGTGGACGAGATCTGCGACATCTTCCGCGAGCTGGGCTTCACGCGCGTCGTCGGTCCCGAAGCCGAGACCGAGCGCTACAACTTCTACGCGCTGAATTTTCCCAAAGACCATCCGGCGTTGGACGCGCAGGACAGCTTCTACCTCGGTGGCGACGTCCTACTGCGCACGAACACATCGCCGGTGCAGATCCGCACGCTCGAGACCTACCCGCCGCCGATTCGCATCGTGACTCCGGGCCGCTGCTACCGCCGCGATCCCTTCGACGCGTCGCACTCGCCGGTGTTCGAGCAGATCGAAGGGTTCGCGGTCGACGAGGGGATCACGTTCGTCGATTTCAAGGCGACGCTCGCGGCCTTCGCGCGGCGCATCTTCTCCCCCACGACGAAGGTGCGTTTCCGCCCGTCGTACTTCCCGTTCACCGAGCCCTCCGCCGAAATGGACGTGCAGTGCCAGATCTGCGGCGGCTCGGGGTGCGCGGCCTGTAAGCAGACCGGCTGGATGGAGATCCTCGGCTCCGGCATGGTGCATCCCGCCGTGCTCGAGAATTGCAAAGTCGATAGCGAGAAGTACACCGGCTTCGCGTGGGGCATGGGGCCGGAGCGGATCGCGATGCTCCGCCACGGGATCCCGGACATCCGTCTGTTTTTCGATAGCGATGTGCGGTTTCTGGAGCAGTTTGCCGGTCCCGACGCACGACGCACCACGCACGACGCACGGTCGTCATGATCGTCTCCCGCCGCTGGCTCGAAGCCTTGCTCGGCCGTCCGCTCCAGGGCCAGGACGTCGCCGACCGCCTCGCCCGCCAGGTCGCGCCCGTGGACGGCGTCGTCCCCATCCATCAGGATTTGCGCGACGTGGTGATCGCTCGCGTGGTCGACGTGCGCCAGCACCCCAACGCGGATCGCCTGACGCTCTGTCAGGTGGACGCCGGTGGCAGCGCACCGCTGGAAGTCGTCTGCGGTGCAACGAACGTGCAGGCAGGGAAGACCTATCCGTTCGCCCCCGTGGGCGCCACGCTGCCCGGTGGGCTCAAGCTCGAGCGCCGCAAGATCCGCGGCGTGGAGTCGAACGGGATGCTGTGCTCGGCGAAGGAGCTGGGGCTGGGAGTTGATCACGCGGGGATTCTGGAGCTCGAGACCGACGCGCCGCCCGGGACGCCGTTCCTCACAGCGATCCCGATCGCAGATGAGCAAATCATCATCGACGTTTCTGCGAATCGGCCGGATCTGCTGTGCCATAAGGGCGTCGCCCGCGAGTTGGCAGTGAGTCTTGGAGCGACGGTGAAGCTGCCTGCTATCGACGGAAGGACGGAAGGACGGAAGGACGGAAAGACACGACGTTCCGTCATTCCGTCGTCCCGTCCTACCGACGCCGTCGTGGACGGTGTCGAAGTCCACCTCGAAGACCCCGAAGGCGCGCCTCGGTACATGATCGCCGTCATCCGCGGAGTCAAAGTCGGAGCCAGCCCCGCGTGGCTCGCCGCTCGCCTTCAAGCGATCGGCCAGCGTTCGATCAACAACATCGTGGACGCAACCAACTACATCCTGTTCGAGATCAACCAGCCGCTGCATGCCTTCGATCTCGCGAAGCTGCGCGGGCCGGCCGTTGTGGTGCGTCGAGCGAAACCGTCTGAGACAATCGTCACGTTGGACGGCGTCGAGCGAAAACTGACAACCGAGATGACGGCGATCTGCGACGCGGAGCGGCCCACGATCGTCGCCGGCGTGATGGGCAGCGCCGATTCGGAAGTGTCGGAGACCACGACCGACATCGTCTTGGAAGCGGCCTACTTTCAGCCGGTGCGGGTCCGCCGCACGCGTCGAGCGCTCGGCATTTCGAGCGAGTCGAGCTACCGCTTCGAGCGGGGCATCGACATGCTCAGCATGCCCGACGCGCTCGCGCGGGCCATCGACCTCATCCGCGCGGTCGCCGGGGGTGAAATGCGCGAGCCGCCGATCGACCTGTGGCCTGAGCCGCAGAAGCCGCGTTCGGTGTTCCTGCGCGAGGCACGCGTCAGTCATCTCCTCGGCGTCCCCGTGCCACGCAAAGAGATCGAGAGGCTGCTGTCGGCGGTCGGCTTCGTCGCCGCCCCTAAGGACGAGCGCCTGGCCGTCCAGATTCCTGGCTGGCGTCCGGACGTCACGCGCGACGTAGATCTCATCGAAGAGGTCGCCCGGCTGCGGGGCTACGACAGCTTCCCCGACGAGCTGCGGCCCTATCGCCCCGGCACAGTCCCGGACGCGCCCGCCGAGTCAACGCTGCGCCGCATCCGAGAGCAGCTTGTGGCCAGCGGTGGTGGGCTGCTCGAGGCGCGGACGCTGCCCCTCGGTCCTGCGGACAGTCCCGACGCGGTGCGGGTACTGAACCCGCTTTCCGCCGATGAGAGCCACCTGCGTAGCCGGCTCCTGCCCGGCTTGGTCCGCCGCGTGGAGCACAACTGGAGCGTGGGCAACCGCGATGTCCGCCTCTTCGAGGTGGGGACGGTGTTCCGCCCGTCCGCCCGTCCGTCCGACCGCCCGTCCGAAGAGCTGCACGTCGCCGTTGTGTTGACCGGCGCGCGTCATCCCGAGCATTGGAGCGCCTCGCGGGAGGATGCGAAACTACCTGATATGGACATATGGGACCTAAAGCACCACTTTGAGTTAGCTGTTGGGGTAGCAGCGCCCTTCTGCGACGTGCAACCAGCGGCGAATGGGTCTGGCTGGGTGGCGGTGCGCAGGGCGGGTGGGGAGCCGGTGGGCGCGGCTATGCCGCTCCAGGCGGATGCGCCGAAATGGGCGGGGCCGCTCTTCGGGCTCGAAGTCAGCATTGCCGTCGAGCCGCGGTCCCTGACGCGCTATCAGCCGTTGCCTACACAGCCGCCGGTGGTGCGCGATCTGTCGTTGGTCGTACCAGGCGGCGTTACCGCCGCAGCAATCGAAGCCCTGTTGCGTCATGAAGGTGGCGGCTTGCTCGAGCGACTCGATGTGCTGGATGAGTACCGTGGGCCGGGGCTGCCTGCTGGAACGCGCGGCGTCACGTGGCGCTGCACATTCCGCGCGCCTGATCGGACTCTGATTGAGCACGAAACGGTCGCAGTACTGGAAAGGATGTTGAAAGCAGCGGAGGAGAGACTTGACGTACGCCGGCGACAGGCCTGATGTACGCGAAGCGATTGACCAGCTCGAAGCCATCCTGCGCGACGTTGCGGAGGAGCTGGCCGGCTGGCGCTCGCGCGCGCATAAGGCCGAATCGGATCTGAAGTCTCGCGGCAGCCCGGTGAAGAACACCGACCTCGAGTCGGAGAACAAGGCGTTGCGGCAGCGCGTCGAGGGCGCACGCACCCGAGTACACGATCTGATGCAGCGGTTGACGTTCCTGGAAGAACAGGCGCGGGATAACGGAGGCGGTCACAAGTGACGGCCAAGAAGCACGCCGTCCGTGTGATGATCGGCGGCGAAGAATACACCGTTCGCTCCGATCTCTCTCCGGAGTACACGCGTGAGGTGGCAGCGTATTTAGACCAGGCCCTGAAGAAAGTGTTGAGTCAGGGTCCGTTGGTGGAGACGCACAAGGCCGCGATTCTTGCGGCGCTCGATATCACGAACGAGCTGTTTCAGGCGAAGCAGACGGAGCGGGAAGTGGCGGCGCGCCTGGCGGCCGTCGCCGACGATCTCGCCAAAATGCTGCCGCCGGCGAAACGGAAGGCTTTGACCGCCGGCTGACAACCCTCGTGTCTCTCATCAGTGGTGAGAGACGCGCTGCTGGAGATAGATCCATGGCGGAGTTGTCTGCTCTTATCGCGGCCGTTCTCAGCGGTGTGCTCGTGGCGGCCCTGATCTTTTATGTCTGGGGCAGGCGCGTCGAGCGCCGTGCGGCCGACACCAGCCAACGCCTTGTCCTCGCGGCCAAAGAAGAGCTCATGGCCGTCCGCGAGAACCTCCATAAAAGCCTCGACCAGAAACTCGCCGGCGTAGACCGCCGCGATCAGGATCTGCACAAGCGCGAGCAGCAGCTGCAGGAGCGCACCGGGAGCCTGAACAAGCGCGAGCAGGAAATCGGCGCGCGCCTGGAGCAGATCGCCGGGCTGACCGCGCAGGAGGCAAAGCTCGAGCTCATCACTCGGCTCGAGAACGAGGCGCGGGACGAAGCGGCGGCGCTCGTGCGCAACATCACGGAGCAGGCAAAGAAGAATGCCGACCGCGAAGCCAAGAAAATCGTCGCCCTGGCGATCCAGCGCATCGCCGCCGAGCAGACGGCCGAGTCGAGCGTGTCCGCCGTGGTACTGCCGTCGGATGAAATGAAGGGCCGCATCATCGGGCGCGAGGGGCGCAACATCCGCGCGTTCGAGGCCGCCACCGGCGTGGATGTCATCATCGACGACACGCCCGACACCGTCGTGGTCTCCTGCTTCGAGCCGGTGCGCCGCGAAATCGGCCGGCTGGCCCTCGAGCGCCTCATCGCCGACGGACGCATTCACCCGGGGCGCATCGAAGAAATCGTCCAGAAGGCGAAAGCCGACGTGGACAAGGGCATTGTCGAGGCGGGCGAGCAGGCCGTCTATGACATCGGCATTCGCGGCATGCATCCCGAGTTGGTGAAGCTTGTGGGGCGGATGAAGTACCGCACGTCCTACGGCCAGAACATCCTCGAGCATTCGAAAGAAGTCGCCCATCTCGCCGGAATCATGGCCGCCGAGCTCAAGCTCGACGTCACCCTGGCCAAGCGTGGCGCGCTGCTGCACGACGTCGGCAAGGTCTTGACGCACGAGCACGACGGCACGCACGTGCAGCTCGGCATCGAGATGGCGACCAAGTATGGCGAGAACCCGACCGTCATCAATTGCATCGCGGCGCACCACGACGACGTCCCGCACGAATCATCGATCAGCGTCATCGTGCAGGCCGCGGACGCCATCTCCGGCTCACGCCCCGGCGCGCGGCGGGAGGCGTTCGAGACCTACGTGAAACGTCTGACACAGCTCGAGACGTTGGCATCCGAGTTCAAGGGCGTCGACAAGGTGTTCGCGATTCAAGCGGGCCGGGAAGTGCGTGTCGTAGTAACGCCTGAATCGGTGGATGATGCGGCGGCCGCGCGGCTCACCGATGAGATCGCGCGCAAGATCGAGCGCGAGCTTCAATACCCCGGGCAGATCAAGGTGGTCGTGATTCGCGAGACACGGGCGGTGGGCGTTGCACGCTAATCCCGCTCCGACGCAGTCGTCCGGTGCCAAACTGATCGACGGCAACGCCATCGGCGCCACGATGCGGGCTGAGCTGGCCGCGGAAATCACTGCGTTAAAGAAGAAAGGGGTGGTCCCTGGGCTCGCGGTCGTGCTGGTAGGCGACAATCCTGCCTCGCAAGTCTACGTGCGCATGAAGGGCAAAGCCTGCGACGAAGCGGGTCTGTATCATGAGACGATCAAGTTGCCCAAGGACACGAGCGAGGCCGACCTGATGAGCCTGCTCGAGCGCCTGAATGCCAATCCCAAGATTCACGGGATTCTCGTACAGTTGCCGCTCCCCAAGCACATCGATACGAATCGCGCGTTGCACCGCATCGCTCCGGGGAAAGACGTGGACGGGTTTCATCCCGAAAACGTGGGCAAGGTGGCGGTGGGCGATCCCAGGGGGTTCCGGCCGGCCACGCCGTATGGTGTACAGCAGTTACTGATCCGCGCGGGCGTTGAAACGAAGGGAGCCCACGCCGTCGTCGTGGGACGCTCGAACATTGTCGGCCGTCCCATGGCGGCGCTGTTGCTCCACGACGGTCCTGGGGGCAACGCCACGGTCACAGTGTGCCACTCGCGCACGCGAGGGATCGAGCTGTATACGCGCCAGGCCGACATCCTCATCGTGGCCATTGGGAAGCCGGAGTTTGTGAGCGGCGACATGCTGAAACCGGGCGCCGTCGTGATCGACGTCGGCGTCAACCGCGTGGACGATCCCTCGAGAAAACAGGGCTATCGTCTCGTCGGGGACGTGAAGTTTCAGGAAGCGAAACAAGTCGCATCCGCCATTACGCCCGTGCCCGGCGGCGTCGGTCCCATGACGATCACGATGCTGCTGTACAACACCGTCCAGGCTGCCCGGCAGTGGGCCAACCCCTAGACCTTTTCGCAGCCGCTTCCGCCGAAGGCGCGTGGACCGTCGGCGAAGTGACGCGCCGCGCCCGCGCCGTGATCGAGGCCGGCCTCCCACCTCTGTGGGTGCGCGGTGAAATCGCGGGGTTCAAGGCGTGGCGCAGCGGCCACTGGTACTTCTCGCTGCGCGACAAGTCGACGCAGCTGCGCTGCGTCATGTTCGCCAAGCAGAACTACCTGCTGCCCGCTCCGGTCGATGGCATGCAGGTGTTCGTGTTCGCGCGCCCCTCGATGTACGAGGAAAAGGGCGAATTCCAGCTCACCGTCATGGAGCTGCTCTCCACCGATCAGGGCGGCCTCTGGAAGCTCGCATTCGAGAAGGCCAAAGCGGCGCTCACCAAGGACGGACTGCTCGATCCGGCGAGGAAGCGTCGCCTGCCGCCGTTTCCTCGCCGCATTGCCGTCGTCACCAGTCCCGACGGCGCCGCGCTGCGCGACATCCAGGCCGTGATCGGCCGGCGCTGGCCGGTCGCCGAGCTGATCGTCGTTCCCGCCCAGGTCCAGGGCGCCAAGGCCGAAGCATCAGTCTGCTCTGCGCTGAATCGCATCGGGAGACTCTCGGTCGACCTCGTGATTGTGGCCAGAGGAGGTGGCTCCGTCGAGGATCTGTGGGCATTCAACACCGAGCGCGTGGCCCGCGCGGTGGCCGCCATGCCGATGCCCGTGATCTCGGCGGTGGGCCACGAGACCGATGTCACGCTGTGCGATCTCGTCGCCGACCTGCGCGCGCCGACGCCGTCCGCCGCCGCCGAGGCGGCAACGCCGGACCGCACGGAAGTGATCGCACACTGCGGCGTGCTGGGACAGCGTTTGGTGCGCGCTTTGCGCATCGCGTCGCGTCATGTCGTTGAGCGGCTGGACCGCACCGGTGACCGGCTCGTCCGCGGCATGGACCATCGGCTGGAGCTGTCGCGCGCCCTGCTCACCGCGCACAGCGCACGGTTGGACGCACTCAGCCCGCTGCGGGTGTTGGGACGCGGCTACGCCGTCGCCCGGGACGACAACGGCCGAGTCCTGAAACGCGTCGCTCAGCTCCCCGCCGGGAAGGAATTCCGTTTGCGGGTGAGTGATGGAGAGGTGGATGGCCGAGTTCAGTAAGCAGCTGGAACGTCTCGAAGCGATCGTCCGCCGCCTCGAAGCCGAAGACCTCGACCTGGACGAGGCCCTGAAGCTCTTCGAGGAGGGCGTCGAGCGGCTGCGCGTCGCACGCGAGCAGCTCGCTCAGGCCGAGCTCAAGGTCAAAAAAGTCCTCGAGATTGAAAGCCCTAGCTAAGTATCTCGCTGACGCCCGTGTACGGGTCGACAACGTATTGGCGGCGGCGACGATTGATGATGAAGTCGTGCGCTACAGTCTGCTCGGCGAAGGCAAACGGCTGCGCCCCACGCTCGTCTTCGCGGCGCACGAAGCCCTCCAAGGCTCCTCGTCCTCCGGCGTCGCCGAGCTGGCGGCCGCCGTCGAGGTCGTGCACGCCTACTCGCTCGTGCATGACGACCTGCCGTGCATGGACAATGACGATCTGCGGCGCGGACGGCCGACGGCGCATCGCGCGTTCGACGTGCCGCGCGCGACGCGCGCCGGTTTCGAGATGGTGGCCTTGGCCGCGCGCGTGCTCGGGCACGGGCTCAGGGCGCTCGCGCTTCCGGAGGAGCGAGGTCGGGAGATCGCGCTCGAGCTGTTTCGCGCCGCGGGCGCGGGCGGGATGATCGGCGGTCAGGCGCTCGATCTCGAAGCCGAAGCGAAGGCCTTGCCGATGGAGGCGCTGGCGGAAGTGCACTGCCGCAAAACCGGCGCGTTGATCGCTGCCTCCTGCGTGATCGGTGGCTTGTCCGCCGGCGACGGCATTGGGCATAGGTACATTGAAGCGTTGCGCTCGTACGGGGACGCCATCGGGCTCGCGTTTCAGATCGCCGATGACGTGCTCGACGCCACGGCCACGTCCGACCAGCTCGGCAAAACGGCCGGAAAGGACGCAGCCCACGCCAAGGCGACGTTCGTGACGCTGCTGGGTGTCGGGATGGCGCGCGCCGAGGCGGAACGGCTTGCGGCCAAGGCCGTAGACCACCTGCGGGATGCCGGGTTAGCTTCCCCCATACTGGTTGAGCTCGCCCACTATATCGTGACGAGGCCGAATTGATTCTCGACTCGATCCGCAGCCCCGAAGACGTCAAGGCGCTTTCCCGTGATCAGTTGCAGCCGTTAGCAGACGAAGTGCGCCAGCGGCTCATCGACGTCGTCTCGCAGACCGGCGGCCACATCGGCGCGGGGCTGGGCGTCGTCGAGCTGACCGTCGCTCTCTGCGCCGCGTTCGAATCGCCGCGCGACAAGATTGTCTGGGACGTGGGTCATCAGGGCTATCCGTGGAAGATCCTCACGGGGCGGAACGACCGGCTGCCCACGCTGCGCCAGAGCGGCGGGCTGTCCGGGTTTCTGCGCCGCACCGAGAGCGAGCACGACCAGTTCGGCGCCGGCCACGCCGGCACCGCATTGTCCGCCGCCTTCGGTATGGCGACCGCGCGTGATCTGAAGGGCGCGGATTTCGCGGTCGTCGCGGTCGTCGGCGACGGCGCGATGACGTGCGGGCTGCCCTACGAGGCGATGAACAACGCCGGGCACTCGGGCCGCGACATCATCCTCGTGTTGAACGACAACGGCATGTCGATCGCCCCCAACGTGGGCGCGATCAACAAGTACCTGGGCTCCATCATCGCGGCGCCGATCACCGTCCGGATTCGCGAGCGGGTCAAGCACCTGATCGAGCGCGCGTCGCACATCGTGGGCGGCAAGAAGCTCGTGGACTTCGCGAAGAACGTCGAAGAGAGCATCAAGAATCTCTGGTCGCCGGGGATGCTGTTCGAGGAGCTCGGCTTCCGCTACTTCGGGCCGATCGACGGGCACAACATCGGGCAGATGCTGCACACCTTCGAGACCGTGAAGATGCTCAAGGGGCCACGCGTGGTCCACGTCATCACGCAGAAGGGGAAAGGCTTCCCGCTGCCCGAGCCAGATCTCGAGAAGTATCACGCCCGCGCGCCGTACGATCCCGTCACCGGCAAGCTCAAGCCCGTGAACCCGGGACCGCCGCAATGGACCAAGGTGTTTGGTGACGCGCTCACGCAGCTCGCCGCCGAGGATGGGAACTTCGTGACCATCACCGCCGCGATGCCGTCGGGGACGGGCACGAACATTTTCCAGAAGAAGTGGCCGGAGCGCTTCTTCGACGTCGGTATCGCGGAGGCACACGCCACCACCTTTGCGGCGGGGCTGGCGACACAAGGTGTACGCCCCGTCGTCGCGATCTACTCGACGTTCCTGCAGCGCGCGTACGACTCCATCATCCACGACGTCGCGATCCAAAAACTGCCCGTGATTTTCGGTCTCGACCGCGCGGGCATGGTCGGCGAAGACGGCCAGACGCACATGGGGCTGTACGACATCGCGTATATGCTCGCGGTGCCGCATATGACCGTGACCGCGCCCAAGGACGCGGCCGAGCTGATCGGCTTGCTGCGCTGCGCGCTCCAGCATACCGACGGGCCGTTCTCGCTTCGCTATCCGCGCGACAAAGCGCCTGGCGAGGCGCCGCCTGCGGCCGAAGTCCCGACGATTCCCTATGGGACGTGGGAGCTGCTGCGAAAGGGAAAGGACTGCGCGATCCTCGCGGTCGGAGTGATGTGTAAGCCGGCGCTTGACGCCGCCGAATCTCTCGCCGCCGAGGGCCTGGATGTGTCGGTGGTGAACGCGCGCTTCATGAAGCCGATGGACCGCGAGATGCTCGATGCGCTGGCGCGCGAGCACAAGCTGCTCGTCACCGTCGAGGACGGCACCGTGGTGAACGGATTCGGCGCGGCGCTGGCGGCGCTGGTGCAGACGACCGCCCCCGATCTCCGCGTCGTCGCCCTTGGCGTGCCCGACCGCACCTACGAGCATGCGCCGCGCGCGCAGCAGCTCGCCGAGGTCGGGCTCACGGGCGACGGCATCGCCGCCCGCATTCGCGCCCTCGCCGCGGAAGAGTCGCTCACCACGCGATGAACGTCGGGGTCGTCGGCAACCCCAACTATCCGGATCTTGGCGGTTTCCTCGCGACGCTCCGACAGAAGGCGTCGAGTGCGGGGCTCACCCTGTACAGCGAGGAACGGATCCAGTCGCTGTGGCCCGCGGGCGACGGTGCGACCCCTCCGCCGCTCAGCCAGGCCCCCTCCGGAGACTTGGACTGCCTCATCACGCTGGGCGGCGACGGCACGCTGCTGCGCGGCGCTCGTCTGCTGAATGGCGCCAATACACCGATCCTGGGTCTCAATCTCGGCCGCGTCGGTTTTCTCACGACCGCCGCTCCCGACACGCTCGACTGGGCGCTGGACGCTCTGGTGCGGCGCGCGTACACGACCGAACCCCGGCTGGCGCTGCAATCGGCGATCACCGGGAAGGGCTCCAAAAGCGGTCGGGTCGAGCCGCTGGTGCTCAATGACGTCGTCGTGCACAAGGGCGGTGTCGCGCGCGTCGTGCGGCTCAAGGTGTCGGTGGATGGTGACGAGGTCGCCCAGTATTCGGCGGACGGCATCATCGTCAGCACACCCACGGGCTCCACGGCGTATTCGATGTCCGCGGGCGGGCCGATCGTCGCCCCGACCGTGGATGCGATTGTCGTCACCGCAATCTGTCCTCACACGCTGGCCGTGCGGCCGCTCGTCCTGCCGGCGACGGCCGTCGTGACGATCCAGCCGATCCCACCGTGGAGCGATGAGGTCCTCGTCTCCTTCGACGGGCAGGTGGGGACTCCCATCCAGCCAGGTGAGCGCCTCGAGGTGCGTCGCGCGGAGCGGCCGATCCTGCTGATTCGGCTCGGCTCGGAGAGCTTCTTCAAACGACTGCGCAAGAAGCTGCACTGGGGCGACCTGAGCGATCGGACGCGGAAGTAAGTGCTGACGGAGCTGCGGGTCCGCGATCTCGCCGTCATCGCCGATGTGACACTCCCGTTTCAACCCGGCCTCAACGTGCTGACGGGCGAAACCGGCGCCGGCAAATCGATGGTCGTGGACGCGCTCTCGCTCCTACTGGGCGAGCGTGCCTCAGCGGACGTGGTGCGCCCCGGCGCCGACAAGACCATCGTCGAGGGGGCGTTTGAGTTCGCCTCCGCGGTCCACCGTCATCTGCTCCCACCATTCGCTGCGCTGGGGATTGAGTTAGAAGAAGGAAGGCTCGTCCTGAAGCGCGAAGTCCTGCGCGAAGGCAAGTCGCGGGCGTGGGTGAATGGCTCGCCCACGACGATCGGCGTTCTCGCCGAGATCGGGGCGTTGCTCGTGGACTTGCACGGCCAGCATGAGACGCAGTCGTTGCTGCGTGCCGATGCGCAGCGCGACATGCTCGACGCCTACGCGGATGCCGATGTCGAGCGCGTGGCGGTGCGCGATGCTCACTCGCGCCTCAAGGATCTGAGCCAACGCGAGGCCGAGCTCACGGAACGGCAGGCCGACGTGCGGCGCAAGGCCGACTATCTGCGCCACGTTCTACTCGAAATCGAGCGCGCCAAGCCCAAGGTGGGTGAGGACGACGCGCTCGAGGTCGAGGCCAAGCGGCTTGCGCACGCCGAGGAGCTGGGCCGCCTGGCGCGTGAGTTGGAAGAGGCCGTGGATGCGGCCGGGCTCACCAAAGCCCAGAAGATCCTGGCTGGACTGCTGCGGGTTGATGCGTCACTCGGGAAATGGCAGGAGCTGCTCGACACGACCTTCGCGAGCTCGGCCGAGCTCGCGCAGGCGGCGCGGGACTATGCCGGCGAGATCGAGGCCGATCCCGAGCGGCTTACCGCCGTGGAGCAACGGCGCGATCTGCTGTTCCGCCTGCAACAGAAGCACGGCCCCACCATCCCGGATGTGCTGGCGGCGCGCGACACGGCGGCCCGGGAGCTGGAGCTGCTCGACACCGCCGACCTCGATCTGCGCAACATCGCTTCGGATCGCCTCAAGGCGTTCGAGGAGTTCACGCGTGCGACCGCGGCCCTCACCGCGAAACGCATGGCGGGCGCCAAGAAGCTGGCACGCGCGATCAACAAGATGCTCCCGGCGCTGGGCATGCCGGGAGGAAAATTCAGTGTCACCCACTCCCCACTCCCCACTCCCCACGGCTTTGGTGCCGAAACCGTCGTCTTCGATGTCAAGCTCAACGAGGGGATGGAATCGCGCCCCCTCGCCCGCGTCGCGTCCGGCGGTGAGCTGTCTCGCCTCATGCTCGCTCTCAAAGTCGTGCTGGCGTCCCACGATGTCGTTCCGACGCTCGTCTTCGACGAAGTCGATCAGGGAATCGGCGGTGAAGTCGGAGTTCGCGTCGGCGAGGCGTTGATGGACGTGTCACGCGAAGGCCGCCAGGCACTGGTCATCACGCACCTGCCGCAGATCGCTGTTTACGCCGACCAACACCTGGTGGTCGCAAAGGGCAAGAAAGGTGGCCTAGCGACGAGTGATGTGGAGGTTGTCGAGGGTGAGTGGAGGGTAAAGGAGATCGCGCGGATGCTGGGCGACGCCGACATGGCGACGGCGCGGCGTCACGCCGTCGAGCTGCTCAAAACGGCCAGCGAGAAGTCCGCATCACAACCCGAAACACCGTTGTCGCCGGCACGCGGCCGCCAGACCCGCTGACCGTCCGTTCCAGCGAGAAGCTGCCTTCTCCATCGGGCACCGCATAGGTAATCACAATCCCGAGCCGTAGCCAGCGCTGTGACGTTCCCGCGTCGAGCACACTGGCAGCGACCGCAGACCCGAGCCGTGTTGCGACGTCGGTCGAGTCTTGGGTACTGCGATAGCTGTAGTGGTCGCGCTGCTTGGTCCAGTAGCCGGCGCTGACGCCAACACCAAACCAACGATGGAAGCGGTACATCGGCGCCACGTCGATGGCCGCGTAGTCGCCGGGGTCCCACGTCAGCCGGGCCGTCGCGGCTCGTGGGATGAGCAAGGTGGCTTGTGGCCCAACGCGGCGTTCTCGTGTCCCTTCCAGCTGCCGGCCGGCGCGCGCCGCCACGTTGAGCCACAGTCGTCCCGCCACGACCAGCTCCTGGGTGGCCTGGACCTCGAGGTCGGTCTGGTGATCGCCGGTCGGGATATCGAACAGATCGTGCGGCGAGTCCTGGTGTCCCGTCGGCAGCCGCACCACGAGCGCGCCGCTCAGCGCGTAGCTGTGTGATTCCAGGATCCGGTACTTGGCTTCGAGCTCGATGTCGCCCGCGAAGTACCGCAGGTGCCGCGGCGTGTTGGCGCTGATCGAATCAAACGCGTAGGTCGTGCCTCGCAGCAACGTGTCGAGCGCCGCCTTGCCGGCGGAGTCGGCGGGATCCCCAGCGCTGTCCAGCGGAAAGCTCTCGCGCACATTCACACGCACCAGCGGAACCCGCACGCCCACGGCGATGCGGTTGGTGATGCCGAAGTCGAGGCCCAGCGGCGTGACCCGCCGTTCGGCGCGGATGAACACGGTCGTGGGGAGCGACGCGCCCACGCGCTGCTCCCTGCCGCTGTCGGTGAATTCCCGCTCCCAGGTTGTAATGACGGGTTCGAACGTGACTCGAAGCGTGCCGGCGCGCGGTGTGTCCGTGCGTGGCACTGCCTGCGCGGCTGCTGCGGGCGCAACCAGAATGAGGACAAAAAGAAGCGGCAACAAGGATCTATAGATAATCACTTGTTGCCGCCTCTCGCCGCCCCTTCGCCGCCCCTCGCCGCCGTTTCTATTGCCGCCCTTTGTCGTTCAAGGGATCGGTGGGATCGCGGTGCCGTAGGTCGCGTTAATCACCGTGCGCAGCGTGTCAGCAAGCAGGCGGTGCGTCGACGCGCTGGGGTGTACTGCGTCGAGCGAGAACGCGCGTCCAAAAGGGCGGCGTACGGCGACCGTGTCTCCGGCGTTGCCTTGCGGGAAATACGGAAACGGACGCACCTGCGCGGTATCAGCAGCAAGAGCGGCGAGCTTGGCATTGGGATCGAGATAGGCCCACCCGCGCGCCGTCGCCTGTGCGGAGATGTAGGCGTTGTACGCGGTCACAGTTGCCACCAGCTTGACGAGCTCCCTTGGAACCACGATGGCAGCCACGGTATCGGCACAATCGAGGTTTCTGGGGGCGCCCGCCTGCGCGGCGCCGAGGAGTGCCGCACCGTAGGGGAACCCCACCAGAATCGAATCGCCCCGCGCGCCCGGGATGCCGGTCGCGATCGGCGCACAATTGGCACTGACCGTGAAGGTCGCCGGGAAGGCTGCGCCTGGCACGAGTCCATTCTTGATCGCCCAATAGGTCGCACCCCGACTGAAGAACGGGATGAGCGTGACGTTCGCAACACCGATGAGGACGGCCCCCTGTGGTCCCACCGCCTCCACCGAGTCGAGCGTGTTGCCGTACCGTGTCTGGAAGTCGGCGACCGACGTGATCAGCGTGCTGTCGCCGCCGTTCGTCGAGTTGGTAGCGGCACCGAGTACGTCGTTATTCCCGATCCAAACCGACACGAACGTCGGCTGGGCGCGCACCATCATCTGCGCCTGTGTGAGCCCGCCGAGGAAGAACTGTGTCAGCGTGTTTGGGTTCGTTCCCGCGCCAGCGTTGGCGTAGATGTCGATCACCTCGGCGCCGGGCACCGCGGTGTTGCTGATGTACGGTGGGGGGACCGCCGGAATCGTCCGCAGATAACACGATGTGCCGGTGCTCGGCGGAAAACCGGCCGGCGTCAATCGGGCTTGCGTGAACACGTTCGTGAACGGGGGCGGGCAACCGGGACGACGCAGCAAGGGTGGGAAGAACGGCGAGCGCATCGCCTTGGCGAGCAGCACCGCATACGACTGCTGCTGCGTGCTATCGAGGATCCCGGCCGACTGAAATCCGGCGGTGATCGAGTTGCCCATCGACACGTACCGGTCGAACAGCGGATCGACCGGAATGTTGGCGAACGGCCGGTTCACCTTGTCGTTCTGGCAGGCCGCAGCCGCCAGCAGGAGAGCGAGGGCAGCGGCTGAGAAACGCTTGGTCCGAATCATGAGTCTCGAGTCCCTCAGAAGGTGTACGCTGCCCCGAACCCGAACAGATGGGCCGAGAACTGGTAGAGGCCGGTGTTGCCCAGCGCCAGGTTTACGGTGCCGCGGCGGTCATTTTGTTTGATGTACTGATAGCCCAGATCCGCGTGCAGCTTCGACGTCAGCTCGATGCCGGCGCCGATCGTGAACTCATTGCGCGCGCCCTCGGGGAGGAGCGACGTGACGAACTGCGGCGGCGAGGCTGCGGTGTGATACAGGTAGCCGCCGCGCAGCTGGATCGTGGGCGAATACCGATACTCGGTGCCGAAGCGGAACCCGTGCGTGTCGTTGTTGTTCGGATGCAGCGCTAGATCCGGCGTGGCGGCGTTCTGGAAGTCGATATCAACGCCGCTGAACCAGCCCCACACGACATACTGGTAGTCCGCCATGAAATTCCACGTGTCGCTGACCTTGTAGGCGAATCCCAGTGTGCCCTGGGGCGGCATCATGAGCGACGTAGCAACGGGACCATTTTCCAACGCGCCGCCGGACCCAAATTGCGGCGCGAGCACGGCGTCTACGGGGGTCCCCGCCGGCAGCGGACCGATTGCGACCGGGAGCACCAGCGCCGTCGGGACCTGCACGAATGTGGCGTCGCCGTCGTACTTGATCTGCTTGCGTGTGAGCCAGTGCCCCCCGATGCTGACCCGGTCCGAAACCTTCAGGATGGCGCCGAAATTGACCGCGAATCCACTGCCGCTCGCGTCGAGCGTGGCGTCGGCGAAATCGGTGCCGGTTGCAACGCCCACCATCCCAAACGTCGTCCCGGCGGGCAGGCCCGCGGGCACCGCCAGCGCGGCGGGAATAACGCGCGTCGAGAGATCGGCGCGCTGGCGCAGCTTCAGCGTACTGTGGATGTAGGCGACCCCGATCCCGATCTTGAGGTTGGGACTGACCTGGTAGCCAATGGTCGGCTGGATGTAGATCGACCGCACATTGGTGTTGTAGCCGAGGAAGCGTCCTTCAAAACCCTCTGCCGGCCACTTGGTCTCGAGCCCGTAGGGTGCGTAGGCGCCGACCCCGATCGTGACTTTCTCATTGATCTGGTGGGTGAAAAAGGCGTTGGGGACGGGAATGAGCGGGTTATCGAGGTCGGTGCGGTGGTTCAGGAAGTCGTCTGTGAAGCGGCCTTGCGCCGCGATCGCCGTGACGCCCACGCTGAACCGGTTCCCTGAGAGACCGGCGAGGCCGGCGGGGCTGAAGAAGATGGCCGAGCCATCGGCGCACGGACTCGCGGCCGCGACGCCGGCGCGACCCATCGCACACGTGTTGTGCTCGTAGACGCCAAACCCCTGGGCTGCGAGGGGGGGGGCGGCGACCAGCGCAGGGCCTCCCGCGAGAAGCAACAACGCAAACCGCCGCATACGGAGATCTCCGAAACGAATTAGGGTAAGTGGTGATTCCGGCCGCGATACGGTAGCATTGCGCTGAATCAATGTCAAACCAATGCCACGACCAGCGATAGACCTGTTTCGCAAAACATTTGGGACAACCCCTAGGTCCGCGGCGTCGGCACCGGGGCGTGTCAACCTCATGGGC
>Ga0184612_10000464_pt1 | contig 18961 bp, 18 predicted proteins | sample PLM3_60_coex_FD_133163 | JGI IMG/M metagenome (GOLD analysis project Ga0184612, IMG submission 133163) | Groundwater sediment microbial communities from an aquifer in East River, Colorado, USA - PLM3_60_coex | ecosystem: Environmental > Terrestrial > Soil > Riparian zone | place: USA: East... | reverse complement strand
CCCGCTTTTTCATGACGATCTCCTTTTCCTGACCTGATCAACTTCAATGCCAAGACTTCAACACGTGACGAGTCAAAACCAACTCCTCCTGCAACATTTCTGAGCGGTGGGGGGGACTATATCCTTGAGCGTCGGCTTGTCAAGATCGCAAATAGGTCGGATGTCGTGGCGCTGACAGCGAAATCAGCGCAACATCTTTTCCTAAAGCCGCACGCGTTTTTGATTGCTCAACGCCAGGCCGCGTCCGAAGGAATCAAATTCTTGCCGAAGCGGCGCTCGGGCGGCGCGGCCAACCAAGGTTTGCTCTTTTCGGCGTAGAGCTTGAAGTGCGGCGTTTGCCGATGCGCTTCCAGCGCGGCTTCGTCCCGATAGACTTCGTAAAAATAATAACGGTTCTGGTCGTCTTTGTCCTGGATCACATCGAAGCGCAGACAGCCGGGTTCGTCTTTTTCCGAATGCTCGGCGTCGTAGCGCACGGCTTCCAAGAACTCTTTAGCATGCTCGGGTCTTACCTGGATCGTAACGTGAAGAATCACCATGGGCGCGCCTCCTTCGCAGCGAAAATTATCCTAGCCGTGAGCGTAATAATTTCCCCGGAGAAATGCCAGGGACCCGAGGCGGGCTCCCCGAGCAGGTCAAAAGCAGGTCGTTAGACCATCAACGCGCGGCTTTGGATGGCATCATTTCCGCCTAGCTCCCAAAGCCGATTGCTCCGGCATAGAGTTTGTTTACAATCCGACCGCTTGGGAAAAAAATACGAAAAACGAAAGCCGAGAATTCTGTCGCGAGGTGCTTACAAAACATCCGGTGCGTTCGTCCAAACAACGGCTTTGTCATTTGACCACTGAAAGAGATGATTTTAATTGATGGAAAGAACGCACCTTTTGCCATTGCCTGACATCGAGTGTCCGTTTTGCAAACACCGCAAGTGCGCGGGCTGTCGCGAGGTATCGTTTTCCATCGCGGCGTGCTGTCGGTGCAGGGCGAGAGCGATTGCACGCTTAGAGTATCTTCAGAAGATCGCCATAGAAAAAGAACGTCAGGATCCGAAAACTAAGTAAGGCTCAGTCGCTATCAGCCCGCCGGCGGCCGAAATACGGCAAAGACCTTATCAGAATTGGTAATCCACGATTCGAGAAATTCTGCTTCGTCCGGCTTACGCTTGAGCTCGGCCATCGCGCCCGCGAGGCAAAACCAATTGAGCAGCTCGTGATGACCGCGATCTTCGGCCTGGGCTAAATTCGTGTTGCGCCACGTCTCCCACTCGCCCGCGCAGAGCGCTTCGTAGTAGCGTTTGTCCGATTCGACGTCCGGATACATCCGGCCATGCTTCGCGGTTAAGAAAGAATGCGACCAACTGGAGGACGCAATCAATGCGACCTTCCAAGCAGCATTGGCGAACGCGCGCGCCGTCGCGGCGCCGATCTGAAAACAGCGCCACGGTTGCGGTCCCGGCGGATCCTCTTCGAGCTCGACCAGTCTTTGCCCCGCCGACGGCGTCGGCGGCACTCCCTGGGAGCCCGTCAAGTGACGTCCATAAGCGTTTACCGTAAAGGGCACCAGCGGGTAGGGAAACCCTTTGCGGTCCCAGTCGAGATAGAGAAGCGAGTTGGTAAACGCGTGTCCCAAGCCGATATGCAGCGGCTTGTAGGAGTACGCGATGTCGAAGCCTTCATCCAGCAGCGATGACGCGAGATGCTTGCCGGCGCGCCGATCGCCGCGAACTGTAAAGCTCTGGTCTTTGGGTTCGTTCCAGGAGTTCACGCCGCGCTGATTGTGCAGCCACGGCTGGATCTCAGCTGCGTCGTAGGCGAGAACAGAAAACGCCGGCACGCAGTCTTCGCGGTAATTCTCGAACTGATCGTCGCCCCAGATCACGCAGAAATCGGGGTTGAATTCGTCCAGCGCCCGGCGCGCCCGGCGAAAGCCTTCGATCATCGCCTGGCGATGCTGGTCGGAATGCGCTTGCCCGTCGTCCGTTCCCCACTGGCAGCGCATCGGCTTTGGCCAATTGTCCATCGAGCGAAACCTTTCCGGCAGCACCGGATCGGCCAAGCATATCTTGATACGCCGGCAAAGATTTCCCTGAATCGACAGGCCGGGATAATGAGTGATGCCAAGTCCAAGTATCTGTCCCATGAATTCCTCCTCGTGTCGCGTCACGCGTGCCGCGTTGTCATTTTTTCCCGTAAAGCTGGTCGATGAATCCTTCCTGCTCGATCTCCCGGACGAGGGAATCGTCCACCAACTCGTTGACCGTGATCTTTGTCGCCGGATTCGTCTTGCGCGCCTCGGCCACCAAGACTTCCATACCCCGCCGGGTCACATAAGGCACACGCTCCAAGATTCTCGTCGTGGTCGTATAGTTGTCTTCAAGGTAGGCGCTGTTGGCGGTTGAAAAATATTTTCCAATGATCTTTTTCGTTGGCTCTTTGTTGGTCTTGAAAAAATACGTCGCCTCTACCAGCGCCGTCACGACTTTTTTCACGACATCCCGTTTCTTGGTCAGATAGGATCTCGTGGTTGTCGCGCAAATCCAAGGAAACGGCGGAGGATTTTTCAGATCGGCGCTGCGGATCAAGACCCGGTGGGGGAATGCTTCGCCAAGTAGATGGATGCTTCCGGTGGCAGACATGAAAGCCGCGACCGCCCCCTGCGTAAATGCGGCGGCGCGCTCCGCTGCACCGCCTATCTGCCGAAGCGTCACGTCTTCGCCGGGACGAAGCCGCAGCTCGGCGAGAAAAGCCCGGGCCGCGACGTCGGTGACGCTGCCGAAACGACTGATCCCGACCGATTTGCCTTTGAGAGCTTCGGCGGAATTGATCGAAGACTGCGCCACCAGCTCGTAATCCAAAACGTTGACGAAGCCGGCCACCAAAACCATCTCGCCGCCGGCCACTGCCGTGTTGACAACGCCGTTACCCGCGACCATGCCGGCTTGGATGTGTCCGCTCAAGAGCGCCGTCGCGCTTAACGTCGTGCTGCCGATGTAAACGACCTCTGCGTCCAATCCGCGCTTTTTGTAAGCGCCAATTTCTTTTGCAATGTTCCAGATCGAATTCGCGCCTCCCGGCGCCGCATAGGAAAGAGTGATCCTCTCCTGTGCTGACACGCTAGCGATCCAGAACCATACCAGCGAGAAGATCATCACCAACTGAAAAGTACCAAGCAAACTGTATGCGCAGGGAAACGCCTTGGTAAAATTTCTCATGGCAATAACTCCGGCTAAGAAGTTTGCTGGCTACGGCCGATGCTCGACGATTTCGATCCCAGTGCTCGACTACGATCTGACAAAGACATGATCGTCATCTCAAGCCCAGCTCTTTGAACGCTTGGCGCAAGTAACTCGCGTCGACGCATTTCTCCGGGCTGGGAATCGCACCTTTCATACCGTTTTGTTCGGCGTAAATATCGACGACGGTCTTCAGTCCGTCCATTTCGATCTCCAGTTCCGGATGCCAGGCTTGGTTCGCCAAGTAGTAGTCCAGACCTTTCTCTGCCAGGCTCGGGCTGAGTTGAAATTCTTTCGCCAAATATTCCACAGCGGACTTGCGATCCTGTTCGAACCATTTCTTGGCACGGATCACCGCTTTGAGAAAGCGCACCACGGCAGGACGGTTTTTCTCCGCCCAACTCCGTCTAACGGAATAAGCGGAAAGCAGATAAGTGGGAAACATGTCGGCGAGCCGCCCGATCACGTTGAAACCCGCGTCCTGAGCCTGAAACGCATTCGGCACTGCTTGCATCGCCGCGGCGATCTGGCCGGCGCTCATGGCGGCGAAAGCCGAGCTGGTGCCGCCGACGTTAAGTAATTTGTAATCGCGCGGATACTCGAGGCCTTTGATTTTTAGCGCGCGACGCAGGATGAACGCCGTGCCAGACGTCAGCGTCGACGAGCCGATGGTCGCGCCGCGCAGATCTTCCCAGGTTTTGTAATTCTTCGCGCCGATGAGCATGTGGGTGAGCTTGCTGCTGCCGGCGACCATTGCGATGTCCATTCCTTGTTCCACCGCCGCGATGGGACCGTCATTGGCGATCAATCCGGCGGAAATTGATCCGGCGATCAACGCCTGCACGGCTGGAGCTGTGCCGCGCATCAGCACGACCTCGACATCGAGCCCCTCACGCTCGAAATAGCCGCGCCGCCAGGCCGCCCAGAGATGGCCGTAACCGAGAACTTTGGATGATACGCCGACGGGAAACTTGACGCGCTCTTGTGTAAAGCCGGGCATCGGAATCAAGAGCAGCAACAGCAGCGACAGGGCCTGTTTCACCACGATCTTTCTCCTTATCCGCGCAATGGCGGTTCGGCGCTCGAGGCAATACGTGGCTGAACTGGCAGCCTTTTACCACGCGGCGATGGACTTGAAAAGTAGAGTCGTTCCGGTTCCGGTCCGCTTTGCGTGATTGATCGGCTTGCCTGCGCCGTTTACTTTGAAACGAAAGCTCAAGGTGCAATCGTCCGGGCGCAATTTAGTCTCTCAAGGAAATCTCGTGTCGTCTTCACCGTCGAGTCCGGCAGGAATTCATGTCATAGTCTGATTTGCTTCTCTGTTTTACCACGAAAGCCCCATAGCAAAGGAATATTTGCCGTCATGGTGATTCGTATCACATCCGTTGTACTGAGTCTGGCTGGATTACTTTCATTTATCTTGGGCTTACTCTTCTGGGCCGGCGTGGCTTTGAATCTCATCTCGATACACATGCTACTCGGTCTCCTTGCCGTCGCGGCGCTCTGGGTTATTGGAATCGCCCAGGCATTCTCAAAAGCCGGCAGCTGGATTATCGCGGCCTGTGCTCTCGTCGTCGGCGCAGTCACGATCGTCATCGGCCTGTACCAATCGTCGATGATGGTCGGCGAATTTCACTGGATCATCCAGGTCGTTCATCTCGTCCTGGGACTGCTGACGATCGGTTTGGGTCACACGGGCGCAGCGCGCTATCGAAAAGGCGCGGCGGGAGAACGATGAACGTAAATGCAAGGCTCCAATAATAACCGCGAGGCATCATTGCACTGACCCTCATTCCGAGTTCAGGTTTGACAACTCGGTCCTAACCACCTACTGTGTCGCTAGCGTTGGGTCGGCAAACTTTATTCAACGGCACGTCACTCTTTTCACTTCCGCCTGAGCGAATTTCGCTCAGACGTGGTCTCTTGACTCAGCAGTCGGACGCAAGCAACGACTGAGCGCATTACTGAACAACCATACATTCCCACGAGCCGAAATCGTCTCCACCAAACTGGGGCTGAATGAACTCCTATAACCGCTTTTATCCAAAACGGCGCAAAGCCGCCGCCCGGAATCTTCAAACCCACGCCCGTGGAAACGGACGGGACCCGGTTCAATCGCGTGACCATGACGATCAGTTTCGCGGGACATCTGCTGATCACGAGATTCGTAGCGATCCGGATGCCTATGGATCGGCGCCCTACAGCGACTCTATAGGCACGTATTTGAGAGATATCGGATCCGTTCGCGTCTTGAGCCGTGATCAGGAGCTTATTCTGGCTAAACGGATCGAGGGCGGAGAAGCGCGGATCGCGGCTGGAGCATTATCTTCCTTGGTCGCGCTTCACAAGGTGTTACGGATGGGCCGGCAGGTTGCCAATGGGACCGTTCACGCGCGCGAGCTCGTTGACGCCGACGATGAATTATCCGAACCGCCGCACGGCAATGAAAAGGCTCGGCTGAAAGCATTTCAAAATCGAATGACCAAGATCAAATCGCTGGCGCGACAACATGAACACACCGCCACACAATGCGCCAAGCCGAGGACTGAACGGAAACGTGATCAACTCAATCGTTCACGCATCCGCCAACGACAGAAAATCACTCTATTGCTGCAACGTTTAAAGCTCAACCGCACTCAGCTCCAACTGATCATCGACAGCCACAAGCGGATTTACACAACCCTCCAAGAAATCGAACGAAATGTCGGCGGTGTTGCCAATAGACGAACGATTGACGACATCGAGGCAAAAATGGGGATGGCCAGCTCAGAGATTGGGCACCTGGTAATGAGTACAAACGATATCCAGGCAGAGGTCGCCGACGCCAAGAATCATTTCATCGAGGCCAACCTCCGTTTAGTAGTAATTATCGCGAAGAAATATTGCGGGAAAGGTCTGCATTTTTTGGATTTGATCCAGGAAGGAAACATCGGCTTGGCCAAGGCCGTGGATAAATTTGACCATCGGCTGGGATTCAGATTTTCGACCTACGCGAGTTGGTGGATTCGCCAGGCAGTCACCCGAGCACTCGCCGATCAATCACGTACGATTCGCATACCGGTTCACATGGTCGAGCTGACAAATAAATATATTGCGGTGGAACGCGGCTTGGCGATCCGTCTCGGCCGTCAGCCGATGCCGCAAGAAATTGCCGCGGGATTGAATTTGCCCCTCAAGGCGGTGGAAGCCGTCCGTGAATTGGTCAAAGAACCGGTATCGCTTGAAACACCTGCCGGCGACGATGGAGCCGCTTGCCTTGGGGATCTCATCCGCGACGATCACGCTCCTGACCCGGAGACGGTTGCAATATCTTCGGACTCCGAGCGCGATACGCAAAAACTGCTGACGATTCTCACACCGCGCGAGGAAAAGATTATTCGCATGCGTTTCGGAATCGGCGAAAAAGCCGAGCACACCTTGGAAGAGACCGGCAAGGTATTCGGCATCACTCGAGAAAGAATCCGGCAGATCGAGGCCATCGCGCTCAAAAAGCTGCGCCGCGCCAAGCACCGCATGGCAGTTCGTTCCGATTAAATCATAACTGTCTGCCGTTTAAGTACGATTGGCATCCAAGCTCTGGCCTTTGATTTCAGTGACTCTCGGAGTTGCTGTCCTGTCGTTCGGTATCGCTGCTCGCATGGACCGGCGCCGCCATGAAGCAAGCTACTTCTTCTCATTTGCGAATTTTCGTACGAATCGCTTGCGCTGATTTGAACAAGCCGTCGCTTTATCTTGGGCAGCCTCTTCCGTTTGGCATCCCATGCAGACCGGGCAAATCCATCCGCCGCAGGCGCAACGCCCACCCGCTTTGCCCGCTAGACCCGGCTTAGAATGAAAAGTTTTACGGCAACGGACACAGATGATCTCCGCCGCCGCGTCGAGAATTTCCAAATCCTCGCCGGGTGCGATGTAGCGCATCGACTCGCCGCTTACTACGACGCGATATTGAAAAGCCTCTTTGGTGATCGGCAGCTCCAATAAAGCCCCGCCTCTCGTGAAGCAGGCCTTAATTGCCGTCGTGCCTTCGATCTTACCTTCATAACCCCGGTTCTTATGCCGCACCAAGGTGCCGTCGCGCAAACTAATATCAATTTTATCCGGCATACCGACCTCCCTTTTGAAACAAAAAACCTCCGGCTCGTTTAAAGCTCGGAGGCTCCGTAAACAAATCGATTAAGCTCTAAATGAACAAGCATAATAGCACCCCCGCCGACATTTAGCGAGATCTCTGCTCCGGCGTCGAAACACGGCTCACGACCACGTCCCAGCGGGAGTTCAAGACGTGTAAATGTGGACCTCGTTCTCCTCGATCCGCCGGCCGCGCGCGATCAATTTCACGATGCTGCACACGTTGCGGCTGACGTCGCTAATTTCGACTGCGGGAAAACCGTCTTTGATGTATCTGCCAATAAATTTTTCCTCTCCCAGGTTGATGATCTGAAGATAATCTTTATTGTTGCTCTCTTCGAAGTAATGCTTGGTCCCTGGAGCCGGACTATCCAACTCAAATTGCAGTGCCCTCGATATTTTGATTCCAACGAACATTCGCTTAGCCACGTCGATCATCACTACTTCTCCTTTGTGCTTTTCCATTGCACGCCAGCGCACGACCTGCCATGCAGGTTGTGTCGCTGCCAAACCCGATATAGGGCACCGGCCTGGGATTTAGGAAGAGGGATGGGGGCAAGACCAGGAAATCTTTCGGCGTAGCAACCACGCCGCAGTCCATGCCGCTGAGAAGTATATGGCCCAGTCTTCGACCTCTTGCGCACCAAAAGCGTCAAGGCATGATCCAATCAAACTCTATAGGAAGGCAGTGGGAGTAGCAAACGAAACGTTGGCCGCGCACTGACTGTCGTCGTCGGCGTGTACCGATCGACGACGATGGTCGGCGCATTTCACTTGGCTATCCGGGTCATCCATCTCATGCCCGGACGCCTCACAATCGGCCTGAGTCGAGAATCGCGGATCGAAGATCGCGAGATCCTCTATCCTCAATCTTCAATCGTCGATTAGATCATTCAGCGGCCCGCTAAACCTGCCAACTCTCCAACCGATAGGCTTGCTCCCAGAACATAAATTCGTATCGGCTGCTCAGGAGGAAATGCGCGTTCATGAGCTTCTTCTCGCTGCTGCTCGCCGCCGCGCCTAGTTTATCCATCAAGTGAATTTGCTCCCGCACCGGCTGCCAAAACGCTTCGGAAGCATAGGTCTCGATCCACTGACGATAGATCTTCGGCTTGCTCGGACGGTTTCGGTACAGGCGCTTTCCCACCTCTCCATAGATCCAGTAACAAGGAAGAACCGCCGCGACGATCTCGCCCAGCGTCCCGCTACGCGCCACCGACTGCAGATGACCGATATACGCCTGCGTGATCGGACCCTTCGGCACGGCGTCTAATTGTTTGCCCGACAAGCCGAGTGTTTTACCGAAACTTGCGTGAAAACTGCGCTCCACTTCGACCGCGCCGAGCGCGTGACGGCAAAACAGTTCCAGCGTTACCAGATCAGGCGACTTCGCGCCTCCCTGACAGAGGACTTGAGCAAAGTCGAGCAAGTAAACATAATCTTGCAGGATGAAGTAAGTGAAGCGATTCATCGGTAGGGTCCCGGCGTGGAGCTCACGCAGGAACGCGTGATTTTCAATCGCTCGCCAAATTCGCGCACCGCGATTTCTTAATTGAGCACTGCATTTTTCCGCCATCGGCTACGATTAACTAAAAATCGGGATTAAGAAAAGAGGCAAGTGTGGTGAGTTCTTCGGAACCCCTTTGATCCCAGCGACACGGAGTACGCCGAGGTTTCATTGTTACAAAACACGATCGACAGAGTAGCCAAAATCGGATTCAAACTTTGAGTCGTATGTTCAATTAATCTTCCCACGAAAATAGAGGAATAGACAGCAATAGATGATGAACATACTGGCGTAGTTGACCGCCATGAACCACGGCGTGGACCACGGAATCCCGTCCACGAAGGGCGTCGGAAACGGCCATAGGAAAGGCGTTGGGAAATAGCTCGCCGAGTGCGTCGGAATGTCGCAGAGAATATGCAGCAGCCACGCACCGAGAAGCCATGGTGGTTTTTTCGTCAGCTGCCAAAACAAAAAGAAGGCGACGGCCCAGACGAAAAGACTATGCGTCACGTTGTAAGCGTGAAACACGTACGGCGGAAGCAGCGTCAACGCCGGTGGGCCGGAAATTTCCCCTGCCAAACGGAGAGTGATCCATCCAGGATACGTGACATGAAAAACACCGAACGATAAGAGATCCGGGGCCATGCCGAGTAGAACGCCGGCTAAAAACTTCTTGCGGCCTTGCGCATAGAAAACTGCACCGCCCCACAATCCATGCGCAATGACGTCAATACGACCCCAACAGCTAACAGTGTTAGGCTCGACAGTCCAGGATTGATACGTATATGCGTCGACGCCGCCGCAAACATAGATCCGCCTTGTAGTCTCGATCCGAACCTTGATACAACGACAGACGTGCGATCCACGAGCAGCGTTGAGCAAGCAACCAACGAGTCAAAGTTTTTTTACGGCTGGACGATCGTCGCCGTCGGCTTTCTCGCCCACATCGCCTCGGCCTTCTCGATATCGAGCACGCTGAGCGTCTTTCTCAAACCGCTTTCAAATGATCTTGGCGTCTCCCGCGGCGTCTTTTCGCTGATCCGCTCGGGAGAGGTCCTGATCGGCGCGTTCGCAGCGCCGCTGGTCGGTACGCTCATAGACCGGCATGGCGGAAAGTGGCTTATGGCCGCTGGTGGGGTGGTTTCGGGGATCGGCTTTCTCCTCCTCGGACAGGCGAGAGATTTTTGGCAGTTCCTCTTTGTCCGCTGGCTCCTGATCAGTCCAGGCGACTCACTCATGGGCCAGATGGTCGTGAACGTTTCCATCTCGCGCTGGTTCGTGCGCATGCGCGGCCGCGCCCTCGCCCTGGCTGGTATGGGCCACGGCCTCGCCAAAGTCGCCATGCCTCTATGTGCCGCGTCACTTATTTTGTCCGTGGGATGGCGTGGCACTTGGGCCGTCTTCGGCCTGCTGACATTGGCGTTAGTCGTCGGCCCTGCCTTGCTGTTTATGCGCCGGCGCCCTGAAGACATGGGGCTGCTGCCGGACGGCAGGTCGGAAGAAGAAAGCACCGCGTCCAAAAACGAATTTGGTTCCGCAAAATCGCATCGAAGCGCAGGCGACGATGTGGCTTGGAGCCGGAGCGAAGCTCTGCGCACTTCGGCGTTCTGGCTCATCGTCATTACCTTCGGCGTCGCTCACGTCGGCGTGAGCGGGCTCAACCTTCACGTCTTTTCCTTCGTCAGCGATCAGGGCCATCCGGCGCTGGTGGCCGCACTCGTCATGAGCACGATCGCGTTCATGCAGTTCAGCACGCCTATCGTTTGGGGCCTCCTCGCCGAGCGCTCGGATATCGGCAAGCTCATCATGGCGAAGTTTCTGATCCAAGCCGTGGGCATATTGTTGGCTCTTTCGTCGCCTGGACTGCTTTCCCTATATGCCGGATTTTTTCTCTACGGCATCGGCATGGGCGGAAGCTCGATCCTGGCGGAAATGATCTGGGCCAACTACTTCGGACGCATCTCGCTAGGAAAAATCCGCGGCATGGGGTCATTACTCACACACGCCTTCAGCGCCAGCGGACCGCCCTTTTTCGGTTTCCTCTTCGACGCCACCCAAAGCTATCTGCTTTCCTTCAGCATCTTCATCGGCCTGCTATTCGCCTCGGCCATCCTAAGCCTTTTCCTCCGCCCGCCGAAAAAATGATGCGAGTCTTGCCACGGTCCTCACGGCGATCTTGCGGTTGAATTTATCTTGCCAAGCCATAACCTTCGCAATAAAGTGCGGTGCCAAGAAGAAAGCGTAGGCCGTTAACAGCAAGAAAACGACACCTGAGTTTGCCGAAATATTTCCACCGCACCGAGTAAAAATTTAGTCGGCGGTGGAGTTGATTGAAGACAGCACCACATCGCCAACGGGGGGATATTGTGAAAGAAGAAAATTTCTCTCTCGCGTGCATCTTAAGTCTGCTATTTGTCCTGATCTCGTTACAGCCGGCGCAGGCCGCGCCCATCGACGATCTCATCGCCGGCACGAAAAAAGAGGGTGTTCTCGAGCTCTATGCCCCGTCCACGCTGACTCCCGAAGGAGCGCAGCGGTTGGGCGAAGCCTTCAACAAGAAATACGGCCTCAACATCAAGTTGAATTTCACCCCCGCCGGCGCGATGACCCGAGACGTGGGGAAAATCGTTAGCATCGCCGCCAGCGGCCAGCCCCAAGAGTGGGACGTTATGTTGATCCATGACGGGGGCCACGCGACGCTGTGGCTTAAGAAGCTACACAAAACATACGACTACGCGAAAGTCGGCGTCGCGCCGCAGGCGATTCAATACGATAGCGGCACGGTGATTCTGGCCAATCAATTTGCGCTGCCGGCTTACAACAAACAGCTTGTGCCCGCTAGGGACGTACCGAAAAGTTGGCAAGATTTACTGGACCCGAAATGGAAAGGCGGCAAACTAGGCATGACCACCGCCACTCACCACATAGCCCGGTTGGCGACGCTCTGGGGCGAAGGCAAGGCGACAGAATATGTCAAAGCTCTGGCGGCACAACAGCCCATTTTGGGACCGCTCGGGACGATTTACAGTCGCCTGCAATTAGGTGAAGTTCTGGTCGCGATCACGCTGACCGACAGCTTCATCCATGAAGCGAAAGTGCGTGGCGCGCCGATCGTTCATGCCACAGAAGTTACGCCGGTGATTTCTCCGGCATACAATGCCGGCGTTCTCAAAGGGTCTCCGCATCCCAACGCCGGGCATCTCTTCTCCGCTTTTCTGCCGACGCCTCCGGCCCAGGAAATTTTGGAAAAGTTCGGCGGCCATACTTCGGCCTTCGTTCCCGGTACTCCCGCCTACAAGTTCGTCCAGGGCAAGCAAACGATTTACATGAAGCAGGAGCAGGCCGAGATGGTCGACCGGCTCACCGCCGTGTACGGGAAAATCTTCGGTCTTCAATAGGAACCAGGATCGGATGCGGTTTTTGTCGATGATGCAAGAAAGTGGTCAAAACGAGGATGAGTTAAAAATTCACGGATAAAGCACCTTTTCAGTCATGGCAGAGAAAACTTTATTTTCCGACTCCCATTCGCGGTGATGCACAACCAATTCCGCTCGAGTCCTCTTTCCAACTTGAAGGAGAATTTATGAAGAAGAAACCGGCTGGTGCAATCGGCGTCGCTCTCCTCCTCGCCGTGGTCGTAAGCCTCTCGTCAGTCTGTAATGCGCGAGCGCAGGACGAAACTTTTTACAAAGGAAAAACGCTCAGAGTCCTCATCGGAACTACCGCCGGCTCACTCTACGATTTGTGGGCGCGCACGATTGCCGCGCACATCGGCAAGCATATCCCGGGAAATCCGGACACCCTCGCTCAAAACATGCCCGGCGCAGGCCACAAAATCGCCACCAACTATTTGTACAACGTCGCCAAGCCCGATGGCCTGACGATCATAGGATCGATCTTGCCTGGCGTTTATATGGACCAGCTCGTCGGCCGTCCGGAGGTCAAGTTTGATTGGGCAAAGTTTATGTGGATTGGCTCTCCGGTCAAAAGCGAATCTCAGCTGACCATGCGCTCCGACACACCGTTTAAATCCATCGACGATATGCGCAATGCGAAAGAGCCCGCAAAGTGCGGCAGCACCGGCACGTCAGGTTCAGACTATCAGTTATCCCGCCTCCTCGAAGAAATTCTGCCCCCGCTGAAAATTCAATCGGTCCTGGGTTATCCGGGCGGGCCTGAGCTCGATCTCGCCATAGAGCGACGCGAGATCGTCTGCCGGACTTTTACGGTTGAAACGTTTTTCGCCCGCGAGCCTTATATCACCTGGAAAAAAACCGGTTTTGTCCGCAACCTTTATCAAACCGGGCGGAGGCGCGATCCGCGATTGCCCGAAACCCCGACTCTGTACGAGATCATGGATCGGCACAAAACGCCGGAGAGTGAACGACGCCTCGCGACGGTTATTCTGGCCAATGGCTCCATGGGCAGACCGATTTTTACTTCCCCGCGCACGCCGCCCGAGCGAGTGAAAGTTCTGCGCGAGGCGTTTGAAAAAATGCTCAAAGACCCGGCCTTTCTAGACGACATCAAGAAGAAAAAGTTCGAGCTCGACCCAATCAGCGGCGAGGAGTTGGAGGCCCTCGTCAAAGAAGTCATGACCCAACCTCCGGAGGTCATCGACCGATTGAAAAAACTGTTAAGTTAGTCAGCGGTTCGCAATTCGTTCAGCCGTAGGGGCGCAGCATGCTGCGCCTTTCCACTTTGCGCCCTTTGCGTTCTTTGCGGCAAAACTTTTCTGCTCTTTTCTCGTTTTTAGTTATGGATTACCGACCTAGTCTTTGGGCCAGCCCTCAACCGGCTCGACCATTCGGGCTCGCGACCAAATGACTTCCCGCTCAGCCATTGACGGCGAAGAAGCTCGGTTGATAAAGTGGAGTCGATTGCAGTTTCGACTGTGTAAACTGCTCTCAAATCTTAGCCGGAGGTGAATTTATGGCGACTGGACTATCGCACGGCGGCACCAATGTTTACTCGTCCAAGGAACGGTCACGGCAACTCTGGGTCGGCACTCAAGACGGTTTGGTTCTGTTCGAGCGCGGCGACGAAGGCAATTGGCGGGAAGCGCAGCGCGCGCTGCGCGGCCAGCATATCAGCGCGATCATTTTCGAACCAACCAGCGGAACCATGTTCGCCGGCGCTTTCTTCGGCTCTGTCCACGCGAGCGCGGACGGAGGAAAGACCTGGGAACGTCGCGATAACGGCATCGCTTTTCACGACGTATACAGCCTGGCTTCTCATGTCGTCGACGGTAAAGTCCGTGTTTACGCCGGCACTCAACCAGCACATTTATTTGTCAGCGAAGATTTGGGTCTCCACTGGAATGAGATTCCCTCGCTCCGTTCCGTGCCGACGACGTCGCAGTGGTCTTTTCCAGCGGCGCCCCATATCGCTCATACGAAATTCATCACTTTCGATTCTCACGACCCGCGGACAATTTATGCCTGCATCGAGCAGGGAGCGTTGCTGAAGAGCACCGACTTGGGCGATAGCTGGCGCGAAATAAATACCGTCGGTTTCTTTGCCGATAAGACTCGCACAACGGAGCAATTCTATGACGTCCATCGCGCCCTCATCGACCCGCGCGATCCAAAGAAAATTTTTGTCACCGGCGGCGCCGGGCTGTACGTTACTCATACAGGCGGAGGCAGTTGGGAGCGCTGGATGAGCCCGGAATGGGCGGCGGATGTTTATCCGGACGGATTTGTCTGGAACCCGCGCAATCCCGATCAAATGTTTGTCGCCACCGCCGAGCACAATCCGACGACATGGCGCAAGGCCGGCCCGCAGGCGCGCGCCGAAGGGAAAATCTTTCGCAGCAATGACGCCGGCAAAAACTGGCAACGGCTCGGCGGCGGACTACCTGCTAGTTTGAAACACGAGTTCGGTGCACTTTGTCTCGAAGAATCGAATGGCAACTGCTCGATCTTCGGCGGGACTACAGGAGGTGACGTCTTTTGCAGCGACGATAACGGCGAAAGCTGGACGTGCATCACCTCCGACCTCGCACCGATTTCGAAAAAGGGCCATGAGCGTTTGCTGGCGGCGAGCTGAGAATCCTCTTACAGCGACTATGGTGTTAGCACCCTGAGTGAACGGAACTTCTTTATCCTCTCCCTCCCGAGGAGGGAGAGGATAAAGGTGAGGGTGGTTCGTTTCAAGCTTGCCCTCACCCTGGCCTTCTCCCTGGGAGAGGGAATACTCCGCGGCGATTGAATCGAGTTGAATGAATTCATCGACCGAAAGTCTCGGCAAATCACTGGCTGAACAGTTGTTCAAGCAAAGCGAGCACGACGCTGCCGTCACACCGATGGACGCCGTGCTAGATGCGGCCCGCGGAGGAACGTTTACCGACGACAATTGCTTCAGACTTTTGGCCCGCCTTTGGACGCTCAAGCGCATGATGTATTACGTCTACGGCGGCTGGGCGCAGGGGATTAATTTGAACGATTATCCGCCTGCTGTCGCTTATCTGTTCGGCAAGCAGACCTACGACGAATCGACCCATGAGATGCAGTTCTGCGACGAGATGCTTCGGCGCCGCTGGGCGCGCACGCAAAAGCGGCTCTTTGACCATCCCTACGCCAAATTCGGCACGGCGACCCGCACCGGCGCTTATATTTTCTGCCTGCGCGCGCTCGCCAACTATCCGCAGAATATCCGCATCGCCGCGCTCAACCTCGGACCAAAAGTCATCGAGCTGGCATGGACGGAGAAGTTTGCCAAATCGTTTCCTGACGAATCCATGCACGCCCTCTTCCAAAGCCAACTTGCCGAAACTCGCAGTCACGTTCTCATGGGTAAGTTTCACGTCGAGCGTTTCATCCAGAAAGAAATCGACGCGGAGTTAGCGAAGCGGTTATGCGCTGAGACCAGGCGCGATTATTTATTTTTCCTCGAAGAAACCGCCCGCTTCACTTTGGGAATGGAAGAGGAAAAAGCGGGAGAAATTACGGTCTCTGGAGATATCGACTAGCTCGAAACAGACTCGTTCAAGAGCTCAACGACCTCCGACCTTGAACCTTTAACTTTGAACCTTAAACGAGAACAGAGACATGCCCGGCCTAAAAATCGCCCACGATAAATGCACCGAGTGCCGCATGTGCTACGTGGTCTGCCGTGAGATCAACATCAACGCCGTAGTCGTCTCGCCGACCTCGCAGCACCTTTTAGAGATCGATGAGCGCTGCACCTATCCGAAATGCACCGGCTGTCTTATGTACTGCCCGGCCGAAGGCTCCATCGTCGAAACCGACACGGGGCGATCGATGGTTCCACCGCCGCCGGAAGTCTGGACAGAGAATCGTCGCTGGCCGAGATTACCTTGAACATGGAACCTTGAACTTTGAACGAACCGTATTCTTTGAACGGGTTAAACTGTTTGAACAACTTGAACCAACGGAGAATCGCATGCAGCCAATTCTCGAACACTTCCTAGATAAATGGGTCTATCCCACCGGCTTCACCGGACCGGGTGTCGACTTTCGCTTGCGCCAGACCGAGCGGTGTCTGCCGCTGTGGGACAAGTTGGTTACGCAGGCCATCGACTTTGCCGAGAAGGACCTCAAGTCCGGCAACGATGAGTACAAAGCCGTTCGAGCGCGCGCCGGCTACGCCGCCGAGGGGCCGTTCATGTCGCTCAAGCAAATGTCGACGCAGATCCTTTCCGTATCTATCAATGAACAACCGAAGTATATCGATCTTCAACGTATGCGCGCGCGGCAGATTTGGGACGAAGTGAAACATGGCCAGCTCCACGCCGACGTGCTGTTGCGCGGGGGTTTTATCAAGCGCGAAGAGGAACTGATGGACGATCCGCGCGCCAACACGCAACCGAAGCTTTCCTACTTCGGCATGACCGCCATGTTCCCGCACATTCACCCGCTCGCCCGCGCCGGCCAGCATTATTACAACGAGTCCATGGCTTGCCTGGGAATTGCGGCAACTCTCAGCGTCATCGACGACGATCTAGTGCGCCACCAACTGAAGAGCCAGGAAGCCGAAGAGATGATGCACTTCATGGAAGGCAAGTATCAGATCGACGCCTACGCGCTGACGCCGGAAGACCAAAAGCCGATCGAAGAAGTATTCGATTTTCTCCTGCGCCCCTGGGCGCCGGAACCAAGCCGCGCTTTGGGCGGGTCGAAGTGAATCCCACCCTTCGACGGGCTCAGGGTGAACGGAAATTTTTAGAATTATTGCCTATTCCGTTCGTGCTGAGCTTGTCGAAGCACGAACGCTACGAGTGAACCCAATCATGAAGGTGCGAATCATCGAAAGTCTCTGCATCGCCTGTGGCCTGTGCCGCGAAGTCTGCCCCGAGCGCGCGGTGCATCCCAAGATGCAGGACATTCATCACATGTACGAAGTTCTGGAACACGAATGCACCGGCTGCGGCGACTGTCTCCCCTACTGCCCGGAACCCGGCGCGCTCGAAGAGTATGAGCCCACCGGCATCGCGCGCTAGTCAATTCTTGACTTCACTTCCGTTACCGCACTAAAGAAGAATTCTTAATCGGTAGCGGAAATATCGCTTAGGAGGATATTGACCATGACCAGCGATCCACGCACGCGCAGTCTATCCGAAACATGCCACCAACGCGGCCCCAATCGGCCGCTTCATACTAGAGGCGGTTCGCCAAACTACCTGGAGAAATCGCTCGCCGCGGCCGCCGAGCCTTTCAAGGGCATCACCGCCGACGGCAACGTCATCCCCGGTCTATTTAGCATTCAGAAGACCGGCGTTTCGACCCAGTCAATCCGCGAGGCCGCGGAAGCGTTTCTCGGGTCATTGAATCCGGAGCAGCGCGCCAAGACGCTTTTTTCCGTCGACACGGATCAGTGGCGTAAGTGGAGCAACATCCATCCGACGCTTATGCGCCACGGCACGCCGCTGTTCGAGATGACCGACGCCCAGCGCGACTGCGCCTTCGCATTGCTGCGCGAGAGCCTGAGCAACGAAGGCTTCGAAGAGGCGCTGAACATCATGCACTTAAATGAAACCGTGCAGGAAATGACCGGCAGGCTCAGTGAATACGGCGAGGACTTCTACTGGCTCAGTATCATGGGCGCGCCGTCGGCGACCGAGCCCTGGGGATGGCAATGGGACGGCCATCATTTGATCATCAATTACTTGGTGCTCGGGGATCAAGTCGTCGTAACCCCCACGTTCATGGGCGCGGAGCCGGTGCATGCCACGATCGGTAAGTACGCCGGCTTGAGAGCTTTCAAGCCCGACGAGGATCGCGGGCTCGCTTTGGCACGCACGCTCTCGGAAGCCCAGCGCGCCAAGACGGTGATCGCGCCTGAAACTTCCGGTGAGGATTTCACCACGGCTTTCCGCGACAACCTGGTGCTCGACTACTCGGGCATCCGTTACGACGAGCTGTCCAAGACACAACATGACTTGTTGCTCGGCCTTGTTGAATATCATGTCGGGCGAATGCGCGCTGGTCACGCCCAACTAAAGGTCCAGGAAGTAAAGCGAAGTCTGAAAGAAACTTATTTCTGTTGGATGGGCGGAATGGATGATGACAGTACATTTTACTACCGCGTCCAAAGTCCCGTGATCATCGTCGAGTTCGACCATCAGCGCGGCATCGCCTTCCGCGAACATACCAAGCCGTACAAAGATCATATCCATGTGATCGTGCGCACGCCCAACGGCAACGATTACGGCAAGGATCTTTTACGCCAGCATTACTTGTACGGTCATCACGCGAAATAGAAATAACCATTGACGATGATTTTATTTAACAAGCCGGTGAGCGTTCCCTCTCCCCTTGGGAGAGGGTCAGGGTGAGGGGTAAGTCCTCTTTCGGCACCGTCATCTCATTACTCTCCCGTCAAAGAAGAAGAAGAAAAAGTAAAACCCAGGAGACCATATGTCACCACGTACGCGCCACTTAGGAATGCTACTTTGCGTCTGTCTGCTCGTGGGCGCGACATTGCTCTCGCCATCGAGCGCGACGGCACAATCGAACCTCAAAAAAGTCCGCATGGGCATCGCCGCCACCAGCGTCGGATTTCTGCCGATCTACACCGCCTACCATCGCGGCTTTTATCGCGACGAAGGCATCGACCTTGAAATTATTTTG
>Ga0184612_10000463_pt1 | contig 18977 bp, 19 predicted proteins | sample PLM3_60_coex_FD_133163 | JGI IMG/M metagenome (GOLD analysis project Ga0184612, IMG submission 133163) | Groundwater sediment microbial communities from an aquifer in East River, Colorado, USA - PLM3_60_coex | ecosystem: Environmental > Terrestrial > Soil > Riparian zone | place: USA: East... | reverse complement strand
TCCGACGGCCGTGCCCTGCATGTCACCGTCGCGGCACGAGCAACCTCACCTCGGGCACGGACCCGCAGGCCCACGCAAACGAGGACCGGACATGCAGGGAGTCCGGCGTGGGCCGGCGGACGGGATCCGGCGACGCACGCGGCGCGCCACCTTGCTCATCCGGCGGCACGCGGAGGTGCTTTGCCCGCCCACCTTGCCTCGTGCCACCGAGTACGGCCAAATCAGGACGATATGGTCTTCATCACTCGGCGGCGCTGCTGCGAGGGATGAGATGAGCGCTGCGCACCGCCGCTCACTGATCGTCCTACGGCACTAGGGGAGCTGTTCGAGCATCTCGGTGACCAGGGCGGCGATCGGCGACCGCTCCGACCTGGTCAGCGTGACGTGCGCGAACAGGGGGTGACCCTTGAGCTTCTCGACCACGGCGACGACGCCGTCGTGCCGGCCGACCCGGAGGTTGTCGCGCTGGCCGACGTCGTGTGTCAGCACCACCCTGGACCCGCTGCCGACCCGCGAGAGCACGGTCAGCAAGACGTTGCGTTCCAGCGACTGAGCCTCGTCGACGACGACGAAGGAGTCGTGCAGCGACCGGCCCCGGATGTGGGTCAGCGGGAGCACCTCGAGCATGCCGCGCGCGACGACCTCGTCGATGACGTCCTGGGTGGTGAGCGCTCCCAGCGTGTCGTAGACCGCCTGCGCCCAGGGATTCATCTTCTCGGCCTCGCTGCCGGGCAGATACCCGAGGTCCTGGCCGCCGACGGCGTACAACGGCCGGAACACCAGCACCTTCTTGTACTGCCGACGCTCGAGCACCGCCTCCAGGCCGGCGCACAGCGCCAAAGCCGACTTCCCCGTGCCGGCCCGGCCGCCCAGGGAGACGATGCCCACCTCCTCGTCGAGCAGCACGTCCAACGCCACCCGCTGCTCCGCGGAGCGGCCGCGCAGGCCGAACGCCTCACGGTCGCCGCGGACGAGGCGGACGGTCTTCTCGGGCGTGATGCGCGCCAGCCCACTCCCCCGCTCGCTGTGCAACACGAGCCCGGTGTGGCACGGCAGGTCGCGGGCGGCATCGAGGTCGACGACGCCGGCCTCGTAGAGGACGTCCAGGTCCGCGGACGCGACCTCGAGCTCGACCATGCCGGTCCAGCCGGACTCGATGACGGCCTCGGCTCGATACTCCTCGGCGTGCAAGCCGACGGCCGACGCCTTGACCCGCATCGGCAGGTCCTTGGAAACCAGCGTGACGGCACGCCCGTCGGCGGACAGGTTGCGTGCCACCGCGAGGATGCGCGAGTCGTTGTCTCCGAGCCGGAAACCCGCGGGGAGCATGTCGGGGTCGGTGTGGTTGAGCTCGACGCGCACCGTTCCACCCTCGTCGCCCACCGGAAGCGGGGCGTCGAGACGGCCGTGCTCGAGGCGCAGCTCGTCCAGCAGCCGGAGGGCCGCACGCGCGAAATACCCGAGCTCGGGATGGTGGCGCTTGCCCTCGAGCTCGGTGATCACCACGACCGGAAGAACGACCTCGTGCTCGGCGAAGCGGAGAATCGCGTAGGGATCGGCCAGCAGGACGCTGGTGTCGACGACGTAGGTACGACAGTCGGCGCTTGAGCCCTTAACTGAGGTACGCCGGGTCGAGGGATTCCTGGAAGCGGCCACGTCCGTCTCCCTGCCCGGGCGTGCACCCTCGCCCGGTTCTTCTCGCGCGGGCGGCCGGGACCAGGCCCGAGGGCCGGGTGCCGGCCCTCCTACGCGCTCCAGGTCGCAGCACGTGGACGGGCCTCCCGGGCGGCCGGCTTCCCCACCGGCTGCCACCGACAACGGTACGGCAGAGGACCTTCGCCCAGAAGGGACACGCCCGAACGCGGGGTGAACTCATGCCCAACCTGATCATTCCGGACACGGGCATTCCTGCCCGCTGCACGGCTCCCGCTCCTCAACGCCCGTAGCGTCGCTCGCGCTCACCGTAGGAGCGAAGCGCACGCAGGAAGTCGACGCGCCGGAAGTCCGGCCAGAGAGCCTCACAGAAGTAGAACTCGGAGTTGGCGCTCTGCCACAGCAGGAAGCCGGAAAGCCGCTGCTCTCCGCTGGCCCGGATCACGAGGTCGGGATCCGGCTGGCCCTTGGTGTAGAGATGCTCGGCGATGTGCTCGACGTCGAGCACCTCGGCCAGCTCCTCGATAGACGTGCCTCTGGTGGCATGTTCCTGGAGCAACGAGCGCACCGCGTCGGCGATCTCACGGCGTCCGCCGTACCCGACGGCGACATTGACGTGCATGCCTTCGATGTCGCGGGTGCGGTCAGCCGCCTCTTTGAGAACCGAGGCCGTCCGGTCCGGCAGGAGGTCGAGGGCGCCGACCGGATGGACCAGCCACCGGCCGGCTTCTGCCAGGTCGTCGATGAGCTCTTCGATGATGGCGAGCAAGGGCCCCAGCTCGCTCTCGGGCCGATGCAGGTTGTCGGTCGACAGCAGGAACAAGGTGACGACCTTGACGTCGACCTCGTCACACCAGCCGAGGAACTCCTGAGCTTTCTCTGCGCCCGCCTGATGCCCGCTGGCCGTAGGTGCGCCGAACGCCCGTGCCCAGCGGCGGTTGCCGTCGAGCATCACGGCGACGTGTCGGGGAATCCGGTGGGGATCCAGCCGTCGCTGAAGCCTGCGGCCGTACACGCCGTAGACCAGCTCGGACAGACCCATCGTCCGCGACACCTCCATCGCCGGCGGGCGGCTACCACTGGGGCCGGGTCGCCCTGCGGAAGGCTACTCCCCCGCGTCTGCGGCAATCGGAACGGCTGTGGCCACCACAACCCCACGTTCTCCTCAGTTAGGCTCCCCTCATGCCGGTGGATGAGCAGGAGCGCGATGCCCTGACCGCCGTCACACCTCAGCTGCGAGGCTGGCTGCACGCCGCGGCGTTCCCTGTGGCCATCGTGGCCGGGGTCACGCTCGTCGTGCTGGCTCCCACGACGTCGGCCAAGATCACCAGTGGGATCTTTGCATTGACCGGCGCGCTGCTCTTCGGCGTCAGCGCGCTCTACCATCGCGGACGCTGGTCACCCCGTGCTCATGCCGCGCTCCGGCGGCTGGATCACGCGAACATCTTCCTGATCATCGCCGGCACGTACACGCCGTTCACGTTGTTGCTGCTCGATCGGCGCGACGCCCGGGTCCTGTTGACGCTGGTGTGGGTCGGCGCTCTCGTCGGCGTGGCATTCCGGGTGCTCTGGCTCGGCGCGCCACGGTGGCTCTACCTCCCCGTCTACATCGCGCTCGGGTGGGCGGCGGTGTTCTGGTTGCCTGCGTTCGCCTCCCGTGGGGGCATGGCCATCCTGACGCTGATCGTGGTCGGCGGGTTGCTGTACTCGGCCGGCGCGGTGATCTACGGGCTCAAGCGGCCGAACCCGGCACCGCGGTGGTTCGGTTTCCACGAGATCTTCCACGCGTGCACGCTGGCCGGGTTCGTCGCGCACCATGTCGGGCTCTGGCTTGCTGCCTTCGGCGTCGGTGCGGCGGCCGTGGCGAGCTGACGCGAGCGGATCAGGACGAGGTCGGGCCTTCGGCCCGCACCTTCTCGACACCGGCCATGGCCTCACGCAGCTCGGCCAGCCATTCCTCGATGTTCTGCCCCGTGAGCTTGACGCACCACGCCAGCGCCTCGGAGCGAGATCTGGCCACGCCGGCGTCGACCAGCGTGTCCAGAACCTGGCGCTCGGGCTGACGCAGCCGGGTCATCACCGGCATCGCCAGCGTGGTGAACAGCTCCCGTCGGTCGCCGACGTCGACCCCCCAGGCCACCTTCCTCCTGGCGCGGTGCTCGAGCTCGCGGGCGATCTCGATCCGCCGCTCGCGGGTCTGCGCACGAAACTGGTCGATCCGGCCGGAGGCGGCCGCGGCCTGCTCGGCATCAGATCCGCCCTCGGCCACGGCGGGCTCCGCGAGCCGCCCTACGATCGTGATCTCCTCGCGGTCGACGGTCACGTCGACCGGGCCTTCGAACCAGTCCTGCGGCAGCCGCCCGGTCAACCATTCGCGGACTTTCTCCACGCGCTCACCCTGAGTCGTCACATAGCGATGATTACATGATTACGCCGCACGTCAACACCGTTTGCCTTGGCCTACCGGCACCAGCCGTTGATCATGGCAAGCGGATGGCTGGGGGCCGCGACCGCCACGATTTCGCGATGACCAACCCGGTCAGGAGGCCTCGGCAAGGGTGGCCGCGAGGTCGTCCGGGTCGGTCGTGGGCGCCGCGCACACGAACTGCCGGCAGACGTAGGCCGCCGGTCGTCCCTCCACGAGCGGACGGTCCCGCAACAGCGGCACCCCCGTGCTCGCCTGGTCGCCCGGATCGCCGGCCACGATGGCGGCGCCCGGCGACGTGCTCCGCAGCGCGACCTCGTACAGAGCGCGGGCGCGAGCATCGCCCGCGGCACCGACCACTGCCACCTCCACAGGTCCGGCGGCCAGCGCCTCGCCCACGGCGAGACCCCAGCCCGCGAACCGCGGCGCCTGGGCGCCGAGGACGTCGTAGACCGCCAGAGCCCGCTCAGCCGCCTCCCGATGCAGATCCGACCCGGTGTACGCAGCGAACGTCAGCAGCGCACCGGCCGCGGCCGATGAGCCCGACGGCGTCGCGTTGTCCGTGGGGTCCTGCGGTCGCCGGATCCCGGACAATCGCGGGTCCGTTGCGTCGGCAGCCGTGTCGAAGAAACCCCCCGCCGGGTCGGCGTGCTGGGCCAGCACGACGTCGAGCACCTGCTCTGCGAAGGAGAGCCAGACCGGGTCTCCGGTCACGGCCACCAGCGCGAGGAAGCCCTCGGCGACATCGGCGTAGTCCTCGAGCACACCGGCGTGCCGGCCGGCCCGTCCGGTCCTCGACGTCCGCGTCAGCCGGCCATGGTCGTCGAGGTGCACCCGGACCAGCAGATCGGCGCACTCGACTGCGGCATCGATCCAGCCGGGCTCGCCGAAGAGCGCACCCGCCTCCGCCAGCGCCGCGACCGCGAGCCCGTTCCAGGACGCCACGACCTTGTCGTCGCGAGCCGGCTGCGGCCGCGCGATCCGGGCCTGCAAGAGCCGTGCCCGTACCACGGTCCACCGGTCGAGGTAATCCGGGTCCGCCCGCATCTGGAGCGTCGACGCCCCACCCTCGAACGTCCCCTCGTCGGTCACGCCGAGCAAGCCAGCCGCCCAGCGGCCGTCTTCCGCTCCGAGAAGATCCCGCAGTTGGGCCGGCGTCCATACATAGGTGGCGCCCTCGACCGACGCGCCGTCGACGACCGTGTCGGCATCGAGCGCGCTGGCGAACCCACCCTCCCGTGTTCGGAGGTCGCGCAGCATGAACTCGGCGGTCTGGCCGGCGATCCGCTCGCCCAACATCGAGCCCGTGGCCCGCCACCAGTGCGCGTACACCCGCAGCAGCAGGGCGTTGTCGTAGAGCATCTTCTCGAAATGAGGAACGACCCAGGCGCGGTCCACGCTGTACCGTGCGAAACCACCGCCGAGCTGGTCGTACATGCCACCACGGGCCATCCGCTCGCATGTCGCGTCGACCATCGCCCGCGACTGTGCCTCGCCAGTGCGTGCATGGTGCCGGAGCAGGAACTCCAGGATCATCGACGGCGGGAACTTCGGCGCGAGGCCGAAACCGGCGTGCTCGACGTCGAAGTCGGCGGCGAGGCGGCGAGCGGCGGCATCGAGCAGGTCGGGCGCGGGCGGATGCGCACCCACGAGATGGCGCGTGCCGCCCAGCCGGCCGGCGATGCCCGTCGCGGCGGCGTCCACCTCGCCGCGCCGTTCGGTCCAGGCCTGCGCCACCGCCTCCAGCACCTGCCGGAACGACGGCATCCCGTGGGCCGGCAACGGCGGGTAGTACGTGCCCGCGAAGAACGGCCGACCCGCGGGGGTGAGGAAGGCCGTCATCGGCCAGCCGCCCTGGCCGGTCAGGGCTTGCACCGCCTCCATGTAGACGGCGTCGACGTCCGGGCGCTCTTCGCGGTCGACCTTCACGGCCACGAAGTGCACGTTCAGATACGCCGCCGTCGCCTCGTCCTCGAACGACTCGTGCGCCATGACGTGGCACCAGTGGCAGGCCGCGTAGCCGACGGAGAGCAGAACCGGCACGTCGCGGGCGCGAGCCTCGGCGAACGCTCCGTCACCCCACTCCCACCAGTCCACCGGATTGTCGGCGTGTTGAAGCAGGTACGGGCTCGTCGACCCGGCCAGGCGGTTCACCATGCTCGTCTCAGCGCGCGCCGTTGTCGTCGGGGTCCGGCCGGTCGCCCATCCGTTCGGCGTCGGTGCGGCCCTCGGGGTCGAAGTCGATCCGCTTGAGCTGCCGGCGCAGGCTGCGGTACAGCACGAACACCGCCGCTGCCAGGCCCAGCACCACCAGGAACCCGAGCAGGCCAGGCCCGATCGAGGAGTCCTCGGTGCTCGTGGCGGCCGCGAGGGCGGCAATGCTCATCGGTCAACCTCCGCACTCATCGTCGCACCATGCGCCCGCGACTCAACGCAGGCCCGCGAACAGGTCGTCTTCGGGGAGCTCGGCGTCGACAAGGCACCTGGCGAGCTCGTAGTCCTCGGTCGGCCAGGCCTCGCGGTCCACGTCGAGTGGCACCGCGAACCATGGTCCCTCCGGGTCGATCTGCGTGGCATGGGCGATAAGCGCCCTGTCACGCACCGGAAAGTAGTCGGCGCATGGCACCCGGGTGGTGATGCGGCGATCGTGCTCGGGGTCAGGCTTCCACTGGGCGAGGCGCTCGACGTACGGCGACTCGAGCCCGCGGCGAATCATCTCGTCGTGCAGTGCTTGGATGCGCTGGCGGTGGAACGAATGGTGGAAGTAGAGCTTGCGCGGCTGCCACGGCTCGCCCGCGTCTGCGTATCCATCAGCGTCACCCGCGGCGTCGAAGGCCGCCATTGTCACGGCGTGGCACATGACGTGGTCCGGGTGCGGGTACCCGCCGTTCTCGTCGTACGTGGTGACGACGTGCGGCCGGAACCGGCGGACCGCAGCCACCAGTGGAGCCGCCGCCTCGCCCACGGGCTGAAGTGCGAAGCAGCCATTCGGCAGCGGGGGAGGCGGGTCACCCTCGGGGTAGCCGGAGTCGACGAAGCCCAGCCATTCCTGCCGGATACCAAGGATCCGGCCGGCGGCGTCCATCTCCTGCCGCCGGATCGTCGCGATGTTTGCGCGCACGTCTGGGCGGTCCATGCTCGGGTTGAGGATCGACCCGCGCTCGCCTCCCGTACAGGTGACGACGAGTACCTGGACGCCCTCGGCGACGTAGCGGGCAGTCGACGCGGCACCCTTGCTCGACTCGTCGTCGGGATGCGCGTGCACGTGCATGAGCCGGAGCTGCTCGGGCACCGGTCACCCCTTCCGGACGTCGTCACCTGGCCGCGCTGCGATCAGCTGGTCGGGAGACAATGGTGCCTGAACCCGCCCGCGACCGAAGCCGGAGCCCACACCGTGGCCGCGCACCCCGTTCGTCCCGCCGACCGATACGGCGACCGCAGCCATGGCTGGCCGTGGCTGCTGGCGGTGATCGCCGGTGGCGTCCTGTTCGCCGCCGCCGTCGGCTGGTTGCTGGTGAGGGCGGCGGACGACCCGGTCCGTTCGAGCCTGGTCGCCTGGGAGGCCCCCGCCGGCGGAGTGCTGACCGCGACCGTAGAGGTGGTACGACGACCCGGTCTCGCAGTCACATGCGACCTGGTCGCGGTCGACCTTCGCCATGTCGTTGTCGGTCAGACCACTGTCGAGGTCCCAGCCGGGGACCAACAGCGGATCCGGGTGCAGGCCGAGATCCCGCTGGAGGGCGATGGGGTCGCCCCGGAGCTGCGTGGTTGCGAGCCGGCCGGAGGACGCTAGTTGCGAGGATCGCTTGGCCCAGGGACGGGCTTGCTAATCTAGACGTTCCATCCCCGACACCCGTCCGGGCACCTGCCCGGTGGCCGACGGCATCCGAGCGCGGCCACAGCGCGGACGAGATAGCAAGGAGCAGATGCCGTGACCTCCACGACCGACAACGTCGCCTGGCTGACCCAGGACGGGTACGACCGCCTCCGGAGCGAGCTCGAGCATCTCATGGGCCCGGCGCGCATCGAGATCGCGAAGCGGATCGAGGCCTCCCGCTCCGAGGGCGACCTGTCCGAGAACGGCGGCTACCACGCGGCCAAGGAGGAGCAGGGCAAGCAGGAGGCCCGGATCCGTCAGCTTCAGCAGCTGCTGCAGCGTGCGAAGGTCGGTGAGACACCGGCCGACGACGGCGTGGTCGAACCCGGCATGATCGTCGAGGTCCGGTTCAGCGGCGACGACGAGACCGAGACGTTCCTACTCGGCTCGCGTGAGCTGCTCGCGCTCGACGAGTCGGTCGAAATCGAGGTCTACTCACCGCAGTCGCCCCTCGGTGCCGCCATCCACGGCAAGAGAGCCGGTGAGACGGCGTCGTACGAGACGCCGAACGGGCACGCGGTAGAGGTCGAGATCGTCAGCGCTCACCCGTACACCGGCTGACGTAGGCCGCGATGGTCGGAGTCCGCGCGAGAGCCCGGTAGCTCGCTGGGCCCTGCCGCTACTTCGTTGTTGCGGCCTTGTACTTGCGGATCGCCAGTGGCGCGAAGATCCCCACGATGACGACGACCCAGATCAGCGACAACAGAACAGGATGCTGGCTCGGGAAACTGTCGGTCGCGTACGGGTTCGGATTTCCGAACAGCTCGCGGCAGGCCGAGACGAACGAGCTGATCGGGTTCCACTCCGCCACCACCTGGAGCCAGTCCGGCAGGGCGGGCAGTGGGACGAACGCATTGGACAGGAACGTCACCGGGAACAGCCAGATCAGGCCGGCCGAGGCGGCCACCTGCGGGCTACCCACCGACAGCCCGATGAGCGCGCCCACCCAGAGCATCGAGAACGCGAGCAGAAGCAGGAGTCCGACGCCGGCCAGGAACTGAGTCACACCGTTGTGGAACCGCCATCCGACGATGAGCCCACAGATAATCATGATCACCAGGACGATTACCTGGTTCGCGAGATCGGCCACCACGCGCCCGGCGATCACACCCGAGCGCGCCATCGGCAACGAGCGGAACCGGTCGATCAGGCCCTTCTGCATGTCGTCGGCGAGCCCGACACTCGCCGGCGCACATGCGAAGGCCATCGTCTGAGCGAAGATGCCGGCCATCAGGAACTCGCGGTAGGCGAGCGGGTCGCCCTCCGCGCCAGGTACCGGGATCGCGCCGCCGAACACGTACGCGAACAGCAGCACGAACATGATCGGCTGGATGAACATGTAGACCTGGTTGTCGGGCACCCGCCAGCCGCCACGGAGGTTGCGCCACGCGACGACCATGGTGTCACGGAAGGCAGACGCCAACCCTCCGCCGCCAGCGGCGGCGCGCGTGGGCTTGAGTTCGGTCGTGGTCACGTGGTCCTCCCGGACGGCGGCTCCTGAGCAGAAGCGGTCTGGTCGCCGGATCCGTTCTCCGCGTGGCGGCCGGTGAGCTCGAGGAACACGTCGTCGAGCGTCGGCCGGCGCAGCGCGATGTCGTCGATGACGATGTCGGCTTCGTCGAGATCGCGGATGACCAGAACGAGCCCCTTCGAGCCCTGGCTCGTCGGTACCGTCAGGCGGCGCATGTGTGTGTCGACCACGCACTGACCGTCGCTGCCGCGGTCGAGGATCTCCTCCGCCTTGGGCAGCACGGCCGGGTCGTGCACGATGACCTCGATCCGCTCGCCCCCCACCTGGGCCTTGAGCTCGTCAGCGGTGCCCTGGGCGATGATCGAGCCCTTGTCGATGACGACGATCCGGTCGGCGAGCGCGTCGGCCTCCTCGAGGTACTGCGTCGTGAGCAGGATCGACGCGCCCTCGCTCCTGCGCTCCCGGATGACGTCCCACATGTCGAGTCGGCTGCCCGGGTCGAGACCGGTGGTCGGCTCGTCGAGGAACAGGACCTCCGGGTGCACGATGAGGCTGCCCGCGAGGTCGAGCCGGCGGCGCATGCCGCCCGAGTACGTCTTCGCGACCCGGTCGCCGGCGTCGGCGAGCCCGAACTGCTCGAGCAGCTCAACGGCCCGCTTGCTGGCCTCGGCGCTGGAGAGCTGGTAGAGCCGCCCGAACAGCCAGAGGTTCTCGCGGCCGGTGAGGTTCTCGTCGATCGCGGCGAACTGACCGGACAGGCCGATGCTCGCCCGCACTGCCTGCGGCTCGGCGACCACGTCGTGACCGGCGACGATCGCCCGACCGGCGTCGGGTCGCAGCAGCGTGGTCAGCATGCGCACGGTCGTGGTCTTGCCCGCACCGTTGGGCCCGAGCAGGCCGATCACGCTGCCCTTCGGCACCACGAGGTCGATGCCGGCCACGGCCCTGACGGCTTCGTCGCCGGATCCGAAGGTCTTGACCAGACCTTCGGCGGTGATCGCGTTCACGGTGTGTCCCCTCGTCCGACTGTGCCGTTCAGCAACACGGCAGGCGGGTCTGAAATTTCCGCGCCGGCCAGGCTCAACAGGGAGCTGGCTTCGTCGAGGTCGAGCTCGCCCGCCGCTAGGCGGCGCAGGACGTCTTCGCGGCTCGGCCCGAAATCATGGTGGTGTCGGTCGCCGGCCTCCTCCAGTCCCAGCCTGGCCAGCATCTCGGCGAAACGCTGGCGCGCAGTCGGGTAGCTGACCCCGAGATCGCGGGCCAGCTCTCTCATGTTGCCGCGAGATACCAGGAAGGTGCGAAGGATTTGCCGATCCTGTTCGCCCATTGCGCAGTATTCGCACGAGGCGAATCGCCCGGACAATTCGCTGCCGCATGAAGGACACCCCAGCCGCGTGATCTGCAGCTGATCGCCGCAGACCGGGCAGTCCCGCGGTGGCAGGTGTGTGGACCCGATCACCGGGGCACCTTGACCGTGACGCTGCCCATCACGACCTCGACGTCCATCTCGGCGGCACCGGTGCCGACGACCAGATCGCGGTTGCGGTCGCGACCCCGGCGCTCGGGCTCGGAGACGAACCTGCCGAGCTGGACGTCGGAGCGAACTCGCACGTCCGAGCCCGGGAGCAGGGTCAGCTGCATCGAGCCCGACTCGCAGCGCAACCGGGAGCGGCCATGCGTCTGAAGCGTCTCGACCTGAGCGGAACCCGCCTGGACGAGCAGGTCGAACGGTTCCTCTGCGCCACGCACTCGGAGCGAACCCGCGGTGACCCGCACGTGGTCCAGCCCCTTGGCGCCGTCGACCTGCAACGATCCGGCGATGACCTCGACACCGATCGCGAGGTCGGGCCGAACCCGGACCCGGAGCTCGAGCGCCTGCCCGAAGCCGTGCTGGACCCGGTCGGCCACCTCGCGCCAGCGGCCCCCCGAGAGCAGGGTGAAGGCGTCGTCGGTCGGGATCGGTTCGACCTCGCCGGCGACCACGAGCGTGGCCCCCTCACGCCGGACGTGATGCGGGCCGTCGACCGCGTACGTCGCGACGGACGGGTCGCCCACGATCCGCACCCGGCGCGACGTCGCCCGGACCAGGACGCGCTGGATGTCAGGCACGGCCGGCGGCGGGGCGGCCCGACCGCCCGCCGCGTCAGCTGGTGCTTCGGTGTCGCCGGCGGCGGGCACCTCTCCTGCCACATCGGCGAGCAGCCGGGCCGCGTCGGTGGGGTCGAGCCGGCCGGCTGCGACGTCTTCGAGTATCTGTCGGGTGCTGGGTTCCGTCATGAGCCAATCGTGAACTGGAGTTACCAATCCGTCAAGCGAACTTTCCGTTCTGACAAGCCACACTTACTCAATCGTCAACGGATAGCCCGCCTTGCGCATGCTGGACAGGACCCGGGCCCGGTGCTCGGGGCCACGGGTCTCGACCTGCAAGGCCACCTCGACCTCCTCGACGTGCAGCTGGGCGCCGGTGCGCTCGTGGACGACGTCGAGCACGTTGGCGTCGGCCGAAGCCAGTTCGCCGAGCAGCCGGGCCAGCGCGCCCGGCCGATCCGGGATGCGCACCCGGAAGGAGAGGTACCTGCCGGTGGCCGCCATGCCGTGCCGGATCACCCGCAGCAGCAGGAGCGGGTCGACGTTGCCGCCGGACAGGACGGCCACCACGGGCGGCTCGAACGCGGACGGATCGGCCAACAGCGCGGCTACTCCCGCGGCGCCCGCCGGCTCGACCACCAGCTTGGCTCGTTCCAGCAGGAGCACGAGCGCGCGCGAGAGCGACTCCTCGGTCACGGTGACGACGTCGTCGACGAGCTCGCGGACGAGACCGAACGTCACCTCGCCCGGGCACGCGACCGCGATCCCGTCGGCCATCGTCGCCATGGTCGACAGCGTCACCGGCTCGCCGGCGGCGAGCGAGTCCGGATATGCCGCCGCACCGGCGGCCTGGACGCCGACCACACGCACGTCGGGCCGCGAGTCCTTGATGGCCAGCGCGATGCCGGCGAGGAGGCCACCTCCTCCGGTGCCGACCACGACCGTCCTGACGTCCGGGCACTCCGCCAGGATCTCCAGGCCGACCGTCGCCTGCCCGGCGACGATGTCGGGGTGGTCGAAGGGATGGATGAGAACGGCACCCGTCGACGCCGAGAACTCCTGGGCCACGACCAGTGCCTCGTCGACCGTGCTGCCGGCGAAGCGGACGTCGGCGCCATAGGCGCGGGTCGCCTTCTCCTTGACGATCGGCGCGCCTTCGGGCATGAACACGGTCGCCTTCGAGCCCAGCATGTTCGCTGCCAGAGCAACCCCCTGGGCATGGTTGCCGGCGCTCGCCGCGACGACCCCCCGCGCCCGCTCGTCGTCGGAGAGCCGGGCGATGCGCACGTACGCCCCACGGATCTTGAACGACCCGGCCCGCTGGAGGTTCTCGCACTTCAGGTACACCGGCCCGCCGACCTGGCCGGCCAGCCAGCGCGACATTTCCAGTGGGGTCGGCCGCACGACGCCGCGAAGGAGCTCGCGGGCGGCGTGCACGTCGGCGATCGACACCGTCGTCATGCCGGCGATCCTGCCACCCGGGCCTCCACCGGCCGGCCACTGGAGCCGTGTGAAGTTGCGTGTTGCAAGCAACTTCGTTAATACTTGGTGGATGCAAGCAACTAGTCCTTCTCCGGTGCTCGGCCCCGACGGGCTGCCGGTCGCGCCCGAGGACGAGCTCCATGTCGCCTTCATCCGGCTCTTCCGGCGGCTCAAGCGCATGTCGACGATGGGCGGGCTCGACCCCGCCCTGGCGGGTGTCCTGCACGAGGTCGCATGCTCCGCCCCTATCCGGGTCTCCGCGCTCGCCGACACCCTCCACCTGGACCAGTCGACGGTGAGCAGGCATGTACGCAGCCTCGAGCAGCTCGGCCTGGTCGAGCGCTCGGGCGATCCCGAGGACCGCCGCGCCGCTCTCCTGTCGCCCACCGCGGCGGGAGAGGATCGGCTCGCGACGATCCACAGCCACCGCCGTGCGCTGTTCCGGTCCGCGACGACCGGCTGGTCCGACGACGACCGCAGCCAGCTCGCGTGGCTCATCGACCGGCTCGCGCAGGACCTCGACGCAAGGGCCCGCGTGGCCGCCGCCTCAGCAACCACCACGGAGAACTCGTGAGCATCGCTGACGCCACCAAGGCGCCGACCGCCGACGAGACCAGCTACTTGTCACACCGGCAGATCCTGATCGTGCTCTCCGGTCTGATGGCCGGCATGTTCCTCGCCGCCCTCGACCAGAGCATCGTCGGGACCGCGCTCCCCCGCATCGTCAGCGACCTCGGTGGGCTCAACCACCTGTCCTGGGTCGTCACGGCCTATCTGCTGACCTCGACAGCGTCGACGCCGCTGTGGGGGAAGATCTCCGACCTCTACGGAAGACGGCCGATCTTCCAGACGGCGATCGTCGTCTTCCTGGCGGGATCGCTCGTGGCCGGAGCAGCCGGCAGCATGGGCGTGCTCATCGGTGGCCGGGCCATCCAGGGCCTCGGCGCCGGCGGCCTGATGGCGCTGGCTCTGTCGATCATCGGCGACGTGATCCCGCCCCGGGAGCGCGGCCGCTACCAGGGCTACTTCGGGGTCGTGTTCGGAGTCTCCAGCATCGGCGGCCCGCTGCTCGGCGGCTGGTTCACCGACGGGCCCGGCTGGGAGTGGATCTTCTGGATCAACATCCCGATCGGGATCGCCGCGCTCGTCGTCACCTCGCTCGCGCTGAAGATGCCGAAGGTCCGGCGCGACCACAAGATCGACTATCTCGGAGCCGCGGTCATCGTGGCGTCCGTAACCTCGATCCTGCTCTACACCGCGTGGGCGGGTTCGGCGTACGGCTGGAGCGACCCGTTCTCACTGACGCTGCTCGCAGCCGGTTTTGTTCTCGCGGGTCTGTTCGTCCTCGTCGAGTTCCGAGCCGAGGAGCCGATCATCCCGATGCGGCTTTTCCGGAACCGCGTCTTCACGCCGACGGTGATCTTCACGTTGATCACGGGTCTTGCGATGTTCGGCGGCATCATCTTCCTCCCGGTCTATCTCCAGGTCGTCCAGGGCATGTCCCCGACTGAGTCCGGGCTCGCCCTGCTGCCGATGATCGTCGGCCTGTTCGCGACGTCGATCTCGTCCGGCCAGATCGTCACCCGGACGGGCCGGTACAAGATCTTCCCGATCCTCGGAGCCGCGGTGATCGCCATCGGCCTGCTGCTGCTCTCGACCCTGGGCGCCGACACGCCGTACTGGCAGACGGCGATCTACTTCTTCGTCTTCGGTGCGGGGCTCGGCTTCACGATGCAGATCGTGGTGACCGTTGTGCAGAACGCCGTCGAGCGGCGCGACATGGGCTCTGCGACATCCAGCGTCATCTTCTTCCGCTCGATGGGCGCCGCCTTCGGCACGGCCGTCTTCGGGGCGGTGCTCACCAGCCGGCTGGGCCACTACCTGGCCGAGGCCGGCGGCGGAGGTGCTTTGCCGGCAAGCGCTGGCGACGAGTCACAGATCGCCAACAACGTCCAGGCGATCCAGGCGCTACCGGCCGACATCAAGGCCGTCGTCGTCGACGCCTGGGTGAAGTCGCTGCACGACGTCTTCCTGGTGGCGGTGCCGTTCGTCATCATCGCCTTCGTGGCCGCGTTCTTCATCCCCGAGCTCACGCTGAAGACCGGGACGACGGAGGAAGAGGCACCGGGCGAGCCCGCGCTCGCGATGGACTGACGAACCCGTCCCGTCTGGCGGGCTCTAGGTTGACCTGATCACAAGCCGTCGAGCGGAGTCCGTGGTGAGGTTCGCCTGGTTGTGCAGCCATGAGTCGTACCAGCCCGAGGTGCTGGTCGAGCACGCGGTCGGCGCCGAACATGCGGGATTCGACATGGTCACAGGCGCGGACCACTTCCATCCCTGGGTCGACGACGCGTCCGCGGCGAGCTTCGTCTGGGCCTGGTTCGGAGCGGTCGCACAGGCCACGTCACGGGTCGAGCTCGCCACCAGCGTCACGGCTCCGCTCTACCGCTACCACCCGGCGCTGATCGCCCAGGCGGCCGCGACGGTCGACCGCCTGTCCGGAGGCCGATTCCGGTTGGGTGTGGGAACCGGCGAGGCGATCAACGAGGTGCCGCTGGGGTTGGACTTCCCTGAATACGCCGAGCGCATCGGGCGGATGGGGGAGGCGCTGCGCATCATCCACGGCCTTCTCGCCGGCGAGAAGCTGGATGTCGACGGGACGTATTACACGACCCACGCCGCGAAGCTCTACAGCCCGCCCGTCGGCACCGTGCCGGTCTGGATGGCCGCGGGCGGTCCGAAATCCGCGACATTCGCGGGCCAACATGCAGAGGGCCTGATCACGAGCGTGAAGGACCCGGCCGAAACGCTGGAGACGGTCATCCACCCGTACCGCGCAGCAGCCGATGCGCGGGGTGCTGCGACGACGATCATGGCGACGCGGTGGTGCGTGCTGGCGGCCGACGACGACGAAGCCTGGGCGGCACTCGCGTCCATGCGCGGCCTGCGCGCACCAGGACGGCTCGAGGTGGCCGACCCGATGATCCTGCGTCGGCGCGCCGACGAAATGGATCGGGCCGAGATCCTCGCCAAGTACACGATCGTGCGCGACATGGACCAGCTCGCCGATGCGTACCGGCCGCTGGTCCAGGAGGTGGGGGCTGACTACGTGGCCATCCAGGTCGCGAGCGTCGACCCCGTGCGGACGATCGAGCTGGTGGGCTCGCAGGTGTTGCCGGCCCTGCGGAGCCTGGCTGGCTGAGGCGGTTATCGCGGCGGCAACCGCCAGGGGTCGACGTCCTCGGGTGGCCCGGCGGGTGGCTCGGCCGCTGCGGCCTGCGTCGGATCCTCAGGCGTCGAGGGCGGCACACCGGTCCAGGGCTGGGCGGGAGCGTTCCAGGTCGGCTGCTGGCCCCACACCTGGCCACGACCAGGCCAGAGGTCAGCGCCGGCCCGATAGGCGCGCTCCTGGCGTCCGGTCATGGACCTGACCATGACGATGCAGACGACGGCCGTGGCGATCAGGAAGAGAAAAGCCACGGCGCCGACTCCGTCCGAGGCCGCGGCAGCCTCGATGTCCTCCGTAGTGGTGAATCTTTCGTCCGTCGGGTACAGAGCGTTCTCTACACCCTGGAGAACGAGGCTGATGCCGAACAGGATCGCCCACGCGATGACGATCCCCGGCCCCCTGCCCGTTCGGTCAGGCGGCGCTCCGACGAGGTCGGGATCGGACGCCCGCCCGGCCTGGAACAGTTGAACACCCGGAAGGACGAAGTTGGCGAACGGGACGAACCAACCGCCGATCGCCCATCCTGGGGCCAGGCCTCGGAATCGGCCGAGGTTCACCGCGTTCTTGGCGTGCCGGTACTGCCAGATGATGAACACGACGGCAGTGGCCACGTAGAGCAGGAGGTGCGACACGATCGTCACACCAACCGCGGCGTCCGCAGCGTTCGCAGCCCGGTCAGTGGCGAAGTCGCCGGCGGCGGCATCGGCCAGCAGGTCTGCCCGGTAGAACTGCGCGATCGCTCCGGCCAGATCGACGGCGGCGATGATGCAGAGCAGCACGAGCAGGGCCGTCGCCAGACCGCGCAGCGACCTCATGCCACCGGCCCGGGACGGCGGGTAGTAGGCGCCCGCTGGAGCGTCCCATGGCGACGGGCCGGCGCCCTGAGGCGTGGGTCCACTCATCGACTGAGCGCCTGGCTGAGGTCGGCCAGCAGATCCTCGACGCTCTCGATGCCGACCGAGAGCCGCACCAGGTCGGCCGGGACCTCCAGGGGACTCCCCGCGGCGCTCGCATGGGTCATCCGGCCCGGGTGCTCGATCAGCGACTCGACACCGCCGAGGGACTCCGCCAACGTGAAGAGCCGTGCCCTGTTGCACACCTCGACCGCCGCACTCTCGCCGCCGTCGACCCGGAACGAGACCATGCCGCCGAACCGGCGCATCTGTTTGGCCGCGACCTCGTGTCCGCGGTGCCCTGGCAGCCCCGGGTACAGAACCTCGGTGACGCGGGGGCGGGCGATGAGCAGCGACACCAGGCGCTCGGCATTGTCGCAGTGCCGATCCATGCGCACCCCGAGCGTGCGGAGCCCCCGAAGCACGAGCCACGCGTCGAACGGGCCGGCAACCGCTCCGATGGCGTTCTGATGGTAGGCGAGCTCGTCGGCCAGCCCCGTATCCGCGACGACGAGTGCGCCGCCGACGACGTCGGAGTGCCCACCGCAGTACTTGGTCGTCGAGTGGACGACGGCGTCCGCGCCCAGAGCAAGCGGCTGCTGAAGATATGGCGTCGCGAACGTGTTGTCGACGACGAGCAGCGCGCCGGCCTCGTGCGCCATGTCCGCCAGCGGGGCGATGTCGGCGACGCCCAGCAGTGGGTTCGTCGGCGTCTCGACCCACACGACCTTCGTCGCGGGACGCATCGCGGCGCGTACGGCTTCCAGGTCGGTGACGTGCGCCGGCGTCCACGACACGCCCCAACGTTCGACCACCTTGCTGACGAGCCGGTACGTGCCGCCGTAGGCGTCGTCCGGGATGACGATGTGGTCGCCTGGCTTCACCACGGTGCGAAGCAGCGTGTCCTCGGCGGCCATGCCGCTGGCGAAGGCGAGCCCGCGGGTGCCGTCCTCCAGCGCGGCCAGGCAGTCCTCCAGTGCCCTGCGCGTGGGGTTGGCCGTCCGGCTGTACTCGTAGCCTTCGCGGAGGCCACCGACGCCGTCCTGGGCATAGGTACTCGTCGCGTAGATCGGTGGTACGACAGCGCCGGTCGTCGGGTCCGGCTCCTGGCCGGCGTGGATCGCGAGTGTCTCGAAACCTTGCACGACCCGGAACCATACGCACACAACGTCGGTCGCGCCTGTCAGTGCCCACTCAGGGTCGCCGGTATGGCTGCGTACGGTCTCGACCGAATGGCGCTCCCAGAACCACCGGTGGCTCGTCGCCCAGTCGTCGACGTCGACGTATCCCTCCCCCTCGGCGTCGGCGAACTCCCAGGTGACCCGGCTGAGCGGCACGACGTCGACCCGCGTCACCTCGACCAACGCGAGGCGCTCACCGTCGTTACCGACCAGGACGAGCCGCTCGCCGGCATGTTCGATCTCCTCGCCGTCGACGGTGTACTCGGCGAGCAGCCCAGCGGTGGCTCGCTTGTGACCATGGACGACGAGGTCGCTCAGACGTTTCCGCAGCGGTCCCGGCGATCCGAGCTCGAGCGTCCGCAGCCTGTCGACGCGAGGCCAGGTCATGCCGCCGAGCCGACCACTCGCCACCAGTGGACGCAACCGGAACCGTCAACAGTGGCAGCAGCACGTGGACGAGGGGGCCGATCCCCAGCGCGTACGCGACGGTCCCGACGCCGACCGTGCCGCCGAGCAGCCAACCGGCGCCGAGCACGGTGACCTCGATGGACGTCCGGACCAGCCGGACGGAGCGCCCGGTCCGGCGGACCAGGCCGGTCATCAGGCCGTCGCGCGGGCCCGGTCCCAGTCGGGCCCCGATGTACGCCGCGGTGGCGACGCCGTTGAGCACGACGCCCG
>Ga0184612_10000462_pt1 | contig 18982 bp, 16 predicted proteins | sample PLM3_60_coex_FD_133163 | JGI IMG/M metagenome (GOLD analysis project Ga0184612, IMG submission 133163) | Groundwater sediment microbial communities from an aquifer in East River, Colorado, USA - PLM3_60_coex | ecosystem: Environmental > Terrestrial > Soil > Riparian zone | place: USA: East... | reverse complement strand
TGCGGATCGCGCCGAGTGCGGCGGCGCAGGCGACGGGGTTGCCGCCATATGTCCCGCCGAGCCCGCCGACGTGCGGGGCGTCCATGATCTCCGCCCGGCCGGTGACCGCGGCCAACGGCAATCCGCCCGCGATTCCCTTGGCGGTCGTGATCAGGTCCGGCAGGACACCTTCGTGCTCGCACGTGAACCAGGCTCCGGTCCTTGCGAAACCCGTCTGGATTTCGTCGGCGACGAAGACGATCCCCTTGCTGCCGGCATAGTCCGCGAGCGCGGTGAGGAAACCGGGAGCAGGTACGACAAAACCACCCTCGCCTTGGATCGGCTCGATGACGACAGCTGCGACGTTCTCCGCCCCCACCTCCTTGTCGAGCTTGCCGATCGCGTGCGCCGCCGCTGCGGCCCCGGACTGCATGTCGTGGTACGGATACGACATCGGCATCCGGTAGATCTCCGGTGCGAAGGGTCCAAAGCCCTGCTTGTACGGCATGTTCTTGGCGGTCAATGCCATCGTCAGGTTCGTCCTGCCGTGGTAGCCGTGCTCGAACACCACGACGGCCGGCCGACCGGTAAAGGAACGGGCGATCTTGACGGCGTTCTCGACCGCCTCCGCACCGGAGTTGAAGAGGACTGACCGCTTTTCGTGCTCGCCAGGGGTGAGCCGGTTCAGCTCTTCGCACACTGCGACGTACCCCTCGTATGGCGTCACCATGAAACAGGTGTGCGTGAACTGACCGACTTGCTGGGTGACGTTGGCCACGACGCGCTCGGCCGAGTTGCCGACGCTCGTCACAGCGATACCAGAGCCGAAGTCGATCAGCGAGTTGCCGTCGACATCGATGAGAACACCACCGCCGGCCTTCGTGACGAAGACGGGCAGCATCACACCCACGCCGCGGGCGACAGCCCGGGTGCGCCGGGCGAGCAGCTCACGCGATAGCGGTCCGGGTATCTCCGTGGCAAGGTGCCGCACCTGCGGCAGGCCCCGCTCCGTTTCGAGAAAACCCCCGGTCGTCAGATCAACCATCACGGTCCTCGCGTTCACCATGGCTCAGCCCGGACACAGCAGCGCCGTCCTCGCCGGGCGCAGGGCGTAGGTTTCTCCGACTATCCCACGCCGTTGACCGTGTTGCTCTGCGCGCTTGCGAGCGCTGCCAAGAGCCGTTGCCGTCAATGACGGCGGTCTGCATTGGATCGGGGAGAATGGGCGCACTATGACCAAACCTCGCGACGTCGTCGTCCTCGGCAGTACGGGCTCGATCGGCACCCAGGCGATCGACGTGGTGAGCCGCAATCCGGAGATGTTCCGGGTGGTCGCGCTTGGGGCCGGCGGCAGCGATGTCGAGCAGCTGGCTCGGCAGGCGCTCGACCTGCGTGTCGAGGCAGTGGCCGTGGCCAGGGCGAGCGCTGCCTCTGACCTCCAGCTTGCGTTCTACGCAGAGGCCCAGCGGCAGGGGTTCGCGACCGGCCGGTATCCGATCCCGAAGATCCTCGCCGGCCCCGACGCCTGCGCGGAGCTCGCCGGCTGGCCGGCCGACGTCGTTCTGAACGGAATCAACGGATCGATCGGCCTCGCCCCGACCCTCGCGGCGCTGTCCGCCGGCCGCACTCTGGCGCTGGCGAACAAGGAGTCCCTGATCGCGGGCGGGCCGTTGGTCAAGGAGCTGGCGAAACCCGGGCAGATCATCCCCGTCGACTCGGAGCACTCCGCCCTCGCCCAGTGCCTGCGCGGGGGAGCGGCGGCCGAGGTCAGCCGCCTGGTGATCACCGCCAGTGGTGGACCGTTCCGCGGCCGCGCCAGATCCGAGCTCGCGAGCGTCACACCGGCAGAGGCCCTCGCCCACCCGACATGGGCAATGGGACCGGTGATCACGGTAAACTCGGCGACCTTGGTGAACAAGGCCCTTGAGGTGATCGAGGGTCATCTGCTCTTCGACATCCCCCTCGACCGCATCGATGTCGTTGTCCACCCGCAGTCGATCGTCCACTCCATGGTGGAGTTTTGTGACGGCGCGACCATGGCCCAGGCGAGCCCACCCGACATGCGGCTGCCGATCGCGCTTGCCCTCGCCTGGCCCGACCGGGTTGCGGGGATCGCCACACCGTGCGCCTGGAGCACCGCGTCGACCTGGGAGTTCTTCCCCCTTGACGAGCAGGCGTTCCCAGCCGTATCGATCGGCCGGGCCGCGGCGGCGGCCGGAGGCACCGCGCCGGCGGTTTTCAACGCGGCCAACGAGGAGTGCGTTGCCGCGTTCCTGGCCGGCCGGCTGCCGTTCCTGGCGATCGTGGATACGGTGGAGGAGGTCCTCGCGGAACACGAGCCGGGCGTCGTTCGTCGAGTGGAAGACGTGTACGAAGCCGAGTGGTGGGCCAGGACTCGCGCGCGAGAGCTCTCCGGCAACAAGCTCAGGGAGATCAGCAGATGATCTTTGGCGTGCTCGGCTTCATCGTGATCATCTTGATCTCGATCATGTTGCACGAGTTCGGGCACTTCCTGACTGCCAAGGCGTTCGGGATGAAGGCCACCGAGTTCTTCGTGGGATTCGGCCAGCGCGTGTGGTCGTTCCGGCGCGGCGAAACCGAGTACGGCATCAAGGCCATTCCAGCCGGTGGATACGTCCGCATCATCGGGATGAGCGAGAGTGAGCAGGTCGCTGCGGCCGACGAGCCGCGGGCGTTCTATCGCAAGCCGGCGTGGCAGCGGCTGATCGTCCTGTCCGCTGGTTCTGCCATGCACTTCGTCATCGCCTTCGTCCTGCTTGCCGCGGTCTTCCTTACGGTGGACCAGACCAGGGCGACAACGACGATCGGAGAGGTCTCGCCGTGCGTGACCGACAGCACAGCGAGCGGGTGCCGCTCGGCCGATCCGGTGTCGCCGGCCGCGGCGGCCGGCTTCCAGCCGGGGGACCGCGTCGTCTCGGTGAACGGCCAGCCCGTTCACAGCTGGAGCGACTTCGTCCAGACAGTGCACGATTCGGCCGGGCGCCCACTCGACGTGGTCGTGGAACGCGACGGGGAACAAGTCACGCTGCATCCGACGCCGATCTCGCGGAAGCGACCGGACCTTAACAACCCGGCGCATACCGTGGACGCCGGCTGGCTCGGCATCGCCGCCCAACCTGAGACGTACCGGCCCGACCCGATCACGGCACTCGGCGACGCGGGGCGGGCGATCGGCAGCTACTCGAAGCTCACCGTGCAAACCCTCGGCGCGATACCGAGCAAGATCCCCAACCTCTGGGACGCGACCTTCAACGGTGCGGAGCGCGACAACGAGGGGCTGGTCGGGGTCGTTGGCGCAGGACGTATCTCGGGCGAGGTGATCGCCAACGAGGATCAGCCGCTATCGGCGAGGATCGGCGACTTCCTGGTCATCATGGCGGGCCTGAATGTGATCATCGGAATCTTCAACATGCTTCCCCTGCTTCCGATGGATGGCGGCCATGTTGCGCTGCTGCTCGTGGAGCGCATGAGGGCAGCTGCTTACCGGTTGGTGGGCAGGCCGGATCCGGGGCGGATCGACCCGGCTAAGCTGCTCCCGGCGACCTACCTGGTGCTCGTCCTGCTCGTCATGCTCACGGTGCTGCTGGTCACCGCTGACATCGTGAACCCGGTGCGGCTGCCGAACTAGCACTCCCAACAGAATCGTCGACTCGAATCGAGACTGTCGCTGATGAGCGTGAATCTCGGGATGCCTGCCGCGCCATCCAAGCCGCTGGCACCACGGCGCAAGTCCCGGCAGATTAAGGTCGGGAGTGTCCTGGTCGGCGGCGATGCACCGGTGTCGGTTCAGTCCATGACGACGACCGTGACCGCAGATGTCAACGCGACGCTGCAGCAGATCGCGGAGCTGACGGCTTCCGGCTGCCAGATCGTACGGGTGGCAGTCCCGTCTCAGGACGACGCGGATGCACTGCCCACCATCGCCCGCCAATCGCAGATCCCGGTCATCGCCGACATCCATTTCCAGCCGCGCTATGTGTTCGCGGCGATCGAGGCGGGCTGCGCGGCCGTCCGCGTCAATCCGGGCAACATCAAGCAGTTCGACGACAAGGTGGCCGAGATCGCCCGGGCGGCGTCGGACGCCGGCACTCCGATCAGGATCGGCGTCAACGCCGGCTCCCTTGACCCGAGGTTGCTTGCGAAGCATGGCAAGGCCACACCCGAGGCGCTGGCCGAGTCTGCCCTGTGGGAGTGCTCGCTCTTCGAGGAGTACGGCTTCCGTGATCTCAAGATCTCGGTCAAGCACCACGATCCGGTTGTGATGATCCACGCGTACCGGCTGCTCGCCGAGGCATGTGACTATCCCCTCCACCTTGGCGTCACCGAAGCGGGCCCGGCCTTTCAAGGCACCATCAAGTCGTCGGTGGCGTTCGGCGCGCTGCTCGCCGAGGGCATCGGCGACACGATCCGGGTCTCACTGTCTGCTCCTCCGGTTGAGGAGGTCAAGGTCGGCATTGGGATCCTGGAGTCGCTCGGCCTGCGGGAGCGCGGGTTCGAGATTGTGTCCTGCCCGTCGTGTGGGCGTGCCCAGGTCGACGTCTACAAGCTGGCGGAGGAGGTCCACGCCGGGCTCGACGGCATGGACGTGCCGCTGCGTGTGGCGGTAATGGGTTGCGTCGTCAACGGTCCAGGCGAGGCGCGGGAGGCCGACCTGGGTGTTGCTTCAGGCAACGGCAAGGGGCAGATCTTCGTCCGAGGCGAAGTGATCAAGACGGTCCCCGAGTCCAAAATTGTGGAGACGCTCATCGAGGAGGCCATGCGGCTCGCCGAGGAGATGGGGCTGGACAGCGCCGACGCTGGTGAACCAACCGTCACGGTCTCCTGACAGCGCGGCGCCGGTCACTGGCGGATTCGCCGCCCCCCGTAGGGTGAACGGCGACCTTGAGTCTGATTACTGTGGACTTGTGCTCGGCACCGCCGCGGTCCGCCTTCTTGATTCGCGCGACACCTTTGATGCACTCGATGTCGTCGCGCGCGATCCGTACGCCAACGTGTTCGTTGGTTCACGCATTCACGCTGTCGGCCTCGACTCATGGCGGCTTGGCGCCGAGGTGTGGGGGTATCCGGCCGGCGGCACGCTCCAGTCACTGTGCTACGCGGGTGCGAACCTGGTCCCCGTCGGGGCGACGAGCGCCGCGGTCGAGGCATTTGCCGAGCGTGCGATAAGCCAGGGCCGGCGCTGCTCATCCATCGTGGGTCCGGCCGATGCAGTCGGCGCACTGTGGGCTCTGCTCGAGCCGCATTGGGGCTCGGCCAGGACGATTCGCGCCCGGCAGCCGATGATGGTGGCCCCCCGGCGGGCACGTCCGGAAATCTGGCGCGACCAGCAAGTACGGCAGGTCGCCGTGGCCGAGCTTGACATCCTGCTGCCCGCCTCGGTTGCCATGTTCACCGAAGAGATCGGCATCTCACCCGTCGGTCCTGACGGAGGGGCCCTCTATCGATCCCGAGTGCGGGAACTCATCGAGTCGGGACGATCACTGGCCCGCATCGACGGCGATCGCGTTGTCTTCAAGGCGGAGATCGGTGCGGTCACGCCACGTGCCTGCCAGGTGCAAGGCGTTTGGGTAGAGCCGGCGCTGCGCGGGAGAGGGCTTGCCGTGGCCGGGATGGCTGCCGTCGTCGACCATGCGCTGGAGCGCGTGGCGCCCGCGGTCTGTCTCTACGTGAATGACTACAACGCGCCCGCCAGGGCCGTGTACCGAAAGGTCGGCTTCGAGGAGTACGGCACATTCATGTCCGTGCTGTTCTGACGCGGCAACCCTCAGCCCTCGCAGGGCGCACCGGTACCGTGGGTGGACGCTTGCGTTGCGCGCTGACGCGCTGAGGGAGTGACTGGTGTACGGCGAGATCGGGCCCGCGGCGTGACCGCGACGACAGCTTCAACGGAGGCAGTCATATCGAGCGCGCCGCCCCTGCGCCGCGACCCCGACTTCCGCCGCTATTGGCTAGCGCGGGTGACGTCTATCGCCGGCACGGCCGGGACCTATGTCGCGATGCCGACGCTGATCTATCGGATGACAGGTTCGGCCCTCTACACCGGCGTCCTGACCGCACTCGAGTCGGTGCCCTATGTGCTCTTCGGTCTGTTCGGTGGCGCCGTAGCCGACCGGGCCGATCGTCGTCGCATGATGATCATTACGGATGTGCTCAATGCCGCAGTGCTCCTGTCGATTCCGCTGGCGGCCGCGTTCGGTGCGCTGACGGTTGGCCACTTGCTCGTCGCCGCGACGCTCACCGCGAGTCTCTTCGTCTTCTTCGACGCCGCGAACTTCGGAGCGCTTCCCACCCTGGTAGGGAGAGACCGCATCGCGCAAGCGAACGGTGCGGTCTGGGGGGCAAGCACGCTGCTGGAGATCGGCGTGCCGGCGTTTGTGGGTGTCCTCGTGGCGATCGTCCATCCGGCCACGGTGCTCGCCGCGGACGCGGCCACCTACCTCGTGTCCGCTTTCTGTGTGGCACGGATCGTCAGGCCGTTGTCGGATCAGGACCGGCTTGCCGCGGCCGCAGCGGCTGGGCGGCGAATGCTCGACGGCTTGCGTACGGATATCGCGGAGGGGCTGCGTTTCCTGTGGTACCACGCCACCATCCGGCCGATGACATTGATCGGCTGCGCCCAAGCCGTCGCCGGCGGCGTCGTCGTAGGACAGCTCGTTCCCTATGCACGCGAGGTATTGGGGATCGGGGAGAAGGACAATGGCCTAGGGATCTTGTTCGCCGGGTGGGGGATCGGGGCATTGCTGGCGACGCTCGTCATGGGCCGCCTCGCTGCGCGGTTCGGCGCCGCCCGGGTGACGCTTTACACCCTCCCGGCAAGCTTCGCCTGCGGAACTGCGTTTGCCGCCGCGCCGACATTTCCGCTCGCGGTTCTGGCGCTGACCTGCTGGGGGGCCGCATACATGCTCATCGTGGTCAACGGGATCACCTATCGGCAACAGCAGACACCCGAGCACCTCTTGAGCAGGGTGAACGTGACAGGCCGGCTGCTTTCCTACGGCATCGGCTATACCGTGGGCGGCCTCGCAGGAGGCATCGTCGCCTCGGTCTCCGACCCGCGCGGGGCAATGGCGTTTGCTTCAAGCTGCGTCGCCGTCGCCGTGGTCATCGGCTGGTTGTCTCCGCTGCGGACGGCTCCGGCGCCGTCGCCTGCTCGGTAGCCCCGTCGATAGTCCAGGATGAACGGCGGCGACCGGCACGTGGCGCGGAAGTGGACCCGCGCGCTCACCGTGCTCGGCTCCGTCGCCGCGGTCCTCGCGGGCCTGCTCGTGTGGGTTAACGCCGCGGTTCTCGACGACAGCGGCCGGCCGCGGCCGGCGGCCGGAACCACGCCGGCACCGGACGGAGCGCATTCCGAGAAGGCAGGACCGGCCTCGGCGAAGACCGGCGCGGCCGGCAGCAGTGGTGAGCGCAGCTTCACCGTCCTGATGTCCGGGGATGTGCTCCTTCGCGAGACGCTGTGGGCTCAGGCGGCGCGCGACGCTGACGCGCGGGGTGAGAGCGGCTATGACTTCCGGCCGATGCTCGCGGGTGTTCGCCCGCGGATCTCGGCGGCCGATCTGGCCATCTGCCACCTGGAGACGCCGGTCGGCGAACCCGGCGGCCCGTTCTCCGACTACCCGGTCTTCAAGGTTCCGCCGCAGATCATTCCCGCCCTCGCCTGGGCCGGCTACGACGCGTGTACGACAGCGTCCAACCACACGCTCGACGCGGGAGCCGACGGCGTCGACCGGACGCTCGCAACGCTCGACGCGGCCGGGATCGCGCATGCAGGCTCGGCTCGGACGTCCGGCGAGGACGACCGCACCACCATCCTCACCGTCCATCCGCGCGGAGCTGCGGGGAGCCCAGGAACGGCTGCCGCTGTGAAGGTGGCCTTGCTGTCCTACACCTACGGGCTCAACGGTTTCCCGGTGCCCGCGGGGAAGAGCTGGATCGTCGACACGATCGACCCGGAGCAGATCCTCGGCGACGCACATCAGGCGAGACGGACTGGCGCCGAGGTCGTGCTGGTCGCGCTGCACTGGGGGCAGGAATACCGCAACGAGCCAACGAGCGACCAGCGGCGGATCGCCCGGCGCTTGCTCGCCTCACCTGATATCGATCTCGTGTACGGACACCACGCGCACGTACCGCAGCCGTTCGGCAGGATCAACGGCAAGTGGATCGCGTACGGGCTAGGCAACCATCTCGCTGAACAGGTGAGCCAGCGCGAACGCACCCACGAGGGAACGATGGCCCGGTTCACCTTCACCGAGCGAGGCGGCAGGTGGATCGTCGCCGCGGCCGAGTACATCCCAACGGCGATCGGCCTGCGGGCACCCTTCCGGTTGGCCGATCTGCCCCGGCAGCTCTCCAGCGACAACCTCACCGGCGCCGAGAGGGCGGCCGCGCGGCGGTCCTACGACGAGGTCAGCGACATTGTCGACAGCCTGGGGGCAAGCACGGCGGGTCTTCGACCGGGCTAGGCGGCCAGTCAAGCGGCGCGACGGCGCTTATTGCCTCAACTGCGGGCGAGGCTAAGGGATATCCTCGCGGCACCGGCATCGCCGGTCGCCATCTCCCGTCTTCCGCGCAGAGGAGTAGTCCCGTGATCCTCCGGATGTCGACCCTGTTTCTCCGCACCCTGCGCGAGAACCCGGCCGACGCCGAGGTGCCGAGCCACAGGCTCCTGGTGCGGGCCGGGTACATCCGCCGTGTCGGCCTTGGCCTCTACTCTTGGCTGCCTCTCGGCAAGATCGTGCTGGACAACATCGCGCGGATCGTCCGCGAGGAGATGAACCGCATGGGCGGCCAGGAGGTCCTGTTTCCCGCGCTGCTTCCTCGCGAGTACTACGAGGCCACCGGCCGATGGACCGAGTACGGCGACAGCATCTTTACGCTGCGGGACAGGAAGGGTGCGGACTATCTGCTCGGGCCCACCCACGAGGAGCTGTTCACCGAGATGGTGAAGGGGGAGTACTCCTCCTACAAGGACTACCCGGTCATCCTCTACCAGATCCAGACGAAATACCGCGACGAGCCGAGGCCCCGGGCCGGCTTGTTGCGTGGCCGTGAGTTCGTCATGAAGGACTCGTACTCCTTCGATCTCGATGACGAGGGGCTCAAGCGGTCGTACGAGGTGCATCGCGAGGCCTATATCAAGACCTTCGACCGGCTCGGCCTGCGCTACCGGATCGTCTTTGCGATGTCGGGAGCCATGGGCGGTTCGGGGTCGGAGGAGTTCCTCGCACCCACACCTGTTGGCGAGGACACCTTCGTTACCTGCACCGCCTGCGACTATGCGGCCAACGTTGAAGCGGTTCGGGTGCCCGCTCCGGAGCCAGGCGACCCCACGGCGCATCCTCCGCTCAAGGTCCTCGACACCCCCAACACGCCGACCATCGAGTCGCTGGTCGACTACGTGAACTCGCTCGGCGATCTCGACCACCCGATCACCGCCGCGGACACGCTCAAGAACGTCGTCGTCAAGGTCAGGCAGCCCGGCTCAGCGGACTCCGAGGTCCTCGTCATCGGCGTGCCAGGAGACCGCGAGGTCGACATGAAGCGGCTGGAGGCCAATCTCGAGCCCGCCAGCGTCGCGATGTTCGAGGCCGAGGATTTCGCCAGGAGCCCGGCGCTCGTCCGCGGGTACATCGGACCGCAGATCCTGCGTCACCTCGGCATCCGCTATCTCGTCGACCCGCGGGTCGTCGTCGGCACCTCATGGGTTACCGGGGCGAACCAACCCGATCGGCACGCTGCCAATGTTGTCGCGGGGCGTGACTTCGAGCCCGATGGGACAATCGAGGCCGCCGAAATCCGCGCCGGTGACCCATGCCCGCAGTGTGGATCGGCGCTGTCCATCGACCGCGGCATCGAGATCGGCCACATCTTCCAGCTCGGTCGCAAGTACGCCGATGCGGCATCGCTGGATGCGCTCGGCCCGGATGGGAAGCCGATCCGGATCACGATGGGCTCGTACGGCATCGGGGTGTCCCGCGCTGTCGCCGCCATCGCCGAGCAGACCTACGACGAGCTCGGGCTGTGCTGGCCACGCGAGGTGGCGCCTGCCGACGTCCACATCGTGGCCACCGGTAAGGAGCGGGCTGTCTTCGAGACCGCCGACCAGCTCGCCGCTTCGCTTGAAGAGCGCGGCATACGCGTCCTCCTCGACGATCGCCGCGGAGTATCAGCCGGCGTCAAGTTCGCCGACTCGGAGCTGCTCGGAGTGCCGGCCATCGTGGTCGTCGGCCGCGGGCTGGCCGACAGCGTCGTCGAGGTGAGGGACCGGCGAACCGGGGAACGCACGAACGTTTCCGTCGAGGCCGCACCCGACCACATCGCATCCCTGTGAGCATGTGGGCGGTTGGCAGGATGCAGGGCGTGGCTGTCGACGCGGTGATCTTCGACTGGGGCGGCACCCTCACCCCGTGGCATACCGTCGACCTGGCGGAGCAGTGGCGGGTATACGCGCGTGCCTATGACCCGAACCACGGCGATGAGGTTGCCGCCGCCTTGCGAGCCGCAGAGGACGAGGCATGGCGGGTTGCCCGCGAGGAGCACCGGAGCACCACGTTCGATGCAGTGGTGCGGTCCGCTGGGCTCGAGCCGTCCGGGCGTGCCCATGCTCGGGCGCTCGAGGCTTATCACGCATTCTGGGAGCCGCACACCTTCACCGACCCGGATGCCGGTGCGCTGTTCGCGCAGCTGCGAGAGCGCCAGGTTTCCGTCGGCGTCCTCTCGAACACCATCTGGGCCAGGGAAGAGCATGAGGCGGTGTTTCGCCGTGACGCCGTTCTCCACCTGATCGACGCAGCGGTCTACACCAGCGAGATCGAATGGACCAAGCCGCACCCGGAAGCGTTCACCGCTGCGATGAAGGCGGTAGGGGCAGTGGAACCCGAGCAGTGTGTCTTCGTCGGCGATCGGCTCTTCGACGACATCTACGGCGCCGCCAGTGTCGGGATGCGCACCGTCCTGTTGCCGCACAGCCTGATCCCTGACGACCAGCGCGGACCCCTCGATGGTAAGCCGGATGCTGTCATCACCCGGCTGTCGGACCTGCTCCCGCTGCTCGACGCCTGGCAATCGACGTGATGTCCGCGAGCTGAGGACGATCAGGAGCCTCGGAACCGTCAGTTTCCGCCGGCTCCAACCGCAAGGCCAGGGAATGCGGTCGTGCTGCCACGCCACCCAGCCGCCATGGCCGCCGCTTCAGCCAGGGCCGATGCGCCGAGACCGCGCATGTCCTTCCCGCCGGCCGCGACCAGAGCCGCGTAGGCCTGCGCGAGGCCGTCCTCCAGCCGGGCCGCCAGCTTGCGCGCGTCCTGAGCAGACTCGATCGCGAACGGCAGTCGATACGCCGCGGCGGCCGGCGTCGGAGCCTGCTTCTCCGCCGCGATCAGGCGCGCCAGCTCGTCCCGGCGGCGGCGGTGAGCCTGGTAGACAGCGATCGCCCGCGCTCGTTCGTCCCCGGACAGATGAGCGCCGACCACTGCGTATCCGTAGATCGCGGCATGCTCCGCGGCGAGCGCCGTTTGCGCGGCGGCCAGCTCCCGCTCCGGCGGCGCTGTCATCGGTCAGCCTCGGCACGCAGCAAGAGCGCGTGGGCGTTCTCACACGCCGCGATCGACGCGACGAGAGCGGCGAATGTCCCAGAAAGGGCGGACTCGACCACGGACCGGCGACTTTCGGTCGCCGCCTGCTCGGCGTCGGCAAGTGCACGCACCGCCATAGACCGCTGCGGGGCTATCCGCGCCTGGTGCGGGCGTCGCGTCGTCGTTGCGGAGTTCGTCGGAGTGGCGGCGAGGGCGCGCTTGAGCGCGTCGATATGTGCTGTGTGCCTCCGTACGAAGCCGTCCAGCGGCCTCCGCAGCGTCGGGTGCCGCTCGATGGTCGCGGCGTAGACGGCCAGCAGTGCTGCCTTGTCGTCGAGGATCCGGTCCCTGGCTGTGGCGTCCACCGATGGCCGGTCGGGGGCCGTACCGTCCGAGCTGTTCCGCGTACACCCGCTCACCGCGGCAGCGGCGATTATGCCCGCCGCTGCGAGCACCCGCCGCCTGCTGAGCGGATGCCGCTGCAACCCGCCAGCCGCCCGGGCGCGCGAAATGTCGGCCATGCCTCGTCCACCTAGGTGTCGCATATCTGGGTGCGACTGCTGACCGTACCTCAGCGGGCTCTGCCCGGCGGCGGCGCAGCGCGGGCTCGTCGTTTGCCCGACCCGATATCGTGTACGCCACGCGCCACGCGCCACAAGACAAGAGCCGAGGGGAGGTCCCCCACATGAGCAGGCAGCCTGCCTCCGACGACCTCGCCGCGGTGGTGGAGCCGCTGGTCGCCGCGGCCGGCGCGGACCTTGAGGATGTGACAGTCAAGACGGCGGGCCGTCGGACCCTCCTGCAGATCTTCGTCGACGCCGACGGAGGGATCGGCCTGGACGAGATCGCCGGCATCAGCACGGCGATCTCCACCAAGCTCGACGAGATCGATCTGTTCGGGGCCGCCCCCTACACGCTCGAGGTCAGTTCGCCCGGCGCGGACCGACCCCTTACCGCTCCTAAGCATTGGCGGCGCGCGGCGGGCCGGCTCGTGAGCGCGCAACTGCGCGGTGGGGGCGAGATCATCGGCCGGGTGGCTGGGGCGGACGACTCGGCTGCCACCCTGGAGGTTGGCGGAGGCCAGCGGCGGCTGGCGTACGAAGAGATCGCCAAGGCCAGGGTGGAGGTCGAGTTCAGCCGTCCGGGTAGCAACAACGACGAGGAGACGTAGTCCATGGACATCGACCTCGCCGTGCTGCGCAGCCTCGAGAGGGAGAAGGAGATCCCGTTCGATCTTCTGATCGAGGCCATCGAGTCCGCGCTGCTGATCGCCTACCACAAGACCGATCCCGTCCATCACAACGCCCGCGTTCAGCTTGATCGCAAGACGGGACACGTCACGGTCTTCGCTCAGGAGATCGACGACGACGGCAACATCGTCAACGAATGGGACAACACGCCCGCCGATTTCGGCCGGATCGCCGCCACGACCGCCAAGCAGGTGATTCTGCAGCGGCTGCGGGACGCCGAGGACGAGCAGACCTACGGCGAGTACGCCGGCCGTGAGGGCGACATCGTCTCCGGGGTGATCCAGCAGGGCAACGACCCGCGGATGGTGCTGGTCAACATCGGCCGGCTGGAGGCGATCTTGCCGCCAGTCGAACAGGTCCCCGGCGAGCGCTACGAGCACGGCGAGCGAATCAAGTGTTACGTGGTGTCTGTAAGGAAGGGCCTGCGCGGCCCGTCGGTGACCTTGTCCCGTACCCATCCCAATCTGGTTAAGAAGTTGTTCGCGTTGGAGGTGCCGGAGATCGCCGACGGTTCGGTGGAGGTCGCGGCGATCGCGCGCGAGGCCGGGCACCGAACGAAGATCGCGGTGCATGCTGTCAGGAGCGGCATCAACGCCAAGGGCGCGTGCATCGGCCCGATGGGCGCCCGGGTGCGCAATGTCATGAGCGAACTGCACGGCGAGAAGATCGATATCGTGGACTGGTCGGAGGAGCCGACGGAGTTCGTGGCCAATGCTCTTTCACCGGCGCGGGTCAACTCGGTCAAGATTGTCGATGCTGAGGCCAAGGCTGCGCGGGTCGTGGTCCCCGACTTCCAGCTGTCACTCGCCATCGGCAAGGAGGGGCAGAATGCTCGGCTGGCCGCCCGGCTCACCGGTTGGCGGATCGACATTCGCCCTGATACGGAGCCGGAGGCTCCTTGATCTTCCCTGTATAGGGGAATTTGCGGATCTATGGCGACGTTTCACCCCACAGAGCGGAGGAGGCGTGCAGCGACTCTAGGCCGCGAGGCCGCTGAGCTGATCGCTGCGCCCATCCGCTGGGGGTAGACTGTCCCGTGACTGGTCGCGCGGCCCCGGTGCGTTCATGTGTGGGGTGCCGGGCTCGGGCGGCTAAGTCTGACCTGTTGCGGGTCGTGGTGATCGAGGGCGCATGCGTTCCCGACCAGCACGGCCGGCTGCCGGGTCGAGGTGCGCACCTGCATCCCGATTCGGCTTGCCTCGACCTCGCCGAGCGCCGTCGGGCGTTCCCACGGGCACTAAGAGTGCCGGGACCGCTCGATCTGAGTGCGCTCAGGGAGTATGTCGGGCGAGGGCCATCACACTGACCATCGTCAGTGCTGGCCTGGGCAGCGGCAGGCCAGCATCGCACGCAATGCCGACCCGCAGGTTAGGACGAGTAACCGATGAGCGCTCGATGAGCACACAGCGATGAGTACTCGCATGCACTAGCGGCCTGGGCGAGCTGATCCGGGCCGAGAGGAGAACAGTGGCAAAGGTCCGGGTCTACGAGCTCGCCAAGGAGTTCGGTGTCGAGAGCAAGGTCGTCATGGCCAAGCTCCAGGAACTCGGTGAGTTCGTTCGTTCCGCGTCTTCGACGATCGAGGCGCCGGTTGTCCGCAAGCTGAAGGAAGCCTTCCCAGCCGGGGCGCCGCCGTCAGATGGCGCTGGTCCCGCCCAGCCGGCCACCAAGAAGGCGGCAGCAAAGAGGACCACAGCAAAGAAGGCCGCGGCGCAGCCCGAGACGCCGCTGGCCGAGCAGGTCGCCGCGGCCGAGCAGCCGCTAGTGGTTACCCCGCCGGAACCCGCCGTGCAACCGGTTGCTCCTGTTCCGGCTCCGGCTGAGGAGATCCGCCGTCCGGCAGCGGCCGGACCCACCGAAGCCGAGCCCCGTCCGGCGGGGCCGCGGCCGGGCGAGCTTCCCAGACCTGGCCAGGCCCGTCCCGGCGGCGCAGCGGCTCCTGGCGCGATCCCGCGCCCGGCCGGTCCGCGTCCTGGCAACAACCCATTCACGTCGAGCACCGGCATGTCCCGTGCCGCGCCGCGCCAGTCCCGTCCTGGCGCACCTGGCGCACCCGGCGCCGGCCGGCCGGGCGGGGTGCCTGGCGTTCCACGGCCAGGAACTCCCGCCGGTGGGCCGGGCCCCAACCCGGGCAACATGCCGACACGGCCGGCTCGCCCGGCTGGTCCCGGGGGACCGGCCGGCCCCGCTGGTGGCGGACGCCCCGGCCCCGGTCGAGGCGGCGGTGGTCGCGCTGGCGCACCCGGTCGCCCCGGCGCCGGCGGACGCGGACCCGGCGGTCCCGGAGGCCCTGGCGGCTTCGGCGGCCGACCGGCCCCTGGGGGCCGGGGTCGCGGCGGCGGCACCGCTGGTGCCTTCGGCCGGCCCGGCGGTGGGCGTCCAGCGCGCGGCCGCAAGTCCAAGAAGCAGCGGCGCCAAGAGTTCGACAACATGCAGGCACCGACGATCGGCGGCGTCACCCTGCCGCGCGGCCAAGGCCAGACCGTACGCATGCCCCGTGGCGCATCACTGAGCGATCTGGCAGATCGGATCGGCGCCAACCCGGCATCGCTGGTTCAGGCACTGTTCACTCTCGGTGAGATGGTCACGGCGACACAGTCGGTAAGTGACGACACGCTCAAGCTGTTGGGTGAAGAGCTCAACTACGTCATCGAGATCGTCAGTCCAGAAGACGAGGACCGCGAGCTGCTCGAGTCGTTCAACCTCGACTTCGGCGAGGACGAGGGCGACGAGGCCGACCTCGTGCTGCGCCCGCCGGTGGTGACCGTCATGGGTCACGTCGACCACGGCAAGACGAGGCTGCTCGACGCGATCAGGAAGACAAATGTGGCGGAGGCCGAGGCCGGTGGCATCACCCAGCACATCGGCGCCTACCAGGTCCACGCCGGCGCCAACGATCGGGCGATCACCTTCATCGACACACCCGGTCACGAGGCGTTCACAGCGATGCGGGCCCGTGGTGCCCAGTCGACGGATATCGCTGTGCTCGTCGTCGCCGCCGACGACGGCGTGATGCCACAGACCATCGAGGCGCTCAACCACGCCAAGGCGGCTGAGGTCCCGATCGTCGTCGCGGTCAACAAGATCGACAAGCCGGGCGCCGACCCTTCCAAGGTCCGCGGCCAGCTCAGCGAGTACGGCCTGGTGCCGGAGGAGTACGGCGGCGACACGATGTTCGTCGACGTGTCCGCCCGGGAGGGGACCGGGATCGACGACCTGCTCGAGGCGATCCTGCTCACCGCCGATGCTGCCCTCGACCTGCGCGCCAATCCCGTTCAGGACGCCCAGGGTCTCGCCATCGAGGCCCATTTGGACCGTGGCCGTGGTCCGATCGCCACTGTGCTGGTCCAGCGCGGCACGCTCCGCGTCGGCGACTCGATCGTCGCCGGCGACGCGTTCGGCCGGGTCCGCGCGATGCTCGACGAGAACGGCAACTCCCTGGAGGAGGCGGGCCCGTCCCGTCCAGTCCAAGTGCTCGGCTTCACCTCGGTGCCCAGCGCTGGCGACAACCTCCTGGTCGTATCCGAAGATCGGGTCGCAAGGCAGATCGCAGAGCGCAGGCAGACCCGCGAGCGCAATGCACAGTTCGCCCAGGTTCGGCGGCGGGTATCGCTTGAGGACATCGAAGCGGCGATCAAGGCCGGCGAGCAGGAGGAGTTGCTGCTCATCATCAAGGGCGACATGTCGGGTTCGGTCGAGGCCCTCGAGGACGCACTCCTCAAGATCGATGTTGGTGACGAGGTGGGCATCCGGGTGCTGCACCGCGGCGTTGGTGCCATCAACCAGAACGACGTCAACCTGGCCATGACCTCTGGCGCCGTCATCATCGGCTTCAACGTGCGCCCCGAGGGCAAGGTCGGCGAGCTGGCCGCACGCGAAGGCGTAGATGTGCGCTACTACTCGATCATCTACCAGGCGATCGACGAGATCGAGGCCGCCCTCAAGGGCATGCTCAAGGCCGAGTACGAAGAGGTCCAGCTTGGCACTGCGGAGATCCGGGAGGTCTTTCGTGTCCCGCGGATCGGCAACGTCGCGGGCTGTCTTGTCCGATCGGGCACGATCACCAGGAACAGCAGGGCTCGGGTGATTCGCGACGGCGCGGTCGTGGCGGACAACCTCACCGTCGACTCGTTGCGCCGGTTCAAGGATGACGTGACCGAGGTGCGCGAGGGCTTCGAATGCGGCATCGGCCTTGGCACGTTCAATGACATCAAGGTGGACGACATCATCGAGACCTTCGAGATGCGGGAGAAGCCTCGCACCTGAGGCCCTCCCACCGCCTGCCCGAGGGGCACCTTCACCGGATAAGTTCGAGTCAGGGTGCCCCTCAATGTCTGTGCCGGCGGCCGGGGAGGTATCGCGCCAGATGTACGTCGGGAGCCTCTCGCTGGACATCCTCCTCGGTGACGTACGGTCGCTGAAGGAGAAGCGGTCCGTGGTACGCCCAGTTGTCGCCGAGCTTCAGCGCAGGTTCGGTGTGGCCGCGGCCGAGGTGGGTCATCAGGAGCTCTACCGCCGAGCCGTTATCGGGGTCGCCGTCGTCTCCGGTGATGTGGCGCATTGCAAGGAGGTACTCGACGCGTGTGAGCGGCTGGTCGCCGGCCGGCCGGAGGTAGAGCTGCTGTCCGCGCGGCAGCGGCTGAGCAACGAGGAGGACGAGTGACTCCGCCGACCGGAGGATCGACGCCCCACCAGGTTCGTGTGCGCAGGCTGGCCGACAGGATTCGAGTCGTCGTCGCCGAGATGATCGAGAAGCGGATCAAGGATCCGCGACTCGCGTTCGTGACGATCACCGACGCCAGGGTGACAAACGATCTGAGGGAGGCCACCGTCTTCTACACCGTGATGGGCACCGAGGCGGAGCGTTCCGAGACGGCGGCGGCACTCGACAGCGCCAAGGGGGTCTTGCGTACCGAGGTCGGCCGCCAGACGGGTGTGCGGTTCACGCCCTCGCTCGCGTTCGTCGCCGATGCCGTTCCCGAGAACGCCAAGCACATCGAGGACCTGCTCCGCCAGGCCGCCGCAGCGGACGCCGAGGTCCGGCTCGCTGCCGCGGACGCGGATTATGCGGCTGGTGCCGACCCTTACAAGCCGGAGCGGACCGACCCTGTCGACGACGATCCCGGCCACGACCGAGCCGTGCAGTGAAGCATCCGTCGCCGATCGGATCCGGCATCGTCGTCGTGGACAAGCCGGCCGGCATCACCTCGCATGACGTGGTGGGTCGCATCCGCCGCCTCGCGGGGACGAGGCGGGTCGGGCACGCCGGGACACTTGATCCGATGGCCACGGGGGTGCTCGTCATTGGTGTCGACCGGGCGACGCGCCTCTTGGGGCATCTGGCGCTCACCACGAAGGCATACGACGCGACGATCCGGCTGGGTGTCTCGACCGTCACCGACGATGGCGACGGCGAGGTGACCTCCTCATACCTGACCCGGGCCGTGACGGACGAGGACATCCAGGCCGGCATCTCTGCGCTCACTGGGGACATCGAGCAGGTGCCCTCCGCGGTCTCGGCCGTCAAGGTGGCTGGGCGGCGGTCCTACGCTCGGGTCCGAGCCGGCGAGTCGGTGACGCTCGCCCACAGACCGGTCACTGTTCATCGATTCGACCTTCGATCAGTTCGCCGAGTCGGCGACGTGATCGACCTCGACGTCTCCGTGGTCTGCTCTGCTGGAACCTACATCCGGTCGCTCGCCCGCGATCTCGGCGCGCGTCTCGGCGTGGGCGGTCACCTCACCAGGCTTCGCAGGACCAGGGCCGGCTGTTATTCCGTGGACGATGCACACACGCTGGATGAGCTTGCCACGCAGTTCGCATTGATCTCGCTCGACGAGGCAGCGGCCGGCGTCTTTCCACGCCGCGATGTGGACGCGACTGATGCCGTACGGCTCACGCACGGAGCTCGGCTGCCTGCTGCCGGCATCGATCAGCTTTACGCGGCCTTCGGGCCTGACGGCACCTTCCTCGCACTGCTCGAGGACGACGGCAATGTCGCCAAGCCGGTCGCGGTGTTCGCGCCACCCTCGAACACGGGACACTAGCCCCGGCGATCGTTGCGGCTGGAGCGAGCGAGGAGGGTGCGTGCAGCGCTGGGAGGGGCTCGAGCAGGTCCCCGAGGGGTGGGGCCCCTCGGTCGTGACCGTGGGCGTG
>Ga0184612_10000461_pt1 | contig 18991 bp, 19 predicted proteins | sample PLM3_60_coex_FD_133163 | JGI IMG/M metagenome (GOLD analysis project Ga0184612, IMG submission 133163) | Groundwater sediment microbial communities from an aquifer in East River, Colorado, USA - PLM3_60_coex | ecosystem: Environmental > Terrestrial > Soil > Riparian zone | place: USA: East... | reverse complement strand
CCTCGCAGTCCTTGTGCCGGAAGTCCACGGGGAGAACAGGGTACAGCGAGGCGTTGAGCGCCGTCTCGATGGCATGCGTGTCGAACTCGACGCCGTAGGTGTGGGCCGAGAGCAGCCGGGCGACGTCCGGGCCCTTCTCCCCATCGGCGACGACGGGAGTGAGGCCCTGGTCCCAGATCTTGAGGATGCGGGAGACGTACGGCACCTGCGCCGAGCAGAACGCCGGGTGGGAGATGTCGATCCCGGTGTCGATGACGCCGACGATCACGCCCGCTCCACTGGCCCCGGCGCCCCCGACGGTCAGCACGCCAGTCGGCTTCGCGGCGTGCCACAGGCCGTCGGTCCCGATGGACGCGACCGTCGTCGCCCGCGCCCGGAGCTCGACCGCCGCGGTATCGAGGTGCGGCATGCGTGGCATCCCCGCGGCGATCCGGACGACCTCCGGCAGCTCCGTGACGGCGTCGAGGTCGCTCCAGCGCAAGGTGCCCACGGCCTCGTCCCGGCCGGTCCAGTGGACCTCGAACCCGGCCGCCGCAACGGCGTCGACGTCGCCGTCGAGGGTCAGGACGACGGAGATGGCTGACGGCCGGTCCGGGTCGCCGGCACGGTCGAGGTAGGCCTGGTAGGCGAGTGCCGCTCCGAGATCGAGCTTCTCGAGTCTCAGGGGCCGTCCCCCCTTCGCTTGGCCTCGATCATCATTGACCGGCGCAGGAATGTCGTCAACGGGTCATTTTGTAACGCATCACGTGGAATGCCCGGACGTACCCGAACCGCAGTCGATTACAGCGGCGCGATGGCCGGGGGCGCTCAGATGACCGGGACGGGCTGGGAGCGCTAGGCGAACAGGTCGTCGGCGGTGTAGGGGTCGGCCCAGTACTGCCAGACCTCGGTGACCCTGCCGTCGCGGACGTGGAACACCAGCGTGTTGTTGTCGTCCAGCGTCCTGCCGTCCCGCTCGGCGTGGACCGAGTGCAGGCCGACCGCGTGCTCGTCGTTGGCGACGACGTCGTGGACCTCGACCGTGAAGGCGCCACCGGTCAACTCCATGGTGCGGCCGAAGAAGCCGAGCACCGCATCCACGCCCTGGTGGTCGCCGGCGAGCTGGCTGCGGCCGGACGCGCGCCAGACGATGTCGGGATGGAACAGCTCGCGCAGGGTCTGCATGTCGCCCCTGCTGAAGGCGTCGTAGCCCCGCCGGATGAGGTCCTCGTTGGGATGCCCCATGGTCGCCCCCTCGCGCTGGCAGTTCGAGACGCGTCGGACCATAGCACCTCGCGGAACTTCTTGATCGAGTTTTCGCCGTAACGCGCGCCGTAACGATGCCGGAGCGGTCGGGGGCTACAACAGCTTGTGAACAAATTCACAAAGGAGGACCTCATGAATCGGACGCACCGGGCGCTGGCCATGCTGGCGCTGTCCCTCGCGGTCGCCACCGCGACCACCGCGGTCGCCGCGGCCGCGACGCCGCCCATCACCGGGATCGAGCCGCTCCTGGCCGGGCGTTCCCCTCGTCAAGCGGTGGCACGTATGGACGAACCGCAGCGACGACGCCTGGACCTCGATCCCGGCCTCTTCCCTCGCCTCGCGCGCGATGGCGTCGGTCGCCCGCTCATCGCCGTTCAGGTGCCCCGCCACCAGGCTGTACCTGCCGTCGTGGTATCCGGTGTTGGCCCTGCGCAGCAGCAGCAGCTCGTCGTCACGCCGGAGTAGCAGGTAGACGGAGGAGATGAGCTTGAAGGGCTCGGTCATGGGGGGTCGAGCCGGGTCCCACCGTCCCACGACATGCCGACGCTGCGGTAGTAGCCGCCGATCATCTCCCTCGGGGCGATGCGGGTGAGCTCGGCGACCGGCGAGTCGTGGAACTCCAGCGTCGCGTGGCCGCCCCACACCGGCGAGCCCTCGACGTGGTAGCCCTTCATGGTCACCAGCTCGTTCATCGACGGGGCGGCGCCGCGTTCGATGGACGGGAAGTAGCGGTGGTGCAGCATCGGCAGCGCGTTCACGAACCCGCCAGACTCCGACGGCCCCTCGATGGTGAAGCGGGCGTCCACCAGCCGGCGGTCCAGCTCCGCAAGGGACGCGCCGAACCGCCCGCCCGGCTCCAGGCGCGGACCGGCGCGTCCGTACCGCACCGGCCGGGTCATCCAGATGGAGGCGAGCTTCTTGGGGTAGCCCTGGTGCCATCCGCGGGCCAGGGCGAAGTCCTTGTCCACCCAGATGTACACGCAGCGCGACCACAGCTCGCCGCGGTAGCGGCAGCGGACGACGACGAACGCCTCCTTGTACTGGGCGCGGAGCGGGTCGAGCAGCTCCTCGAAGGTGTCGGAGCAGGACTGCCAGTCGGCGAAGACGACGGCGACCGCGCCCGGGTCCTCGTCGGCCGGCTCGAGCGGGTCGGGGAGCAGCTCCGCCACGGCGGCCGGGTCGGTCCGGTACTCGATGGTGAGCACGTCACCCGAGTAGTGCCAGGGTGGGGGCGGCACGATCGACGCGCGGCCCCGCGGTGACCGCGGCGGCATGAATCCCCGCAGCTCGGCCACCCGATCCTCCTTCCGCCCGGTTGCCCGCTCCCCGCGGCCATATTACCGTTCGCTCACGAACGACCTGGGTGTGGAGGGGCGCGGGTGGAGACCAGGAGGATCCTGCTCGACGGCGCGGTCGTGACGGTCGTGCGCGAGGGCGACGAGCTGGTCGCGGCGGGCGACGGCCGCCGCCTCCGGGCCGAGGAGGCCGAGCACCTGCCGCCCTGCCAGCCGACCAAGATCATCGCCGTGCACCTCAACTACCGCAGCCGCGTGGACGAGTTCATGAGCCGGCTCGGCCCGGCGCCGACCTACTTCCACAAGCCGGTCTCGTCGCTGAACGCGCACGGCGGCGCCGTGGTCCGCCCGGCGCGCTGCAAGTACCTGAACTACGAGGGCGAGATCGCGGTGGTCATCGGCCGGGTGACCCGCAACGTCGCCCCGGAGAGCGTGGCCGCGCACGTCGCCGGCTACACCATCGCCAACGACTTCGGGCTGCACGACTTCCGCGACACCGACGCCGGCTCCATGCTGCGGGTCAAGGGCTCGGACACGCTGTGCCCGCTCGGGCCGGGCCTGGTCGACGACTGGCAGGCCGGCGGCAAGCGCATCCGCACGCTGGTGAACGGCCAGGTGCGGCAGGACGGCTCCACCGACGAGATGGTGTGGGGCCCCCACTACCTGGTGGCCGACGTCGCCCGCACGATCACGCTGCTGCCCGGCGACGTGATCCTCACCGGGACGCCGGCGAACTCCCGCCCGGTGCAGCCGGGCGACGTGGTGACGGTCGAGGTCGAGGGGCTCGGCGCCCTCTCCAATCGGATCGTCGCCGGGCCCGTCGCCGTCCGCGACGACGTCGGCGCGCAGCCGTCGGAGTCGGAGGAGGTCGTCTCCACCGCGCTCGGGGGCGAGTGGGAGCACCGGGGGGTCCGCCCGCCGAGGAGGGGGTGACCTGCCGAAGCTACCCGACGGCCTGCCCGACATCGCCGACCCCGGCGTCTGGGAACGCCACGCCCCTCACGAGACGTTCTCCTGGCTGCGCGCCCACGACCCCGTGTCGTGGTGGCCGCTGCGCGACGGGGACGGGTTCTGGGCGGTCGCCCTCCACGAGGACGTGCTCGCCGTCAGCCGCGACGTGGCCGCCTTCTCGTCGCGCGGCGGCGTGGTCTCCTACGAGGACCTACCGGCCGAGCAGGCCGACGCGCGGCGGACCATGCTCGAGGAGGACCCGCCCCGCCACACCGCCCTCCGCGCCCTGGTCAACCGCGACTTCCTGCCCCGCCAGGTTGCCCGGCGGGAGGTTGCGCTGCGGCGCCTGGTCGCCGACACCATCGACCGGGCGGCCACCGGCGCGCCGCTCGACGCTGTCGCCACCGTCGCCAGACAGATCCCGATCCGGCTGCTCTGCGGCATCCTCGGGGTCCCCGGCGAGGCCGCCGACGACCTCGTCCGCTGGGGGAACGAGCTGATCGGGCAGGACGACCCGGAGTACGGCCCGCCGCTGCCCGCGGCCGAGCGGGCGCGGTGGCGCGACCTGCCGTTCGGGCATCCCAGCTCGCTGCGGGTCTTCGAGCTGGCCAGGTCCCTGCGCCGGGAGCGGCTGGCCCGCCCACGCGACGACGTCCTGACCAGGATGGCGATCATGGAGGCCGGCGGCCGGCGCCTGAGCGGGGCGGAGTTCGACCGCTACTTCCTCATGCTGGTGGTCGCCGGTAACGAGACGACCCGCCACGCCATCAGCGCCGGGCTGCTGGCCCTCGCCGAGCATCCCGACCAGTGGGACCTGCTCCGCCGTCCCGGCGCGGCGGCCGCCGCGGCCGAGGAGGTCCTGCGCTGGTCGACGCCGATCAACTTCCACCGGCGGACGGCGACCCGCGACGTCGAGCTGCGTGGTCGGCGCATCCGCCGCGGCGACAAGCTCGGCATGTACTACGCCTCCGCCAACCGCGACGAGCGCGTCTTCGACCACCCGCCCACGTTCGACGTCACCAGGCGGCGGAACGACCACCTGACCTTCGGGAAGGCCGGGCCGCACTTCTGCCTGGGCGCGTCGCTGGCCCGGCTCGAGCTGCGCCTGCTGCTGGAGGAGCTGGCCGCGCGGGTCGGGGGCGTCGAGCTGGCGGGCCCGGTGCGGCGGCTGCGCAGCAACCACATCAACGGGCTCAAGGAGCTGCCACTGCGGCTGAGTTAGCATGCCGGCGACGATCGTGAGGGAGGCCCGGCTGTGGAGACGACGGCGAGACGGCTGCGGCTGCTGTGCGCCGACATCCTCGGCGTGGAGCGCGGCAAGTACCTGTTCGGCGAGTTCGCCGCCGCCGGCCATGCGGCGTTCTGCATCGGCCTGTACCCGCTCACCACCGACAAGGAGATCCTCCCCATCGAGGGGCTGCAGTTCGACGTCGGCCTGCCGGACGTCGAGGCGGAGCTGGACCGCGAGACGCTGCGCCCCGGCTGGGAGGACGACACCGACGTCGGCATCGCCGACATCCGGCGCCACGGCAGCCCGGTCGAGGTCGACCCGCGCCAGGTGCTGCGGGCGGCGGTCGAGCCGTGGCTGGCGCTGGGGCTGGCACCGCAGATCGCCTTCGAGCTGGAGTTCTTCCTCTTGGAGCCGTCGCCGGACGGCGGCTGGCGGCCGGCAACGCTGCCGTCGCACCGCGTGTACGGGACCGGCGCGGCGGTGGACCCGTCCGGGACCGTCGACGACGTCGTCCGGACCGCGCTGGCCGCCGGGTTCCCGGTGGAGAGCTGGTGCAGCGAGTTCGACACGGCCGCCTTCGAGGTCAACGTCCACTACCGCGACGCCATCCCCGCGGCCGACGAGGCGTTCCTGTTCCGCCTGCTGGTACGGGAGGTGGCTCAGCGGCACGGCCGCCTGGCCACCTTCCTGGGCCGGCCGTTCGGCGACCGCGGCGGCAGCGGGCTGCACCTGAACCTGAGCTTCCGGCGCGAGGACGGCTCCAACGCCTTCCACGACCCCGCCGCCGGCGACGGGCTCTCCGACCTCGCCCGGCGCTGCGTCGGCGGGATCCTCGCCCACCACCGGGGCCTCACCGCCATCTGCGCCCCGCACGTCAACGCGTACAAGCGGCTGCGACCCGACATGCTGAACGGCTACTGGGCCAACTGGGGCTTCGACGACCGGACGGTGTGCGTGCGCGTCCCGCCGGCCCGCGGCGAGCGCTCCCGCCTGGAGCACCGGATGGCCGACGCCGCCGCCAACCCCTACCTGGCCGCGGCCGCGTTCCTGCACGCGGCCCGCTTCGGGGTCGAGCAGGAGCTGGTCCCGCCGCCGGCGCAGGCGGCCGGGCAGCCGCCCGCGACCGACATCCACGTCCCGGAGACGCTCGCGGAGGCCTTGGCGGCGCTGGAGGCCGACAAGGAGCTGTGCGGCGCCCTCGGGGAGGCGCTGGTGCGATCGTTCGTGGCCCTCAAGCGGGCGGAGTGGGAGCGCTACACGGCCGCGGTCGACGACGCCGCCACCACCGACGTGACGCCGTGGGAGGTCGACTACTACCTGCCGTTCTTCTAGGCAGCCATTGCGCCGCCAGGTCGTTTGGTAACAAAATATCCCATGGCGATGGGTGCCGGCGAGATCGACCTGGCGAATCCCGACAGCTACGTCGAGCGCGTCCCGCTCGAATGGTTCTCCTGGCTGCGGCGGAACGAGCCCGTCTCATGGCAGCGGGAGCCGACACCCAACCGTGGCTTCTGGGCGGTCACGCGCCACCGCGACGTTGCCGCCGTCGTCAACGACCCCCGCACGTTCTCGTCGGCCACGGGCGTGACCCTGGAGGAGATGCGGCGCGACGAGCTGGCGGCCCGCCGCTCGATGATGGAGATCGACCCGCCAGGCCACAGCCGGCTGCGCCGCATCGTGAGCCCGATGTTCTCGCGCCGGGCGATCGGCGAGTACGAGTCCTTCTGCCGCGACCTGGCCCGCGGCATCCTGGACGGGGCGCTACCGCGGGGCGAGCTGGACTTCGTGGAGGAGGTCGCCCGCCAGCTCCCGATCCGGGTGCTCGCGCGGATCCTCGGCGTCCCCGACGAGGACACCGACAAGCTGATCGCCTGGGGAGACAGGATGATCGGCAACATGGACCCCGAGTTCACCGAGGCGGTGGTCGGTCGCGACGACACCAGCGCCTACCGGCTGCTGCCGTTCCGCAGCCCAGCCGCGGCAGAGCTGACCGAGTACGGCCACGCGATGGCCGAGCGCCGGCGGGACGACCCTCGCAACGACCTGGTCAGCATGCTGGTGCACGCCGAGGTCGACGGGCAGCGGCTGACCCGCCCGGAGTTCGACAACTTCTTCTCGCTGCTGGTGGTCGCCGGCAACGAGACGACGCGGCACACCATCACCCACGGGATGCTCGCGCTCATGCACCATCGCGACCAGTGGCGGCGGCTGGCCGAGGATCCCTCGCTGCTGCCGCCGGCCGTGGAGGAGATGCTGCGGTACGGGTCGGTGACGATGCAGTTCCGCAGGACCGCGACCGGCGACGTCGAGCTCGGCGGGCAGCCGGTCCGCGAGGGCGACAAGGTCGTGGCCTGGTTCGTGTCGGCCAACCACGACGAGGACGTGTTCCAGGACCCTGGCCGCTTCGAGGTCGCCAGGGACCCGAACCCGCACTTCTCGTTCGGCTGCCGCGGGCCGCACTTCTGCCTTGGCGCCCCGCTCGCCCGCATGGAGATCAAGGTGCTGTTCGAGGAGCTGCTCCCGCGCCTACGCGACATCGAGCAGACGGCGCCGCTGTCACGGCTCCGTTCGAACTTCATCAACGGCGTCAAGCACCTGCCCGTGCGGGTGAAGCTGGCCTGACCGCGCGACGATCTCGCGGCACAGCGCGCCGACCCGGGCGGGGTCGTCGGTGAACTGCGACGGCTTGACGCAGAAGGTCGTGAAGCCGTCGGCGAGCTGGGGCGGGATCGACTCGAGCGCCCGCCCGAGGTCGGCGACGCCGGTGGCGTCGGTGAAGGTGCCGCGGACGCCGCCGACCAGCTCCAGCTCGCCCGGGTCCCGGCCCGCGGCGACCAAGGCGACGCGGAGGCGCCGGAGGTCGGCCGCCGACGGGCGCCCGAGCGGGTTGAAGCCCCGGCCGTGCGCGAGGATGCGGCGCAGGAGCCGCGGGTGCAGCGTCTCGCCGCCGAACCACAGCGCCGGCCCGTCCGGCCGGTACGGCTTGGGCTCGAACCAGACGTCGGCGAAGCGGTGGTGGCGGCCCGCGAACGCCGCCGGGGTGTCCCGCCAGAGCACCTCCCAGGCGGCGAGGTGCTCGTCGAGCAGGTCGCCGCGCGCGTCGAACGGCACGCCGAGGGCCTCGTACTCCGGCCGGTGCCAGCTCACCGTCGGCTGGACCACCAGGCGGCCCTCGGCGACCAGGTCGAGGGTGGCCAGCTCCTTGGCGAGCAGCAGGGGGTGGCGGAGCGGCGCGATGACCGCGCCGGCGATCAGCCGCAGCCGTGTGGTCGCCGCGGCGACCGCGGCCAGCAGCACCAGCGAGCTCGGCCATGGCGTGGCCGGGTCCTGGTTGCCCGGCAGCGCGTACTCGCGGGGGTTGGCCGGCGGGCCGGCGGCGTCGGCGCCGCGGCCGAGGACGACGTGCTCCGACACCATCACCCCGTCGAAGCCGGCGTCCTCGGCCTGGACCGCGAGGCGGACCAGCGCCGGCAGGTCGCGCGGCGGGACGAGCGTCCAGTTCTCGCTGAGGACGAGGACGAACCGGAGCGGGGGCATCGCGGCGGCGTCAGGGGTCGGTGTCGGCGAAGGCGAGGGTGCCGGCGTCCACGATGTGGCCGCCGCCGTCGGCGACCAGCACCGCGCCGGTCACGAACGACGACTCGTCGCCGGCGAGGAACAGGCAGCAGGCGGCGATCTCCTCCGCCGCGGCCACGCGGCGCAGCGGCAGGCGCCGGCTCACCAGCCGGAAGGCCGCCTCCCGGTCGATGCCGCGCAGCTCCGCGAGCGCGTCCATCTCCGCCTCGCTCATCTCCGTGCGCACCCATCCCGGGCAGAGCGTGTTGACCCGGATGCCGCTGGGCCCGTAGTCGTAGGCCATGGACCTGGTGAGCCCGAGGATCGCGGACTTGCCGGCGACGTAACCGGCCGACTCCGGCCCCGCGACCAGCCCGGCCACCGAGGCCACGTTCACGATCGACCCGCCGCCACGGTCCAGCAGCGCCGGCAGGGCCGCCCGGCCCACCTTCATGACCCCGGTCAGGTTGACGCCGAGCAGCTCCTCCCACTGCTGGTCGGAGACCGAGACCAGGCCGCCGCCCCCGGTGACGCCGGCGTTGGCCACGGCCACGTCCAGCCCGCCGAAGCGGCGGACCGCGGTGGCGACGGCTTCGGCGAGGTGCCGGTCGTCGCGCACGTCGCCCTGGACGGCGAGGCCGGAGGTCTCGGCGGCGACGGCCTGGATCGGCCCGGCCCGCCGCCCGGTCACCACCACCTTGGCGCCCTCCCGCGCGAAGGCACGCGCGGTGGCCGCGCCGATGCCCGTCCCCCCGCCGGTGATGAGGGCCACCATGCCCTCCAGCCGCCCGGCCATCAGCTTCCCTCCCGGTCGAGCGCGCGCACCACCGATCGCAGCAGGCCGGCGAGGGCCTCCTGCTGCGCCGGCGTGAGGTGGGCGGTGACGGCGGCCTCCTCCCGGTTGAAGCGGGGGAACAACCGCTCGATGGCGCGCCGCCCGGACGGGGTGAGCGACACCAGCACCAGCCGCCGGTCGCTCGCCCCGCGGCGGCGGCGCGCCAGCCGCCGGCCCTCCAGGGTGGTGACGACGCCGGTGGCGGTCGGGCGGCTGATCCCGACGGCCGCCGCCAGGTCGCGGGACTCCATCTCGCCCCACACCCACAGCACCCACAGGACCACGAACGCGGTCCACGACAGCCGGTCGGCGGCGAGGACCTCCGCCTCCATCCGGCGCCGGACGGCCACCGACGCCCGGAACAGGTTGGAGACCGCCGCCATGGCGCGGAGGTCGAGCGGGAGGTGGCCGAGCTGCTCCAGCGCCTTGCGCTCCGCCGGGAGCAGCTCGCCCAGGTCCTCCACCCGGCCAGCCCGCCGCGTCACTCTCCGGTCGCCGACGACAGGTCGGGGAGCACCCGCCTGGCCGGCGCGCGGCCACGCACGGCCAGGGTCACGACGATCCCGAGCGCGAACCACCCGAGGGCGTACCACGGCGCCAGCACCGTCGGGCTGGTGACCTTGTAGACCGACCCGAAGATCGCCGCGCCCGTGAGCGCGATGCCGACCAGCGCCGCCACGACAACGCCCGCCCGGTTGCCGTCGACCGGCCCGCGCAGTGCTCCCACCGACAGCAGCAGGTACACCACGATCAGCGCGAAGGCCCCGAAGGTCGAGCACCACGAGAACATCGCGAAGTAGTGCGGCGTCTCCGGCAGCGCGAACAGGCCGTCCCAGAGCTCGTTGACGGCGATCAGCAGGACCGTGAAGGCCCCCAGGAACACCGTCGCCCCGACCGGCGTGCCATACCGCCGCGACACCGCGGCCAGCGGCGCCGGGATGCGGCGGTCCCTGGCAAGGGCGAACACGCCCCTGGTCGAGGCGACCGAGGCGCCGAGCGCGACCGCCAGCATGTCGAGCAGCACGACCAGCTCGAGCAGCCGCACGATCCCGGTGCCGCCGTAGCCGCCGGCGCTCTCGGGGGCGCCGAGCGCGAACAGCGGCGCGGCGGCCGCGCTGGACAGCGTCTCCAGGCTGAACCCGAACCCGGCCACCTCGGTGTAGGCGGCGATCACGTAGAACACGGTCACCACCACGACCGTGAGCAGCACGGCCCGGGGGATCTCCCGCTCCGGGTTGGCGGTCTCCTCGCCGAGGTTGGCGGCCGTCTCGAAGCCGACGAAGATCAGCACCCCGTACAGCACCCCGAAGAAGATCCCGGACCAGCCGTCCGGCGCCTGCGACGGGTCGAACGCCTTCAGGCTGTTGTCGCCGCCGAGCTTGGCGATCACGTACAGCAGGAACGCCCCCACCACTGCGGCGGACACCAGCGCCAGCGTGAGCTGCGCCCGGGTGGACAGCCGCACACCGAGGTACAGGACCAGGAACAGGCCGGCGGTCACCACCACGCTCCACAGCCATCCCGGCATGATCGGCGCGTTGAACTCGGCTTCGAGGGTGTCGTGGAGGTAGCCGCCGATCAGGACCACCAGCCCCGAGGTGAGCATGATGGTGCCGCTGTAGTACAGCCAGCCGGTCGCGGCGCCGACCCGCTCGCCGAGCCCTTGGGACACGTAGTCGTACAGCGACCCGGCCGCGTGGATCCGCCGAGCGTGCTGGGCCACGATCCACCCGAGCGCGAACACGCCGACCGCCGCGATGAGCACCGCCAGCGGCGAGGTGATGCCGGCGCCCTTGCCGCTGGCGCTGACGATCCCCGCGATCAGCGGGAAGACGAAGGCCGCCGAGAACACCGGGCCCATGAACCCGACCGACTGTGCCACCACGTCGATCAGGGACAGCCGCGTCCCGCCCAGCCGCTCGTAGCCGGTCTCTCCCGCCTTGATGGACTCGACCTCCACCGGGGTCTCCTTTCTCAGGCGGCCCATCCGCCTTCCGGCCGCTCGAACCAGACATGGGCCTGGCCGGTGCCGACCGAGGCCTCGTAGTCGCTGAACTGGACGCCGCGGGCGCGGCAGGCCGCGCCGCCGAGCGCCCCGGCCATGATCAGGTAGTGGCCGAAGTGGCCCTCCGGGCCGAAGCGCCGGTACTCCGGCAGCCAGTCGATGACGCCCTTGTGGTCACCCCTGGCCAGCATCGACAGCACCCGCTGGTCGGCCTCGGCCGCCGCCGGCGTGGCGATGTTGGCGAGGTCGGCGGACTCGCGGCCGCGCAGCTCCCGGAACGGCAGGAACCTGTGGGACATGCCGCCGGAGGCCAGCAGCACCACCCGCCGGTCGGCTCCCTCGACGGCCCGCGCGACGAGCTCGCCGAGCAGCAGGAAGTCCTCGGTCTGGGCGGTCTGGTTGATCCCCACCGACACCCAGCGCTCGGACCGGTGCAGGTAGCTCCAGACGTTGACCGTCCCGTAGAAGATCGGCAGGTAGGGGTCGTCGCAGGCGAGCACCCAGGTGTCGTCCCTGCCCTCGGCCTGCTCGGCGACCGCCAGCGCCAGCTCCGAGTCGCCCGGCATGTCGTAGGGGATCTGGCGCATGCCCCGCGGGAGCTCGTGCGAGGTGAACAGGCCGTGCCGCCGCTGGTGGGCGGTGACGATGTGCTCGAAGGTGACCTCCCAGTGGGTGTCCATCACCACCACCGTGTCGGGCCGCAGGCGGTCGAGCACCTCGGCCTTCAGCCGCCGCAGCCCGCCGACCAGTGAGCTCTCCCGACCGTTGTTGATCTCGCGGCGGGTCGCCTCCGGCAGCATGATGGTGGGCACGTGGGAGACCAGCCCCGCGCCGACGATCTCACCCATCTCCTCCCCTCCCGTTCAGCGCCATGGCGCGGTACAGACCGTCTTGACGTCGGCGTAGAAGTCGAAGCTGTAGGCGCCGCCCTCGCGGCCGATGCCCGAGTCCCGCGCCCCGCCGAACGGCGCCCGCAGGTCCCGGACGAAGAAGCAGTTGACCCAGACCGTGCCGGCGACCAGCCGCGAGGCGACCCGCTCGGCCCGCTCCGGGTCGCCGGTGTAGAGCGTCGCGGCCAGCCCGTAGTCGGTCGCGTTGGCCAGCGCCACCGCCTCCTCCTCGTCGGCGAACGGCTGGGCGGTCAGCACCGGCCCGAACACCTCCCGGGTGAGGATCTCGGCGCCTTCGGGGGCGTCGACCAGCAGCGTCGGGCGGTAGTAGAGCCCGCCGAGCTCCTGGTTCGGCCCGCCTCCGAACACCACCCGCGCCCCGTCGGCCTTGGCCCGCCGCACGAACCCGTCGACCCGCTCGAGGTGCTCCCTGGTGATCTGCGGGCCGATGTCGGTGCCCGGGTCGCGCGGGTCCCCCTGCCGGATCGTCGTTGCCGCCGCGGCCAGCCGGCGCAGGAACTCCTCGTAGACGTCGTCCTCGACCAGCAGTCGCGTGCCGGCGAGGCACACCTGCCCGGCGTTGTCGTACTGGTTGGCGGCCTGCCGCACCACCGCGTCCAGGTCGGCGTCGGCGAAGGCCACCAGCGGCGACTTGCCGCCGAGCTCCAGCGACGCCGGCGTCAGGTTCGCGGCCGCCGCCTGGGCCACCAGCCTGCCGGTGGCGACCGAGCCCGTGAACGCGACCCGGTCGACGTCGGGGTGGGCGACCAGGGCGGCGCCCGCCTCCTCGCCGGTCCCCTGCAGGACGTTGAAGGCGCCGTCGGGGAGACCTGCCTCCCTGGCGATGTCGGCGAGCAGGGAGGCGGTGAGCGGCGCCCACTCCGGCGGCTTGAGCACGACGGTGTTGCCGGCGGCGAGCGCCGGCGCCACCCGCCAGGTCGCCAGCATCAGCGGCGCGTTCCAGGGCGTGACGACGGCGGTGACGCCGGCGGGGTCCCACCGGGTCCGGCTGCGGTGGCCGTCCAGCTCCAGGGCCTCGCCGCCGAGCTCGAGGAGCTGGTCGGCGAAGAAGCGGAAGTTGCGGGCGACCCTCGGCATGACCGAGCGCCGCATCGAGCGCAGCAGCGACCCGTTGTCGCGGGTCTCCACGGCCGCGAGCTGCTCCACCTTGGCCTGGACGCCGTCGGCGACGGCGTGCAGGACCCGCGCCCGCCGCGGCGGGGGCGTGGCGCCCCACTCGGCGAACGCCCGGCGCGCGGCCGCGACCGCGAGCTCGGTCTCCTTGGCGCCGCCGCGCGCGACCCGCGCGACCAGGGTCTCGTCGATGGGGGAGATGTCGGCGAACGCGCCGGCGGACTCGATGCGCTCGCCGCCGATCCAGTGGAGCGTGGAGACCTCGACGTCCTCGACCGTGGTCCTCGCGTCCATGGCCACCCCTCGCTGGGGCGTACACGCTCGTTCGGTAGCAAATGATCTTGCGGAGCCGCGCCGGATCTGTCAAGCGCGCCACGCCCGGCCTTGACAGTGTTGGGAAGGCGTCGGCACGGTGGGCGCCATGGACAAGGGACCCTGCGAGCTGCCGGCCAAGGTGCTGGCGCGGCGGCTGCGCCGGCGCGAGCTGAGCGCCGCCGAGGCCCTGGAGGCCCACCTCCAGCGGATCGACGAGCAGAACCCGGCGCTCAACGCGGTCGTGTCGCTGGACGCCGAGCGGGCGCGGGAGCGGGCCGCGGCGGCCGACGCCGCCCTCCGGCGCGGCGCGCCCTTGGGGCTGCTCCACGGCGTCCCGATGACGCTCAAGGACGGCCACGACGTCGCCGGCCTGCGAACCACCGTCGGCACCGACCTGTTCGACCGGGTGGCGGACGAGGACGGCACGGTGGCGGCCAGGCTGCGCGCGGCGGGCGCGATCATCGTCGGCCACACCAACGTGCCGCCCTTCCTGGCCGACTACCAGAGCGCCAACCCGATCTTCGGTCGCACCGGCAACCCGTGGGACACCGACCGGACCGCCGGCGGCTCCAGCGGCGGCGCGGCCGCCGCGCTCGCCGCCGGCATGACGCCGCTGGAAGTCGGCTCGGACCTCGCCGGCTCGCTGCGGCTGCCGGCGCACTTCTGCGGGGTCTACGGCCTCAAGACGACCGAGCACCGCGTGCCGCTCACCGGGTTCGTGCGGCTTCCGGGCGGCCTGCCGCGGTCGGTCCGCATCCTCTCCAGCCTCGGTCCCATGGCCCGCGACCTCGGCGACCTGCAGCTCGCCCTGGGCGTCATCGCCGGGCCGGACGGGCGTGACGGCGACGTGCCGCCGGTCCCGCTCGGCTCGCGACCCCGACGCCCGCTCCAGGACCTGCGGCTGGCCGTGGCGCCCACCCTGCCCGGCGCCACCGTCGCCAGGGCCGTCCGGCAGCAGGTCGAACGGGTGGCGGCGCAGGCCGCCGACGCCGGCGCGAGGGTCCAGGAGCGGCTGCCCGACCTCGACTGGGCGGCGCTCCACGAGCTGTACGGCGACCTGATGGGGGCGGTCACCGGCCTGTTCGACCCCGAGGCCGAGCTGCGCGACGAGCAGCGCACCCTCGCCTGGTATCTCGACGCCCTGGAGCGCCGCGACCGGTTCGTCGCCGTCTGGGAGGACTTCTTCCAGGACCTCGACGGGCTGCTGGTTCCCCCGGCGATGACGACCGCCTTCACCCACCGCGACCCCGGCGCCCCCATCGACGTCGACGGCGAGCTCGTCGGCTACGGGGGGCACGGCGGCCTGCTGGTGTTCTGCAACCTCACGGGCCTGCCGGCATTGGCCGTCCCGGCCGGCCTCGACCACGACGGCCTGCCGGTCGGCGTCCAGGTCGTCGGGCCTCGCTGGTCGGAGCTGCGCCTGCTGGGGATCGCCGGCGAGCTCGAGCGGACCGGGGTCCTGCCCGGGTTCCAGGCGCCACCAGGGTGCTAGCGGCAGCGTCGTCGGAGCAGCCCATCGCCTGGGAAGTACGCCCTGGCTAAGACCGGCGGCATGGAGCTCCTCGAGCGGGCGTCCGTCCTCGACGCCCTCGGCGGCTTGCTCGCGGAGGCGCGGGCAGGCAGCGGGGCGCCTGGTCCTCCTCGGTGGTGAGGCCGGGGTCGGCAAGACGAGCCTGGCCAGGGAGCTCTGCACCCGCAAGCGCCACGCCGCCGGGATCCTGTGGGGCGCCTGCGACCCGCTGAGCACCCCCCGGCCGCTGGGGCCGCTGACCGACATCGCGCCCGCCGTCGGCGGCCGGCTCGAGGAGCTGCTGCGCGAGGAGGCGCCTCGGGAGCTGCTGTTCTCCACCCTGCTGGAGCGCCTTCGACGCGGCCCAGGCCCGAGCATCCTGGTCGTCGAGGACCTCCATTGGGCCGACGAGGCAACCTTGGACCTGCTGCGGTTCCTGGCCCGGCGGATCGGCCTCGTCCGGTCCTGATCGTGGCCACGTTCCGCGACGACGAGGTCGGCTCGTCCCATCCCTTGCGCGTCGCCCTCGGCGATCTCGCCGGCTCCGGGCTCGTGCGCCGCCTCCGGCTGGAGCCGTTGTCCCGCGAGGCGGTGGCCGCCCTGGTCGGCGCCGGCGGGGTCGACCACGATCGGTTGTACGAGACGACCGGCGGGAACCCGTTCTTCGTCACCGAGGTCCTGGCCGCCGGCGGCGAGGAGATCCCGGTCACCGTCCTCGACGCGGTGCTGGCGCGGGCGGCCCGGCTGTCCGCGCCAGCAAGGAAGGTGCTGGATGCCGCCGCGGTCGTCGCCCCGCCGGTGGCGACCTGGCTGCTGGCCGAGGCGGCCGGTGCCGCGCCCGGCCACCTCGACGAGTGCGTGGAGGCGGGGATGCTCCAGGAGCTGGCCGGCGGGGTGGCGTTCCGGCACGAGCTGGCCCGGCTGGCGATCGAGCAGGCGCTGCCTCCCGGCCGGCGGGCGGACCTGCACCGGCGCACCCTGGCGGCGCTGCTGGCCCGGCCGGCCGCCACCCACGACACCACCCGTCTCGCCCACCACGCCGCCGCACGCACCCCTGGCCGCCCGCCAGGCGGCCGCGCTCGGCGCCCACCGCGAGGCGGCCGCGCAGTACGCCAGGACGCTGCGCTTCGCCGCCGGGCTGCGCCCGCGCCCCTGGCCGAGCCGCCGCTGCGCGTCCCTCGACACGCTGTAGGTCGCCCCCGGGGGCGGTATATACTTGGCGTAGGCTCGATATACGGAGGGCCAGTTGACCAAGCGGCTGATCGAGATCGAAGACGACCTGTTGCAGCAGGCCCGCGACGCCCTTGGCACCGAGACGATCAAGGACACGGTTGCCATCGCGCTGCGGCACGCGATCCACAGCAGCCAACGTCGTACCCGTCTGGACGACACGACGTTGCAGCGGTTCGCCGCGGCCTCCGAAGACCTCGCGGACGACGACGTGATGACCGCCGCATGGCGGTGAGCCCGGCAACCTGGCTGGTCGACAAGTCGGTCCTTGCGCGCCTCGCGCGACCCGAGGTCCGCCAGGTGGTGCTCCCGCACGTCCAGGCGGGACGGATCGCGATCACCATCGTCACCGAGCTGGAGGTCGGGTTCTCGGCCCGCTCGACCAGGGACTACACCACAACCCGCCGCACGCTGCTGGACTATCTCGTCCCGATCCTGGTCGCACCAAGGGCCGAGCAGCGGGCCCGAGAGGTGCAGGCCGCGCTCGTGCGGCGGGGCCAGCACCGCGCGGTCAGCATCCCCGACCTGCTGGTCGCCGCCGTCGCCGAAGTCGAGCAGCTCTCGGTGCTGCACTACGACGCGGACTTCGAGCTGGTCGCGAGCATCACCGGCCAGCCAACTGAGTGGGTCGTCCCGCGCGGCAGCATCGACTGACGGGGTGGAGGGACCCTGGTAGCCTCGCGACCGTGACGACGGGCGGAGCGGACCGGGAGCGGGAGGAGGCGCCGCTGCGGCGGGCGCCGCAGCTTGCCGTGCTGGTCGAGGGCGGCGACCGCCTGGGCCTGCTGCACGACATGACCGCGGCGATCCTCGACCACGGCGGCGACATCCTCCAGGTCGAGATCGTCGAGCGCGGCGCCCGCAGCGCGGTCTACTGGGAGCTGGACCGCGTGCTGGACCCCGACAGCCTGGAGCGGGCCTTTCTCGCCATCGACGTCATCACCAGCGTGCGCCGGCTGCCGAGCATGTTCCAGGTCTACGGCAAGCGGATCATCGTGGTCGGCGCCGGGGCGCAGGTCGGCCAGGTCGCCCTCGGCGCGATCGGCGAGGCCGACCGGCACAACATCCGTGGCGAGAAGATCAGCGTCGACACCATCCCGATCGTCGGCGAGGAGAACCTCGCCAACGCGGCCAGGGCGGTTGCCAGGCTCCCGCGGGCGGTGGCGCTGGTGCTGGCCGGGTCGCTGATGGGCGGGGCCGTGACCGACGCCGTCGACGAGGTGCGCGCCCGCGGCATCCTGGTGGTGTCGCTGAACATGGCCGGCTCGGTCCCCGAGCACGCCGACCTGGTCGTCACCGACCCCGTGCAGGCCGGGGTGATGGCGGTGATGGCGGTGGCCAGCACGGCCTCCTTCGACATCGCGCGGGTCCGCGGCCACCGCTTCTGACCGACGTTCTAGGTGACGGGGAACGGGGGCTGCCACCACCAGGGGGTGTCCTGCAGCTCGATCCGGTCCACCCACTTCACCCACCAGAACCCCCGCCGGCCGGGGGCGACCAGCCGCACCGGGAACCCGTGCCGGGGCGCCAGCGGCGCCCCACCGAGGCGGGTGGCGACCAGCAGCCGGTCGAGATCGCCGACGGGGAAGCGGATCCAGTAGCCGCTGGCCGAACGGACCAGCAGGCTCCGCGCGTCGCCGCGGCTGCCCACCAGCGCCGACACGGGCGCGCCAACCCAGTCCTGCTCGGCGTACCAGCCTCCCGTGCAGTCCAGGACCGCGCGGACGCGCGTGTCGAACGCCGTGAGGTCCGCGAGCGACAGCGCGCGCTCGCCGTCGCCGTCGGCGACGACCAGGCGCCACGCGGCCGGGTCGATCCGCGGCGTCCGGTCGTCCAGCCAGACCGTGCTCGGCATTGAGGAGGGATCGAACGAGCCGGTGTCGTAGGAGCCGGTGAAGCGGCGCCTGGCGCCGGGCAGCCCGCCCAGCCGGACCACCGAGGAGGTCGCCAGATAGACGCCCCCCGCGACCGCCGTGAGCGCTCCCGCCCGCAAGAGGGTCCGCCTGGTGAGGTCGGTCTTGCGGGGCCGCGCGGGCCGCGCCAGCACGTGCCAGGCCACCAGGGGCAGCAACGTGAGCGCGGCGGCGACGTGCAGCCACATCCCACGCGTCCCGGCGACCGACCGCAGCAGCCCAGTGGCATACCCCAGGCCGGTCAGCAGGGTGATCGAGGCGAGCGCCGCCAGCAGCAACGACGCCCAACGGCTCCGGCGAGCCCGCCGCAGGCCGCGTCGCACGATCCTCGTCTTCCACGGGACCAGCAGCACGACCGCGACGCCGACCACACCGTGGGCGAGCGCGACCAGCCGCCCCGGCGACGACCCGGCCGCGACCACCCCGATCCCCGTCGCGACCGCCAGCAGCAGCGCCGCCAGCAGCGCCAGGTTCGTGATCCGCCCGGGTGGGGCGCGCATGGTCATAACGAACGTTATACGATACGTTCTGCGCCATGGCAACCCCTCCGACGCCGCCGGCGTCCCAACCGGACGAGCTGCGGGGACGGCTCGTCGACGCCGGCCTCGAGCTGCTGGACCGGCACGGCCCGGCCGAGCTGACCGTGCGGCGGATCGCCGAGGCCGCCGGGACCTCCACCATGGGCGTCTACACCAAGTTCGGCGGCCGCACCGGCGTCCTGGAAGCCATCTACCGCCAGGGCTTCGAGCTGCTGCGCGAGGCGCTCGGCGCCGTGCCCCACGCCGAGGACGCCATCCGCCACATCCTCGACCTGGCGCTGGCCTACCGGCGCTTCGCCATCGCCAACCCGGCGCTGTACGCCTTCATGTTCGAGCAGCCGGT
>Ga0184612_10000460_pt1 | contig 19002 bp, 14 predicted proteins | sample PLM3_60_coex_FD_133163 | JGI IMG/M metagenome (GOLD analysis project Ga0184612, IMG submission 133163) | Groundwater sediment microbial communities from an aquifer in East River, Colorado, USA - PLM3_60_coex | ecosystem: Environmental > Terrestrial > Soil > Riparian zone | place: USA: East... | reverse complement strand
CGGCGAGGCCATCAGGTGGGTGAGTCGCCGCTGACGCGTCCACGCCCGACTCGGCGAAGAAGCCTTCGAGGCCCGCAGGCGTCGTGATGACGAGGACGTGCAGGTCGTCGGAGTCGGCGCTGAAGGCATGCGGGATCCCATGGGGTCCGTGGATGAAGTCGCCGGGCCCCGCCACGAGCGTTTCGTCGCCGACGAAGAACCGCCCTTGCCCGGCGATCACGAACCAGGCCTGATGGTCGACGGCGTGGACGTGCCTGCCCGGCGCATGCCGATGGCGCGGGACATGCTGCTCCATGACGAACCGTCGGCCGTTCGTGTCGTCCGTCGTCGTCTTCAGGATCATGAGGTCGCCAAAGGCCCACAGCCGACGTCCCTCACCTGCACGGAGCCGATATGGCCGTCGCTCGGGCTCGTCGCGCATCGTCGTCCCGTCCCCCAAGGCGATGGGTATCGAGGCTGGCTCCTCGAGGCTCGATCAAGGGTGGCAGCTTTGAGGGCACTCAGTCCTGGATGGCTCGCTGCGCAGATGGTCGTTCATCATGTGTCCCTCGGCCGCCGCCAGCCACGTATCGCGGCCATCGAGGGGATGCAGGAGGTTGTGATCTCGCGCCCAACACCTGTCGGGCGCGCTCCGAACGTCTGTTCTATTGCCGCTCCCGTCACGGAACTCGCGACAATCGGTCAGCGAAGCCGACCTTCGTTCACGCTAACCCCTTGCGCTCGGGCCCATAACCCCGCGGCCGGCAAGCACGGGCGGGAAGGTGATTCGGAGCGCCGACTCTGACTGCGGGGTTGGCGTGCGTTTGCGGCCGAGGCGAAGTCGCCTCGCGAAACTGAAGCTCGCAGACCCTTGTGCACCCCGCCGTGGAGGACGAGGTCTACGCGCTGGAGGCAGCGAGATCTGCCCCAAGGATGGGGATCAGGATGTTTCTGGCATCCGCGCGCTTGAATCCTGTCGGGCGCGTCGACTCCCTAGTCAAACGTGCGACCTTTTGGCGCCCGCCCCGATGGGCGACACACGCCGATTCGCCTGACTACGTCTCGGACGCGTGTCCCAGGTGGATCGCGACGCGCCGCGGCCCTCCTGCCGACGCAGGCGGACACCCCGCTCCGGGCTACGCGGCAAGCCCTCCACGGCCCCAATTGTTGGCGGTCAACACGTACGCTCCGCTCGGGGACATGGGGGCCAGCCGCGCAAGCGTGGTTGGACGCCGAGAGCAGAGTTGACCCCGATGCGTTGAGCGGAAAGTCCCCGATGTCTCACCGCGGGCCAGGGCATCCCTCCCTGAGCTCGCCTGGTGGGGCTAGCACCAACTGCCCGAGCGGAATTTGTCGTGGTCCCCGCATGGGAGTGACTCCCGGGCACCCCCACATTCGGGGAAGCCGAACCTCGGCAGCCTTCAGGAGGAAATGTCCAATGGTCCACATGACTCGGCGCATCAGGGTGCTCCTGATCGGTGGCCTCGTCGCCATCGGGGCCATGACCGCGGTGCCGGTTAGCGCGAGCGCGCCGGTGCGGTTCGGCCCCAACACGTACGACTACAACTTCATCGGATTCAACTGCGATGGTTTCGACATCCAGATCGCAGGTGCAGGCACGGATCGTGCCACCGTCTTTTTCGACGGGTCGGGCAACGTGGTGAAATTCGCGATCTACGGCCGCTTTCCGCACGACGTCTTGACCAACACGGTCACCGGCCGTTCGGTCATCGTTCGAGCGGAGTTCAATGAGTTCTTCGAGCCAATTCCCGGGACGGACGAATTCAGTAAGACGGTCGTCGGGTTCCGCTACATGGTGAATGAGCCAGGGTCAGGCACCACGATCAAGGAGGTCGGCAAGATCTCCTTCGCTGACCTCCAGCAGTTGGTCGTGACCTTCCAGGCGGGCAAGCATGACCTGGCGCTGGACGAGGCTCTGTTGGGAGCGTTCTGCACGACGTTGGCCTGACACGTCCTATCGGTCACCCAGTATCGAGGCCTCGCGCTCCGCTTGGGACGCGGGGCCTCGCAGCGCCGACCGTCGACCATCCATGCAGCCACCGGAGTCGCCGATTCGGACCTCCACATCCGCCTTCAAACGGCCAGTCGCCCGACAGCGCGGTCGCACGACGTGGCCGTGCTGCCGACTGCTGGCCGCGGTTCCGTCAGGAGGGTCGAAGGAAGGCAAGGACGGCAAGGACCCGACGATGAGCCGTCGGCGACTCGTCGAGGCCGAGCTTGCCGAACACCTGGCCGATGTGTGCCTCGACGGTCCGCTCGGTAACGAACAGGCGCTCGGCGATGGCCCGGTTCGATAGTCCCTCGGCGACGAGAGCCAGAACCTCCCGCTCACGGTCGGTCAGCGTGGCCAGTGGGTCGTTGCGGCGGCGTCGACCGAGGAGCCGAGCGACGATCGTGGGGTCAATTACGCTCTCGCCATCGGCGATCCGACGGAGGGCATCGACGAGCACCGTCACGTCGAAGACACGTTCCTTGAGCAGGTAGCCGACAGCCTCCGGGTGGTCCTCGAGCAGGCGCATCGCGTAGCTGGGCTCGACGTACTGCGACAGCAGGAGCACCCCAGTCGTCGGGTACTCGGTGCGGATCCGAGCCGCCGCGACGAGGCCCTCATCGGTGTGGGTCGGGGGCATCCGGATGTCGGTGATGGCGGCGTCCGGGCGCTGCTGGTGGACCAGTCGCATCAGACTGTCGGCGTCCTCGGCCGTGCCCACGACGTCGATGCCGGCGTCGCGGAGGAGTCGCACGATGCCCTCGCGCGTGAGCATCAGGTCCTCGGCGACGACTACGCGCATGGAACCTCAAGTCGAAGGGCTTGGCCGGCGCCGGTCGTCTCATCGATCAGTCGCCCGCTGGCGGCGCCCGCCCGATCGGTCAGGTGGGCGGAGACCGTGTTTGTGCTCGCGCCATCATCAACGATCCGAGCAGTCAGGCGCCCGTCTCGCCGGTGCAACTCCAGGCGCACGTGGGTGGCTCCACGACCGGCCGCGGACCGAACGGCCTCCTCGATGACGACGTACGCTGCGATCTCGCTGGCCGTCGGGCAGCGCCCACCCGAGTCGCCCGTAATCTCCACGGGTACCGCGCTTCGATCGGCCAGATCGTCGAGTGCCGATCCCAGACCGGCCTCCATGAGGACCGCCGGGAAGATTCCGTGGGCGATTTCACGCAGCTCCTCAAGTCCTGCTTCGGTCTCGCCGATCGCTCGCTCGAACACGGCGACGAGGTCATCGTTCCCTTCGCGGGTGGCTGCCGCCCGGCCGAGCCGGAGTTCGTACAGGAGGGCAAGCAGGCGCTGCTGCGCGCCATCATGAAGGTCCCGCTCGAGGTGCCGCCGGGCGGCGTCTGCGCGCTCGACGATGCGTGCGCGCGATGCGCCGAGCTCGCGCACCTGGGCGAGGACCTCCGCGCGAAGGCGCTCGTTGTCGACCGCCAAGCGCGCCGCCGAACCAATCGTCCGGACCAGCTCGTCGGGGTCGACGAGGCCGGCATCGTGGATGACAAGGGCGATCGACTGACCGTTGCGCGTGATCGGCGTCGCGATTCGCCCCGGCGGTGCGGAGGCTCCAGGGATCGGCAACCCGCTGGAGTCCACGAAGGACTCGGTGGTCGGGAGCCGAAACGCAACGCTGAGACCGGGGTCGCCGAGGGACAGCGCAAGGGCCGCCTCGAGGCCGCCCGGTCCTGGCGCGGCGTCGATGTCGCTCGCCAGCCGGGCGACTGAGGTGCCGATCCGGCGCATCCGGGTCACCGACCAAGCAACCGCGACCGCGAGGGCAATCATCGCGCCCGCCCGAACCATGAACAACGCGGCAAGGGTTGGGTCCTCGGCGGTCGCGAGGCGGTCGGCAACCAGGGTGATCAGGTACGTGGCGTCGGCCAGGCCGACGAAGGCCCCGGTGACGAGCACCGGCCCATGCGACCGCCGCGCTGGGCCGGTGCCGCTGAGTAACCGCCACACGGCCAAGACCACCAGGCTCATGCCGATCACGCTCGCGACGACGAACTGCGCCATGACGAGAGGCTGGGCCAGATCCTGATTGGCCCAGACGAGGAAGACGTTGTTCGTGCAGTTACGCGGCGGCTCGAGACAATCCAGATCGCGGATCGGGTCGCGGACGAGAGCCCGCCCGACGGTCAGGCCGATTGTCACGATGTACGCGGCGACGACGAACACCCGCACCGTCGACCCCCGAAGCGCTCCGCTCCCGGTGGCGACGAGGTGCAGGAGGATGGGGCCGAGCAACGGCGCCCCGACCATGGCCAGGCCTCGGATGATCGACGGCGCATCCTGCCACCCGATCCAATCCGGGGCGAACCAGGCGATGCTGGCGAGGATCGCAAGCGGGCCGAGCCCGCTCGCGGGTCGAAGGACGGTGGCGATGAGCCCGCTGCCGAGGATGGTGAGCCCGGCGATAAGGACCGCCGAGGCGGCCGCCGCAGACGTCGAAGGGTGGGTGAACAGCGGATCTGTCAGGCGGATCGGGAGCGTTGCGACAGCGACGACGTTGGCAATCCCAATCGCCGGCAACACGAACCGGCGGATGCCGTCGCGCAGCACGACCCAACGTGTAGCCACCCGGCGATTGTGGCACCGCGATCGGGTCGATCCATTGTGGACAGCACCAACGCTGAGGGGCACCATCGCCGTGCGGCCACCGATGTTCCGGCGTTCCGCTTCTCCTACGCTCGAACCGGAGACCTTCCGGTGACCGAGGAGATGGATGATGAAACGCGCGATCCACCGATCTCCCGCTTCATTGCTTCTGATGACGCTCGTCATCAGCTCATGCGACGCTGGCGGCGGAAGTTCGGCCCTACCAATCGTCGCCGGCGACAAGGCCGGTGGTCGAGCCCCGACGGTGTTGACGCTCGGGACGGACGACATCCCCGGCGACGCCAGCTCGGACTACACGACGCAGTTCGCGGCCGATCTGGACCGGATCTCTGGTGGTCTGGTGACGGTCGAGATCAAGTACCGTGCAGCAGGCGAGCGCGGCCTTCGGTTTGACCAGCGGATCGCCGAGATGGTCCTTGCAGGCGACCTGGACCTGGGTCTCACGCCCACTCGAGCGTTCGACGAACTCGGAGTCACGAGTCTCCAGGCGCTCCAGGCGCCGTTCCTGCTGACCGACGACGAAGCCATGGACGCGGTCGTGTCCAGCGAGCTCGGCGACGACCTAATGTCAGGGCTCCCATCGGCGGGCTACGAAGGCCTGGCCCTGTGGCCGGAGGCCCTTCGTCACCCGTACAGCTTCGGCGCGCCGATCCTCACCCTGTCCGATTTCGATGGGCTGTTGATGCGGGTGCCGGTCTCGAAGGCGTCTTTCGACCTGCTGGAGGCGCTCGGTGCCAGACCGCATGACCTCGCTGACGTTCGTCCCGATGACGACGCCGCGGAGACCGGGATCAGGACCATCGCCAACATCGGCCGTCCCGGCGTCGTGACCGGCAACATCACGTTCTTCCCGAAGATCCAGATGCTGTTCGCGAACGGTTCGGCCTTCGCAAGGTTGACCGACGAGGAACGACGACTCGTACGCGAAGCCGCCGCGGCCACCTCCATGTGGGTCGGCCAGCATCGCGAACGCGAGGAGACCGCCGTCGCGATGCATTGCGGGGGTGGAGGGATCCTCGTGCTCGCCACGCCGCGCGACGAGGCAGAGATCGTGGCCGCGGCGGCGCTGGTCTATGCGGAGCTCGAGGCGGACCCGCTGACGAAACGGCTCATCGGCGACATCCGCGACATCGTCGCGGCACCACGCGACCAACAGCCGTTCGCGCCCAGACCGTGCGGCTCGATCGCATCTTCGAGTCCGAGCCCATCCACGTCGCCCGAGCCGACAGACGACCCATCCGTCCTCAACGGCGTCTACCGGGCCGACATCAGCGCGTCATACCTCGAGTCGAAAGGCATCAATCCGACCGAGGCGTTCCTCAACGGCGGCATCTTTACCCTGACCTTTCAGGACGGCCGGTTCACGCATCACCTCGACCGAGATGGCTCGTCGTGTAATGGTCCCTACACCGTCACAGGTTCGCGCGTTCGGGTAACCGTCGCCGACGAATGCGGCACGTTCGACCCGCTCTTCTCGGCGACCTGGACCGTTGTGGACGGAGAGCTCCGCTTCATCGACATCGAACCCCGTGGCGACCTGCTCGCCCAGGCGAGTTGGGGAGGCAAGCCGTTCTCGCGGATCGGCGACGCGCCCTGAGCAGTTCCCGGGGCGCACTGGTCTCACGACCCTCCAGCCAGCGGCAGGACGACGACGAGGCGCGTACCACCCCCGGCCGGGCTCTCGATGGTCAGCCACCCTCCGAGCGCCTCGATCCGATCCGCCAGCCCGAGCAGACCGCTGCCGCGTCCGAGGTCGGCCCCGCCGACTCCGTCGTCGCTCAGCTCGACCGTCACCGCTCCGTCCGCGTGACGGACGGTCACTCTGATCCTCGATGCCATGGCATGCTTGAAGGCGTTTGCGAGGCCCTCGGCACACACGAAATAAACCCCCGCCTCGATCTCCAATGGGAACCGGACCGCCGGGATGGAGAGGTAGATTGGAATGGGGCTGTGCTCAGTAAGTCCGTGGATCGCCGGCGCGAGGCCACCTTCGCGGAGCGCCGACGGATGGAGCCCCCGAACCAGATCGTCAAGCTCCGCGACAGCCTTCGCGATTTGCCTCTGGGAATGTGCCATCCGCTGGCCGCTCTCGAGCGCCGGGTCGACGCTACGACCCGTCGAGCCGAGCTCGGCGCCCAACGCGTCGAGTCGGCGCAGCGCGCCGTCGCTCAGCCGCTGCGCCAGCCGTCGCCGCTCCGCGTCGCCAGCCCCGACGAGACGTCGACGGGATGCACGGAGCTCGCCTAGTTGGCCCCGGATCTCCGCCTGGAGCTCGGCGTGGCGCGACGCCAATCGCGCGGCCGACGCGACCGCGTCAACCAGCGCCGGATCGTCCAGCACCGACGGATCGTGGACTAGCACTGCGACGTCCTGACCCTCGCGCTGAATTCGCGTGACCGCACGTCTCTCGGACGGTTCGGGAAGGTCGAGCAGCTGCCCCGACGCGTCGACGTAGGCGTCGCCCATCCCGAGCCGATAGCCAACCTCGAGGCTCGGGTCGCCGAGGACTTCCGCCAAGGCATCGCCCAGTGTGCCGGATCGGACCTCGCCGAGCTCGACGACGATATCGGCGACGGTCGCTACCTGTGACTCCCGCCGCGCAAGACCAGCCGCTAGCAGGACGCAAGACCCTCCGAGCGCCAGCTCGTAGAGCAGGAGCGCCGGACCCGCTCCAGGGCCTGCTCCGAGGGCGGAGCGGAGCCCAACGCCAGTGGCCAGGGCGACGGCCACCGCTATTGCGCCCCGGAAGGCGACCGACTTGGCCCTCCGTCGTTGTCCGACGGCCTGCCGGTAGGTCGCGAATGCTGCACCCGCGACGAGCGTAGCGACGACGAGCGCCAACGCGCCGAACTGGAGGACCGACCCGACGAACACGCTGCCGTAGACGATCCACGCCGCGATCCGTTCGACGGGCTTCGTCAACCGCCCACCCGGATAGCCCAGGAGGGCATGCGCGAATGGCGCCCGATGAGACGCCAGGAGAGCCTCCGCAAGAACAGCAGCCAGAAGAGGAGTCGGCCACGAGGCGGCGACGAGCGGTTTGGCCAGATTGCCGGCGAACCAGCACAGGGCGGTCACAACAAGCAAAGGTCCGACCCGACTCATCGGGCGTCGAGCCCATGCCACCAGTCCGGAACCCAGGATCGTCATACCGGTCAACAAATCCGGGAGCCAGATTCGGGGTTGCCCAGGTCCGAAGACCACCCACTCCGACCAGATGCCGAACGTGATGCCGATCGGCACAAGCAGATACGCAGCGCGCGGCATTGACGGCGTCAGCCGACGATCTCCGCAAGCGACGCGCCGGTCAAGCGCACCTTCGAGATGAAGCCATGAACAGTCGCGTGCGCCAAGCGATCGCCGTACGCACTCGAATCGCGGCTCGAAATCAGGACGACGATCGGCGGCGATGGCCCAGATGCGAGTCGCTCGGCGACCGCGAAGCCATCGGTGTCCGGTAGCTGGATGTCGAGCAGCACTATGGCCGGCCGAAGGTCCGCGACCTTCTGGAAGGCTCCAGCGCCATCGGCCGCCTCTCCGATGACCGCGTAGCCTTCGGCCTCCAGCATCTCGCGCGCCGCGGCCCGAAAGTCGCCGTGATCATCAACTATAAGCACGGTCCTTCGCACCGCCCAAGGTTTCCCCTCTCCCCCTCGCCTGACATCGGGGCTGGCACGAGTATGCGCGAGCCTCGAAATGGGTAACCACGTGGCCTCCTCAGGCGCTCTCGACGGAACGAGCTCCTCATTTGCGCGACGACGCGACCGGCATTCGGAGTTTCGTAGTTGGCGAGTCAGGTGACCCGCTCGTGGCAACCTGACCACGTTGCGCTAGATCACCAGACTCGGCAAAATTCGGTGTAGAAATCGGTGGATTTCGTGCTCACGACGGGCGAGGAATCGCGAAAATCGATCACCTGACTCTGGATCAGGAGATCCAAGGTTCGAATCCTTCCTCGCCAGCCACCTACCGCACGGGTAGCGGGGGCGTCCCGGGCCCCGTCGAGAAGGTCATCCTCCCGACAGCTGGTCGCGGCGCCGGGTTAGGAAGGCGATTTCGGCAGCGTTCTCGGCCAGCTCGATGGCGCCGGTCGTACGCCACCCGCGACTCCGCGCTCCGGCCGACCCGGCGCAGCAGATCGGCGCGGGTCGCGTGGAAGGCGTGGTAGCCGTCGAGGTCGAGCCGGTCGACGGCGGCGAGAGCCACCTCGGGCCCGTCCGGCTCAGCAACCGCGATCGCCCGGTTGAGGGCCACGATGGGTGACGGGTCGAGACGGAGGCAGGCGTTGGACCCCTCCGCGGCGAGCTTGAGCGCGATGTCGAGATCGGGGACATCGATGATCCAGAGGCCGATGACGTACTCCTTCGTCTCCACATATGGCCCATCGGTGAAGATCCGGGTCTCACCCTGACCGTCGACCACGGTCGCGGTCTTCGGGCCGTGGAGCCCGTTGGCGAAGACGAAGTAGCCCTCGGCCGCCAGCTTGTCGTTGAACCTCCCCGTCGCTTCCCAGGCGGCCCGTGCCGCCTCGGCCGACTCGTAGCCGCCGACGCTGGTGGGGTTATCGCCGTTCGACTCGGTGTCGAGGACCGAGAGAAGGTACTGCACCATGGCTGGACTCCGTGTGTCACGGCGGCCTCTCTGACCGCCTCTCACACTGGCTACGAACGGGTTCGACTCGATCCGACACGCTGGCCGTCCTTTCCCAAGGATAGTTCGGGCTGCCCATGCTGCCTTCATCGGCACACAGCGAGGACCGGGAGTCGATACGCTCCACGAGATGCGCCCACATGCACCCTTGCGGCAGTTTCCCCCACGCCCGACGAACACCCGGTGACCAGCCCCGCCCAGGAGCCGCTCCAGGGCACCCTCGAGCGGATGGGCCTCACGGCGCTCGGTTATTCGCCGTTCGTGACCTTCCTCGTGGCAAACCTGACCGCGAATGCGTCGTGGTTCATCTTCGGCGCCGCGCTCAATACGTACATCCTGGCGGTCACTGGGTCGGCCCAGGACGTCGGCATCGCATCGTTCCTGTACAGCCTGCCGTTCGCCCTGTTCATGCTCCACGCCGGCTTGCTCGCGGACCGCTTCGGATCAAAGGTCATGGTCGTGCTGTCTTTGGCAGGGGCCGGCTTGGCCATCGCTGCAACCGGCCTGCTCGCCCTGGCGGGCTGGCCCCTGTGGGTCCTCGTAGCGCTCGGTTGCGTGATGTCCACGTTCCAGACCCTGGGGGCCCCGGCGTTCATCTCCATCGTCAACGACCTTGTGCCGCCTCGGGCCATCTCGAGCGGGGTGGCGTTGACGTTCCTGGGCTTCAATGTCGGGCGGATCATCGGCGGGATCGTCGGCGGCGTGCTGCTCGCGGTCCTTGCCGCGGACATCGTGACCGCGGCGGCGCTGACGATCGTCGTCGCCGGGGTGATGCAGAGCGTGCCGGCCCTGCCCATCTCCCGCTTGCGAGTCTACGAGAACGTAGCACGGACGACGGACCACGCGATGATGCGTCCGTTGATCGAGTCTGCCTCATATGCGCGCCGCTACCCGACGCTCGGGCTGATCATCCTCGCCTCGGTGGCGCCTGGTGCGGTCGGGTTGTCATACATGTTCCTGCTGCCGGTCGTCATCCGCGACCTCGGAGCGAACCCAGGGGCGATCGGCCTGATGTATGTCGGCGGCGGGATCGGCGGCCTCCTCGCCGGGCTGGCGGCCGAACCGCTTATGCGTCGCGTCGGGCACGGCCGGACGATCTTCGTCGGGATGGGGCTCATCGGGGCGGGCCTGATCGGTCTCGGGCTGTCGGGGGCACTGGGCCCCGCGGCCATCGCCGTCGGCGTCGCGCAGGGTGGCTTTGCGATCTATGGTTCGTCGAGTCTGTCGCTCGTCCAGTCGCTCTCACCAGCCCGCCTGCGTGGTCGCGTCACATCGCTATTCACGCTGCTGTACTGGGGCTTGATGCCGTTCGGGGCACTCGCTGGCGGGCTCATCGCCGAGCGCTCGAGCGCGCTCGTCGCGGTCGCCCTAGCCGGATCCGCGGTCATCGCCTGCGGCGCGCTGCTGTTCGTCGTACGACCGCACATCGCTACGCTACGAATCGACCGAGCCGCCGGCACGGTCAGCGGACGGCTCGATGGCAGTGGCTATTCTCGACCGAGCGAGAGCTGAACCGACCCGCTTCGACGCGACCACCTCAGGTTAGACCGCCGGTTGGTCCCGGTCGAGGGTGACCTTAGCCCTGGTCGATGTACCGAGCGCGCCGAGGATGGCGACAGGCAGGCGGCCGGCTGGCCACACGATTCGCGACGCGTCCCCCCTCCAAGGACTCCATCTCGCCAACGAGAAACCCCAGCCGGCCGGGGGGTTCTCGCGTCAAGGCGAAGATGTCCGTTCTCAGACTCGCTCGAAGGCCATCGCCACGGAACCGCCGCCGCCGAGGCACAGCGTGGCGAGGCCGTAACGGCCCTCGCGTCGAGCGAGCTCGTGGAGCAGCGTCGCAACGATCCGGGCTCCGGACGCCCCCACCGGGTGGCCGAGGGCGATCGCTCCGCCGTTCACGTTGACCCTGTCCCAGTCGAAGCCGAGCTCACGGCCGTCGGCGAGCACCTGGGCCGCGAACGCTTCGTTGATCTCGATCAGGTCGAAGGCTTCGATCGGCATCTCGATCCGGTCGAGCAGCCGGCGTACACCCATGACGGGTGCGAGGAAGAGCCATTTCGGTTCGATGTCCGCCTGGGCATAGCCCACGATCCTCGCGAGCGGCTTGAGGCCGTACCGCCCGACGGTTCGCTCGCTGACCACGACGGTGGCCGCGGCGCCGTCCGTGATGCCGGGCACGTTGCCGGCCGTCGCGGTGCCGCTGGTCGCGTCGCCGCGGTCCTCGCCTTCGGGTAGCTCGAAGACTGGCTTGAGTCGGGCCAGGGCCTCGATCGACGAGTCCCGGCGCGGGCCCTCGTCGAGGGTGACGATCGTCTCGCGACCCTTCGCGTCGCGGACGGTCACGGGCGCCAGTTCGGCGTCGAAGCGACCGGCATCCATGGCGGCGACCGCGTTCAAGTGGCTGCGCAGTGCGAACTCGTCCTGGTCCTGGCGGCTGACCTTCTGCGCGATGGCGACACGCTCGGCGTGGGTGCCCACATGGCACGCCTCGACGGCACACCACAGCGCATCGTGCACCGTCGCGTCGACGAGCGTCCCGTCTCCCAGGCGGTAGCCGAAACGGGCCCGCGGCAGGAGATAGGGTGCGCCGTTCATGCTCTCCATCCCGCCGGCGACGACCACGTCGGCATCACCAGCTCGGATCTCGGCCGCGGCGAGCATGATCGCTTTCAGACCGGACCCACATACCTTGTTGATCGTCGTCGCGCTGGTCGTCACGGGCAGTCCGCCTAAGAGGGCCGCCTGGCGGGCGGGAGCCTGACCGGCACCGGCCTGGATCACCTGGCCCATGAGGACCTCGTCGACCACGGTCTCGGCCGGCAGGCCGCTCCGCTCGATGGCCGCCCGGATGGCGACCCCGCCGAGCTCGACCGCCGGGACATCGGCCATCGCGCCACCGAATTTGCCGATCGGCGTTCGCGCCGCACTGACCAGGTAGACGCCGCCGTTGCGACCGGTCTGAGTCGTATCCATCGTGGCTCTCCTCGCTCTCCAGCGGTGGTGCGGGTACTGGATCCGGGCCGTAGGGACGGCCGGGGGCGGGACCTACGTGTACATCCCGCCGTTGATCTCGATCACCTGTCCGGTGATGTAGTCGCCATGGGTGACGAGGAACGCGACGACCTGAGCGATCTCGTCCGGTCGCCCGAAGCGGCCCATCGGGATCTTCTCGAGGATCGCAGCACGGACCTGGTCGGGCATCGCCGCGATCATCTCCGTCTCGATGAAACCGGGGGCGATCGCATTGACCGTGACGCCCTTGCGGGCTAGCTCGAGGGCCGCGGACTTCGTGAAGCCGATGATCCCGGCCTTTGCCGCCGCGTAATTGGCCTGGCCGAAGTTGCCATGAAGGCCGATCACGGAGCTGATGTTGACGATCCGGCCGGAGCCCGCCGCGACCATGTGGGGAAGCACCTGCGAGGTCAGGTGGAAGACGCTGCTCAGGTTCGTCTGGAGGACGGCGTCCCACTCATCAGTCGTCATCTTGGCCAGCGAGCGGTCGCGGGTGATCCCCGCGTTGTTGACGAGAACGTCGATCTTCCCGAAGCGCTCGACGACGCTGGCGACCGCGAGCGTGATCGCGTTGGGATCACCGACGTCGCAGCGGAAGGCGAACGACTCGCCTCCGGACTTCGCGATCTCGGCGACGACCTCTTCGGCCGCCTCCTCGTTGTTGGCGTACCCGACGGCCACGGACGCGCCTTGCCGTCCGAGTTCGAGCGCGATCGCCCGGCCGATTCCGCGCGACCCGCCGGTGACGAGGCAGGACATGCCCCTGAGCTCAGTCATCGCAGACCCTCCTCGACCTGGGCAGAAAGGGAGCGAGGTGGCCGACGCGATCGCCGGCCACCTCGGTGTTCAACGAACTTGACTCAGCGCTTCGCGGTCTCGGTCGCCTTCGTGGCCATCTTGACGGTGGCCTGCCAGCTCTCGAGGGTCGCCATCTGGGTCCGCTTGACGATCTCGGAGAACTGCTCGACTGCCTGTCGATTGCCCTTCACGCCCAGGTCGAACAGGCCCAGGCCGGCGTCCATCGCGGCATTCTGTGCATCGAACGCGGTCTTGAGGACCGACTCGCTCTGGACGGACCAGGTGTTGAGCAGGTCCCGACTGAGGGCGTTGCTGTCATCGGCGAAGGATCGCGCGGCTTCGATCGAAGCCTTGGCGGTCTCGGTGCCGTTGCGCGCCGCCTGGGCGGCGATGCGGGTCGCTTCCGTGACGGCAGCGGTCGCCGACTCGGGCATCTCGTTGGTTGTGGTGGACATCGAGGTCCTCCTCAGGCTATTATCAGGCTGCCTCTATTTGCGCGACAACTCTATGTGCAGTTTGCACTTAGTGTGCTAGGATTGTCAAGTCACCGCGCCGTAGTCGAGAACCTCAAAACGAACCATGCCTGACCGTCAGTCCACCACCGACAACGCCGAGCCGATCGAAGACCGCGAGCCGTTTCCGGGCTGGCCGCCGCGCGACTTCATCGCCCCGTTCGTCCTGCTGGCCGTCTCGCTCCAGCGCTCGCACGGCTACGTGATCGAGGACTACCTGCGGGCGCTCGGCCTGTTCGGGATCACCATGAGCACGCTGTATCGGACCCTCCGCCAGATGGAGAAGGACGGTTTCCTCGAGTCGACCTGGGAACCTGGACCAACAGGTCCCGCCCGGCGCGTATACACGATCACCGACTCGGGCCACGTCTGGCTCGACTCGTCGGCGGCGATGCTCAACGCCTATCGCGATACGATCGACCGGTTCTTCGGGCTGTACGGCACTGGCCCGGGTGCGACCCGCGATCAGCCCGACAGGCCGGCGGACCAGAAGGAGACACAGCTTTGACCAAGACCGAAGGTATGGGCCGAGCCACGGATCCGTTCGAAACGTGGCGTCAGCTGTACGACGCTAACGAGCGAGCCTGGAGCGAGGCCCTCGGCGAGGCCATGGGCAGCACCGAGTTCGCCGATTCGAGCGGGAAGCTGCTCGAGACGATGCTCGCCGCCCAGAAGTCGGTTCGCGACAACATGCGAACCTATCTCGAGACGATGAACGTGCCGACGCGCGAGGACATCGCGCGGCTGGGCGAGATCATCATCGGGCTCGAGGAGAAGATCGACCAGGTCGCCGATCGACTCGATGCCATCGAGCAGGCCGTTCGCGCAGTGCCTGCAGGGCCCACCGGGCCTGCAGGGCCCACCGGGCCTGCAGGGCCGTTCGGGCGCGTTGGTCCCAAGGGGGCCGCGGGCCGCGTCGGACCCAAGGGGGCAGCAGGACGTGCCGGGCCGAAGGGTCCCGTTGGGCCTGTCGGGCCGAAGGCGGCCAGAGGGCCGGCTGCGGCGACGGGGCGCGGAACGCCCGCGACGCCCGCCAAACCCGCAAAGCGCGCGAAGCGCGCCTGATGACACCGACCCAGCCTCCGACCTGGCCGGATGCCGCGAGTGTCTGGTCGTCGAACGATCGAGCGCTGGACATGTTGCGAGCCGTCCTCGGCTCAGCCGACGCGCCCGTTGGTCTGACGCCGAAGGAGCTGGTCTGGCGCAAGAACAAGGCGCGCCTCTACCGCTACATCCGGACGGAGCCGGCCACCCACAAGACGCCGATCTTTCTCGTTCTCCCCCTCATCAACCGCTCATACATCCTCGACCTGCGCCCGGGGGCGAGTTTCGTCGAATTCCTGCTCAGCGAGGGCTTCGACGTCTTCCTCATCGATTGGGGCACACCGGGCGACGAGGATCAGTCATTGGACGTGACCGCCCTCGTGACCCGCTACCTGCCGCGTGCCGCCAAGGCGATCCAAAAGGCCACCGACCAGGACCAGATGACGGTCCTCGGCTATTGCATCGGCGGCGTCCTGGCGACCTGTTTCGCGGCCCTCCATCCAGAGGTCACGCGCAACCTCGTCCTGTTGACGGCGCCGCTCGATTTCTCGGACGCCGGTCAGTTCGGTCGGATGACGGCCCGCGGCAACTTCCCCGTCGAGCAGCTGACCGATACGTTCCCGACGGTGCCGGCGCAGTTGCCGGACATCGGCACGAAGTTGCTCAACCCGGTCGCGAGCTATGTCGGCACCTACCGCCAACTGTGGGACAAGCTGGGCGTCGAGAACTTCGACGTTGAGGGCTGGCAGGCGATGTATCGCTGGGTAAACGACAGCGTCCCGTTTGCCGGGGCGGCGTTCCGCCAGTGGATCGTCGAGTTCTACCAGGACAACCGGCTGGCGCGGGACATGCTCGAGATGGATGGCCGACCGGTCCGCCTGGCGAACATCCGCTGCCCGGTCCTCAATATCGCCGCCAGTCGCGATCAGATCGCGCCGCGCCCAACGACCAGTATCGTCACGGAACGCGTCGCGAGCGAGGACGCCTCGGAGATCGTCGTCGAGGGAGGTCACGTCGGGATCGTCGTCGGCCGATCAGCCAGCCAGAATCTGTGGCCAAAGGTCGGCGTTTGGCTCGCTGACCACGACTGAGCGACTCCATCCCACCTAGGAGTACGTCGGTCCAACGCCGCAGCGGAGCCCGATCCGGCGGATAATCGTCGCCCGGTCGCGCGCACGATATCGGGCCGACCCGGCCACGAACCCGCCGCCGACTGGATTCCCGAAGGGAGTCCCCCGTGGACGATCGGAACGAGTGTCTGGACGGCAACGAGGCGGCCGCCCGCATCGCCTACGCCGTCAGCGAGGTGATCTCGATCTACCCGATCACGCCCGCCTCCCCCATGGCTGAGCACTGCGACGACTGGGCCGCGGCGCGCCGCCCGAATCTGTGGGGCAAGGTCCCGGACGTCGTGGAGATGCAGTCCGAGGCCGGCGCGGCCGGAGCGCTCCACGGGGCACTGCAGAAGGGAGCCTTGGCCACGACGTTCACGGCGTCGCAGGGCCTGCTGCTGATGATCCCCAACATGTTCAAGATCGCCGGCGAACTGACACCGGCGGTCATCCATGTCGCAGCCAGGACGATCGCGACGCATGCCCTGTCGATCTTCGGCGACCACAGCGATGTCATGCACGCGCGTTCGACCGGCTGGGCGATGCTCGCGGCGGGCTCGGTCCAGGAAGCGCACGACTTCGCGCTGGTCGCGCATGCCGCAACGCTGCGGGCCAGGATCCCCTTCCTCCATTTCTTCGATGGCTTCCGCACATCGCACGAGATCAACAAGATCGCAGTCCTCGACGAAGACGACGTCCGGGCGTTGGTCCGCGACGACGACGTCCTCGCATTCAGGACGCGCGGCCTGACCCCGGATGCGCCAGTGGTGCGCGGCACGGCCCAGAATCCGGATGTCTTCTTCCAGGCAAGGGAGGCATCCAACCCGTACCACCTGGCCGTCCCCGGGATCGTCCAGGACGTCATGGACGAGCTCGCGGCACGGACCGGCCGCCGATACGGGTTGGTCGACTATCACGGTGCCTCCGACGCGGATCGCGTCATCATCGTGATGGGCTCGGCCAGCGGTGCCGTGGAGGAGACGGTCGACGCGCTCGTCGCAGCCGGAGAGAAGGTCGGGATGCTACGCATCCGTCTCTTCCAACCGTTCCCCGCCGTGCAGATCATGGCGGCCCTGCCGCCCACCGTGCGGTCGATCGCTGTCCTCGATCGGACCAAGGAACCGGGCGCCGTCGGCGAACCCCTCTACCTCGAGGTCGTCGCAACGCTGGCCGAGGCGATGGACCGCGACGACCCGCCGTACGTGACCGCCCCGAGGGTGATCGGCGGACGCTACGGGCTGTCGTCCAAGGAGATGACGCCATCGATGATCAAGCCGATCTTCGACGAGCTCGCCGCGGCGCGACCGAAGCGGCACTTCACGGTCGGCATCTACGACGATGTCACGCACCTCAGCCTGCCCATCGAGGGCGCCTTCCAGATCGAGCGTCCGGCGCGCGAGGTCCAGGCCGTCTTCTTCGGGCTCGGCTCGGACGGCACCGTTGGCGCCAACAAGGCGTCGGTCAAGATCATCGGCGAGAGCACCGACCTCTTCGCACAGGGCTACTTCGTGTACGACTCCAAGAAGTCCGGGTCGATCACGGTGTCGCATCTGCGATTCGGGCCGCAGCCCATCCGTTCGACCTATCTCATCGAAGGGGCCGACTTCGTCGCTTGTCACCAGTTCGGGATGCTCGGCCGGACGAAGGTCCTCGAGTCCGCCAAGCACGGCGCGACGTTCCTGCTCAACGCTCCGCACGGCCCGGACGATGTCTGGGACCACCTGCCCGGCGGCGTCCAGCGCCTCCTCATCGACAAGGAGATCGACTTCTGGGTGATCGATGCGCTCGCCGTGGCCGACGAGGCCGGGATGGGCAGCCGGATCAACACCGTCATGCAGCCGTGCTTCTTCAAGCTCGCCGGCATCCTGCCCCCCGAGGAGGCCATCGCGCAGATCAAGGCGTTCGTCGAGAAGACATATGCGAAGCGAGGCGAGGCCGTCGTCGCCCGCAACTTCGCAGCCATCGATCGTTCGCTGGAGCGCCTCGGTCACGTCGCGCTCGGCGGCGTCACCAACGGGCAGCCGACGACGATGCCCGTGCCCGACGACGTCCCCGATTTCGTGGCCCGGATCACCTCACGCCTGATGGCAGGCGACGGCGATCAGTTGCCGGTGAGCGCGCTCCCGGTGGACGGCACGTTCCCAACCGGCACGGCGACGTACGAGAAGCGGGCGATCGCCCAGATGATCCCGATCTGGGATCCGGCCATCTGCATCGACTGCGGCAAATGCGCCATGGTCTGCCCACATGCGACGATCAGGATGAAGGTATTCCCGAGCGAATCGGTCGAGGCGGCGCCGTCCGGCTTCCTCCACAAGGAGTTCCGATCGCGCGAGCTCCCCGAGCACCGCCTCACGATCCAGGTCGCGCCGGACGACTGCACCGGTTGTGGCGTGTGCGTCGACGTCTGTCCCGCCAAGAGCAAGACCGACTCGAGCCACAAGGCCATCAACATGGAGCCGGTCGCCGAACACCGCGATATCGAGCGGGAGCGGTGGGACTTCTTCCAGTCCATCCCGCGGCTCGACCGCAGTCTGTTGCCTCACGACACGGTCAAGGGCACGCAAGTCCTCGAGCCACTCTTCGAGTTCTCGGGCGCCTGCGGCGGCTGCGGCGAGACGCCGTACATCCGCCTCGTCAGCCAGCTCTTCGGCGATCGGATGATCGTCGCCAATGCGACGGGCTGCTCATCCATCTATGGCGCCAACCTACCGACGACGCCGTGGACCGTGAACGCCGTCGGACGCGGCCCCGCTTGGAGCAACTCGCTCTTCGAGGACAATGCGGAGTTCGGGCTCGGAATGCGGCTGGCGCTGGATGCGCAGACCGATCAGGCTCGACGGCTGGTCGAGCGGCTTGCGCCCGAGATCGGCGAGGGCCTCTCACGCGAGCTGCTCGATGGCGCCCAGGACACCGAAGCCGAGATCGTCCTCCAGCGCGACCGGGTCAGCCGCTTGCGTGACGCGCTCGGCCTCGTCCGGGGACCGGCGGCATCGGACGCCCGGCATCTGCTCGCGCTCGCCGGCGACCGTCCGGAGGTGGCGGGCGTCGGGGTCGTCGAGCCCGTCGAGGGCGGTGACCAGCCGGGCGACTCGTTCGCGTTGGGCGACGATCTGCGGCTCGGTCTCCTGCTCGGCGTCGAGGATCGACCGGGCCAGGTCATCGCCGACCACTGGAGCCAGCCTGCCCACGAGCAGCCGGGCCAGCTCGGTCTGGGCCTCGAGCCCGAGGCGCATCCCGAGGCCGAACTCGGCGT
>Ga0184612_10000459_pt1 | contig 19028 bp, 14 predicted proteins | sample PLM3_60_coex_FD_133163 | JGI IMG/M metagenome (GOLD analysis project Ga0184612, IMG submission 133163) | Groundwater sediment microbial communities from an aquifer in East River, Colorado, USA - PLM3_60_coex | ecosystem: Environmental > Terrestrial > Soil > Riparian zone | place: USA: East... | reverse complement strand
GTCACCGCCAGAACGTTCTCCATGGCGTGGACGAGCGCCTCAACCGCAACGTCTGGGCCCTCTTGTACCCGGCTCGGCACCTCCAGGAGGCGGTCGACGAGGAATGCTCCAGCCGCGTCCAACACAGTCGCGTTGTTAGCCGTGCCGCCGTTGTCGAGGCCGACGACGACCCCGCTCGCCACTGCCATTCCGAGTGCCTCCGCTCGCCGTATGGTCGCGCGAGGCGAATCTACCTCGGCCGAACGGACCGTTTTCAACGCGCCCGACTCGTACCATCCTGGCCCTTCCGTAACGCATTTTGCCGGCCCAACTACTCAGCGTCTCGGTGTTTTCGTCCTGTCACATCTGGCTATATAGCCGATGCGGAATGTCGCGAGGGAGGTCACATCATGGACTCGAGCGCTCCCAGCCAATTCGCTTCGCACCGTCCGGGTGCGGTGAGCACATTCTTTGTCTACAAGGCCGGCGCCTTCGCAGCGGGATTCTGGGGCTGGCTGGCCGTGCTCGTTGTCCGCGGCGATCCCATCTCCGGGTGGCACATGGTCGCGACGGCGGGAGCGATCACCACAACCCTCGTCGGCCTGGTGCTAGGGGCTCGGCATGCACTGCAGCGCGACGCTGCCGTCCGGCACGAGCAGGTTATGCGGACGCTCGTGGAGATGTCCTGGTACGCATTTGCGCAGGCGGCGAAGGGTGGCGACGCGGACGCGGACGTGATCACGTTGCCCCAGGAGCCACGCCCGCGTCCCCGTCGCTAACTCCCCCCGGAGCAAATCGCCGCGGCGAGGTGCTGCGCACCGAGTGCCGCCGCACAGCTGAAGGTCCGGATTCCACCGAGGCGGACACTCGCGACGGGCGCTGGTATGGCGGCGTTTTCCGGGCGAGCCCCCATCGGCTCGTGGTGCCCGTTGGTCCCACCCATGGGACCGATGCTAACGAGCCTTTGAGGCGCCCTGCTACTGTTAATCCAGTCGCAACTTGCTGAATCCACCGTGGAGTGTCCAGTCAATGGGACCACGCCTGAAGGGACTCCGGAAAGGACCAGGAAGAGCCCGATGGACCAAGTCGCATTCGCGCGATTTGTGCGCCGGGCCGTCGACGAGGCGAAGTACCGGCGGGGGTGGACAGTGACCCGTCTCGCCACAGAGACTGGCGTCGGTCGATCCACGTTGTTTCGGTGGTTGAGCGGCGAGTGCCAGGACTTTCCCGAGCTGTCGAGGGTCCGGAGCTTCTGCGCGGCGCTCGATATTCCCGTCGGCGCGGCGTTCACCGCTCTGGGTGTGCGGCACGGCGACCCGGAGCCGGCGGCCGAGGCCGCCGCCCGCGCCGATGTTCAGCGCATCATGCGACGCCTGACCGATCCGGGCGTCTCGGCCGAGGAGAAGACGGTCATCCGGGAGATGCTGCGCTACCTCGCGCACCAGCCGTCCGCTCGCGCGAGCTGACGCCGCTGCCCAGGCTCGCCGATCTAGGGACTAGTCGCGTGTTTGACGATCAAACCACGCGACAGAGTCCTAGATCGACGGAAAAGAATGCGTCAGATGACGCGAACCGACTCGGCCTGCGGACCCTTCGGGCCGCGGGCGACCTCGAACTCCACGCGCTGGTTCTCCTCCAGCGAACGGTAGCCATCGGACTGGATCGCGCTGAAGTGCACGAAAACGTCGCCTCCGCCGTTGTCGGTGCTGATAAAGCCGTAACCCTTCTCAGCGTTGAACCACTTCACGGTTCCCTGAGCCATGATCTCTCCTCGTTGGTTAACACTCGAACACGCACCCTGCGCGTCCGGGGGCATGTTCGATCGCGCCCCCGGTCTTTCTCAGAGGAGAAGAACACGGACAGCGGCGAGTGGTCTCACCGCGAGAGGTCACACACATGCACCAAACCGAGGGCGATTATACATGCCGGGTTCATGGATCCAATTCGAAGCTCAACTGCAGGATGTCGCGGAGATATCGGTCGGTCGGCCAGTAGAGGTCCTCCGTGAGCCAGCAAACGGTGAAGAGCTTGCCATCGAGGCGCATCATCCGGTTCACGCCGTGTAGGGCGAGGCCTTCGCGCGTGTAGGTGTACTCCAGATCCGCGCCGCCCTCATCGAAGCGGAGGTCTTTAATGCTCACCTGATCGTAGTCCGAAAGGCCTGCAGCCTGCCTCCATGCCGCCTCGCCCTGCGCCAACAGATCTGTCGGATGTCCCTTGAGATTCCCGTTTGGGTACACGGCAATTGCCTTTGCATTGGTCGTGTCCCGGAAGCAGCGCATCGAGTCGATGCTGGAGAACATCCAGGTGGCCGGGACCCCGACGTGGAAACCCGACGGGTCGCGGTAGTACACCCAGCCGGCCGGAAGCAGGTCCTCCCCGGGCCGAGGCGGTCCGCCATCGGTGACCGGCACCTCGGCCGCAGGCGACTGAGCGGCGCACGCCTGCACGCCCATGGCCGAGGTCAGAACGACGGGCGGCGCTGTAGTCGACTGGCTGGGCTGCGATGACAGCCCGGTAACGCCGTCGAACGATTGTTACACAAACACTGCGGCGGGTGCCGCCAGCATGAGCGCGAGGCCGGCGAGCAGCCACGGCCACTTGCGGCGCCGACGCGGCAGATGCCGGAACGTCTCCTCCGTAACCGTGCGTAACTCGGGCGGGCGCCGGTCCACGGGGACCGCGCCGGCGTCCGGCGCCTCCCTCGCGAGAGCGTCTTCGGGAACCTCCTCGGCCGGGTGCATGCCAGGCCCGAGCCGCCGGCGCCGCGACGCGACGCTGCGACCCGCGGCGAGCCCCTTGACGTCACCGTCGACGATCCGGCGGAGCAGCTTCTCGACCTCCGCGGCGCGCATGCGGTGGCGAGGATTCTTGTTCAGCAGCCCGATGAGGACGGGTCGCAGGGGCCCGGCGTGCCGGGGTGAGTCCGGCGGGGCCGTCGCGAGGGCAGTGAGCGTCGCGATCGAGGTGTCCCTCGCGAACGGAGATCGACCCTCGACTGCGGCATAGAGCGTCGCGCCGAGCGACCACAGATCTGATTCCGGGCCGGAGGCGCCGTCTCGTGCCCGCTCCGGGGCGATGTACTGGGCCGAGCCCAGAATGAGCCCCGCCCGGGTGACCGTGCCGTCCCCGTCGAAGGTCGCCAAGCCGAAGTCGGTGAGCACGACTCGCCCATCGTCGGCGAGAAGGACGTTGCCTGGCTTGACGTCCCGATGCCACACTCGGGCGCGGTGGGCCGCCTGTAGCGCCGCGAGTACGCACAGCCCGATCTCCGCCGCGCGCTTCGGGGTCAGGGGCCCATCTTCCTTGATCACCTGGTACAGCGAGCGGGAGCGCACCAGCTCCATTACGATCCACGGCCGGTCCTCGGCCTGCACGACGTCGTAGACGCCGACCACGTTGGGATGGCTCAGCCGCCCGGCGGCACGCGCCTCGCGGAGGGTTCGCTGGCAGAGGTCGGTCCGGTCAGCCTCGCTGAGATCGTCTGGGAGGACCACTTCCTTCACCGCGACGTCGCGGTGCAGCACCTCATCGCGGGCGAGCCAGACACGACCCATCCCGCCGACGCCGATCTGGCTCGTCAGCCGGTACCTCCCCGCGACGAGCCGATGTGAATCGGACATGACCCCCCAGAGTTCCCGCCAGCCACACAGATTAGTGCACCCGCCGCACCCGTACCACATATACATTTCGGCCACTACTCGGCCGGGGTATCCGGTGGGGCGGTATTCGGGGGAGGATGGCCAGGTGGATGTCGACAGCAAGCCGCACCTCGTGGAGATCGTCGCGGCGCTGAAGGAGATCACCGCCCGCATCACCTCGGCAACGGCGCTCCCCGACGCAATCGACGATCTGCTCAAGGTGACGGCTGACATCCTGCCCGGCCACGTCCAGTGCGGGGTAACCCTGATCAGCGAGGGCGAGCCCGCGACCTTCGCCGCCACGGGTCTTGCGCCCGAGGTCCTCGACGAGGCGAAGCACGCCGACGGTGACGGGCCATGCATGGAAGCGGTCCGTACCCGCGACATCGTGATGAGCCAGAGTCTGGGCGACGACAAGCGCTGGCCGGTGTGGTCGGCGGCGGCGCGCAGGCACGGGGTGCAGTCGGTGCTCTCGTACCCGTTCGATGTGGACGAGTTGGTGCTCGGCGCGCTCAACCTGTACGCCGACCGCCCGCATGCCTTCACGGACGAGGTGCCCATCATCGCCATGCTGGTGGCTGACCACGCGAGCCTGCTCCTACGTGTACGGATGCGCCAGCTGACACAGGAGGAGCTGCTCGCCCGCATGAGCGAGGTCCAGGCAGGTGATGCCGCCGTCGAGCGCGCGATCGGAATCGTGATGGCGCAGCGAGGTTGCGCGCCCGAGCAGGCACTACGCCAACTGCATGACGCCGCGACCCACCTGGGGGTCGGATTGCCAGCGGTGGCCGAGCGACTCGTGCGCACGGTCGGTGACCGCGGCGCCACGCCCGCACCGTAACGTCGTCCTTATCGGTCCCGCACGATCAGTCCCGCACGATCGGTCCCGCACGATCAGGCGCGCACGATCAGTCCCGCACGGCAACCGCGTCCGCCAACCCCCAACGGCCGGGTAGTCCGCGAACCACGAGCCGGTCCACCTCGGCCGGCAGATGCGGACGCACGGTGAGCCCGCTCGGTGTCGGTGCCAAACCCAGCATGACGCTCAGCAGCAGCAGCGGCGCACCGGCAGCCCAGGCTTGCGGCGAGCACGCCGTCGGGTACGCCACGGGCACCCTGGTGGCCGCCCGGCTGTAGCCGGCGAATGCCTCGGGCAACCTGAAGGCGAAGTGGTTTGCGGCCTCCAGCAACGCGACGGCGAGGCGATTGGCGTCCTGCCGGCGGCCATATCGGGCCAGGCCAGCCGCGATGAGCGCGGTGTCGTGCGGCCACACGGTGCCGTTGTGGTACTCGATCGGGTTGTACGCGGGTTGTCCGTCGGCGAGGGTACGCACCCCCCAGCCGGAGAACATCTGCTCTCCGCCGAGGTGCGCGACGACCGGCTCCACCCGGTCATCCGAAACGATGCCGCTCCACAGTAGATGCCCGATGTTTGACGTGAGCGTCGGCACTGGCTTCTTCTCGCCGTCCAATGCGAGCGCGTAGAAACCAAGTTCGGGAAGCCAGAAGTCCCGGTTGAACTGCGTCCGCAGGTCCGCGGCGTCGCGCTCGAGGCGGTCGGCGAGGGCGCCGTCTTGCCAAACCTCGCGGGCCAACCGGGCTGTGCGCACTCGCGCGTCGTATGCATACCCCTGGATCTCACAGCACGCCCTGGGCGAGGAGGCGACAGTCCCGTCCGGGTGAATGATCGAATTCCACGAATCCTTCCAGCACTGATTATCCAGCCCGGTCTCCGGGTTGCGGGTCTGGTACTCGATGTAGCCATCGCCGTCGGGATCGCCGAACCGTTCGATCCAGTTCAATGCGGCCCGGGCGGCACCTTCCAGCTGTCGCACCGTGGCGGCGTCCCCGGTCCACCGCTCGTACTCGTCGAGAACGACCAGGAATAGCGGCGTCGAGTCGGCCGAGCCGAAGTACGGCGAGTGGGGTCGCGCGCCGAAATGGGTCAGCTCGCCGTGGCGCAACTCGTGCAGGATCTTTCCAGGCTCGGCGTCGCGGAAGTCGTCCCACTCGGTCGCCTGATGCGCCCCGAGCGCGAGTAGCGTCGTGCGAGCCAACTCGGGCACGAACGGAATCGCCTGGTAGCTCGTGATCAGGCTGTCCCGGCCGAACAGAGCCATGAACCACGGCAGCCCGGCCGCCGGAAGTGACGAGTCCGGGAGGTTCTCGGGATAGAACCGCAACGCCGCGAGGTCAACCAAGCTGCGCTTGTACACCTGGCGCAACTCGTGCCAATCAGTGTCCACTTTGGGCGCTCCAGCGAGCCAGTCCTCGAGACTGACCGGCATCTCGGGCCGATGCATGCGCTGCGGCAATGGCTCGCCACGAGCAGTGCCCACGGTCACTACCACAGTGGCGGACCACGACTCATGCGGCGCGAGTGCCACCCGAAATGTCAGCGACTCTTCCGTGAAGAAGGCGTCGCGCGCATGGATGTACGTCTCCCGGCGGAAGTCCTCGCGGTGATACCCCAATGTGACGCCGTGGTGCTCGCGCTGCCGGAAGAGCTGGCCGGTCTTGCTGAGATCGTCCTTGACCTCGAACAGGTCGGCAAAGTCAGCATCGAAGAGGAGAGATATCTCGACCTCGACGCGGTTGAGGCCGTGGTTGTACAGCTCCAGGTGCTCGCGCATGCCATCGGCGACCTGGCGGCGGCGGATCAGTGACATCGCCGGGTTGCGGTAGATCGTGCCAGTGGGCTCGACGAGGAAGAAGACCGCTTCGTCGTACTCGAGGGTCTCCGCGGACAGGACGTCCAACTCGCGACCGTTGAGGCGCAATTGCCAGCGCGACAAATGGCGCATGTCGCGATAGAACAGGCCGTTGGGGTTTCCCAGCACATTAGTCACATCGCCCAGCCCATCGCTGACGACGAACGCAGAGCCCTTGAGGATGCTGATCTGGCGGTCAGGCACGGCTGCTCCCTCCGGCGATCCTATGAGTCTGCGGACACGCTGATGGCCGGTTCACCGCGGGGTGCACCGGCGCCACTAATTGGAGTAATAGCACGTTCTTCGGGGGCTTTTCTGGGTAATCATTAGGTCGACGGACCGGGATCGCCGGTCCGCCCGGCTGCAGAGGTGAAAGATGGAGTCCCCTAACGGGCACCGAGGTCACTCAGCAAACGATCACTTAGCCAGCGCGGTCCTTGCCCGGCCGCTCCGGATCGCGATGATCATGCCGCCGTGGTACGAGGTGCCACCCGCCGGATACGGAGGACTGGAGCGGGTCTGCGCCAGTCTTATCGACGGGCTCATCGATCGGGGACACCACGTCACCCTCTTCGGTGCTGGCACCCGGACGGGCACGAAGGCAAGGTTCGTGAGCACCAATGAAGAGCTGCAATTCCAGCGGTTGCTGGAGTCGATGCCGGAGCTGGTTCACGTCACCCAGGTGAACGAGATGCTGGAGCGGGAGACGTTCGATGTCGTGCACGACCACACGACGGTGGGCCCGGTCACGGCGGCCCGGCGGCGCGTGCCGTCGGTAGTTACCGTCCACGGGTGTCCGACCGGGGAGCTGAACGACTATCTGTCGCGAGTGGACGATTCGGTCGCGCTCATCGCCATCTCCCACGCCCAACGCCGTGTCGCGCCGAACCTGTCGTGGACCTCGACCATCCATCACGGAATCGAGGTGGACGGGCCGGTGAAGACGGCGCCGTCACAGGGCCCCGTTCTCTGGTTGGGAAGGTTCGACCCGGAGAAGGGACCGGACCTCGCCATTGAGGCATGCCGCAAGGCCGACCTCCCGCTCGTGCTCGCGGGGAAATGCAATCAGCAGAGCGAGTGGCGCTATCTCGACGAGGTAATCCGGCCGATGCTCGGTCCGGACGTGGAGCTGGTGGTCAACGCCGACCGCGCTCGCTCTGACGCACTGCTGATGGTGGCGAGGTCTCTGCTCATGTCGATTCGGTGGGAGGAGCCGTTTGGCATGGTCATGATCGAGGCGATGGCGAAGGGCACTCCCGTGGTCGCGCTGCGACGCGGCTCGATCCCAGAGGTCATCCTGCACGGGCGCACCGGCGTCATCTGTCTCGACGAGGCCGATCTAGCCGACGGCCTCCACGAGGCGCAGACCCTCGATCCGGCGGACTGCGTCGCCCACGTGCGCACGTCCTTCTCGGTAGAGCTGATGGCGCAGCGCTACGAACGCGTTTACGGCCGGCTCATCGGCGAACGGGCACGCCGTACGGCGCCGCTCAATGCGGTCGGTCGAAGCCTGTTCTAGACGGCCGTCGGTCATTGCATTTCAGCCGGGATCGCGACGCACGGCGCGAGGGCCGAGCACGCGAGCGCCGAGCGCGACGACCCTGTCCCGTAGGCCGCGGTCGGCCGTGACCACCGCGACCGTACGCGGTCCGCCCTCCCGCCGCACGAGGTCAACGATGGTGTCGTCGCCCGATCCGGGGGCGGCGACGACCCGCACGTCGGCGCCGCTGCTTTCGGCGCCATTGGTGTCGGCGGATCTAACGACGGCATCCTCGGCGATCCGTCGGGCGGCGCCCTCAACGACCAGCACGACGTCGAGCGGCTGCCGAAGGTCGGCCGGCCCATCGGGCAGCCCGGCGGCGGCAACCGCCGCGAGTGCGTCCCGTAGCCTGCGCGCCGCACCGGCGCGGTCGCGCCACCAACCATCCGGCACGGATCCGACGACGTTCGCCGCATCGACTATCAGAAGGGGTTTCAACTGTTGGCTCCTGAGTAAGCAGTAGTGCGCATGCGCCCACATGCTCCTTGATCTCGATGCAACGGTAACCTGAGAACGACCAGACCGGCCCAACCTGGACAAAGTTGCGCGGCGTCGTCGAGTTGTCGGGCCGGGGCATTACACTGCGTGTCGTCCGTCGGCGTGCTGGACTCCCCCTTGGACGAGGTGTGATGCGTACCCGGAAGCGCTTGCCGTTCCGCTCGCAAGCTTCGCGGAGCTGGTCGATTCGGGCGAAGATCATTTCGCTGCTGCTCGTCCCCCTGATCACCCTCGTCGCCATGTGGGCACTGGCCACCGCGGTGACGCTGGGCCCGGGGCTGGAACTGCTCGACTCGCAGAACAACGTCGAGACTGTCGGCCGGCCGGTCCAGGCTCTCGTGGCTGAGATCCAGGCCGAGCGCAAGCTGAGCATGGTTTATCTCGCCAGCGGTCGGAAGGACCCGGCCGCGCTGACCGCGCAGCGATCCGAGACGGATGCCAGGGTGACCAGGCTTCGCCAGAGTGCCGGCAGCGAGGATACGCGCAACGCCGCGACCGACCTCACGCGGCAGCGACTGACCGAGCTCTTCGCGGCCCTGGACTCGATGGTTCTGCTGCGCGGCGGCGTGGACCGCGGTGTGATCGACCGCGGGAGTGCTCTGCGCCAGTACACGGATATCGTCGCTTCGAGCTTCCTGGTCTCCGGGTCGCTGATCCGCGCGGTGGATGAGGATTTGGCCCGCGAGTCGCGGGCGCTGGTGGGTCTCGGGCGAGCTCGCGAGGTCCTCGCTCAGGAGGACGCGGTGCTGAGCGCCGCGTTCGCGGCGAGATCCCTCACCGCGGCCGACCTGGGGCAGACGGTTCAGCTCATCGGCGCACAGAGGTTCCGCTTCGGCGAGACAGTGCCCGACCTTAATAGGGTCGACCTGTCGGAGTACGAGGCGCTGATCGCCACCGAACCGTTCACCCGACTCGCCACCCTGGAGAACAGGGTGGTGAGCGACGCCCGTGCGGACGCGGCGGTCCCCGTCGACGCGGCAAGCTGGCGCGCGGCGTACCAGGCCGTGGCGACGCAGCTGCAGGAGCTCGAACGGCGCGCGGCCGACCGTCTGGTGGACCGCAGTGGGCCGGCGGCCCTGGTCACGTTCGGGCAGATCGCCTTGGCTGGCCTGCTCGGTCTGCTCACGGTCGTTATCACGATCATCGCGTCCATCCGGATCGCCCGCAGCCTGCTCAAACGCCTCGCCGGCCTTCGGCAGGCGGCCCTGGAGCTGGCTGTGGACCGGCTGCCACGGGTGGTGTCCCGACTACGCCGCGGCGAAGACGTCGACGTCAGGCACGAGGCACCGCCCTTGCCGTACGGCGACGACGAGATCGGCCAGGTCGGTCACGCCTTCAACGAGCTGCAACGCACGGCCGTGAACTCCGCTGTCGAGGAGGCAAATCTCCGCCGGGGCCTCAACGAGGTGTTCCTCAACATCGCTCGCAGAAGCCAGACTCTGCTGCATCGTCAACTGTCCATTCTGGACCGTATGGAACGCCGCGCTGACGACCCGGTCGAGCTGGAGGATCTGTTCCGCGTAGATCACCTCGCGACGCGTATGCGCCGCCACGCGGAGGACCTCGTCATCCTCGCCGGTGCGACGCCCGGTCGCGGTTGGCGGAACGCGGTTGCCCTGGTTGACGTGCTCCGCGGAGCCGTCTCCGAGGTGGAGGACTACGCCCGGGTCAGCATCCGGCCGATGCCGGAGATCGCCGTGACCGGACGAGCTGTCGGCGACGTGATCCACCTTCTCGCCGAGCTGATCGAGAATGCCACCTCGTTCTCTCCCCCGCATACTCGGGTCAATGTGGGCGGCGAGATGGTGGCAAACGGGTTCGCGGTGGAGATCGAGGATCGAGGGCTCGGCATGAGTCCGGAGGCAGTCGCCGAGGGCAATGTTCGCCTCGCTGATCCACCCGAGTTCGATCCGGCCAACAGCGCCCAGCTGGGGCTCTTCGTGGTGGCACGCCTCGCCGCACGTCATGGCGTCAAGGTCCAGCTCCGCCCGTCCCCGTACGGCGGGATTACGGCTGTCGCCCTATTGCCGGAGGAACTCATCGTGGCGCAGGCCGGCGAGTTCGCCTCCCGCAGCGGGGGACCACGTCCCCGTGAGGCCATCGCCGCACTTCCCTCGGCACCGCACGGTGCGGCGACGAACAACAGTACGGATGGCATTGCCACCCGGGATGCTTTCCATCGCGAGCTCTTCACGGCGCAGCGGCCGGCGATCGCCGCGCCACCCACCGCAACCTTCGACGCCGGACTACCCGATGCGGCGGACGGTGACGCCGAACCACCGGGCGCGGCGCCAACGGATGCCGACTCGGGCTGGGCCGTGCCTCGCCACGCCCGCCAGGAGGTCATCGAAGCACCGCTGTCCGCGGGTGCCGAAGGCCTGCCACGGCGCGTTCGTCAGACAAGCATCGCGCCTCAACTGCGCGACGATGACGCCGCCGTGACTGGCGACATTGCGACACAAGCGCCCGGCGGTCGCTCGCCGGAGCAGTTGCGGGCGAGGATGACGTCATTCCAGGCGGGCATGGTTCGTGGCCGACGCAAGGCCGAGGACGGCGCCGATGACGGTCCATCGGAGGGGGACGCATAGTGACGCAGGCGAGCGACGGAACCAGAAGCCTGGGCTGGCTACTCGACGACCTCGTCGACCGGGTCCCGTCTGCCAAACAGGCCGTGGTGCTATCGGTCGACGGCCTGCTCATGGCCACCAGCCACGGGATCGACCGCGATGACGCCGAGCACATGTCCGCCATCGCGGCTGGGTTCCAGAGCCTCGCCCGCGGGGCGAGCCGGCACTTCCACGGCGGCCCGCTACGCCAGACGATTGTCGAGATGGATTCGGTGTTCCTCTTCGTGACCGCGGCGGGTCAGGGAGCCTGCCTCGCCGTCCTCGCCGATGCAACCTCCGACATCGGGCTCATCGCCTACGAAATGGCGATGCTGGTCAAGCGAGTCGGCCAGACGCTGTCCTCGCCGCTGCGGCCGGCTGCCGCGCCCACCGATGTGGGATGATCTCCCGGCTGAGGCTGGCCCTTACCACGACTGGCTCGACCATGAGGCCGGGCCGGTCGTCCGGCCCTACACGATGACCGGGGGGCGCGCCCGTCCCATCACCGGAGGCCTCCACCTGCTCACCTTTGTCGAGGCCCTGTACTCGCCCGAGGCCGACCTCATCCACCTTCAACCCGAGCACCGCGCAATCCTGTCGATGACGCCTACGGCCCTGACCGTGGCCGAGATTGCGGCGCGACTCGATCTGCCCGTCGGCGTGGTGCGGGTCCTCATCGGGGACCTGCTCCAGGCCAGCCTCGTCACGACGTTCGAGTCGGACACCGCCGTTCACGCTCCCGACGAACACGTCCTACAGGCGGTGATCGATGGACTTCGGGCGCTCTAGCCGTCGGGCCGACGGGTCGTTCGTTCCGGTGGCGCTCAAGATACTTGTGGCCGGCGGATTTGGGGTCGGCAAGACGACCCTCGTCGGGTCGGTCAGCGAGCTCCCGCCGCTGCAGACCGAGGAGGTGCTCACCGACGCGAGCATCGGCACCGACGACCTGGCCGGGGTGGAGACCAAATCGAAGACGACCGTGGTGATGGATTTCGGCCGGATCACCATCACCGAGGACGTGGTCCTGTATCTGTTCGGTACCCCGGGCCAGGACAGATTCTGGTTCCTATGGGATGAGCTCGCGCTCGGCGCGCTGGGCGCGATCGTTATGGCCGATACGAGGCGCCTGGCGGACTGCTTTCCCTCGGTGGACTACTTTGAGCGTCGCGGCACGCCGTTCCTGGTCGCGGTCAACTGCTTCAACGGCGAACAGCGCCACACGCCGGACAAGGTGCGCGAAGCCCTCGACCTCGATCCGCACGTACCGGTCGTCCTCTGTGACGCCCGCGACCGCCAGTCGGGCACGCACGTGGTCGTCACCCTGGTGGAACACGTCAAGACCTCGACCCGTCGCCCGCCTGCCAAGATCCCGCCCCCCAAGATCCCGTCGATCATGACCTGGAGGTCATGATCGACGCTGTTTGACGACGGCCAGCTCATGATCGACGGGATCTTGGCGGGTGTGGGCTGGCGGGTCGGGGCGAATTGACCCGGTCTTCTCGCCCACGGAGGGCACAGCATCAGCCGTGCCAACTCGTCATCCGCGCGTCGGCCTGAGTTTTGCTGAACAGCCGCGAGAGGTCTCAAGGCAGGTCGCGCGTGCGGCGTCGCGAACATACCGAACAAAGCCGTCAGAGCAAGACTTAATCGGCGCCAATCACTAGATCGCAGCGCCAACGACACCGCCACGGGCCCAGTCGATTGCGCATCGAACATCATGCGTGGCGCGATGTCAAATCTCGTCTCTGGGCCACCTTCTCCGACGGACTTTCGGCTGACCGGCGGGGTAGACAGCGTTCTTTCCGTTCGTGATGATGTCCGACGTGGCCCAACCCCCGGGCCATGCTCCGTGCTGAGGAGAAATAATGATCATTAGGTCGCAGAAGGGACTGCGGCGCGCGCGCTTGGCCGCGATCCCGATCGCCGCCCTTGTCGGCGGCATCGTCGTCGCGAGCATTTCGAATGCCGCCACCAGCGCCTCCCCCAACAACTCGGCCAGTTATAGCGACGGCCGCTACATCGTCACGTTCGTCGACGATCCCGTAGGCACCTACGACGGCTACCAGGCGGGCTTTGTGGCGACCAAGCCAAAGGCCGGCCACAAGCTCGACCCCGCTTCACTGGCCGTACAGAAATGGCGTCAGCACCTGACCAGCAAGCATGACGCAGCACTGGCCAACGTCGGAGCGGCCAAGGTCTACGACTACACGATCACGAACAACGGCATCGCGGCAGATCTCACCGGCGCTCAGGCTGCCGCGCTCTCCAAGACCGCGGGCATCGTCGCCCTCGAGCGCGACCGGGCGTCACACCTTGACACGACCTTCTCGCCGGAGTTCCTTGGGCTGACCAAGCCTGGCGGCGTGTGGTCGCAACTGGGCGGCCAAGCCACCGCTGGCGCCGGCGTTGTGGTCGGCATCGTCGACAGCGGGATCTGGCCGGAGAATCCCGCGTTCTCCGGTGACAAGATCGCCCAGCCTCCTGCCGATTGGCACGGCGCATGCACCGACGGCTTCAGGTTTAAGGCGGCACTCTGCAACAACAAGCTGGTCGGCGCTCGGTATTACGTCGAGGGTTTCGGTAGGCACAACATCGCCAAGGAAGAGTTCCTTTCACCCCGCGACGGGTCCGGGCATGGTTCGCATACCGCGTCCACAGCGGCCGGCAATGCCGGAACAACGATGACCATCGACGGCAACCTCATCGGCACCGGATCGGGAATGGCCCCGGCAGCCTCGGTCGCCGCCTACAAGGTGTGCTGGGAGGGCAAGCCAGGTATCGCGGCCGGTTGCTTCAACTCCGACAGCGTGGCTGCGATCAACGATGCGATCCTCGATGGGGTCGACGTCCTCAACTTCTCTATCGGTGGCGGGTCTGAGTCGTCCGTCCTCGACTCGGTGGCGATGGCGTTCCGGGCTGCCTCCAACGCTGGTGTTTTCGTGGCCAACTCGGCCGGCAACAGCGGACCGGGCGCGAGCACCTTCGACCACCCGGCGCCGTGGGTGACGACGGTTGCAGCCGCGACACACCGTCGCGCCTTCCAGGCAGTTGAGTTGGGCACCGGTGCGCGGTACGTGGGCGCCTCCACAACCCCGTCGCTGAGCACGCCTAAGCCGCTGATCAACGCGCAGAGCGGAAAGTTGGCCAGCGCGGCCGACGCCGACGCGACCCTCTGCTTTGCGGGCACGCTCGACCTGGCCAAAGTCACCGGCAAAATTGTGGTCTGTGACCGCGGCGTCAACGCTCGAATCGACAAGAGCTTTGAGGTCAAGCGCGCGGGCGGTGTCGGCATGGTGCTGGTGAACACGGGGCCGAACTCGCTCAACGGTGACTACCACCCGGTTCCGTCCGTCCACCTGGACAACATCAGAGGTGCGGCCGTCAAGTCGTACGCCGCAGCCGCTGGCGCAACCGCGAAGATTTTGCCGTTGACGGCGGCCGAGCTGGCGGCGGCGCCGCAGGTTCCCGAGATCACCGACTTCTCGTCGCGCGGACCGTCGGTGACCACAGGCGGTGACATCCTGAAGCCCGACATCGCCGCCCCAGGCAACGACGTCGTTGCTGCGGTGGCCCCGCCAACCAACCACGGCCGGGATTTTGACTTCTACTCCGGCACGTCGATGTCGTCGCCGCACATCGCGGGCATCGGCGCCCTGATGAAGGCGCTGCATCCGAATTGGCTGCCGTCTGAGATCAAGTCGGCGCTCATGACGACGGCGACGGACACGGTGTCGAGCTCGAATGACCCGTTCGCGCAGGGAGCTGGGTTCGTCAACCCGAACGGAGCCGCGGACCCCGGTCTGGTGTATCCGACCACGGCCACCGACTACCGGCGCTACCTGGTCAGCCTTGGTGTCCAATTCGCGCCGCCCAACGACACCTTGACGCCGCTATCGGCGTCGAACCTTAACCAGGCGTCGATTGGCATCGGCAGGCTCGCCGGCGTCGAGTCGGTGACGCGCACGGTGAAGAACGTGGGCACCAAGACGGCGACGTACCGGGCTACTGCGAGCGTTCCCGGCTTCGACACGGTTGTGACCCCCAACCGCGTCACGCTGGCGCCGGGCGCAGCAGCGAACTTCACGGTCACCTTCACGCGCATGACCGCCGCCCTGAACAGTTGGGCCATCGGTTCGCTCACGTGGACGGACAAGACCCACAGCGTGCGGAGCCCCATAGCGCTCCAGCCGGTGACCGTTAGTGCTCCGGGCGAGGTGAGTGCCGCGGCGAGTGCTAGCGGGTCGCAGACCTTCAACGTGACGCCAGGGTTCACCGGGACGTTGGATACGGCCGTCGCTGGGCTCGTTGGGGTCACCCCGATGCAGGACAGCGTCACGACCGGCGCCTACGACGCCGATAACCCCGTCGCTGACGCGGACACGAAGCTGTATCAGGTCACGGTTCCAGCCGGCACCAAGGCAGCGCGGTTCAGCGTTGATGCTGGCGATGACACAGCGGACCTCGACCTGTACGTCTACGTAGGCGGCGACCTGGTCGCACTGTCGGCCTCCGGCGCGGCCGACGAGGAGGTCACGCTCATCGAGCCGGATGCGGCGACCTATGACGTTTACGTCAACGGCTTCGCCACGCCGGGCGGGTCCACCGCGTACGGCATCAGCAACTTCGTGGTGCCGGATGTCGACGCGGGGAACCTGACTGTGACCGACAATGTTGCGGTCACGCTGGGGGTTCCGGTCACCATGACCGCGACATGGTCGGGCCTCGACCCGGCCAAGCGATGGTTCGGCGTGGTGTCATACGCCGGTGCCACCGACGTCACGCTCTTCTCGGTGGGCTGACCTTGAGTAGTTGAGAACGGCAAGGGCCCGGCGGCTTCGGCTGCCGGGCCCTTCTCTTGCCTCCGCCGCTTGGGAGACGCGGCCGACGCCGGCCATGGTCGAGGACGAGGCGCCCGCTGGTCAAGAACGACCCGGTGTCCGCAGCAGGACGGCACAGGCGGGGCCGTAACCCGGGCGGCCGTAGCGAATCCGGTGCCAACGGGCAACGAAGTATCCATACCTTCGCGAGGAGCTCGGCTGCGGTGCCTCCCGCGTTCTGCGGGACCGTCTGTTGAGTCGTTCCTCGGCGGCGCGGATGTCTGCCGCGGCGTGGCGCAGCAGCCCTCTGGTCGTCTCCGCTCGCGCCGACAAAGAGAGGGAGCCCCCGGTTCGGTTCGAACCGGGGGCTCCGTGCTAGGTGAGAGTTAGTGGGTTATCTGGATCGTGTTGCGCACAATCGTTGTGCCGGCCACGAGCGGTGTCGTCATCGACGTCGTCACCGTTCCGGTGCCGGGTATAAGCCCGAGCACCGTGACTGTGTACGAGGTCGATCCGCCCGGGGTCGCCGGGGAACTGGTCACCACCAGGTCCTCGGTGGGAAGCCCGACAATGCTGTCGCCAGCACCCTCGCCATTCTCCGCCACGACCAGGAAGTCCTGGCCGGCTGGGTCGCCGGGCAGCGCCACCGGGTCGTAGGCAAACGAGATGTCCTGCGTGCCGTCGACGCCGATCCAGGTCTGGAAGTGCCGGTTGCTGCTCGTGCCGAAGACGTTGACCTGCCACTCGACGACCAGCCAGGTATTGACCCCGTCGGTCAGCGTCGCGGCCAAAATGCCCGGTGCGCCGGAGCCGTCCAGGTCGGTCCAGAACGGAGCGACCATGTTGTTCGGCCTAGCCGGACTCGGTCCGTCTGGGATGATGCAGCACTCGTTGTCCTCGGACGTGCCTCCGCCGGCCACGAGATAGCCATTGGAGTCGACACCCGCGACGTTGAACGTCCGCCCGTTGTACACGAATGGGGGCACGTTGTAGTTGAGGATGTCCTCATCGCCGATCGGGTCAGGTACAACGCCAAACAGCGACAGCGGGAGGTAACCCGCTGGACTTGAGCCAGGTGCCAGGGACGGTACGCCTGGGTGGTTGCCGCCAAGCGGCACGTTCTCCTTCTTAACGGTGAACGGGCCTGTCTGGGTGGCGCCGGAGACGGCCACGATCGGCAGCCTGAGGCTTGTATCCGTGCGCAGGTCAACCTCGGTGTCCGTCGCCGAGTTGTTCGTCGCCGTCACGGTGCAGGTGCTCTGGGCGAACTGCGCGATCGACGTCGGCGTGCATTCGCTGGTGAGGTTGACGCCGCCCTGCTGAGCCACAAACGCCACCGGCAGATGCAGCTTCGGGATGCCTTTGCGGTTCGGGGTGAGCCGGATCTCGCCGAAGGACTGCGTCGGTGTGGTCGACAGCGACTTGATCGTGATCTTCAGCGTGACCGAGTTGCCCGCACCTACCGTGAAAATGCTCGGGCTCACCGAGATGCTGGCGCCCGCCGGCGCCGAGGTTGTCACCTTGTAGGTCTGCGACTTATTGGTGACGTTCTTGGCGACCCGGGTGGTGGTGAGCGATCCCGGCATGATCGGCGCATTGATCGATGCGATGTTGAGGTTGACCGCCTGGACCGGGTCGTCGCCGAGCAGTGCCATGTTCGCGGCGCTCTCGTCGAAGGTCAGACCTGGGTTGCCCGCGACATTGAGGTTGATGCGGCCGGAACCGAAGTCGAACGGGTCCGCCGGCGTGGCTAGGTCCTCCTTGACCACGGCCGTGGTGGCAGTGGTCATGAGCGCGGACTTGATCTGGCCGGGCGTCCAGTTCGGGTGCATCGCCTTCAGGAGAACTGCAGCTCCCGCGTTGTGCGGCGACGACATCGACGTGCCCGCGATGGCCTGGAAGAGCTCGCCGGGTGGTCCCTCAAGGATGGACTCTGGGACGGGTGTGTGGCCGGCGAGGATCTGCACGCCCGGTGCGGTGACATCGGGCTTGATGAAGTGTCCACCAGGACCGCGCGAAGAGAACGCGGCCATGATGTCGCCCTGGCCGTTGATCTTCTGGCCAGCGGTGAACGACGCCATCGCTCCAGGGTTGGCTGCCATGTAGGCGCTGAAGCCTGAGCCGGTCCCATCGGCCAGGTGCACAGTGGGCAACCAATGGTTGTCGGTCTCCACGTCGGCGAGGGTCGGGTTGTAGAGAATCATGCCGGCGGCACCGCCCTGGAGAACGTTGAATCCCTTCTCCACCCGTGCGTTGGTCCCCCGCTGGCACGCAACAATCTTGCCAGTGAACGTGCCCGGTGCGGCCGGAGCGGTACACAGGTTGTTGCTGTACGGCGCCGCCGACGACAGCACCACCGGCAGTGGGCCGGCACCGGCCGTGATCGACGCACCGTGCAGCGTGAGGTTGCCCCCCGCTGCGGTAAGGGTCAGCGTCGAGTCGAACTCACGCTTCTGCGTGGATGCAGCGACAGTGGCCACCCATGGGGAGAGGTGGTTGACCGTGCCGGCACCGGGGCCCTCGTTGCCCGCGGAGGCGGAGACGAAGACACCAGCGGCGTATGCGTCAAGGAAGGCCAGCTCAACCGGGTCCTGGAACGGGTTGGTGCCGCCGGAGATTGAGAAGTTGATGACCTTGACGCCATCCTTGATGGCCTGCCCGACCGCAGCCGCGCTGTCGGAGCCGAAGCAGCCCTGGATACCGCAGACCTTGTAGACGGACACCCATGCGCCGGGCGCAATGCCGTTGAGTGGCCCGCGCTCGACCCCAAAGACCGGCGCCGAGGCCAGAACGTTGCCGGCTGTCGTCGTCCCGGTGTGCGTGCCGTGACCATTGGAATCACGCGCGGTGTGGAACGGCTCCGCAGCGGCCCTCGCGGGGTTGCTCAAATAGGTCGCAAGGAACGGTGCCCCGCCGATCAGCTTGTTGGTGCAGACGAATGGATCCACCGCGGGGGTCAGGGGGTTATCGCCGAAGTTGCAAGTACGGGTGGTGCCGTCGGCCTTTGGCGGCGGCACGCCCAGGTTGCCCTGGTCGGCGAGGCCCGGGTGCTCCGGCCAGGCGCCGGTGTCGAGCACGCCGAAGATGACGCCCTTGCCCGCGTTGGCAGTGCCGCCCAGGCCCGGGTAGAGCGAGGTGGCGCCAATGAAGTCGGGGCTCGAGTCGGTGAGCGGCTGCCGCAGCGAGTCAGATTGGACCGCGACTACGCCAGAAATCGCGAGCACCTCGGCGATCTT
>Ga0184612_10000458_pt1 | contig 19051 bp, 17 predicted proteins | sample PLM3_60_coex_FD_133163 | JGI IMG/M metagenome (GOLD analysis project Ga0184612, IMG submission 133163) | Groundwater sediment microbial communities from an aquifer in East River, Colorado, USA - PLM3_60_coex | ecosystem: Environmental > Terrestrial > Soil > Riparian zone | place: USA: East... | reverse complement strand
CTGATGGTGATCGGGCTCACCTTCGCCACCATCTTTGTCGTCGGCCTGTTGACCGATGTGCGCGCTCATATGGTGCAGTACCTGCTGGTGGGCGGCTCCATCTGCATCTTCTATCTGCTGGTGCTGTCGCTGTCGGAGCAGATTCGCTTCGATCTCGCCTATGGCATCGCCAGCGCCGTCGACATCGCGGTGGTGGCGCTCTATGTCGGCCGCACCGTGCGCCGGCTCATCGGTCTGGTCACCGCCATCGTGCTGGTGTTGGTCCATGGTTGGATGTTCGTGCTGCTGCAGATGGAAGATGCCGTGCTGCTGTCCGGCACGGTCGGCCTGCTGCTCGCCCTCGTCACCGTCATGTATGTGACGCGCAATGTGGACTGGTACCGCATCGGCACACCGGCGCCGGCGCGGCCTGCGGAGTAAGTCGAAAACGAAACGGGGCGGCCGTCGATGGCCGCTCCGTCGCCGCCTGTTGGAAGGTCCTCAAAAATCGATCTCGGTGCCTAGACCAAAGCTGAAGGAGGCATCGGAGACCGACGAGGTGGAATCGGAATCATAGTCGTCATACTCGACGACGCCCGCCAGGGTGATGCCCGGCCCCAGTTTGTAGCCGGCGGTCAAGGCGAAGACGTCGAGATTGTCCGTGCCGTCGGTTATTTCGTAGTCGCCATGGGACCAGCCGAGTCCCAGCGTCCAGGCATCGAAGCCATAGCTCACGCCGGTGGAAAATACCCGGCGGTCCTCACCCTCGGAGCCAAAATTATAGCGCCATTCCGTGGCGCCGCCGAAGGTGAAGCCGGCATAGCTCACATTCACATAGGCGTTGTAGTCGGAGGCATCGTCGACGCCGTTCAGATCCGCTTCCCGGTCCATGCTCCAGGTGCCGCCGCCGCCAACAATGAAATACACGCCGTTGAAGTCATGTTCGAAGGTCGCGGCGACGGAGACGATCTCGGAGAACTCGCCGGTGTTGTTCTTGAATCGCGTGCCGGCGCCGTTCAGCGTGTTGCGCGTATCCTCCGTGCCGTCGGGCGCGAACGAGGCGGCGAAATGGAAGCCGCCGAAGGTCGGGCTGAAATAGACGATCTTGGTCGAGTTGTCGTCGAGGCCGAAGCAGGTGCCGTTGGTGCCGGCATAGCCGCCGCCGACCGCGGCATTGGAGAAGTTGAACCAGGGCGAGTCCGAGCCGAAAATGCCATTCGCGCCATCGGGCGAGAGATAGCAGAGCTCGGCCAGGGCCTCCGACGTGTCGCCAAAGCGAATCTCGCCCCAGCCGCCGCTGAAATAGGCGTAGACCGAATCAATCTGATCCTCCGACGTCTGTCCCTCGAGCTGGAGAGCGACGCCGAGAGTCAGGCCGTTATCGAGAGTCGTCTCGCCGCTGAAATGCACTTCAACGTCTTGCTTGAAGGCATAGGGCCGCGTTGCGTCTTCAATCGCATCGTCGCCGCCGACCGTGAAGCCCGCGGCGGAAATGTAGTAGCCGCCGATCACCAGCCGCACCGGTTCTTCGGCCCGCGCCGTATTGGCCACGACCGATACAGCCGCCAGCGCCGTGCTGGCGAAAAGTCCCCTTTTCATCCCCCGCCCCCGTTCTTGTGTTCTTATTCAGCCCCCGCTGTTGCAAGGATAGTCGGCGGCGGCGGACAACCTGTCAACTTGGCGACCCTTCAACGCAGCCGCACAACGGAGCCAGCGACAGGCGACAATGAGCCGCCCCCTTCTTTGGTCGGAAACGGCCGCGCCGCGATCGCCCGGCTGCTTGTCTCCGCCGCGCGATTTGTCCAATATCTCGCTGACAAATGAGGGCCAAAGACCCCGCCGTAATGTAACTCAGCGCCCGAAGGGAGGGCCTCTGCCATGAGCGACACCAGCCTGTTTCCCGTGTCCCCAGCGGCCGCTGCCGCGGCCTGGGTCGACGAGGCCAAGTACGCAAAAATGTACCAGCAATCCGTCGCCGATCCCGAAGGCTTCTGGCGCGAGCAGGGCAAGCGCATCGACTGGATCAAGCCCTATAGCAAGATCAAAGACGTGGATTTCAGCAACAAGGTCCATGTCCGCTGGTTCCATGACGGCACGCTTAACGCCAGCGCCAACTGCCTGGACCGCCACTTGGCGACGCGTGGCGGCCAGACCGCCATCATCTGGGAGGGCGACAGCCCGCAGGAGCAGAAGCACATCAGCTACTCGGAAGTGCATGAGAATGTCTGCCGGCTTGCCAATGTGCTGAAGGCGCATGGCGTCAAGAAGGGCGACCGCGTTACCATCTACATGCCGATGATCCCCGAGGCGGCATATGCGATGCTGGCCTGCGCGCGCATCGGCGCCATTCATTCCGTGGTCTTCGGCGGCTTCTCGCCGGAAAGCCTGGTGGGGCGCATCCAGGATTGCGATTCCAACTGCGTCATCACCGCGGACGAGGGCTTGCGCGGCGGCAAGAAGGTGCCGCTGAAGGCGAACACCGACGAGGCATTGATGAAATGCCCATCGGTGAAAACCTGCATCGTCGTGCGCCGCACCGGCGGCCAAGTCAGCTGGGTCGCCGGCCGCGACGCCTGGTATCACGAGGAATGCGCCAAGGTCTCCAAGGACTGCAAGCCCGAGGAGATGAACGCCGAGGATCCGCTGTTCATCCTGTACACGTCAGGTTCGACCGGAAAGCCCAAAGGCGTGCTGCACACGACCGGCGGCTATCTGGTCTACACCTCGATGACCCACCAGTATGTCTTCGACTATCACGACGGCGATATCTTCTGGTGCACCGCCGATGTGGGCTGGGTGACGGGTCACAGCTATATCGTCTATGGGCCGCTGGCCAACGGCGCCACCTCGCTGATGTTCGAAGGCGTGCCGAACTATCCGGATTCCTCGCGCTTCTGGCAGGTGGTGGACAAGCATAAGGTCAACACCTTCTACACCGCACCCACCGCCATCCGCGCCCTGATGCGCGAAGGCGAGGCGCCGGTGAAGCGTACCAGCCGCAAATCCCTGCGCCTGCTGGGCACCGTGGGCGAGCCGATCAATCCGGAAGCCTGGCTCTGGTATCACCGCGTGGTCGGCGACAGCCGCTGCCCGATCGTCGATACCTGGTGGCAGACGGAGACCGGCGGCATCCTCATCACGCCGCTGCCGGGCGCCATCGCCCAGAAGCCGGGTTCGGCGACCCTGCCATTCTTCGGCGTGCAACCGGGCATCGTCGACGGCGAGGGCAAGCTGCTGGAAGGCGAAGCCACCGGCAATCTCTGCATCCTCGATTCCTGGCCGGGCATGATGCGCACGGTCTATGGCGACCATCAGCGCTTCATCGACACCTATTTCAAGACCTTCCCCGGCAAGTACTTCACCGGCGACGGCTGCCGCCGCGACAAGGATGGCTATTACTGGATCACCGGCCGGGTCGACGACGTGATCAACGTCTCCGGCCACCGCATGGGTACGGCCGAGGTGGAGAGCGCCCTGGTGGCCCATACTAAAGTGGCCGAGGCCGCGGTCGTCGGCTATCCCCACGACATCAAAGGCCAGGGCATCTACGCCTACGTCACCCTGAAATCCGGCCAGCAGCCCACCGACGATCTGCGCAAGGAACTGGTGCAGTGGGTGCGCAAGGAGATCGGCCCGATCGCCCAGCCGGACCTGATCCAATGGGCCCCCGGTCTGCCGAAGACCCGCTCCGGCAAGATCATGCGCCGCATCCTCCGCAAGATCGCCGAGAACGACTACAGCAATCTCGGCGACACCAGCACCCTGGCCGACCCCACGGTGGTGCAGGATTTGGTGAACAACCGGATGAATAGGGCGTAAGGGCGGTCCGAAGCTGTTTCAGCGGCGCGTGGCGCGAACCTCGAAGCGCGTACCTTCCTTGCGCTGTAGATAGGCAACGACATCCAGCAGGTTGCGCGCCTGTGGATTGCCACCGGGGCCGAGCATGCGCATCAGGCTCTTCGGCGATTTGCTAATGGCGTCGCCGAGCTCCTCGAAGCCAACGGTGGCGTTGATGTAGTCCCGCAGCACGGTCTTGCCCGTATCCAGATCGCCGCTGAGCAGGCACTGGATTCCCTCACGCAGCAAAGCCCTGCGGAACGACGGATCGCGCCGCACGCGTGCTTGAATCGTTTCCTTAAAGTCTCGTGTCAGAACCATCGTTACGAACTCCGTTTCTTGCGTCGTTTGTAGTCCTGCCAAGCGGCCTGGGCCTTTTCTATATCCGCCTGCTGCCGCTTCTTTGTTCCGCCACCCAACAGGATCACAAGCAGGTCGCCATCCTTGCCGAAGTAGACGCGGTAACCGGGACCAAAATCGATCCGACGCTCGAATATGCCAGCGCCGACACCCTTAATTTGTGCGAAATTTCCTAGGGTCATGCGAGTGACTGCAATTGCCACCTTGGCAGCTGCGGCGGCATTTAAAGCTGCAAACCAATGCCCATAGGGACTACTGCCCGCCGAATCCAAATATTCGCGGACTTCGACCATACCTTATAGTAACACATATGATACTAAAGTCAAGCCATCGTGAGAATTGATTGGCGCTGAGGAGCCACGGAGCTTCACCGCCTTGCCCCCTCGAGCCCTTGCTCCTGCCGCATGCGCTGTTCGGCGCGGCGGCCTTCCTCGTCGTAGAGGAAGGTGAACAGGCCGAAGCGGCGGCCCTGCGTCACCGGCAGCGCCTCGTGCAGCAGCGAGCAGGAGAAGATCACAGCACCGCCGGCGCCCGGCCGATAAAGCTGACGGCCATATTCGGGAAAGCGCACATCGCCGCCTTCATAGTCGCCGGTATTGAGATTCACGCTCATCGCGAATTGCCGGTGCGCGGTATAGGGCGTGGTGTTGTCGCGATGGGCGCGGAAGTAGCCGCCGTCGGCGGAGTCGTAGCAGCCGATGCGCATCACCTCGCCATGGACGACGCGGAAGTTGAACGCTTTGCGGATCTCCGGCACGGCGCGCTTGCCGATGCGCTGCTGCAGGATTTGTAGAAGTTTGGGGTCAGCGATCCAGACATCGCGGCGCTTCTTGAAGGCGGCGCTGGCATAGCTGTCGCCATGGGCGACGGAAGACACGGTGTCCGCGCGTTTCTCGCTGACGTTCCAATGCTCGATCAGGCGGCGGCAGAGCGCCGGCTCGAACAGGCCGGGCAGCAGCAGCACCGGCGCCTGGGCCGTGACCGCATCGGGCGCGCTGCAGGCGAAGAGATCGCGGCAGGCGGCGAGCGCCTCGTCCAACGCGCCTTCGCGAAAGACGCCGACAAAGCGCCGCGCCCTATCGAGCACCGCGAACGCCGGCACCGTCACGCCAAGAATCTGCGCGGCCTCACCGCCATCGATCGCAAGCTTCAGCCTGACCTCCGTGGCTTGCGCGGTGTCGCGCGGCGTCACTTCATAGACGAGCGTCTCCAGGCCTTCGAGTTCGGGCAGATGCCGCGACAGCGCGGCGCGCGTATCTGCCGACGGCGTCGCACCGCAGAACCACAGCAAGGCGGCGCGGCCCGCCAGCGATTGATCCCACAGGTTGACGTTCTCCCCTGCCGAGTTTTTCAGCGGCAGGGCAGCGACGGGATCGCCAGGCTGCTTCGGTTCGGTGACGGGTTTGTTCATCGTTGTCCAGTCATGGCGGCGGCCGATTTGCGGCGCTGCTGTTTTACGCGATCCCGCGGCGCGGTGACCAGCTTGGCGCGCAAGACCTCGCGGTGTTGGATGCGGTGCGCAAAGTCGAGCAAATGTATCCCGACAAGTTTCCGAGAACTATCTGAAACAATTAGGACTTTCAGCGAATCGGTTTTGCCGCTACGAGTCAGGGCAACAATGCGAGGAGACTGGTGAATGCATAAGCTCGGCCCAACGGCGCGCACCAAAGTGAAACGCCTGCCCAAGCGCGGCCATTATGACCGCGACGTCGTCAACGAAGTCCTGGATGCCGGCTTCATCTGCCATATCGGTTATGTTATCGACGGCCAGCCCTATGTGACGCCAACGGCCTATTGGCGTGAAGGTGGGCACATCTACTGGCACGGCTCTTCCGCCAGCCGCATGCTGCGGGCGCAGAAATCGGGCATTCCCGTCTGCCTGACCGTTACCCACATCGACGGGCTGGTGATGGCGCGATCCGCCTTCCACCATTCCATCAACTACCGCTCTGTGATGGCGTTCGGCACCGCAAGCATCGTCGACGAGCCCAAGACCAAGGAAGCGGCCATGCGCGCCTTCGTCGAGCGCCTCTATCCCGGCCGCTGGGACACGTTGCGCCCGGTGAACAAACAGGAATTCAAGGCGACGACGATTCTCGGCATGGAGTTGACCGAGGCCTCGGCGAAGATCCGCATCGGCAATCCAGTCGACGATGACGAGGACTACGCGCTGCCCATCTGGGCGGGCGTGATCGGTCTCAAAACCTTGGTAGCCGGCATCGGCGATGACGCGAGGCTGGCGCCCGGGACGCGCAAGCCGAGCCATCTCGACAGCTTCGCCGAAGACGCGGATTTCGGCGCGCTGCTGAAGCGGTACAAATCCTCATAGGGGCGACCTGCGGTCGCCCGTTCAGCATCGCACGTTGCATCCGGGGCGACCGCAGGTCGCCCCTATATGCCGTCGGCGATCTCAAAAATCGATGCAGCGGCCGTTCTTTTCCCAATCGCCGTAGCGCGTGGGTTCCGGCCCCGGCGGACCGCCATGCTCGGTGGGTTTGGCGCTGGGTTTTTTCGCGTCCGGTTTTACGACCGGCGCGCTGGCCGTCGGTTTCTCTGTGGGCGATGATTTTTCCGTCGACATGATCCGAAGATAGGGCGAGCGAGAGTCCTTCGCCAGTCCCGACGCCGATCTTGACCCCAGGGGAAACAGGGCCATTTAGCTAGGCAAGTCGCGGGAGACCCTGCATCGCTTGATGGAGACCGACCTAAGATGAACTACTTCCGTACCGCCCTGCTGCTGGCTGCCATGACCGGCCTGTTCCTGGCGGTCGGCTACCTGATCGGCGGCCAGACCGGCATGATCATCGCCCTGGTGGTCGCCCTGGGCATGAACTTCTTCGCCTATTGGAATTCCGACAAGCTGGTGCTGCGCATGCATGGCGCCCAGGAAGTCGACGCGCGCACGGCGCCGCGTTTGTTCAACATCGTCCAGGAGCTGACGCGCCGCGCTGCCCTGCCGATGCCCCGCCTCTACATCATGCAGACGGCGCAGCCCAACGCCTTCGCCACCGGCCGGAATCCCGAGAATGCCGCCGTCGCCGTCACCACCGGACTGATGGACCGGCTGAACGAGCAGGAGATCGCCGGCGTCGTCGCCCATGAGCTGGCCCATGTGCGCAACCGCGACACCCTGACCATGACCATTACGGCGACGCTGGCCGGTGCCATCGGCATGCTGGCGCAGTTCGGCATGTTCTTCGGCGGCGGCCGCGATAGCCGCGACAATCCCCTGGGAATTATCGGCGTTCTGGCGGCTGCCATTCTTGCGCCCCTGGTAGCCATGCTGGTGCAAATGGCAATCAGCCGTTCGCGCGAGTACGAGGCCGACCGCCTCGGCGCGCAGATCTGCGGCCAGCCTTTGTGGCTTGCCTCGGCGCTGGCCAAGATTCATAACGGCTCGCTGCAGATCGACAATCACCGCGCGGAAGCGAACCCGGCCACGGCTCATATGTTCATCATCAATCCGCTCCACGCCCATGCGGTCGACGGCATGTTCCGCACCCATCCGAGCACGGAGGAGCGCATCCGCCGCCTGCAGGCCATGGCGGCGCAGATGGGCAGCGCGGACGAGGTCCCACCGATGACGGGCTATCGCTCCGCCCGCGCCCGCGGTCCCTGGAGTTGATCGCGCCGGCGGAGTCACCGCGCCCGCGCGACAGCGCCGGCCTGCCCGCCCGCCGCACCGCCGCCCTGCTGCTGCAGCGGATCCTGCGGCAGCGTCTGCTGCTGGAAGAGGCGTTCGAGACCGAGCCTTCGCTGAAATCCCTTGAACCGCGCGACCGCGCCTTCGTCCGGCTGCTGGTCGCGACAATTCTCCGTCGTCTCGGCCAGATCGACGCCATCATCGAGCGCTGTCTGGATCGGCCCTTGGGCGCGAAGGCGCAGGATGCCCAGGACCTGCTTCGGCTGGGCGCAGCACAGCTCCTCTATCTGGACACGCCGCCCCACGCCGCCGTCGACACCAGCGTGGGGCTGGCCGGCGAAACGGCGGAGACCGCCGGCTTCAAGGCGCTGATCAACGCGGTGCTGCGGCGGATCGGCCGGGAGAAGACCGAGCTGCTCGCCGCGACCGCCGCGCCATCGCTCAATACGCCGCCCTGGCTCTGGGCCTCCTGGGTCAAGGCCTATGGCGAAACCCGCAGCCGCGGCATTGCCCAGGTCCATCTGCAGGACCCGCCGCTGGATCTGTCCGCCAAGGCCGATGCCGAAGCATGGGCGCAGCGGCTGGAAGCCACCATCCTGCCCACCGGCAGCCTGCGCCGGATGGAAACCGGCCCGGTCGAGGCCCTTCCTGGCTTCGGCGAGGGCGCCTGGTGGGTGCAGGACGCTGCGGCGGCGTTGCCGGTGCGGTTGCTGGCGCCGGTCGCCGGCAAGACCATCATCGATCTCTGCGCCGCGCCGGGCGGCAAGACCGCGCAGCTTGCCGCGCTGGGCGCCGAGGTAACCGCCGTCGATCGCTCCGCCAAGCGGCTGGAGCGGCTGAACGCCAACCTTGACCGGCTGAATCTCTCGGCCGATGCCGTGACTGCCGACGCCACCCAATGGCAGCCGCACGCCCCGGCCGATGGCGTGCTGGTGGATGCGCCCTGTTCGGCCACCGGCACCATCCGCCGCCATCCCGATGTCGCCTGGCTGAAGCGCCCGGAAGACCTGCCGAAGCTGGTCGATCTGCAGGCGCGGCTGCTGCGCGCGGCCGTTGCCATGACCCGCCCCGGCGGCAGCCTGGTCTATTGCACCTGCTCGCTGCAGTCGGAGGAAGGGCCGCAGCAGATCGCCAAGCTCTTGGCCGATCATGCGCCGGTGGAGCGCCTGCCCATCAAAGCGTCCGAAGTCGGCGGGCTTGTGGAACTCATCACCGCCGATGGCGATCTCCGCACCTTGCCTTGCCACCTCGCCGATCGCGGCGGCCTCGACGGCTTCTACGCCGCGCGCCTGCGCAAACTCTAGCCCGCCACAGTTCGGCCATGGTAACGGCCCACTTCTGGGCCGCCGCCGGGTTGTTCCGGCACCCCGGAAGCTGTTAGTTAACGGTCATGCCGCCGAAGATTCGAATTGCGCCATCGATTCTATCCGCCGATTTCTCGCGCCTGGGCGATGAAGTGAAAGCCATCGACGCGGCCGGCGCAGACTACGTGCATATCGACGTGATGGACGGGCATTTCGTCCCCAACATAACCTTCGGCGCACCGGTGGTGCAGGCGATCCGGCCCCACACCAAGCTGGTCTTCGACGTGCATCTGATGATCGCGCCCGTTGACCCGTTCATCGAGGATTTCGCCAAGGCCGGCGCCGACATCATCACCGTGCATCCGGAAGCCGGGCCCCATCTTCACCGCACCATCCAGCTGATCAAATCCCACGGCAAGAAGGCCGGCGTGTCGCTCAATCCGGCGACGCCGCCCACTGCCGTCGAGGCGCTGCTGGACGATATCGATCTGATCCTGGTGATGACGGTCAATCCCGGCTTCGGCGGCCAGAAGTTCATCGCCGGCACGATGGACAAAGTCCGTTATCTGCGCCAGCGCATCGACGAAACCGCCAAGAGCCGCAACGGCCGCTCGATCGATCTGGAGGTCGATGGCGGCATCAATGCGGAGACGGCCGCCATTGCCGCCCAGGCGGGCGCCGATGTGCTGGTCGCCGGCACCGCCACCTTCACTGGCGGACCCGATGCCTATGCCGGCAATATCCGCCGGCTGCGCGATGCCGCGGGATCCCGGCCGTGAACCGGTCGGCCGGCGCCACGGCCGACGCAGCTTCCCGCCGGCCCTCCGAACCGATGGCCCCCGTATTGAGGGCGCGCATGCGCCTGCCGCGGGAGCTGCAGATGCAGCGCCTGTGGTACAGCCTGCGCCAGCCTTTGTTCAAAAGCCGTTTCTATCGCCTGTGGCTGCCCTCCCGCGTTGCTGGCGCGCCCGGCCCGGCCATCAGCAGCGATATCTGGCCCGGCAATGCCGAACGGGGCAGCGAAATCATCCAGGGCACCTTCGCCATGGGCGGCCAGACCGTGCGCGATCCTGGTCCGGTCTGGGACCCGGTGGGCGCCACCGACCCTTGGCGCGAGGCGGTGCAGAGCTTCGACTGGCTGCGGGATCTGCGGGCTGTGAGCGGCGAGAGCGCACGCCGGGCCGCCCGCGAACTGGTGGGCCGCTGGATCGCCGACAATAGCCGCTGGAGTCCGCTGGCCTGGCGGCCGGACATCCTCGGCCGGCGGCTTACGGCTTGGATCCTGCACTATGAATTCCTCGGCGCCGCCGGCGATGCGCTGTTCCGCGGCCGCCTGTTGCTGAGCATCGCACAGCAGGCGAGCCACCTGGCGCGCGTTCTGCCTGCCGGCCTCAGCGGCAGCGATCTGCTCTATGCTATCGCCGGCCTGACGCACGCCGGGCTGGTGATGCCGCGGGGCGGGCCCTGGCTGCGGCGCGGCGTCATCCTGCTGTCCCATGAACTGGCGCGCCAGGTGCTCGGCGATGGCGGTCATTGCGAGCGCAGCCCCTCGGTGCATTTCGACATCCTGCGCCTGCTGGTCGGGCTGCGGGTCGGCTTCGGCACCGCCAATCACAGCGTGCCCGAGCCGATCTCCGAATCGATCGCGCGCATGGCGCCGTTGCTGCGCTTTTTCGAGCATGGCGATGGCGGCCTGGCCCTGTTCAACGACAGCAACGAAGAAGAAGACTGGCTGATCGACATGGTGCTGGCCCGCGCCGACGGCAAAGGTCTGTCGCCGAAGGAGGCGCCCGTCAGCGGCTTCCAGCGCCTCGGCGCCGGCCGTACGCTGTTGCTCGTCGATGCCGGGGCGCCGCCGTTGCCAGGATTCGACCGCCACGCCCATGCCGGCACCCTCTCATTCGAAATGAGCGTCGGCCGCGATCGCATGATCGTCAATTGCGGCGCCCATGAGGGCCGCGGCGAATGGTGGACTGCGCAGCGCGCCACCGCCGCCCATTCCACGCTGGTGGTCAACGACACCAACGCCTGCGTCTTCGCCGCGGATACCGGGCTGGTGCGCGGGCCGGTCAACGTCATCTGCCGCCGCGACGAGTCCGACGGCAATGTCTGGCTGGAAATGAGCCATGATGGCTATGCCGCGCCCTATGGGATGATCCATCACCGGCGGCTCTATCTCACGGCCGGCGGCGACGATCTGCGCGGCGAGGATCGCATCGACGGCGGCACGCCGCAGCCTTTCGTGCTGCGCTTCCATCTCCATCCCGATGTAAATGTATCCGTGGCGCAAAATGCCCAGGCGGCGATCCTAAAACTGCCCGGCGGCGGCTGGTGGCGCATGCGCGCCAAGGGCGGCACGATCTCCCTGGCCGACAGCATCTATATGGGCAAGCGCGGCGAAGCCCGCCGTTCGCAGCAGATCGTCGTGACAGCCGATCTCTCGGCCAAGGATTCGACCATCCGATGGGCCATCACCCGCGAGGATGTGGGGAAGTAGCGCGGTCAGGGCTCCCAGCGCACCAGACCGTCCGATAGCGCGACCTGCCGCCACATGCCCTTGATGTCGGCGATCAGGCCGCCAGGATTCAGCAGCTTCGCGAACGTTGCCGCGCCGAGCTCGCGGTACTCGCGATGCGCCACGGCGCCGACCAGGCAGTCATATCTGCCGTTGGCAGCAGTGAGCGTCGCGGCATCCGTCATCAGCCGCAGGCCATAAAGCGACTCGGCATCGGCCGCATCGGCATGGGGATCGTGGATATGCACCTGATGGCCGCGCGCGACCAGACCGCGGATCAGATCGACGCATTTGGAATTGCGCAGGTCCGGCAGATTCTCCTTGAAGGTGAGGCCGAGCACCAGGGTACGCGGCGCGCGCAAGCCCGCTTTGGCCGTCGCATGGTCGATGCGATCGGCGAAATAGTCGCCCATGGCGTCGTTGATGCGCCGGCCGGATAGGATGATTTCGGGATCGTGGCCCGCCGCGACGGCGCAGGCCGCGAGATAATAGGGATCGACACCGATGCAATGGCCGCCGACAAGACCCGGCTTGAAATCCAGGAAGTTCCACTTCGTGCGCGAGGCATCGAGGACATCGTAAATCGACAGACCAAGCCGCTCGAAGATCATGGTCACTTCATTGATGAAGGCGATATTGATGTCGCGCTGGGCGTTCTCGATCACCTTTGCCGCCTCGGCGGTCTTGATGTCACGGGTGACGAAGACGCCGGCCTTGGCGATGCGGCCATAGAGGGCGCGCAACCGGTCGGCGGTTTCCGCCGTCTGCCCGGCCACCACTTTCACCACATTGTCCAACCGGCGCGTACGGTCGCCGGGGTTGATTCTCTCGGGCGAATAACCGAGGAAAAAATCCCGGCCGGCGCTCTTTCCGGATTCGGTTTCGATCAGCGGTCGGCAGATATCCTCGGTCACGCCGGGATAGACCGTGCTTTCGAACACCACGATGGGCGCGGGCTTCAGCGGGCGGCTCAATTTCAGCGCCAGCCCCACCGTGCGGCAGGCGGCATGCAGCGCGCCCAGATTGGGACGGTTGGCGGCATCCACCGGCGTGGGCACGGTGACGATATGGATCTCGCGGTCGATCAGGTCGGCGGGATCGTGACTGAGCCGCAGATTGCCGCGGCGGAAGTCCTGCTGATCCACCTCGCCGGTGCGGTCGCGTCCGGCTTGGAGCTCGGCGATGCGATCGCGAGCGATGTCGAATCCCGTGACATCCAGCCCCTCCGCCGCGAAGGCGGACGCCAGCGGCAGGCCTACATAGCCCAGGCCGATCACACTGAGGCTGGGTCCTTTTGCATCTGCTGTTGCCGCCACGATTGCTCCTGTTATCGGCCGAAACTGCGCCATTGGTCGGGCTTTCCCTGATCTTGTCAACTTGCCCCGGCGCGTGGAATGAGGCGCCGTTGCGGGTCCCGGTTCCAGCGGCTATGGAGACGCGGAGAGTGCCGTCCTGGAGCCGCTATGACCGACACGCCGATCGCCCGCGCGCTGATTTCCGTTTCCGACAAGACCGGCGTGGTGGAGCTGGCCCGCTTCCTGCAGCAGAGCGGCGTCGAGATCCTTTCCACCGGCGGCACCGCCAAGACCCTGCGCGAGGCCGGCGTCACCCTGCGCGACGTGGCCGAGGCCACCGGCTTTCCCGAGATCATGGACGGGCGCGTCAAGACTCTGCATCCGCAGATCCATGGTGGCATTCTGGCGCGCCGCGATCTCGCCGATCACCGGGCGGCCATGAAACAACATGGTATCCAGGCGATCGATCTCGTGGTGTCCAATCTCTATCCCTTCGCGGCCACGGTGGCGAAGGGTGCCTCTCGCGACGACTGCGTCGAGAACATCGATATCGGCGGTCCGGCGCTGATCCGCGCATCCGCCAAGAATCACGAATTCGTCGTCATCGTCACCGATCCCGCGGACTATGAACCGGTGATGGCGGAGATGCTTGCCCATAAGGGTGCCACGACTCTCGCCTTGCGCCGCCGCCTCGCCGCCGCCGCCTATGCCCACACCGCCGCCTATGATTCCATGATCGCGCAATGGATGGCGGCGCAGGAGGGCGAGATCTTTCCCAAGTCCATCGCCTTCGCCGGCGAGCGCAAGCAGCTCCTGCGCTATGGCGAGAATCCCCATCAGGCGGCGGCGTTCTATCTGGCGAAGGAGCCAGGCCGCCCGACTCGGCCGGGCATCGCCACGGCGACCCAGATCCAGGGCAAGGAACTTAGCTACAACAATCTCAACGATACCGATGCGGCGTTCGAGCTGGCGGCGGAATTCGAAGAACCCGCCTGCGCCATCATCAAGCATGCCAATCCCTGCGGCGTGGCGGTGGCCGGCGATCTCGCCGCTGCGTTCAGGCTTGCCCTGGCATGCGATCCCGTCAGCGCCTTCGGCGGCATCATCGCCGTCAACCGGCCGCTGGATCTGGCCACCGTGGAGGCCATCGGCAAGCTGTTCGTCGAAGTGATCATCGCGCCCACTGTGAACGCCGACGCGCGCACGGCCCTGGCGCAAAAGCAGAACCTGCGGGTGCTGGAAGCGGGCGAGATGCCCGGCCCGGGTGCGCCCGGAACGATGCTGCGCGCCGTCGCCGGCGGCTGGCTGCTGCAGACCCGCGACAATGGCCGATTGGCCGCCGCCGATTTGAAGACCGTCACAAAGCGCGGGCCCTCAAGCTCCGAGCTCGGCGATCTGCTCTTCGCCTCCCGCGTCGCCAAGCACGTCAAATCAAACGCCATCGTCTATGCCAAGGGCGGCGCTACCGTGGGCATCGGCGCCGGTCAGATGAGCCGCGTGGATTCCTCGCGCATCGCCGCCTGGAAAGCGCGCGAGGCAGGCGAGGCGGCGGGCGAGAAGGCGCCGCGCACCAAAGGCTGCGTCGTCGCCTCCGATGCGTTCTTTCCGTTTGCCGATGGATTGCTGGCCGCCATCGAAGCCGGCGCAACGGCCGTTATCCAACCCGGCGGCTCGATGCGCGACGCAGACGTGATCGCCGCCGCCGACCAGGCCGGCATCGCCATGGTGTTCACGGGCATCAGGCATTTCCGGCACTGAAAAAGGGCCGCCTCGACAGCGCAAGCAGTGGAATCTAAACCCCGTCGTCCCAGTGAATATGGACGGCGCGGTTGGAGGGCAGCCAGTCGTTGCGGAAGCGGAGCCAGCCGGCTCTTTCCCGGTCCTGGCTGTCGGCGACGACGATGCGGAATTCCTCGCGGGTATCGCGGCGGTACCAGGTCCAGGGGCGGGCATTGAATTTGGCGCCCTGGAAACTGATGAGTTCATAGCCGTGGGAGCGGGCCCAGCGGCCGATGCGCCAGCCCCAATAGGACCGGGCGGCGACCCACAGAATGGTCGCCAGAAGCCAGGTGCTGATCACAAGCAGGAATTGATCGGCGCTCATATCCCCTCCACCGCGTGGGAAATATGGGCGGGTACCGGTTAATTTTGCTTGAACGTCACAGGCGCAGGCCGCGCCGGACATCGACCGTCATAAGAATGATCGCGCCGACAATGAAGAACGGCAGGATCATCGCCATCCCCACGCGCTGGCTGGCCGCGAGATAGGTGACCCAGCTCACCAACAGCGGGCCGAGGAACGAGGTCAGCCGGCCGGAGAGGGCGAAAAGTCCGAAGAACTCGCCCCGCATTTCGGCCGGGGCCAAGCGCGCCATCAGCGAGCGGCTTGCCGCCTGCGCCGGCCCGACGAACACGCCGATCAGAATACCGAGGACGTAAAACCAAGCCTTGTCGCGTACAAGCAGGATGCCGGCGCCAAACAGGATCAACGCAGCCAATGAAATGAGAATCGTCGGTTTCGCGCCGATGCCGTCGTCCAGCCAGGCAAACGACACAGCGCCGAGTCCAGCACTGATATTCAGCAGGATCCCGAAAACCAGCACTTCCTGAAAATCCATACCGAATTGTCCGGCAGCATAGATGCCGCCGAAACTGAACAGCGTGTTGATCCCATCGATGTAAATCATGTTGGCGAGCAGGAATCGCGCGATATCCCGAAAGTTGCGGACGCGCAGAATGGTTTGCCATAGCGTCGCCAGACCTTGTTGCACCGCTTGCAACCCCGACGGCCCCCGCCGCGGCAAGTCCGGCACGAAGCTGAAGAACGGCAGCATGAAAACCAGCATCCAGCCCGCCGCGAACAGCGCCACGGCGCGCACATGCTCGGCGTCCTCACGATCGAGGCCGAAGTGCGCGGGATCGGGCTGCACGAAGACGACCAAACTCAATATCAAACAGGCGAGGCCGCCGGCATAACCAAGGCCCCAGGCCCAGCCGGACAGTCGGCCGATTCGTTTCGGCGGCACCAGTTCCGGCAGCAGGGCGTTATAGAACGTGATGCCCAACTCAAAGCCGAGACTGCCGAGCATAACGAGCAGTAACGCCAGCGGCGCGAAGCTTGGATCCGGACGCACGAACCACAGTCCCGCAGTCGCGGCGACGCAAACAACACTGAATGCGAAGATCCAGGGCTTACGCCGGCCGGTACGGTCGGCGATGGCGCCAAGACAGGGACTCAGGATCGCAATGATGAGCGCCGCGAAGGTCTGGCCGCTGCCCCACATCGCGGTGCCGGTTTCGCGATCCGCCGCCACCGCCTCGGTAAAGTAGGCGGCGAAGACGAAGGTGATGACCACCGTGGGAAAAGCCGAGTTCGCCCAGTCATACAGGCACCAGGCGGCGAGGGCGCGCTTCGAAGCGTAGTGCGGCACGCCGGTCATCGCCTCGCGATCCAGAGCTGTCATATCAGTCGTGATTTCCTGCGTTGCGTCTCCGGGGGCGCCACCCTAGCATCTCCCGCCGCGGGCAAAGCAACCCAATCGAGACAGGAATGACGACGCCGGATTCAACAGCGCCTTCGATGGCGGAACCGCTGCGCATTCACGACGTCATGAATGCGTCACCAGACAAGCAGCCGGAACTCAATCGCACTGTGGACAGATACCGCCCGGTGCGCGTCATCAGCCGCGGCGAGCGGGTGCATCCATTGCCCCATGCCGGAACAGCTCTCGATATCCGGTATCGCTGCGACGGCGGCGAATTCGGCGTCGACATTTTCATCGCCCGCAACCGGGTCAGCGGCCTGCTGATCGTCAAAGACGGCCGGATTCATCTGGAACGATATGGCCTAGGCAATGAGCCGGACTCGAAGCTGAACTCCTTCTCCATCGGCAAGTCGGTGATGTCGACGTTGCTCGGCGCCGCTATCCATCAGGGCTACATCGATAGCGTCGAAGATCCGATCACCAAATATCTGCCGCAGGCCTGCGGCTCCGGCTATGACGTCTGCAGCATTCGTAATTTGCTGGAGATGTCGTCGGGCGTGCAGTGGGAGGAAGGTTATCGCGACGGCGCTTCCAGCTTCGCCCGTATGTTCGAGGCCGCGAACGGCCGCCGCCGAGGCGGCATTATGGAGGTCATGACCTCGCTGCCGCGGCAGGCGCCGCCGGGTACGCGCTTCCTGTACAATTCCGGCGAGTCCCATGTGCTGGGCGAACTGATTACCGCCGCCACGGGCAAGCACATCGCCGACTATCTCAGCGAGCGCATCTGGTCGCGTTTCGGCATGGAGTTCGACGGCTCCTGGACTCTGGAAAGCGAGGATGGCCAGGAGACCACCGGCGGCGGCGTCAATGCGGCGCTGTGCGACTATGCGCGCTTCGGTCTTTTCATCCTCGGCGATGGCATCGCCGGCGGCGAACGCATCGTCCCGGAAGGCTGGATCGCCGAGGCGTCCCATCCGCGCGCCGATTCGCCGCAGATCGCCTACGGTCTGCCGACGCCGGGAAATCCTCTCGGTTATGGTTATCAGTGGTGGTCGTTCCCGAAAACTGCCGGCGCGCCCCACACGCGGCATCATGAGGGCGCCTTTACCGGCCAGGGCATCTTCGGGCGCTTCCTCTACATTAATCCGCGAGAACAACTGGTGGCGGCGGTGTGGAGCGAATGGCCCGACCCCTGGGTCGAGGCCAGCGAATACGAGACCTACGATTTCCTCAGCGCCGCCATCGCAGCACTGCGCTGACGATCACAAGGAGACATGTTCATGCTGATGTCCACCACCCCCACCTTCGAAGGCAAGCGCATCCGCGAATATCACGGCATCGTCAGCGGCGACGCCATCATCGGCGTGAACATCTTCCGCGATCTGTTCGCCCGGGTGCGCGACATCATCGGCGGCCGCGCCGCCGGCTATGAGAAGGCGCTGCAGGAAGCCAAGACCGCCGCGCTGGCCGACATGGCCGACGCGGCGCGGGAGAAGGGCGCCAATGCCGTCGTCGGCATCGATCTGGATTACGAGACCGTCGGCGACTCCATGCTGATGGTCGCCGCCAGCGGTACCGCCGTCACGGTCGAATAACGCCGAAAAGGCTCCCGTTCCCGTGCGGTTTGCCGCATCCGGCCGCCCCGGCCGGCCGTAGGTTTTGTCAGCTGAGCCCCCGAGATTCCGCCGGAATCAATTGCGAACGACTGTCAATTGCATTGACTCCGATGGCGTCTCTCCTATATGCAACTGCAACCCATTCGCAACCGATCGCGCGCCATGTATCTGTGCAACTGCAACGGATTTTCTGAAAGCCAAGTCAATGAGTTAGCCGATAGCGGCGTGGCCGCCGTCGGCCGTTTGTTCCGTTGCCTTGACTGCCGCCCGCAATGCGGAAAATGTGTCCCGCAGATTCGCAACATCCTCGACGACAGCAAGCAGAAGGGCCGCCGCGCCCGCGCCGCCGCCTCGTCGACAGGGGGAACGCATGAAGGGCGCCAAAGAGGTCATCGCACAGCTAAATAAGGTCCTCACCAACGAAATCACCGCCGTCAATCAGTACTTCCTCCATGCCCGCATGTACGACAACTGGGGCTTCCAGAAGCTGGGCAAGCATGAGTACGAGGAATCGATCGACGAGATGAAGCATGCCGACAAGCTGGTGAAGCGCATTCTCCTGCTCGAAGGCCTGCCCAACCTGCAAGACCTGCATAAGCTGAAGATCGGCGAGGACGTGCCCGAGGGCATCGCCGCCGACCTGGCGTTGGAACGCGGCAGCCGCGCGACGCTGATCGAGGCGATCGGCATCTGCGAGAAGGCGCCGGACTATGTCTCCCGCCAGATCCTGCGGGAGATCCTGGACGACACCGAAGGCCATATCGACTATCTGGAAACCCAGCTCGAGCTGGTGAAGAAGGTCGGCCTGCAGAACTACCTGCAGACGCAGACGCTGTCGTAGGGGCGTTCAAGCTCCGCTGTCGACGATCACAAAAATTCTCATCCTCGCGAACACGAGGACCCATATGTGGACGGCCCCCTGCTTGCAAGAGGCGTTGCAGGGTTGGGGCGGATCGCTTGCATCCATATGTCCGGCCTGTCTGATGCGGTCGCACATGACCGCTGGCCAAGATGGTT
>Ga0184612_10000457_pt1 | contig 19054 bp, 22 predicted proteins | sample PLM3_60_coex_FD_133163 | JGI IMG/M metagenome (GOLD analysis project Ga0184612, IMG submission 133163) | Groundwater sediment microbial communities from an aquifer in East River, Colorado, USA - PLM3_60_coex | ecosystem: Environmental > Terrestrial > Soil > Riparian zone | place: USA: East... | reverse complement strand
GCAACGGCTCCGAGCGTCCCACACGCCGCGGACGTGAACGACCAGATCGAGTTTTCATACCCACCCGCTTCGCCACCCACCAACGGGTCCCTGCTCAATCTGAGATCAACTCCTGACCCCAGCCTCTTGTGCCGTGCCTAATGGCGGCACGTTCCGAACAGCAAGGGTCTGACCCTAGCCTTTCGTGACAACCGAGCCTTCGTAAGAGTGCGCGGGCTCGGCCCGCGCACGGTTCCGCGCCGCGGGTACCTCACCCTCCGAGCGAAAGCGCAGCTTTCGCTCGGATCAGGGCGGAGTCTTGTCTGCGGGCCAGGGCACTCCGCCGACGCCCCAGTTCTTCGGCGAGTGTCCTTCGACCACGACCCACGTGTGCTCGCGCAGGCCTTCGGTCGTCGCTGCGCAGAGCGCATCCGTGAGCGCCGCGATCAGCTTGCGGCTCGTCTCGTCGTCCATCCTGAAGTCGAACAGCTTGACCTCGATCAGGGGCATCGATCTAGCCCGCGGGCTTGCCCGCGATGCCCCAGTGCTTGGGCTGGACGCCCTGGATGACGACGTGGATGTGCTCCTTCGCGGCTCCGCTCGACTCGGCCAGGGCATCCGTGAGCGCCTCGATCATCTTCGGCACGGATTCGTCGGTCACCCGGTGGTCGTAGAGCTTGACTTCGATCATCGGCATTTGCGTGCTCCTTTCTTGCCTGCAGGTCAGCGCTCGACGTGACCGCTGCCGCCGTCGGGGCCGAGCACGAGATCGCGGTCCTGATCGGGAACGTGGTCGAGCGGCACGGGCGCGAGGGCTTCGAAGAAGGTCACTCCGTTTTCGGAGTAGAGGCTGTGCCGGACGCCGCGATTGATGACGATCACGTCGCCGGCCTTCACGTCGCGGGTGTTGCCTGCGACGGTGATCTGGACCTCACCGTCGATGATCGCCATGACCTGTTCGGTGTGCTCGTGGTTGTGGTCCGGCACCTGTTTCCCCGGTTCGTACGTAACGCGGCAGAGCAGGATCTGCTCCCCGCCGATCGCATGCAGCGTGACGCCGTCGACGAACTGCCAAGCCTCGACGCCGTTCCAGGTTCGAAACGGCGTCGCGGTATCAGCCATCTGTCTCGAAGAAGCCTTTGCCGCCGTCCGAGCTCACCGTCCGGATCGAAACCGCGTCGTCGAAGATGACGCGCTTGCCCTCTCGCCGCGGCTCCTTCTCTCCGTCGAGCGCGCGCAGGACCCGCTCCGGCGTCGCCGGCAGCTGGGTCACCCAGACGCCGACGGCGTCGTAGATCGCGGACACGATTGCGGGAGGCTGCGCGTTGTTCGCCATCTCGCCGATCGCCTTCGCGCCGAACGGTCCGTCCTCGGACGGATTCTCGATGATCAGGTTGTCGACATCGGGCAGGTCTTCGAGTGACGGCGCGAGGTAGGCGCCGAACTCGCCGCCACGATGCTCCGTCCCCGGGTAGTAGGGGTATGCCTCCTCCAGGAGGCCGAGGCCGAGCCCCATCATCGCGCCGCCTTCGATCTGCCCCTCGACAAGTGTGGGATTTATCGCGCGGCCGACGTCGTAGACCTGGATCAACCGTTCGACCGTCACCTCGCCCGTCTCGTCGTCGACCTCCACGTCCGCCACGCAGGCGGCATATGAGATCGCGGAATGAGGCTCGATCTCGACGGAGCCGTCCTCGTCGCTGACGTCGGCGTACGGCTTCAGCGCCGCACCGGTGCCGGTGATCAGTTCGCCGTAGTTCCACGTTGCAGCGGCGGCCACTTCCGGGATCCCGATCTTCCGGTCCGGAGCTCCCTTGGCGATGACCTCGCCGTCGACGATGTCGAGATCTCCAGGCGCGATCTCGAGCTCCTTCGACGCAATGTCGAGGATGCGCTCGCGGGCCTGCTCGGCCGCGAAGCGGACCGCATTGCCGCCGATGAACGTGCCGCGAGAGGCGAAGCTCCCGGTGCACACGGCCGACGAGTCGGTGTTCGTGTTGTCGTTGGTGACCCAGTCGAAGGGGACGCCGAGCGCGTCCGCGACGATCTGCGTGTGCACCGTCCGCGATCCCTGGCCGATGTCGACGGTGCCGGAGAAGACGTCGACCCGGCCGTCGGGCTTGAGCTTGACCCAGGCCTGGCTCGGGTCGCCGTTCTGATTCATTCCCGTGGGGTACTCGATCGTCGCGATCCCCCGACCCTTGTGCTTCGCCATTACTGCCCCCCTCCATTCGACGAAGATTCCGGCCCGGCGAGCTGGGCGACGAGATGCTCCGGCAGCAGGTCGCCGGTACGACGTTCGTTCGTCATCGATTTGTACTCGTCAGGAAGGTCGTAGCCCACGCGGTCTGCGGCGGCGAGGACGACCGGGACAGTCGACGGATCCTTCAGCACGACGCGGTTGGGAGTCGTGTCGCCGATTCGGTTTGCGTTCTTCAGCCGCAGCTGGAGCGGATCCATCCCGAGCACTTCGGCGATCCGGTTCATGTGCGTCTCCACGGCGAACGAGACCGACGTGACGCCGAAGCCACGCATCGCCGTCGTCGGCACGCGGTTCGAGAAGACCACGAAGCCGTCGAAGTGAACGTTCGGGATCGTGTACGCGCCGGTGTGATGAAACGCATGCTTCGTCACGCCGTACGGCGAGAAGCGGGCATATGCACCCGCGTCGTGGAGCGTCGTCATCCTGCGGCCGAGAAGCCAGCCGTCGCTGGTGACGGCGTCCGCCAGCTCCATGTGCCACGGCGCGCGGGTCGAGGACACAAGGAACTCCTCTTCGCGTGTCCAGCGCCACTTCACGGGTCGCTTGGCCTTGAGCGCAAGCAGTGCGGAGATCGTCTCGCTCGCAGTGTCGACCTTGCCGCCGAAACCGCCGCCGACGGTCCCGCCGACGAACTTCAGCTTGTTTAGCGGCCATTGGAGATGCGCGGCCACGACGCCCATCGAGAAATACATCGCCTGCGTGCACGAGTAGATCGTCAGGCGGCCGTTCGGCTCGGGCACGGCGAGCCCAACCTGCGGCTCGATGGGACAGTGCTCGATCGTCTGCGGGCGGTAGACGCCCTCCACGATCGTGTCCGCCTTCTCGAACGCCGCATCGATGTCTCCTTTGCGCACGCGCCTGTGGTTGAACGAGCCGAAGTGGGGATACACCGGGCCCCACTGATGGATGATCGGCCAGTCGGGGTCCATCGCCTTGCGGATGTCGAAGAACGCCGGGCGCTCCTCGTACTCGATCTCGATCAGCTCGACCGCCTCGCGAGCCGTGTCCTCGTCGATTGCCGCGACCGCTGCGATCGGCTGTCCCTTGTAACGGACTTCGTCGACGGCGAGTAGCGGCTCGTCAGCAGGGATCCCAAGCGCCTCGAGGTGCCCGTAGACGTTGTGGGGGACGTCCTTGTGAGTGACCACCGCATGGACGCCGGCGAGCGCCTCCGCCTTGTTCGTGTCGAGCCGCTTGATCGCCGCGTTCGGGTGTGGCGAGCGCAGCGCCTTCGTCCAGAGCGTGCCGCGAACGCGGATGTCGTCGACGTACTGGGTCTGCCCGGTTACGTGGGCGACGCCGTCGTAGCGCGGCAGTCGCGCGCCGACGGCCTTCACGCTGGGCTCCCTGGAATCAGCACTGCCGCCTCCTCGGACTCGAAGCTCGGCTCGACCTTTTCGGGATGGACGTCGCCCTTGGCGGCGGCCTCGACCGCGCTGACGATCTTGATGTACCCAGTGCAACGGCAGACGTGGCCGGACAGCCCCGCCAGGATCTCCTCGCGGCCCGCCTTGGGTGTCCGGTCGAGAAGGGCGGTGGCTGCCATGATGAAGCCGGACGTGCAGAAGCCGCACTGTGCGGCGTAGTGCTCGTCGAACGCGGCCTGCACGGGCGAGAGGTCGTCCGCCGCGCCCAGTCCTTCGACCGTTGTGATGGTGGCACCGTCCACTGCGGCGAGCGGCACGAGGCACGATCGTCTCGCCTCGCCGTCGACCAGGACCGTGCAGGCGCCGCAACCGCCCTGGTGGCAGCCGGCCTTGGGGCTCGTGATGTCGAGCTCCTCACGAAGCGCAGTGAGGAGCGACGTGAGCGGCGGACTGTGCAGGTCGCGCTGCTCGCCGTTGACCGTAAGTCTCATTTGCCTCCTCCAAGGTCGTCGAGTGCTCGCTGAACCAAGATGGGGAGCAGCCGCTGTCGATACCAGGCCGACGCGAGCGCATCGTCGTGAGTCTGCGCGTCGTCGAGCACCTTCTGGGACGCCTCTTCCGCGGAAGCACCGCCTGCGAGTGCGGCCTCGACCGAGCGCGCGCGTAGGCCGTTTGGCCCGGCTCCGCTCAGGCCGACACGCAACCCGGCGGACGTCTCGGCTGCACACACTGCGAGAATCGTGTACGCGTGCGCATGCGGCCTGTGGGCAGCTGCGTAACCCGAGCGTTGCGGCTCTTCGAACTCGACTTCGAGCAGCAGCCGATCGGCGGGGGCGGGGAGGAAGTCCTCGATCGGCTCGGTGCGCTCGCCGCCCTTGCCCGCCGTCTTGACTTGAGCGCCCAGAGCGATCAACGCAGCCTGCAGGTCGCCACGCGGGGTTGTGCCGCCGGCCGGCGCGCACAGATTCCCGCCGAGCGTCGCCTGGCCGCGAATCTCGTGATCTGCAACGTGGCGCGCCGCGGTCCCGAGCGGCTCTGGCATCTGCTCGAGCTCGACCACCGTCGTCATGGCCCCGATCGTCAGAGAGTTGCCGTTACGCGCTATTCCCGACAACCCGGCGTTCTGCAGCAGCAGGACGCGTTCCGGTCTGAGCCGACCGTAGTTCAGCTCCGGCATCAGGATCGTGCCGCCGCCCAACACGGTCACGCTCGACCCGTCGCCGAAGGTCTCGACCGCCTCTGCCCGCGAAGTAGGGGCGATCACCTGGGCTTCTGCAAGAGATGTTGCTGGCACTCCCCGCTCCCTCCTCGAAGGCGCTAACCGAGCCGATTGTGTCATCGCGCGCGCGGAAGGCGCAACAGAAGCCGTCCGGCATTCTCGCTCGCGGTTATCGTGAGAGCTGTGGCGTTCGCGACGATCGACGAGCTGGAGACCGGCCTCAGGGGCGCCAAGTATCTGCCCGAGCGGGGCCTCTCGACCGCGCTCTACCTGTCGCTGGCACTCGAGAAGCCGTTGCTCCTGGAGGGTGAGGCGGGCGTCGGCAAGACCGAGGCGGCCAAGGCACTTGCCCAGGCCACGTCTTCGCGGCTGATCCGCCTGCAGTGCTACGAGGGGCTCGACGTCGCGCATGCGGTGTACGAGTGGAATTACTCACGACAGCTGCTTCACATTCGCGCGGCGCAGGAAGGGACCGTGTCCGAGCAGGAGCTCTTCGGCCCTGACTTCCTGATCCGCCGACCTCTGCTCGAGGCGATCGAGAGCGAAGAGCCGGTCGTACTGCTGATCGACGAGATCGACAGGGCGGATGACGAGTTCGAAGCCTTCCTGCTCGAGATGCTGTCGGACTTCCAGATCACGATTCCTGAGATCGGAACGATCGCTTCGAGCCGCCGTCCGGCTGTGATCCTCACCTCCAATCGCACGCGCGAGCTCCACGACGCGCTCAAGCGACGCTGCCTCTTCCACTGGATCGATCACCCGACGCTCGAGCGTGAGATCGAGATCGTCATGTTGCGCGTGCCCGGCATTCCCGACCGGCTGGCAGGTCAGGCCGCAGCATTCGTGCAGGGCCTGCGGCGGCTGGATCTCGCAAAGCCGCCGGGCGTAGCCGAGACCATCGACTGGGCGCAGGCGCTTGCAGCGCTCGGCCGCGAGGAGCTCGACGCCGGGGTCGTCGAAGAGACGCTCGGCTCCGTCCTGAAATACCACGAGGACTTCGCCGCGGTTCGCGACGAGGCTCTCGTCGCGCTCGTCCAGGAGGCACGCAGTGTCGCCGCAGCCGGCGCCCTCTGAGGGCGGGTTCGTCCGCCACGTCGTCACGTTCGGGCGCATCCTTCGTGAGGCGGGGTTGGAGGTCGGTCCGGGTCGCATCTCGGACGCGCTCATGGGACTCGACTGCCTCGACATCAGCAACCGCGACGACGTCTACTGGACGCTGCGCACGACGCTCGTGTCGCGAGCCGAGGAGCTCGAGAGTTTCGACCGAGCGTTTGCCGCCTGGTTCCTCCGCTTGCCTTCCCGCCCGCCGTACCGCGGCACGATGCCCGTCGACAAACCGCCTCGTCTCTCCGAGCGGACGCGAACCGATCGCACCGGCAACGGCGACCGTCGCGGCGACGAGACCACCGAAATCGGCTGGAGCAGCCACGAGGTCTTGCGCCGCAAGGACTTCGCCGCGATGACGCCGGAAGAATTCGCGCATCTCTCGAAAGCGATCGCGAAGGTAGCGGCGTCGCGACCGCTTCGACGGTCAAGACGGTTGCGCCCACATTCGCGTGGCGGGAGTCTCGACCTGAGGCGCCTTGCACGCCGTTCGCTCGCTCGTGGCGGTGATCCGATCGAGCGGACATTCCGCCGTCGCATTGAGGTGCCGCGCAAGCTCGTCCTCCTCTGTGACGTCTCGGGATCGATGGAGGCCTACACGCGAGCGCTGCTGCTCTTCCTGCACGCCGCGGTCGGGTCCGGGCGCGGTGTCGAGGTGTTCGTGTTCGGCACTCGCCTGTTCCGGTTGACGGCCGAGTTCAGGACTCGTGATCCTGAGGAGGCGCTGGCGGCGGCGGCCCGGCGAGTGGTTGATTGGGCCTCCGGCACCCGGATCGGAGCATCCCTCAAGGCGTTCAACGACACCTGGGGCCGGCGGGCACTCGCGCGTGGTGCGGCAGTCGTGATCGTGTCAGACGGCTGGGAGCGCGAGGATCCGGCGCTCGTCGCCCGCGAGATGGCCCGTCTGCAACGTGCAGCGTACGCGATCGTCTGGGTGAATCCGCTGAAGGGAAATCCGGAGTATCAGCCGCTCGCCGAAGGGATGAGAGCCGCCCTCCCATACGTTGATCGTTTCGTGGCCGGACATAATCTGGCAAGTCTCGAAGAGCTCGCCGGTGTTCTCGCCGGTATCGAAAGGAGGCACGCGGCGTGAAAGAGGTACTGCCGGACATCGAGCGCTGGCGCGCACGCGGCGAGCGTTTTGCCGTGGCGACCGTGATCGCGACGAGGCGTTCGGCGCCGCGGCCGGTCGGGGCCAAGTTCGCGGTCTCGGAAAGCGGCGAGATGGCGGGCTCGGTCTCGGGAGGCTGTGTCGAGAGCGACGTCTACGACCACGCGTGCCAGGTGCTCGAGGGAGCGCGTCCGCAATTCCTCTCGTACGGGATCGCGGACGAGCTCGCCTTTTCGGTCGGCCTTCCCTGCGGAGGCGAGATCGACGTCTTCGTCGAGAGCGCGTCGGACGCGCTGGTGGAGCGACTGCTGCAAATCATCGAGACCGAGGAGCGAGCGATCCTCTTCACCGTCGTCGAGGGGGAGCCGCTTGGTGACGATCTACTGGTTACCGAAGCAGGTGGCCGGTTCGGCGATGGCCCGGAGGAGCTCCCCGACCATGTCGACGAGTTGCTGAGGCGAGGGCGCAACACTTTGCTCGAGCTCGACGACGGCCGGAAGGTGTTTGCCGAAGTCTACGGGCCTGCTCCCCGACTGTTGGTGATCGGCGCCGTCGACACCGCGGAAGCGCTGTGCGCCGCTGCGAAACAGCTGGGCTGGCGGACGATCGTCGCCGATGCTCGCGGGAAGTTTGCGACGAAGGAGCGCATCCCGAGCACGGACGAGTTGCTCGTCTCCTGGCCGCAGGAGGCGATCGACCAGGTGCAGCCGGACTACCAGACCGCAGTCGTGGTGCTGACGCACGACGACAAGTTCGACGTCCCTGCCATCAAGGGCGCGCTCGGAACCGAGGCTTTCTACATTGGTGCCCTCGGATCGCGGCGAAACCAGGAGCGCCGGCGCGAGCGGCTGATCGAGGCCGGCGTCGAGGAGCATCAATTCGAGCGCGTCTCTGGTCCCACCGGACTCGACATCGGCGCCGACACTCCGGCTGAGACTGCGCTCTCCATCCTCGGCGAGATCCTCGCCACCCGCGCGGGGCGAGACGCAGGTTTCCTCCGCAACTCGAAGACGCGCATCCACGTCGAGGAGCCCCAACCCGCCTGACACTAGGCCGCTGCTCTGGACCGTGGTAGGTTCGGCCGGCTTTAGATTGCGCGACAAAAGGAGCCGAGATGGCCGTTGACGTCAAGTCGGAAAAGCTCCACGAGCTGGTCGACTCGAAGGCGCAAGTCGAGAAGCTCGCGACGGGCTTCACGTTCACAGAGGGACCGATCTGGAACAAGGAAGGGCGCTTCTTGCTCTTCAGCGACATGCCCGCTGACATTCGCCGACGCTGGAGCGAAGCGGACGGCGTCACCGAGGTGGCGAATCCGAGCAACAAGGGCAACGGGATGACCTACGACGCCGAAGGCCGGCTGCTCGTGTGCGAACACGTCACGAGCTCGCTCGTGCGCATGGATCCGGACGGTACGGGCGGCAATCGCGAGACCCTCGCCTCGCATTACGAGGGCAAAGAGCTGAACAGCCCGAACGACGTGATCGTCGCAAACGACGGTTCCATCTACTTCAGCGACCCCTGGTACGGACGCATGCCGGTCTTCGGCATCGAGCGCGAGCGTGAGCTCGACTTCCAAGGCGTGTACCGAATTGCGCCCGAGGGCGGCGACCCTCAGCTTCTCGTCGACGACTTCGAGCAGTCGAACGGCCTCTGCTTCTCGCCCGACGAGTCGTTGCTCTACATCAACGACACGCCGAAGGCACACATCCGCGTCTTCGACCGCCAGGCGGACGGGACGATCGCGAACGGACGAATGTTCTTCGAGGGCATCGGCTCGGGTGTGATCGAAGAAGGCATCCCGGACGGGATGAAGTGCGACGAGCACGGCAACGTCTATGTCACCGGGCCCGGCGGCGTCTGGGTGATCAGTCCCGAGGCGGAGCTGCTCGGCGTGATCGAGGTGCCGGAGAACGTCGGCAATCTCAACTGGGGCGGCGACGACTGGACCGACCTCTACATGCCGAGCTCCACATCCCTCTACCGGATCTCGATGAAGGTGTCAGGCAATCGGCTCAGCTACATGACGTGAGGAGGAGACGGTGAGCGAAACCGAACGCATCGACGTCGATCCAGGGCGTGCGGCCCTGATCATCCAGGACCTGCAGAACGACGTAATGGCGGACGGCGGCGCGTTCGCCGAATCCGGCGCACCGCAGCACGCCAAAGAGCAGAACGTCGTCGCGAATGTGAAACAGCTTGCAGATGCCTGCCGTGCGGCCGGGATCCCGGTGATCCACGTCCACTACATCGTCGAGGAGGGAGCGCCCGGCCTGAAGCTGAACGCGCCGCTCTTCCAGGGCGTGAAGGAAGCCAACGCTCTCGTGCGCGGAAGCTGGGGTGCAGCGGCGGTGGACGGGCTCGAGCCGCAGAACGGTGACTTCGTCGTCGAGAAGATGCGGATGAACGGTTGGGAGGGGACGAAGCTGGAGCTGCTGCTCAAAGGCCTCGGCCGCGACACGGTGATCGTCACCGGCGCCTGGACGAACATGTCGGTCGAGCACACTGCTCGAACGGGGGCCGACAAAGGCTACTTCATGGTCGTTCCGGAGGACGGTTGTTCGACGATGAGCGCCGAGTGGCACAACGCCTCGATCAACTTCGCGCTCCAGAACGTCTCCACGGTCACAACGTGCGCCGCCGTGCTCGAGGCGATCGGCGCCGCAGCGCCCGCGTAGCTCGAACGACATGAAAACTCGCGCAGCCGTCTTTCACGGCCTGGACGGCCGCTCGAGGTGTGCGACATCGAGCTGCAAGAGCCGCGGGACGACGAGGTCGTCGTGCGGATGGCCGCCGTCGGGATTTGCGGGCGGGTGGTCGTCACCGAGCGGGTTGCGCTCCCGCTCGGCAAGGACGTACCGCTCGAGGAGGCCGCGCCACCTGGCTGCGCCGCGCTCACAACGATGCGATCGAAGCGAGCCTCGCCGGTTCGGCGGGCCGCGTCGTGGTGCTGCCCTAGACCTCGCCCTCGGACAGCCAGCGTTCGCGGTAGTCCTCGCGCACCGGGCGGAAGACGTCCAGGACGAGCGCACCCTCAGAACCGCAGTACGCCGAGTGCTCGACGCCGCCGGGGAGAATGTAGCCCTGCAGCGGGCCGAGCTCATGCGGATCCCCGTTCACGACGAGCGCCTGCATCCCACGTAGGACGATGCCGAGCTGCTCGTGCTCGTGACTGTGCAACGGGACAGTGGACCCCGGCTCGAACTCGATCAGGTTCAGCATCGCCCCTTCGCCGAACAGCGGGCGTCCGAAGTGCACGAACTGCGGCTCCATTGCCGGCTGATTATCCTCGGTGGCGTGACGGCGCGTGAAGAGATCCGAGTGGCGGGGCAGGCCGAGCCGATCAGCCATTACACCGACGCTGTCCGCGTGGGCGACCTGCTCTTCGTCTCCGGCTGCGTTCCCGTCGACGCCGATGGCCGACTCGTCGGAGGAGACGACGTCGTCGCGCAGGCACGGCAGACGCTCGCGAATGTCGGCGCAGTGCTCGACGCTGGTAAATCGTCGTTCGCGGACGTCGTGAAGGTGACCGTGTTCCTCACGGACGTGGACGATCGCCAAAGGATCAACCCCGTCCGCCAGGAGTTCTTCGGCGAGGCGCGTCCGGCAAGCACGCTCGTCGAGGTCAGCCGACTCGCGATCCCGGGCGCCAAGATCGAGGTCGAGGCGGTCGCAGTCGTGCGGCGGTGACGCAGGATGCGTACAACGCGGTCATAACGTGGGTCGAAAAGCCGGCTGACGAACGGCCGGGACCGCTGTCCGGCAAGACGCTCCTCGTCAAGGACCTCATCGACACCGAAGGGCTGCGTACGACGTACGGGTCGAAGATCTACGCCGACCACGTCCCCGACCGCACGGCGCCAGCGGTTCAGCGACTCGTCGACGCTGGCGCCGTGATCGTCGGCAAGGCGAACCTGCACGAGTTCGCCTGGGGAGTCACGAGCCAGAACCCCTGGTACGGAACGGTCAAGAACCCGGTGCACCCGGGGCGAACGACCGGAGGCTCGAGCGGGGGCAATGCGGCGGCGCTCGCCGCAGGCCTGTGCGACCTCGGCCTCGGCACTGACACCGGGTGCTCGATCCGCCTGCCTTCGGCCTGCTGCCGAACGGTTGGGCTGAAGACGCGCTGGGGTGAGCTTCCGATGGAGGGCGTCTTCCCGCTCTGCCCGACGCTCGACACGGTCGGCCCGATGGCGCGCACCGTCGCGGACGTCGCTCTGATGTGGTCCGTGCTCACAGAAAAGCTTTCGCCAGAACCGCGGCTGGCCGGGCTGACCGTGGGCGTGCTCACGCGCCCACCGTCCGTCGGGGATGGCAAGCGGCCTGCCGCGAACCTCGCCGCGGAGGCCTACGTGGAGCGACTGGAAGAGCTTGGAGCGCGCTGCGTCAACGCCGAGATCCCCGAGCCCGAGGCGAACACCTGGCCGGTCTTCTTCCACGAGGCGAAGGAGTCGCACAGCACGACCTTCCCGGCGCGGTCGGACGAATACGGCGACAACGTTCGGCGCAAGCTGGAGCTGGCTCAGTCCACCGACGCCGACGCGGTTGCCGCGGCGTACAAGGCATTGGAGTCGTGGCGGCGCTACGAGCCGGACGTCGACCTCTTCGTCGCCCCGGTCCTCGGCGTCGAGCTACCCGCGGAGGACTGCGACGAGCTCGAGGTCCGGATCCCATTCACGGCGTTCGCGCGGCCGATCAACCTGATCGGGTGGGCCGGGCTCGCGATCGGTGATCTGCAGCTCATCGCGCCCCACGACGAGACAGTCCTCGCCGCCGGGCTCGCCTGGGAGCGCGGCTAGCGGCCTTCGAAGTTCGGCGGGCGCTTCGCTCCGAACGCTTCCACGCCTTCGCGGAAGTCGTGGGTCGACCGCAACAACCCGTAGGCGAGCCCCTCGACCTCGAGGCCGAGCGCGAGCGGGCCGTCGTAGGCGTGGTTGAGAACGCGCTTCGCCATCGCGAGCGCAAGAGGTGACAGCGCACGCAGTTCCTCGACAAGGCTTGCCACGGCGGCGTCGAGCTCCGCGGCCGACACGACCTCGGTGAGGAGCCCGATCGCCAGCGCCTCGCCGGCGCGGACACGCCGTCCACGCATGACCATGTCCTTCGCACGGCCCAGCCCGACCATCCGCGCGAGCCGCTGCGTCCCGCCGCTCCCCGGGATCATCCCGATCTTCACCTCGGGGAGGCCGAGCTCGACGTCGTCGGCGGCGATGCGGAAGTCACACGCGAGCGCGAGCTCGAGCCCTACGCCGAAGGCAAAGCCGCGCAGCTTCGCGATCACCGGCTTCGGGCACCGCTCGGGAGCAGCCACGTTCCAGGCCAGGCGCGAGAGCTCCTCGGGCTCGCGTTCGAGGAAGCCGGCGATATCGCCGCCCGCCGTAAAGGCCTTCTCTCCTGCTCCGGTCAGAACGATCGCGCGCACGCTCGAGTCTTTGCCGAGCTCCCCGAAGAGCTCCGCGAGCTGATCTCGCGCGGGCATCGAGAGGCGGTTCAGCTTCTCGGGAACGTCGAGCGTGATCGTCGCCACGTCACCGTCGCGCTCGAGTCGCAGGCCGTCGAGCTCGGTCATGCGGTCACACCCTCCTCACGTAGGACCCGGCGAAGAATCTTCCCAGACGGGCTCTTCGGGAGAGCGGCCACGAACCGGTACTCGCGCGGCCGCTTGAAGCGCGCAAGCGACCCCGAGGCGAGGCAGTGCGCATCGAGCTCCTGCTCAGTCGCGGTTCCGACCACAACGGCGACAACGCGGTGTCCGAGCCGGTCATCGGCCGCGCCGATCACGGCTACCTCCGCGACGCCGGGATGTCGCGCGAGCACGTCTTCCACCTCGAGCGGATGGATGTTCTCGCCGCCGGACACGATCATGTCGTCGACACGGCCGATCACCCAGAGGTCGCCCTCGTCGTCGAGTTGCCCGACGTCGCCCGTCCTGTACCAGCCGTCGCGAATCGCCTTCTCATTCGCGTCCGGGCGTCGCCAGTAGCCGGCGAATGCCTCGTCCGAAGACAGGTGGCACTCAATCTCGCCGTCTTCGCCCAGCCGTAGCTGGGCGTTCAGCGCAGCTCGGCCCGCGCAGCCCGGCTTCGCCTTCTGGTCGCGGTGGACTGACAAGGTGTAGATCTCGGTCGAGCCGTAGTGGTTGACGAAGATCTGCGGCCGGAAGACCTCGCAGCAGCGCTCCACGAGGCTGCTCGTCATTGCCGCGCCGGCGTACGCAAGCGCGCGCACCGACGAAAGGTCGTGCTCGTGCGCTTCGGGCGTCTGCACGAGATCGTGGTATAGCGTCGGGGCGAGGTAGAGTGCAGTGAGTCGCTCGCGCTCGACCAGGTCGAGGGCCTCGGAAGCATCCCAGCGTTGCTGGACGACGAAGCAGCCGCCGACGAGGGACATCGCCAGCAGCGAGTGCATGCCCATCGTGTGGTACAGAGGCATCACTCCGAGCGTGCGGTCGCCGTAGTCGAGACCGTGATGGACCACTTGCGAGAGACCGGCCGCCCGGTCCGCCCGATGCGAGCGCGGCACACCCTTGGGCCTCCCGGTCGTGCCCGAGGTGTAGAGCATCAACGAATCCCCCTCGTCGGCCAAGTCGAGCGCGCCAGGATGCTCGTCGCCCTCGAGCAGCGAGGGAAGTGCCGTCTCCCCGACACGAACGACACCGTCCTCTTCGGTTGCGACCAGGCGCGCTCCGCTGTCCTCGATGCAGTAGTCGAGCTCTGCCAGCGATGCACGCCAGGACAGCGGGACGAATGTCGCGCCGAGCCACTGCGTGGCCCAGTAGAGCGTGATGGTCTCGTGCCGGTTCCGCAGCACGGCGGCGAGGCGTTCGCCACGCTCGAGACCTAGATCCCCGAGACGGCCCGCGAGACGCGCGGCGCGTTTGCGCAGGTCGGCGAAGGTGAGGCGCACCTCGCCGTCGACCACTGCCTCGCGTTCCGGATGCCGCTCGGCCGCGTACTCGAGGCTGCGAGCGAGGTTCACGAGCTGCCCGCTGCGTCCGCGACTGCGTCGACGATCGGCTCGTAACCCGTGCAGCGGCAGAGGTGCCCGGAGAGCATGTCGACGATCTCTTGCCGGGTCGGCGCGGCGTCGCGGTTTTCGAGGAGGTCAGCCGCGGCCATGAGGATTCCGGACGTGCAGAAACCGCACTGCAGTGCGTGATGCTTCCGGAAGGCCTCCTGCAGCGGATGCAGGTCGCCGTTCGCCGCGAGCCCTTCGATCGTTTCGATCGAAGCGCCGTCGGCCTGAACAGCGAGCAGAAGGCAGGAGCGCACCGCTGGGCCGTCGAGGCGAACGGTGCAGGCGCCGCACACGCCGTGCTCGCAACCGACGTGCGTCCCGGTCAGCCCCAGTGTGTGACGCAGGAAGTCCGACAGCAGCAGTCGTGGCTCAACGAGCTCCCTGAAGTCCCGGCCGTTGACGGTCACGTTGATCTCGTTCACGTGGCCGCCGCCCATGCTCGCGCGACCACGCGTTCCACCAGGACCTCGGTGAGGCGTCGGCGATATTCCGGGGAGCCGTGCAGGTTCGGCGGTGGATCTATCGATGTAGCTACCACCGCGGCGATGCTGCGCGCGGCCTCGGCGTCGACTGCCTGCCCTACCAGCGGGCTCACGTCGACAAGCTCGGGGCGGTCTGTGACCGAGCCGACGGCGAGCCGAGCTTCCGTGACGTGACCGTCCTCGACCTGCAGCAAGCACGCGGCGGAAGCAAGAGCGAAGTCGCCGTGCCGGACGGCGAACTCCTCGAGCGCACCGCCTCGGCCCGGCTTGAGGCGGGGCCAGCTGGTTGCGACGACGAGCTCGTCCGGCTCGAGAGTCGTCGTGAAGTGCGTGACGAAGAACTCGGCTGCAGGAACCGTTCGGCGTGACGTGACAACCTCGCCCCCGAGTGCGACCAAGGCGAGTGGGAGTTCGGCCGCGGAGTCCGCGTGCGCGATGGAACCGCAGACCGTGCCTCGGTTCCTGGTCACGACGTGACCCACGAGTGGAAGGGACTCCGCCAGCAGCGGACAGCCGGCGCGTACGAGCTCCGAACGCTGGGCGGCGGACTGCCGGACGAGTGCGCCGATTCGAAGCGAGCCGTTTTCTTCTGTAACACCGTCGAGGCCTCCCGCGAAGTTCAGGTCCACCAGGACGCCCGGGCGCACGAGCCGCATGTTGAGTGCGGGGAGGAGGCTCTGCCCGCCGGCCAGGATTTTCGCCTCGTCACCATGAGTGCGCAGCGTCTCGACCGCGTGCTCGGCCGACTCTGCGCGGACGTACGTGAACGGCACCGGCTTCACGCGAGCAGCTCCCAGACCCGCGCCGGTGTCAACGGTAGCTCGACCTGATCGACACCGAGCGCGTCCGAGACAGCGTTTGCGATCGCGACCGGCGCACTCATCGTCGTTCCTTCGCCCAGGCCTTTCGCCCCGAGCGCGGTGAATGGCGACGGGGTCTCGAGGTGCTCCATCCTCACCGACGGGATGTCGGCCGCAGTCGGGCACAGATAGTCCATGAAGGTGCCCGTGACCAGGTTGCCGTCCTCGTCGTAGACGAGGCGTTCGAAGAGCGCAGCGCCGACTCCGTGCGCGAAGCCGCCCCGGACCTGACCTTCCACGATCAGTGGGTTGAGCAACCGTCCGGCGTCGTGGACGCTGACGTAGTCGAGTACGCGCACCGCACCCGTTTCCCGCTCGACCTCGACGAAGGCGACGTCAACGAGAAATCCGTGTGCAGCGGAGGACGCCACGCGGTCCTCCTCGTCGGGAGGCTCGAGGATCGGCGCCGAGTAGAACGCAGTCTCGTGCAAACCGGGCTCGATCCCGTCCGGCAGCCCGACCGGATGCCAGTGCGCAACGCCGGCGAGGCGCCGGAGCGAGACGCTGCTCTCACCGTCCCAGGCTTTCCCATCGCGCAGGTGAACGTCCTCGCGCGAGCAACCGAGCTCGGCTGCGGCGATCGCCTTCAGCTTCGCCTCCACTTTCTGGGCCGCGCGCAGCACCGCGCCGGTCCCGACGCCCGAGAACCGAGACGAGTAATTGCCCGACGAGACCGTCCAAGCATCGGTGCTTGTGTCCAGCTCGGAGAGAACGTCGACGTCGGCCGGATCCACGCCCAGGACGTCGCCGACGACCTGCGCAGCCACCGTCCCATGTCCCTGACCCTGCGGCGTCGTCGCCATGCGGACGGTGATCCCGCCGAGCGGATTGATGCTGACGGTGGCGCCCTCCGCATTGCCCGACTTCGGCAGCGTCTCCGCCCGCTCAGCTGCGGTCTGAGCAAGCGTGATGTAGCCCATGTTCGAGATCGAAGGCTCGACCACGCACGCGATGCCGATGCCCACGAGCCGGCCCGCTTCGCGCGCCGCCGCCTGCTCCTCGCGCCGCTCGTCGTAGTTGGCGAGTTCGAGCGAGCGCTCGAGACAGGCCGCGTAGTCGCCAGAGTCGTAAAGACCGCCGGAGGGTGTGTGGTACGGAAACTCGTTTTCTCGGACGAGATTCCGTCGAGCGAGGTCGGCCGGATCGAGCCCGAGTCGCCGTCCCGCGATCGCCATTGCGCGCTCGAGTGCGAAGTACACCTGCGGTCCGCCGAAGCCGCGGTTGAGGCCGGTCGGACAGCGATTCGTCAGCACGACGCGATTCCGGGCCGCGACGTTCCGAACGCGGTACGCACCGCTCAGGGAGCCGTGCATCCGGTACAGCGTCGCCGGCTCCGGCGCGCGCACGTATGCGCCGACGTCCTCGATCGCGTCGTAGCGAAGTGCGACGAGCTTGCCCTCGGCCGAGAAGCCGGCCTCGAGCTCGGTCACACGAGCGGTCGATGCGGAGCTCGCCGCGAGATGCTCCAGGCGGTCTTCGGTCCAGCGCACCGGAAACCCGAAGCGCCGGGCGGCGAGGCCGATCAGGACGACGTAGGCGTAGACGGCAGACTTGATCCCGAACGAGCCGCCGGAGTCCCGCGGCGTGATCAGCCGCAGCTTCGACCCGGGCAGCCGCAGCGCCGCCGCTGCAACGGAGTGAAGGGTGAAGGGCCCCTGGAAGTTCGCCCACGCGGTCAGCGTCCCCGTCGGCTTGTCCCAGTCGCAGACGACGCCGTAGCACTCCACCGGTGTGCAGCTCCAGCGCGGAAACCGGAAGCGCTCTCGTACGACGAGCTCGGCTCCCGCCAGAGCACCGTCGACGTCGCCGTACTGGAACGACCGATCGTGGACGCACGCTTCGGTCTCGACTGCGGCCTCGACGTCGAGCACTGCGTCGAGCGGGTCGTACTCGACCTGGATCAGCTCGACTGCGTCTTCCGCGACGTAACGGTCGTGAGCGACCACGACGGCCAGCGGCTCGCCGGCGTAGCGCGCCACCTCATGCGCCGCGGCCCAATACGGCACGCCGCTGTCGATTCCGGCCGGGAAGGGGCGCGACATCGCCGCAACGTCGGCGCCGGTCAGGACTCCGACCACGCCGGGCAACTCCAGCGCGGCGCTCGCGTCGAGGCCTGCGATGCGCGCGTGCGGGACGAAGGATCGGAGGATCGCCGCATGTCGCACATTCGGCAAAGGATCGAGATCGTCGATGAACCGCCCCTCGCCGCGCAGAAGCGCCTCGTCCTCGAACCGGGGTAGCGCCCGCCCGACCCAGTTCCCGGCCTCAGTCCTGACGCTCACGTCGGCACGCCCGCCGCAACTATCGCGCCCAGGCCGCAGCCGGCATCGAGCGCAGGGCGCAGGCCGGCCCCACGGGCCAACGCAACGAGCAGGCCTGCGGCGAAGGCGTCGCCCGCGCCGACCTGGCTCGCGTTGTCGACGGGCTCCGGTCTGCTTGTCTCGAAGCGACCGTCGAGCACGGCCACGGCTCCGTCGGCGCCGCAGGTCACGCACGCAAGCGGGAAACGCTCGCCGAGCATCCGCGCCGCCTCTTCAGGCGCGGAGCCGGTGATCCGACGGGCCTCGACGTCGTCTACGAGAATCGCATTCGCTCCAGGCGGGAGAGGATCGAGAAACGCCGGTGCAAGCGCGACCCACGTTCCTTCGGCTAGCTCGAGCGCCTTTGCCACCGTCGGGCCGGGTAGGTAGCCGGAGACGAGCACGACGTCCGCCTCGAGCGGGTCGGGCAGATCGTCCGGTGAGAAGCGTGCGTTCGCGCCGCGATCGGCGCGAATCTCGCCGTCGACGAGGAGAAAGGTCCCGGTCGCCGCTTCGAGATCGACCGCGAATTCGCTCGCGACGCCGCGCTCCTGGAGCGCCGTACGAACAGCGCGGCCGCCGAAGTCGTCACCGACCCGGCCCACCACCGTTGCGTCGGCGCCGGCTACGGCTGCCCAGATCGCCGAATTGACTGCAGAACCGCCGGCTGCGAGCGAAATGCGCGCGGCGTGACCAACGCCGGATGCGGTGACGTCGACCATCACGTCACCAACGGCGACGAACCTCGTGTCCGACACGCTCAGCCGTGCCTCGTCGCCGCGCGCGCGACGAGCTCCGCAGCGGGGCCGTCCGGTTCGTCGAGCGCGCGAAACGCGTCGAGCACGGCGCGCGGATCGCACGCGTGTCGCTTGGCCGCCATCGTCAGCGGCTCGTGGAACGCTCCGCCGCAGTGCGCGCACGCCCAGTTGAGGGAGGACATGAGCCTCACGGCCTCGCCGCCCGGATAGCGTCGAAGCAGTTCGACGATCGTGGTCGACCCGCGGATCTCCTCCACGATGAACCGCCTAGGCGTGGGCCTCCTGCGGGAAGCGGACGGGCTCCGCATCGAGGCGCACCATGTTGCGGGGCAGTTGATAGCGCGCGAAGGGGAGGATGATCACCTTCGCGTCGGGACCGTGCTGCTGCATCGCCTGCGCGAATGCCTCGTCGAGGGAAGTCGTCGCGTCGATCCCGATATCGGCGGCCATCTCGAGATTCTCCTCGAGCGTGACGAGCCGCAGGTGCTTCCGCGTCATCACCTCGTAGATCGGCACCCAAATGCACCCGGCCCACATCTGGATCGTGCGTGCATGGATGTCACGGAGGATGCGCTGGTAATTCTCGGGTGTCGCCGG
>Ga0184612_10000456_pt1 | contig 19062 bp, 21 predicted proteins | sample PLM3_60_coex_FD_133163 | JGI IMG/M metagenome (GOLD analysis project Ga0184612, IMG submission 133163) | Groundwater sediment microbial communities from an aquifer in East River, Colorado, USA - PLM3_60_coex | ecosystem: Environmental > Terrestrial > Soil > Riparian zone | place: USA: East... | reverse complement strand
CGCGCCACATGATCGGATCGGAAGCGGCAATGCGGGTGAAGTCGCGGAAGCCGGAGGCGGAGAACTTGATCACCTCGCTCTTGGTCACTTCCTCCAGATCGGTCACCGTGCCGACGATGCAGTAGGCGATCAGATGCGGCAGGTGGGAGGTGATCGCCAGCACCTTGTCATGGTGCCCGGCCTCCATGATCTCCACTTGGCTGCCGGCCCGGCGCCACAGCTCCGCCAGCTTCTCCACCGCGGCTTCGTCGGTGCCCGGAGGCGGCGTCAGGATGGCCCAGCGGCCCTGGAACAGTTCGGCGAAGCCGGATTCCGGGCCGGAATGCTCGGTGCCGGCGACCGGATGGCCGGGCACGAAATGCACGTGATCGGGCAGCAGCGGGCCGAGATCGCGGATCACCGACTGCTTCACCGAGCCCACGTCGGTTAGGATGGCGCCGGATTTCAGATGGGGCGCGATGGCGGCGCCGATGGCGGCATAGGTGCTCATGGGCGTGCAGATGATGACCAGGTCGGCGCCCTTCACCGCGCCGGCCGCGTCGGCGTGGATGCTGTCCACCAGTTTGAGTTCCACCGCTTTGTCGCGGGTGCGCTGGCTCTGCGCGTGGCCGGCGATGTGCTGGGCGAGCCGCTGCTTGCGGATTGCATGGGAGAGCGAGGAGCCGATCAGCCCGATGCCGATCAGGGCGACGCGCTCGAACAGCGGTTTCTCGGCCATGGTCAGCGCGCCCCCGCGCGGTGAGCGGCGCCCTGCGGCGCGGCGAATTCGGCGAGCGCGCTGGCCACCGCCTCGTTCTCGTCGGCGAGGCCGATGGTGATGCGCAGGCAGTCGGGCAGGCCGTAGGCGCCCACCTTGCGCGGCAGGATGCCCCGGCTGTTGAGGAACGTCGCCGCCATGTCCGCCGTCAGCGCGGGATTGGAGAAGCGCACGAGCAGAAAGTTGCCGGCGCTGGGCACCGGCTGCAGGCCGGTCTCCTGCAGCTTCGCCGCCAGCCAGGGCAGCCAGCGGTTGTTATGGGCGCGCGCCTTGTCCAGATGGGTGCGGTCGCCAAGCGCGGCGACACCGGCGGCCTGGGACGGCGCCGGCACGTTGAACGGGCCGCGCACACGGTTCAGCACATCGGCGACGGCCGGCGGGCAATAGGCCCAGCCCAGGCGCAGCGCGGCGAGGCCGTAGATCTTCGAGAAGGTGCGCAGCATGACCACGTTGCCGTGGCCGCGCACCAGGGCGCTGCCGTCTTCGTAGTCCGGGCCGGCGACATATTCGGCATAGGCGGAGTCGAGGGCGAGCAGCACATCATCAGGCAGACCCTTATGCAGCCGCCGCACTTCCGCCGCCGGCAGCAGCGTGCCCGTGGGGTTGTTGGGGTTGGCCAGGAAGACAAGGCGCGTGCGCGGCGTGACCTGCGCCAGCATGGCATCCACATCGGCGCCATAGTCCCGCGCCGGCACGGCGACGGGCGTCGCGCCCACCGTCTTGGCGGCGATCGCATACATCAGGAAGCCGTATTGGCTGTGGAGCACCTCGTCGCCGATGCCGGCATAGGCGCGGGTGACCAGCGAGATCAGCTCGTCGGAGCCGGCGCCGCAGACGATCTGCTCCGCCGGCAGGCCGTGCGGCCGCGCGATCGCCGCGCGCAGCTCCTCCGCCGCGCCGTCGGGATAGCGGTGCAGCTCCGGCGACAAGGCGTGGTAGGCCTCAACGGCGCGCGGGCTGGGGCCCAGCGGGCTTTCATTGGAAGCCAGCCGCATGACCCGGGTCTGGCCCGGGAGCTTCGCGTCGCCGCCCTTATAGGGCGCGATATCCATGATGCCGGGACGGGCCTTGAGCATCGTCTTCCCTCGGCTGTTGATTGCCCTGGAGCCTGTCAGGCCCTGGGCGGGGTGACCAGTTCATCGAGCGTCAGCGGCGCCGCGTAGTTGCCGAGCGACCAGACATGCTTCAGGCCGCCGGCCAGCCGCGCCGCCACTGCGTCGAAGCGCGGATCGGCCGGAGCCACAGCACCCGGCAGCTCCGCCAGGAACAGGGTCGAGCTGGGATCGCTGGGCGCCGGACGCTGATGCAGGATCAGCGGCTCCAGCCCGCAATCGGTCATCATGCCGCGCACCGTGCTGCGGCTCAGCTCCGGCACCGCCTCCAGCACCAGCAGGCTGCGGTCGATGCCGATCTCCTCCGGCACCACGCGGCCGATGGCCAGCGCCTCGACCGCCGGGCCGCGCAGGCTGCCGGTATCGCCGAACGGCAGCCGGGCGAACACCCGCGGCTGACGGGGCTCGTTGCTGCGCAACAGCGGCCACCAGGCTTCGCGGTCGTCCTCCTCGGGGAAGGGCAGCACGCCCATGGTGGCCGGGCCCTCCATCACCGCCCGCAGCACCTGGCCGATGGTCTCATAGGCGGTGAGCGGCGTGTGGGTGCCGAAATGATCCCGCGCCGTGTCCCAATAGGCGGGCAGGTTTTCCGGCACATAGACGGCAACAACGAAAGGGTTTTCGATCCGGAGGGTATCCATCATCAGCTCGCGCCAAAGACGCACCAGGGCGGATTTCGGCATCGGGCCGCGATGGCACGCCGCCAAGCGCCGCAGGATCACCGCCTCGCGGCCGGGCCGGATGTAGAGATCGGAATTGTTGCCGCCATTGCCCTTGATGGCGCCGACCTGCGCCGCCACATCCGCCCGTAGCATAAGCAGGTCATGCAGTTTATTGTCGATCTCGTCGATCTGGCGGCGGAGATCGTCAATTCTGTCGGCGCTGGAAGGCATGGTGAGCGATTGTCCCCGGAAGGCCGTTAGTGATAGTCGCTGGACCGCCTAAAAGCAAAGAAAACGTTGACAGCCAGCAGCCCCGGTTTCCAGATATCCCAACGACTTACACGCCGATTTCCCAGAGGCAGCAGCGCCCCATGACCGCCCTCTCCCGCAGCCAGGCCGCCGGCCGGCCCGATCTTCCGGGCCACCGCCTCAGCTTTGGCGCGGACCGGCCGATGAAGCTCGACAGCGGTGCGGCGCTGGGCCCTTTCACGATCGCCTATCAGACCTATGGCGCGCTGAACCGGGAACGGTCGAACGCGGTGCTGCTGTGCCACGCCCTGACCGGCGATCAGTATGCAGTCGAGACGCATCCGGTCACCGGCAAGCCCGGCTGGTGGGAACTGATGGTCGGGCCGGGCAAGCCGATCGACACCGACAAATACTTCGTCATCTCCGCCAACGTGCTCGGCGGCTGCATGGGCACGACCGGCCCGCAGGACATCAATCCCGCGACCGGGCGCCCCTATGGCATCGGCTTTCCGGTGATCACCGTCGGCGACATGGTACGGGCGCAGAAGCTGCTGATCGATCACCTGGGCATCGACAAGCTGTTCTGCGTCACCGGCGGCTCAATGGGGGCAATGCAGGCGCTGCAATGGGCGGCCGCCTATCCGCAGCATGTGTTCGCCGCCGTGCCGGTCGCCGGCGCGGCGCGGCATTCGGCGCAGAACATCGCCTTCCACGAGGTGGGCCGCCAGGCGATCATGGCCGATCCCGACTGGTGCGGCGGCGACTATCAGGCGCAGGGGCGCAATCCCGCGCGCGGCCTCGCCGTCGCGCGCATGGCGGCTCATATCACCTATCTGTCGGAGACCGCGCTGCATCGGAAGTTCGGCCGCAACCTGCAGGACCGCACGCAGCTGACCTATGGGTTCGATGCCGATTTCCAGGTGGAAAGCTACCTGCGGTATCAGGGCTCCAGCTTCGTCGACCGCTTCGACGCCAACTCCTATCTCTACATCACGCGGGCGATGGATTACTTCGACATGGCGCGGGAGTTCGGCTCGGTCGCCAACGCCTTTCGCAGCACGCCCGTGCGCTTCTGCCTGTTCTCCTTCACCAGCGACTGGCTGTTCCCCACCAGCGAGAGCCGCGCCATCGTCCATGCGCTGAACGCCGTGGCGGCCAATGTCAGCTTCGTGGAGATCGAGAGCGACAAGGGCCATGACGCCTTCCTGCTGGACGAGCCGGAATTCTTCGCCACCATGCGCGGCTTCCTCAATGGCTGCGCCGAGCATCGCGGACTGTAGCAGCCGATGAGCAGCACCACGGCCCTCGCCAGCCAGATCGCTTCCGACAGCGCGCGCCCCGCCGCCGCCAGCGGCATCCGCGTCGATCTGCAGCTGATCGCCGACATGGTGGCGCCGAAGGCGCGAGTGCTCGATGTGGGCTGCGGCGATGGCGCCCTCCTGGACTACCTGCTGCATTTCAAGCAGGTCGACGGCCGCGGCATCGAGATCAGCCAGGCCGGCGTGAACGCTTCGGTGAGTCAGGGCCTCAGCGTCATCCAGGGCGACGCCGATACCGATCTCAAAGACTACCCGTCAGGCGCCTTCGACTATGTGGTGCTGAGCCAGACCCTGCAGGCGACGCGGGACCCCAAGGGCGTGCTGGAGCAGCTGGTGCGCATCGGCCGGCACGCCATCGTCTCCTTTCCGAACTTCGGCCATTGGCGCGTGCGCTGGCATTTGCTGTCGCACGGCCGCATGCCGGTGACGGAGACGCTGTCGGACACTTGGTACGAAACGCCGAACATCCATTTCTGCACCATCCTGGATTTCATCCAGCTGGCGCGCGAGCTCGGCATCCAGGTGGAGCGGGCGGTGGTGATCTCCCGCCGGGGCCGGCCGAGCGCGATCCGCTCCCTCTGGCACGCCAATGTCTTCGGTGACCAAGGCCTCTTCCTGCTCCGGCGGAGCTGACACCGGCGCTTTGCCGCGGGTCAGTCCTGCCAGAAGCGCCGGCTAACTTCGTAGTCGACATCGGCGCGGGACACGCCGATGTCCTTCAGCATGCGGTCGCTGAGGCTGCCGAGCTGGCGGCGCTGCTGAACGCGCCGCAACCAGGTCAACAGCAGATCCGCCAGCCGCAGGAGCGAGGTTTCAGTGCCGACAATCGGCGGCACGACAGCTTCGGTTTTGATGCGTTCTGCTGTCGTATCGCGCTGCCGCCGATTCAGGTCGACGACAATTGCAGACTCCCTCGCCCTGCTCTGCTCTCCGCCGGCCGGACCGGTCGCGGCGCGACCGGATCGCGTAGTCCGAAGATGCGCTGGCATATCTATCGCTGCTTCCATTCCGGTGCCGACGTCTCAATCGGCTGGTCTACGAACTTCCGGCCCGGCAGCGGAATCAGCATGCTCACCTGCTGGCGGTAACGGCGATACCGGTCGCCGAACAGAGTGATCAGATCGTGCTCCTCGAGCTGGATGGCGATCAGGATGTAACCGGTCGTGGCGATGGCAAAGAGCAGATGGCCGGCCGTCATCGTGGGTGTCGCCCAGAAGGCGAGCAGGAAGCCGAGGTAAAGGGGATGCCGGACCTGCTTATAGAGAAACGGCGTCTTGAACTCCGGCGCCGCCTCCGGCCAGTGCAGCAAACGACCGATCACCTGCCGGAGCCCGAACAACTCGAAATGGTTGATCAGGAAGGTGCTGAGCAGAACCAGCGCAAAGCCGAGCCAGAAGATGGTGCGGAGGACCGCGACTGCGATCGGCTGCTGCGTCGTCCAGATCGGATCGAGCATGGGCCGCCATTGCCAGAAGAGCAGGATCAGCGCCGCGCTGGCGAAGATAACGTAAGTGCTGCGCTCGATCGACTTCGGAACGATCCGGGTCCACCAGCGCTTGAAGAAAGGCCGCGCCATCAGGCTGTGCTGCACGGCGAACACGCCCAGCAGCGCGACATTCACCAGCAGCGCCACGACCAGGGGGCCAGGAACGCCGGAATCGATCGACTTCGGCACGACAAAATTGCCAACGAATCCAATGGCATATAGGAAGGTGACGAAGAAGATAGCATAGGCGACGACGCCGTAGATCAATGCGAGCAAACCTGCCATGAGGGCCTCCAAGTTCCGGTGCAATGGGGAGGGACAGGATAACGATTGGGCGTCACGAGACTGCCACAGCGGTATCAAAAGACTCTCAAATCCGCAGCGCGGCGCGGATTGTTTCCTGCAGCCGCTTGTGATAATGCCGTGGCCGCCCGCCAGTGTGTCGTACGTCACATTCATATGACGTCGCCGTTGCTATGTCGGTGGGCGATACGATTGGCACTCCGCGCTTTAGAACGCGGCGGCCATTTGCTGTTGTGACAACTCCGCCGAGATTTACGCGATCATCGCAAGATAGCGATGACGAGCACGGAGGGCTTTGCAACGGACCATGTCAGTTAGAAGGAAAATCGCCGGTGGAGCTTAGCCTGATTCTTTTTGGCGGCTTCGCGGCCCAACGGCCGGATGGCAGCGTCATTGCGCTGCCAACACGCAAGGCAGAGGCGCTGCTGACCATCCTGGCCTGCCGGGCGGGTGAAACCCAGCCTCGGGAGCGGCTCATGGCTCTGCTGTGGGGTGATCGTGCCGATCCGCAGGCCCGGCACAGCTTGAGCCAGACTCTTACATCCATTCGCCGCGCCCTGGGCGGCGCGGCCATCATGACGATGGAACGGGACGTCGTTACCCTGGTGCCGGGGGCGGTCGAGACCGATGTCGATCGATTCCAGCGGCTTGCCGTCAGCGATGCGTTGGCAGACCTTCGCCTTGCGGCCGAGTTGTACCGCGGACCGTTTCTCGACGGCTTCAAGCTGCGCGACGCTGTCTGCGAAGAGTGGCTGCAGCTGGAACGCGACCGGCTTCATGATCTGGCGGTGAGCGTGCTGATGAAGCTGGCGAAATGCCAGGCCGCCGGCGGCGATTCCGACGCGGCGACGGCGACGCTCAATCGCGCGCTGGCGCTGGATCCGCTTGCGGAGGGCGCACACCGTCAAATCATCCGGCTCCATCTCGATCAAGGTGCCTACAACGCCGCGATCCGCCGCTACCGGCAATGCGCCGACATCCTGAAGCGCGAGCTCGACACTGTTCCCGAGCCAGCGACGGCGGATCTCTATCACGAAGCCCTGCGCCATCTGGACAGCCGCCCGCAGGAATTGCCCCGAGCGGCGGCGCTCGAAGCGGCGGGCGGCGAGGTCGCCGACTCCCGCGCCGGGCATAGCCTTGACGTTCTCTGGACACAACCGGCGATTGCCGTGTTCCCGTTCGAGAATCTCAGCGGGGATGCCAATCAGGCTTACTTCGCCGATGGAATAACCGAGGATATCATGACCGCGCTGTCATGCTGGCGCCGGTTTCCGGTCATCGCGCGCAATTCGACTGCCTTCTATAGAGCGAAGCTCGGCGATGTCGCGCGGGCGGCGCAGGAGCTGGGCGCACGCTATTTTCTGCAAGGCAGCGTGCGGCGGACGGCGGGTAAGATCCGCATATCCGTCCAGCTCGTCGATGCAAACTCCGGAATGCAAATATGGGCCCAAAAATACGATCGCGATTCCGATGATTTCTTCGCCGTTCAGGACGAGATCACGGCCTGCATCGTCCAGAACATCGAGCCGCAGCTGAGCCGCGCGGAGCTGCACCGAGCGCTGCGCAAGCATCCCGACAATCTCGACAGCTGGGACTACACGCAGCGCGCGCTGGTGCGCCTCTATGGAGCCTTCTCACACCTCCATGAGTATGCCGGTGCGGACGCAGCCGAAGCCCGGCAGCTGCTCCACAAGGCGATCGAGCTCGATCCTTCGTCGTCTTACGCGTATTCGCTGCTGGCCCTGTCGCATTTCCATGATGCGCTGGCGGGCTGGACCAAGAATCCGCCCCGGGTCCTGGCGGCGACCCTGCAAGCGGCACGCCGCGCCGTGGAACTCGATGAGGATGATTGGCTGTCCCACGCCCTGCTCGGCATCGCCCTGCTCTGGACCAGCCGCCAGTACGATCGCGCGCAACAGGAGGTGGAGCGGGCCATTGCGCTCAATCCTTCAGCCGTGATCGCCCATCAGTTCTCGGGTTGCGTTGCCATGTTTGCCGGGCGGCCGGCAGAGGCGCAGGCGCACTTGGAAACTGTTCTGCAGCTGGATCCGCGATACCAGTCGCGATCGCTCATCCTGGCCGACTTATCGCTCTCGCGGCTTCTGCTGGGCAACGTGGATGGCGCGGTTGCGGACGCGAGAGAGGCGGTCCGCCGAGAGCCGGAAAATGTCCGTGCCCACCACCGGCTGGTTGCCGCGCTGGGCCACAAGGGAGCGGAAGCGGAAGCGAGAGACGCTTTGCGGAAGCTCCTGCAGCTCCAGTCCGATTTCTCCGACGCCTATATCCGTGCGACCTATCCGTTCCGCTTCCGGCAGCATATGGCGCTGTTCGCCGAAGGATTTCGGAGAGCGGGATGGAACGGCACGATCGCCTTGGAGGAAGCCGGTTAGAGGACCTTCGCCGGCAATGGCCTGGCGCGGGCCCTATTCCTTCTTCGGCGATAGGAAGCTGCGGCCTGGCGCGCCGCGGATGCCTTCGGGGAACGGCACCACCACCGGCGCCTTCGCCCGCTTTGCCCGTACCGCCGTGCCGGCATAGATCTGCTTGCCGGCCTCCATCAGCGTGACGCCGCCGAGAGCGGTGAGCCAGCGCGCGCCGATCCGCTCCCAGGCCGGCGCCGTGGAGAGAATGGTGAGCGACCGCGTCGGCGGCACATAGAGGGCATGCTGGGTCTGGATCGGCGTGAACATGTTGGCGCGCAGCAGTTTCGAAAGCTGCGTCGCGGAGTAAGGATGGCCCTGGCCGAAGGGCGTGCGGTCGGTCTGGGCCCAGATGCCGCGGCGGTTGGGCACGACGATCAGGATGCGGCCGCTGCCGGTCAGCACGCGCCACATCTCCTTCAGCATATCGCCGGTATGCTCGCCGCATTCCAGGCCATGAACCAGCAGCAGCCGGTCCACCGACACGTCGGGCAGCGGCAGCGCGGTCTCGTCCGCCAGCGCCGCGCAGTTCGGTCCTTCCAGCGGCCAGGGCAGGATGCCCTGCTGCGCCGGCATGACCGCGATCACCCGTTCCGCCTCGTCGCGGAACTGGCGCAGGAACGGCACCGCATAGCCGAGGCCGAGCAGGCTCATGCCCCGGAGATCGGGCCAGATGGCGCGGATCTTCCGCCGCACCAGATGGCGCGTCACTTCGCCCATGCGGGTGTCGTAGAAATCCCGGAGGTCGACCACGTCGTTCCACATCAGGCCATTATAGCAGAAGAGTCAACGAAACAGCGTGGAGATTGGCGGGCCTAACTGTTAGGTTTTGCCGCCATGCCGTTGGAAATCGTCCTCGTCCCCCTGCTGAAAGACAACTACGCTTATCTGGTGCGCCACGCCGCCGCGGACATAACCGCCGTGGTCGATCCGTCGGAAGCGGAGCCGGTGCTGCAGATGGCGCGGGCGCGGGGCTGGGAACTGACCCATGTCCTCAACACGCACCATCACCACGACCACACCGGCGGCAATCTGCGCCTGAAGCAGGCTACCGGCTGCGTCATCGTCGGACCGAAGGCGGACCATGACCGCATCCCCGGCATCGACATCGCGGTCGAAGAGGGAAAGCGGTTCGAATTCGGCAGGACCCATGCGGAGATCCTGTTCATTCCCGGCCATACCCGCGGCCATATCGCCTATTGGTTCCCGGAGAGCGCGGCGCTGTTCTGCGGCGACACGCTGTTCGCCATGGGCTGCGGCCGGATGTTCGAGGGCACCGCGCCGCAGATGTGGGCGTCATTAAGCAAACTGCGCTGCCTGCCGCCGGCGACGCGAGTCTATTGCGGCCATGAGTATACCCAGAACAATGCTCGCTTTGCCCTGACCATCGAGCCCGGCAATGTGGCGCTGAAGATGCGGGCGATGCATGTGGACGAGCAGCGCTCCCGCGGCCTGGCGACGATCCCCTCCACCATCGCCGAGGAGCAGGCAACCAACCCGTTCTTCCGCGCCGATATGCCTTCGATCGGCGCGGGCCTCGGCCTCGCCGGCGCCGATCCGGTGGTCGTCTTCGCCGAGATCCGCCGGCGGAAGGATGAATTCTAGGGTAGAGCCTGCGGCACTTGGCGGCGCTGTTCAATCAACGGCCGCGGTCACAACATCTTCCAGGAACCATCCGCCACTTGGCAACGATCGATGACAAAGTGGTAGGGGTCGGCGACCTTGGCCAGCTTGATGTCGTGCGGCGGCATGGCATTTTTTTATACTCGAAGCGGGACACCAAGGTGGCGGTGCCGGCATTGCCGCCGTCCGGATTGCTCCAGGCGCGCGCGGTGCCGAGGGGAACGGTGTCGTCTTCGAAGAAGGGGCGCGTTGCCGCCTCCAGCGTTGCGACGTCGGTGTCCGTGAGACTGAAGCCGGCGCGGCCGAATGGGTTTATGCCCTGCGCCGCAGCGGTCGAAGCAAGCAGCGCCGTGACTGCGACCGTACCGAATATCCGTGCGAGGATCATGTTCTTCACGCTCCCCTGGTCCGTCATGCTACTGTCGGGCCGAAGGAACGTCCAGGGCTTAGCCAAGCAGGGCGGATGCCGATAGGAATCTAGTAGTAGAGGGCGCAGGGTGGGCAGCGAGCGGCAAGAGGGATTCGGCTTCGCAGCAGCGGACGATTCGCCCATCCCCTATCTGCAGCGCATCCGCGAGTACTACATGGCGCTAGGCTATGGTGCACCCTATGAGTGGGCGCACTACGCCGAGGTGCCGTTCCAACCCCTGCGGAAGCCACTTTCCGAGTGCCGCGTTGCCCTTGTCACCACGGCCGCGCCGTATCAAACGGGCAAAGGCGATCAGGGGCCGGGAGCACCTTACAATGCCGCGGCGAAGTTCTATAACGTTTACTCCGGCGACACGAAGGCGGATCACGATCTGCGCATCTCCCATGTCGCGATCGACCGCAAGCATACGACCGCCGAGGATCCTGGCAGCTACTTCCCGCTCGCGGCGCTGCGCCGGGCCGCGGCCGCCGGCCGTATCGGATCGCTCGCGCCGCGCTTCCATGGAGCGCCCACCAATCGCAGCCACCGGACGACGCTCGAGATCGATTGTCCGGAGATCGTCGCCCGCTGTGAGGCCGATGGCGCCGATGCCGCCATCCTGATTCCCAACTGCCCGGTCTGCCATCAGACCGCCGGCCTGGCCGCGCGGGCGCTGGAGGAAAGCGGCATCGCTACGGTCATCATGGGATGTGCCAAGGACATCGTTGAATATGTGGGCGTGCCGCGGTTCCTGTTCTCCGATTTTCCACTGGGCAATTCCGCCGGACGGCCAAGAGATCCGGATTCGCAGGCCTTCACGCTCGAACTTGCCTTGCGCCTGCTCGAAAGTGCGCCGGCGGCGCGGACCACGGCGCAGTCGCCCTTGCGATGGAGCGATTCTGCCGACTGGAAACTCGATTACTGCAACATCGCCCGGCTATCGCCGGAAGAGATCGCCCGGCGGCGCGCCGACTTCGATAAGCAGAAAGCTGTGGCAAAAAACGTCAGCGCCACTGCCGGCTGAAGCCGTTCCGATAGGAATGGCTGCGCTAAGTAGCTGCTGCGCAGCCTCGGTTCGCGCGAAGACAACGAAAAAGGCGTGCTGGTCGAGCGGGGATTGTCGTGGGACCGCGCCGAAGTGCGCGGGCACGGCATCCATGTGCCGGTCGCGGCGCCGGAGAACGCGGTCTCGGCCTGGAATCTCAAAGGCAAGGAGGCCGAGTCCTTGGTCAACTCCATGAAACGCATCGATCCCGCGCGCCTGGATGTGATTTTCAAGCCGCGGGTCCGCAAGATATCCGTATTTGCGGGGACCCATATCGAAGCTGTCGCCGGCAATTGCGTGCTTCCAAGCGTTGGCGACAAATTCAAGGCGATCGTACCGGGCGCAACGCAGTTTGTCCGACAGATCGACGAGTGAGCGGCGAAGCGGTGCAGTGACGAGAAGCGGAGGCGGGCATGCCGCCTCCGTCCGTCGCCAGCCGCAAGAATCTAGACGGTCGCGCTCTCGGATTGCCTATTCGACGGCAACCAAGGCAAGGGGCGCGCCGCTTGGGCTGCTGTTGAAGATCGCACTGTCGCGCGATGCTTCTTGCATCTCCGGACCAGCAACGAGTTCCAGCAGCAGCTTGCGCTTCAGCGCTTCGCCGAAGGCGTTGTAGTCGTTCGCTTCGACGAGAAAGCTGCCGGGACCGCCGATGACGTTCTCGCGATAGAAGCCGACAATGCTGCCGAGTCCCCATTCATCGGAAGCTGTCGCCGGCATCGGCTATGAGCTGACGGTGATCGCCTCCGTCGTAATCGGCGGCACCAGCCTGTTCGGCGGCACCGGCAGCGTCTGGGGCACGGTGGTAGGCCTCGATCCTGATCGGCGTGCTGCTCAACGGACTGGTGCTGCTGAACGTGTCGCCCTATATGCAGCAGATCATCATCGGCGTCATCATCGTACTCGCCGTGGCGTTCGACCAGTTCGCCAAGTCGCGGTAGCGCCGCGCCGCGGCCGTTACTGCGCAAGACCTTCCTGCGTACGGCGCCGGCCCAGCAGCAGCCAGAAGGCGATCGCAATGTTGAACAGGTTGAAGGCGATGCCGTTGAGAAAGGCCGCCTGGTAGGATCCCGTCAGATCGAAGATCTCGCCGGATACCCAGCCGCCGATCGCCATGCCGACGACGCTCGCCATCAGGACGAGGCTGACACGGGCGCCGGCTTCCCGCGCGGGAAAGTAGTCCCGCACGATCAGGGCGTAGCTCGGAACGATGCCGCCCTGTGCCAGGCCGAACAGGGCCGAGACAATATAGAGCGACATCAAGCCATCGAAGGGCAGATAGAAGATCAGGGCCAGGCATTGCAGCGTCGATCCCAGGATCAGGGTGCCGACACCGCCGATACGATCGGCGATGAATCCCGAGCCGAGCCGGCTGACCACGCCGAAGCCGAGGATCAGCGACAGCATCTCCGCGCCGCGCGCGGTGCCATATCCCAGATCGGCGCAATAGGCGATGATATGAACCTGCGGCATGGACATGGCGATGCAACAAGCCAAGGCCGCGATCACCAGCACCGTCTGCAGGACCGCCGGCGGCAATGACATGCGGCCCGGCGCCGTGTGTGACGGCACCGGGTCTTTTGCATCGTCGAGGGCCGGGCGCGACCGCAGCAACAGCGACAGGGGCACCATCGTCACGACGCAGATGACGCCGATGATCATGTAGGTCTGGCGCCATCCTATCTCCTCGATCATTAACTGCAACAGGCGCGGCCAGATGGTTCCGGCGACATAGTTGCCGCTGGCCACGATGCCGACGGCGACGCCGCGCTGCCTGACGAACCAGTGGGACACGTCGGCCACCAGCGGACCGAAGGTGCCGGAACTGCCGAGCATCCCAATAAACAGGGCCTGCGCCAGTACGAACTGCCAGTAGGAGGCCGCGAACGCGGCCGCAAAGAAGCCGATCCCGAGGGCAACCGCGCCCAGCAGCAGCGGCATCATGATCCCCAGCCGGTCGGCGAAGCGGCCGATCAGAATCCCGCCGGCGGCAAAGCCGATCATGGTCGCCATGAATGGAACGGAAGCGCCGCCGCGGTCCACCGCGAACTCCCTCTCGATGATCGGCAGCACGACGACCGCCGACCACAGGCCGACGCCGCCGATGGTGGCCAGGGCAAGGGACACGCCGAGACGCCGCCAGGCATAGGCGCTGTCGGGCTGATGCGAATGGGCTTGCATTGTTGGGCTAGCCTTCCAGCTCAGCCGGGAATCCGGGCGCGCGCAGATCAGTCTTCAACGCGTCCTCCAGCAATTTCACCACCATGGTCGACCAGGCGGCGGCGCCGTAGGTTTCGCGCGCACGCAGGAAAGTCTGCAGGGTCACGCTGGCCAGATCCAACGGCACGCCGAACTCGCGGCCGAAGCCGAGCGCGAACCCCAGATCCTTGATCGCCAGATCCATGGTGAAGTTGATGTTGTAGCTGCCGTTCAGGATCAGCTGGCTCTCGGTCTCATGCACGAAGCTGTTGCCGGAGCTGGCCCTGATGGCGTGATACGCCTGGGCCAGATCGAGGCCGCCGCGCTTCGCCAGCATCAGCGCCTCGCCCGCCGCCACCAGATGGATGAAGGCCAGCATATTGGTGACGACCTTGATCACCGCAGCGGAGCCCAGCGGCCCCATATGGAAGATCTCGCCGCCCATGGCCTCGAGCGCGGGGCGATGGATATCGAACAGCGCCTTGTCGCCGCCGGCCAGCACCGTGATCTCGCCGCCGGCCGCGCGATGCACACCACCGGTCACCGGCGCTTCCAGCGTGCCGATACCCTTTTCTGCCGCGTGCGCGGCCAGGCGCAGGATGTCGTCGCGGCCGAGCGTGCTCATCTCGATCCAGGTGCCGCCGCGCTTCAGGCCCACCAGGATTCCGTCGGCGCCGCAGAGCACCTTCTCCGACACCGCGGGCGACGGCAGGCAGGTGACAACGGCATCGCATTCCGCGGCGATGGCCTTCGGCGACTCCGCCCAGCGGGCGCCACGGGCCAGCAGCGGCGCCGCCAGATCCTTGTTCAGGTCATGGACGGCCAGCGCGAAGCCTTCGCGCAGAAGACTGCCGGCGAGCCGTACGCCAAGATGGCCGAGGCCGATATATCCGTAGCGTAGCTTGGTCATGGGATCGATTTTGCTGGCGCGTCAGTCGACCGGCCGGTCGGCCATTTCCAGATGCAGCCTATCGCCTTGGTAGGGATTCGCCCGCGCCACATCCTCATTGAGCTCGATGCCGAGGCCCGGCTCGCTCGGGGGAATGACATAGCCCTCCTCCCAGCGGATCGGCTTCTTCAGGATCTGCGAATGGAATCCGCTCCAGGTCTGGATGCTTTCGAGGATCAGGAAGTTCGGGATACAGGCCGAGATCTGGATATTGGCCGCGCCCTCCACGGGACCGCAATAGAGATGGGGCGCGATCTGCGCGTAATGCGCCTCGGCCATGCCGGCGATCTTCTTCGCTTCGAGGATGCCACCGACGCGGCCCAGCGCCATCTGCAGGATCGAGGCGGCGCGGCATTCCAGCACGCGGGCGAATTCGTATTTCGTCGTCAGCCGTTCGCCGGTCGCGATGGGAATCGAGGTGGCGCGGGCTACGAGTGCCATCTCCTCCGGCATTTCCGGCGGCGTCGGCTCTTCCAGCCAGAGCGGATCGTAAGGCTCAAGGCGTTTCGCAAGGCGAATGGCGCCGGACGCGGTGAACTGGCCGTGGGTGCCGAATAGCAAATCCGCCTTGGTGCCAACGGCCTCGCGCAGCAGCTTCACGAACTTCTCCGACAGCGCCAGGGATTCCAGCGATGGTTGGCGCGGATCGAAGGCCGAAAACGCACCGGCGGGATCGAACTTCACCGCGGTGAAGCCCTGCTTGACGTACTCGGCCGCGCGGCGGGCCGACAGCTCCGCATCGCGATAGATAGCGTCGGTCTCGTTCCCTTCGGGATAGATATAGGTGTAGGTGCGGAGGCGCTCGTGCACCTTGCCGCCGAGCAGTTCATAGACCGGCTTGCCCACCGCTTTGCCGATGATATCCCACAGCGCCATTTCGATCGCCGATAGCACGCCCATCAGCGAGATGTCCGGCCGCAGCGTGTAGCCTGAGCCATAGACACGGCGCCACAGCGTCTCGATGCGGAACGGATCCATCCCCAGCACATGGCGCTCGAACACATCCTTCACCATCTGCGCCATCACGTGAGGGCCGAAGGTGGCGGCATAGACCTCGCCCACGCCCTCGATGCCGTTGTCGGCGACCAGCTTCAGGAAAACGAAATAGCGCCCGCCGAAGGAAGGCGGCGGATTGCCGACGACGAAGGTCTTAAGATCGGTGATTTTCATGAGGCGGGACCGCGACGGAGATCGGGATTCGACTCTGCCGCGCAGCGGCCGGTAACGCAAATAGGCCCTGCGGTTTGGCCGAGGCGGCGATTGGACAAGCCGCAGCGCTTTCGCCATTCTAAGCGGTAGCGAATCCCCTTCTGACACGCAGGATATCCGCGATGAAGCTCTATTTCTCGGGCACCAGCCCTTTTGTCCGCAAGATCACCGTGCTCGCCGCCGAGGCCGGCCTCGAAGGCAAGATCCAGAAGGCACCCGCGAGCGTGCTGGGACCCGGCAGCGAAGTGGCCAAGGACAATCCCCTGGGCAAGGTGCCCTGCCTGATCACCGATGACGGGCAGGCGCTCTACGATTCGCCGGTCATCTGCGAATATCTCGACGGACTGCATGGCGGCGCTAAGCTCTTTCCGGCCGGTGCGGCGCGCTGGACGGCGCTACGACGGCAGGCGCTGGCCGACGGCATCATGGACGCGGCGGTGGCCCGCGTGATGGAGAGCCGTCGGCCGGAGAACGAGCGCTCGCCCTCATCTCAAGAGAAGCTGCGCATGGTGATTGCCGGCGCGTTGGATTCGCTGGAGGCGGAAGCGGACAGGCTGGGCGATCCCAAGGGCGCCACGGATATCGGCGCCATCACCGTCGCCTGCGCGCTCGGCTATATGGACCTGCGTCATGGCGCGGACAATTGGCGGCAGGGGCGGCCGACACTGGCGAAGTGGTACGAAGCCTATGCGCAGCGGCCGTCGATGCGCGCGACGGTACCGGGCTAGATGCCGCGATGTCGCCCGAGGCGGCGGCGATCGTCGAGCGGCTGCGCCTGCAGCCCCACCCGGAGGGCGGCCATTATGCCGAGACCTATCGCCACAAGCCGGCGGACGGCGCGCGCGGGGCGCTGACCGCGATCTACTATCTGCTGGCGGCAGGCGAAGAATCCCGCTGGCACCGCGTCAAGGATGCGACGGAGCTGTGGCTGCATCATGCCGGCGGCGCGCTGGAGCTGCGGTTGTCGCCAGACGGCCGGCAGAGCGAAATCATTCGCCTCGGACCCGATCTGGCTCGCGGCGAGCGGCCCCAGGCGGTGGTGCCCGCCGGCTGCTGGCAGGCGGCGCGGCCGCTGGGCGATTGGGTGCTGGTCACCTGCGCGGTTGCGCCGGCGTTCGAATTCAGCGGCTTGGAAATGGCGCCGCCGGGCTGGGAGCCGGGATAAGCGGCCCGCCATCCCAGCGTTCGATTTCCAGTTGCGTGCGGGGCGCGGGCACGGCTCTCTAGCGGCCCCCCGTCCGCCAGATTCGAGGGTGCTCTCATGCTTCCCGATGTTGCCCTTGCCCTGCGCTCCTATTCGCCGGCGACCCTGGCCCACCGCCACGGCCATCATCAGGTGGTGCTGCCGGTGCGCGGCCGGCTGCAAATGGAAATCGGCTCGGCACAGGGCCGGGTGGAGACCGGCCGCGCCGGCTTCGTCGCGCCGGGCGAATGGCATGGCTGCCGCGCCGACAGCGCCAATGAGTTCCTTGTACTGGATTGGCAAGCGCCAAAGACCGAGGATGAACTCAGGCGGTTTTCCGACCGCGCTGCCGAAGAGCCGTTTGCCGCCTATGCGCCATCGCTGCAGCTCCTGATCCAGTTCCTGGGCGACGGCCTGCGCCGGCAGGACGGCGTGGCAGCGCATCGGGGCGATTGGGGCTTAATGCTGCTGCGGGCGCTGGCGAGTGCGAAGGGCGATGCGTCGCCGCAGGCCGTGGACCGCGCGATTGATTTCGCCCGGCAGCGCTTTCAACGCCCGATCACCATGGCGGACCTCGCCGCTGCCGCCCGCGTCAGCCCAAGCCATCTGCATGCCCTGTTCCGCCACGGTCTCGGACAGACGCCGATGGCATTTGTCGGCGATGTCCGGCTGGAGCATGCGGCGGCACTGCTGGCCGGCAGCGACTCTCCCATTGTCGATATCGCGCTGGCTTGCGGCTATGGCGATCAAACCGCGCTGACGCGCGCGATGCGGCGCCGGCATCGCACCACGCCCGCCGCCTACCGGCGCCGCATGCGACGGCAGTAGTTCCGGTCAGGTCTTCCGGAGTCCGGGTCAAGACGCGTGCCGCGCCCTCGGCTATGCTTGGGATCAAAATGCGATGACAGCTGGAGAGAGCCATGCGCCTGCACGATTTCAAAGCCCTCACCTTCGATTGTTACGGCACGCTCATTGACTGGGAGAGCGGCATCCTTGCGGCGTTCGGGCCCTGGCGGAAACGCACGGGCATCGCCGCCGACGACAACCGGCTGCTGGAGCTGTTCGCCGAGGTCGAATCCGCCATTCAAGCGGAGCAGCCGGCGATCCTCTATCCGGACGCGCTAGCGCTGGGGCTCCGGCGCATGGGCGAGCGGCTGAAAGCGCCGGCGACGGCGGAGGAGACCCATGTATTCGGCCAATCGGTCAAGGATTGGCCAGCCTTTCCCGACAGCGCGGATGCGCTCGCCTACCTCAAGAAACACTACAAGCTGGTCATCCTCTCCAATATCGACCGTGGATCTTTCGCCCACAGCAACAAGAAGCTGGGCGTGGAATTCGATGCGGTGGTAACGGCGCAGGATGTGCGCAGCTACAAGCCGGCGCTGCTGCATTTCGAAGTGGGGCTAGCGAAGCTGGCGGAGATGGGCGTATCGAAGGACAAGGTGCTGCACACGGCGCAAAGCCTGTTCCACGATCACGTCCCCGGCAAGAAGATGGGCCTGACCACGATGTGGATCAACCGCCGCGCGGGAAAGAGCGGCGGCGGCGCCACGAAACCGGCCGAAGCCGTGAAGCCCGACGGCGAGGTGCCGAGTATGGCGGCGCTGGTGGAGCTGCACCGGCGCGAGAGCGGGGGCTGAGGCCGCGAGTCACTCCTTCGCGCAATGCCAGCCGACGACCTTGCAGTTCGGATCGGCGCCGCCGCGGGCGCAATCCTCGGTTGCTTTCGATTCCGCTTCGGCCTGTGACATGCCGCCGCCCCGGCCAAAGTGTTTGTCGCTGCTGGCCACGGCGGCGCATTCGCCGGGCCCGAACGTCATAAGAATTCGGCAATCGTCGGCGCTGCAGTTCTCCAGCACCTTTATCTGCACCTCCCGCAGGCTGAAGATGTTCAAGCTCGCCGACGAGAACTCGTCCGTCGATGGCGAATAGGCGATCGCGCCGACCTCGGCTACCGCGGGAACGGCGGACAGGAGTAAACCGCTGACAAGGGCAATCCCAAGTATTAAACGAATCATGCTCATTCCTCAGAATTTCGGTTCGAAGCGATCGTCGATTTCGACGCGATAGCCGTTAGCCAGGCGATTGGTCTCATTGGCCATGCCCACCACGGCCATCAGCTCGCCGAGCATGGCAT
>Ga0184612_10000455_pt1 | contig 19068 bp, 17 predicted proteins | sample PLM3_60_coex_FD_133163 | JGI IMG/M metagenome (GOLD analysis project Ga0184612, IMG submission 133163) | Groundwater sediment microbial communities from an aquifer in East River, Colorado, USA - PLM3_60_coex | ecosystem: Environmental > Terrestrial > Soil > Riparian zone | place: USA: East... | reverse complement strand
CGCGATCGACGTTCACCAGGTACAGCGGTGGCTGTGCGATGTAGACGTAGCCCGCGTTGATCAAGTCGCGCATGTTCCGAAAGAAGAACGTGAGGAGCAGTGTGCGGATGTGCGCCCCGTCGACGTCCGCGTCGGCCATCAGCACCACCTTGTGATAGCGGGCCTTCGTGGCATCGAACTCTTCAGCGATCCCGGTGCCGATGGCCGTGATGAGGGCCTGGATCTCCAGGTTCTCCAGGATCTTGTGCAGCCGGGCCTTCTCGACGTTCAGGATCTTCCCCCGGATGGGCAGGATGGCCTGGGTCGCCCGGTCCCGGGCCTGCTTGGCACTACCGCCCGCGGAGTCGCCCTCGACCACGAACAGCTCGCACTGCGCCGGATCGGTCAGCTGGCAGTCCGCCAGCTTGCCCGGGAGGGAGGTGGAGTCCAGGAACGACTTGCGCCGGGTCAGGTCACGGGCCTGCTTGGCCGCCATCCTGGCCTTGGCGGCCTGCTCCGCCTTGCCCACGATGCGCTTGGCGTCCCCGGGATGCTCCTCCAGCCAGGTTGCCAACCGGTCGTTCACGGTGGTCTCGACCAGCGAGCGGATGGACGTGTTGCCCAGCTTGGTCTTGGTCTGCCCCTCGAACTGCGGGTCTCGGAGCTTCACCGACACGATGCCGACGAGCCCTTCCCGGATGTCCTCGCCGATCAGGTTCTCCTCTTTCTCTCGCAGGAGCCCCTTCTGGCGCGCGTACCGGTTGATCACGTTCGTCAGGGCCTTCCTCAGCCCCTCCTCGTGCGTGCCGCCCTCGGTCGTGTTGATGGTGTTGGCGAACGAGTAGAGGGACTCGGCGTAGCCGGTGTTCCACTGGAGCGCTACCTCGACCTCGGCCGAGCCGTCCCGCTCCGAGCCCTCGAAGTGGATGACCCGTGGATGAAGGACGTCCTTGCCGGTCTGCAGGTGTTTCACGAAGTCCGCGAGGCCTCCGGCAGCCTTGAACGCCTCCTTCACGGGCGGGTCCTCGCGCTCGTCGAGGAGCTGGATCTCCAGACCCTTCGTCAGGAAGGCCAGCTCCTGGAGGCGTTCGGTCAATGTCTCCCGCTTGAACTCGACCTCCTCGAAGATCTCCCGGTCCGGCCAGAACGTGACCGCAGTGCCGGTCTTCCGGCTGGCCTTACCGCGGGTCAGTCGCTTTGTCGGCTTGCCACGGGCGAACGTCTCCGTCCATGTGTAACCGTCCCGCTCGACCTCCACCACGAGCTTTTCGGAGAGCGCGTTCACGACCGATACCCCCACCCCGTGCAGGCCCCCCGAGATGCGGTACCCCCGGCCACCGAACTTCCCGCCGGCGTTCAGGGTGGTCAGCACGACCTCCAGGGCCGGCCGGCGGTCCTTGGCCTTGGGGATGGGCTTTACCGGGATGCCTCGGCCGTTGTCCGCAACCCGGACGCCGCCGTCCGCCAGGAGCGTCACAGCGATCCGGTCACAGAACCCGGCCATGGCCTCGTCGACCGAGTTGTCCACGACCTCGTAGACCAGGTGATGCAGACCCCGCGGGCCGGTGGTCCCGATGTACATCCCAGGACGGAGTCGGACGTGCTCGACGCCCTCCAAAACCGTGATGTCGGCGGAGGTATAGCCTCCGTCACTCGCGGCCTTGTTGTCCTTCCTCTCTGTCGCCAACGACCCTCCACCAGCCCGCTCATGGCAGCGCACGCCGCAGCCGATGAAGGGGCCTCACGCGGGGAAAACCTATCCAGATTCTACCAACGAACTGGGTCCGTTGCCCTGCTATCAGATAGGCTGTTCCGCCTTGCGCTACAAGCCTTTCCGAGGCTCCGGACGGACCACGATCTGCACCGTACGGACCAGCTCTGAACCGAGGCTGCGATTGGCTCGATTGGCGATCTCTCGGGCCAGGAATCGCGCCTGCGCGCCCCACGGACCGGTGCTTGCGGCGACCACCAGCACCCCCCCTTCCAGGCTGACGGGGGCGGATTCGGAGGCCAACCGGGGACCGACCACCGCCTGCCAATCGGAAGCCAAGCGGCCGATGGGGAGCCCTCGGGCGAATGTCCGCTCCCGAAGGAGCCCGTCCACCACTTCCCCGATGGGCGTGTCCTGCATGGTCCGCTCGTCCCGGCGGCCTCGCCACCCCTTGCTCGAGGGCATCCTCAACCTCCGCCGCGAACCGTAGCCACACCCGCCGACACGTCCCAGACCGCCTGGGCCCTGGGAGGGACATGGGCCTCGTCCGCCACCGTGACCACGACCTGTCCCCGTCCGGCCAGCCGCTCGGCCACCTGGCCTCCCCGCTTCGGGTCCAGCGCGGAGAACGGATCGTCCAGGAGCAAGACGGGCCGCTCCCCCACCTCCGCCTGGATGGCGCTCCCCAGGCCAAGGCGAAGGCACAGCGCGGCCGCCCAGGCCTCGCCGTGTGAGGCGAAGGCCCGTGCCCCCAGGTCCCGCACAGCGAGCTCCAGGTCGTCCCGGTGCGGCCCCACCAGGCTGGTCCGCCGAGTGAGCTCGTCACCCCTCCGCTCAGCCAACCGGGTCCGGAACGCCTCCTCCAGGTCCTCGCCCCACACGGAGGGCCGGTACTCGCAAGCCAGCCCGGTGCCCGACAGAGCGGCAAACTCCTCCTGCGTGCCCGGGGACAGCCGGGCCACCACATCGGCGCGAAGGCGAAGGAGCGCGGACCCGTTCTCCACCAGCTCGGCGTCCCATGCCTCGAGGTCCTTCGGCGCTCCCCGTCCCTCCCACTCCTTCAGCAGTCGGTTACGCTGGCGAAGCGTCCGGTCGTACGCGGTGAGCACCGACTCCTTGAGCGGCCAGAGCGAGGTCACGGCCTCGTCCATGAACCGGCGCCGCTGCGACGGATCGCCCCGGACGATGTCGAGATCCTCCGGCCCGAAGAACGCCGCGCGGATCTGTCTGCGAAGGTCGCGCTTGCGCCGCACCGGGGACCGGTTGACCTGGATCTTGTTCGCCCCGTGCCCAGGGATCTCCACCTCGACCAGCACCCGCCCCCCGGCAGTCTCGACCTCCCCCCGAAGGTAGGCTGCATCCGCCCCTCGCCGGACCAGCGGTTCGGTGCTCGAAGCTCGCGGCGAGACCAGGAAGAACAGGAACGCGATGCCCTCGATGAGGTTGGTCTTCCCCTCTCCGTTGGCCCCGACCACGGCGACCAATCCGTCCGGAACGTCATCGACCCGGGTCTTCGGGTGGTTACGGAAGTCCGTGAGCTCCACCCACAGAAGCCGCAATGCAGCGCCCCGGGGCGGATCAGCCGACCGGCGTCGGCAGGCGCACCGGCATCACGAGATACGTGAACTCGTCGCTCTCGCCTCGGATCAGGCCGGGCTTCAATCCGTCACGGACCTCGAGCCGCACGCTCTCCCCCGTCGCCGCCGCCAGTCCATCCGCCAGGTAATTGGGGTTGAACGCCGCCGTGATGTCCTCGCCCTCGTACCGGGCCTCCACCGCCTCGACCGCCTGGCCGAGGTCCGGCGATGAGGACGACAGCTTCACTCCCAACGCATTGAACTCCAGGCGAACCGGAGACGTGTCGCGAGCCAACAGTCCCACGCGGCGAACCGCGTCCATCAGCTGCTGTCGAGACACCGTTAGCCTGCTCTCGTACGACTCGGGCAGGAGCTGGCGATAGTTCGGGAACTCCCCCTCGATCAGCCGAGAGGTCAGCGTGAGGCTCCCGATCTGGAAAGCCACCTGACTCTCGTCGAGCGACAGCCGGACCTCGCCCTTCTCCAGGCCGGCCGCGGCCCGGCCGGCTTCCGACATCGCGCGCTCTGGAACGATGGCCCTTCCCTCGCCGCTGGCCGTGGCCACAAGGTCACGGACCGCCAGCCGGTACGAGTCGGTGGAAACCATGGTCACTCCTTCCCGGCTGACCTCGATCAGGACGCCGGTCAGGACGGGACGGGCCTCATCCCTGGACGCCGCCCGGGCCACCTGGCTGACCGCCTCAGCGAACCTGGCCGCCTCTCCCACCACCGTGGTCCCCGACGGTGGCTGGATCGCCGGGAAGTCCTCCGCCGGCAGCAGGCGCAGCGCTCCCTCGTAAGCGGCGCAGCGGATCCAGGCCTGGCTCTGGTCCGACTCGAACTCGACCGGCGCATCGGACAGGCTCTTCACGGTGTCGGCCAGCAGCCGAGCCGGAACGAGCGCCACGCCCTCTTCCTGAGCGTGGACTTCGATCGTGAGCCGCGCCGACACCTCCAGATCGGTGGTCGTGAGCGTCAGCGTGCCGGCCGATCCCGCCTCCATCAGCACTCCCGTGAGCGCCGGGATACCCGGCCGCGACGAGACCCCTCGCTGGACCGTCTGGAGGCCTTCCGACAGCAGATCACGGTCGCACCGGAACTTCACCTGTCCACCCCCTCGCTGCTTCTACGAGTTCGTTCTTTCTTCTCTAGTAGTAGTAGGCCCTGGGGAAAAGTGGATCTGACATGCATCGTCCGAGCGTAGCGCAGGGTTCGGACATGTGGACGCCGTGGGGAGAACGGTGGATGGGTGGTGGGGCGGAGGCAAGGGCCCACCGCGGCTCCCAGGGTTTCCCCCGCTCTGCTCACAGTGCCCTCGTCCGGTTCCTGATGATCCGGGAGAGGTCCTGGACCTGCCGGTAGACGGGCTCGCGGTCCCGCATGTTCTTGTCGATCTTGTTGATGCCGTGCAGGGCGGTCGTGTGGTCGCGGTCGAACAGCTCCCCGATCTTGGGCAGGGTCATCCCCGTCGTTTCCCGGATCAAGTACATGGCCACGTGGCGGGCGTTGGTGAGCGGTCTGGAACGGCTCTTGGAGATCAGGTCGTCCACCGAGAGGCCGTAGTACCTGGCCGTCTCGTCCAGGATCACCTGCGGAGGGATCTCGGCCTCGGCTTGGGGCAGCAGGTCCTCGAGTGCGTGCTCTGCGAGCTCCTGCGAGATGGGCTGGCCGGTGAGGTCGCTCCACGCAACCACTCGGACCAGAGCCCCTTCGAGCTCCCGGATGTTCTGGTCGAACTTGGAAGCCACGAACTCGATCACGTCCTCGGGGAACAGGACCGACTCGCGCTGCGCCTTCAGCTGGAGGATGGCGATGCGGGTCTCCAGGTCGGGCGGCTGGACGTCCACGCACAAGCCTAGGCGGAACCGGCTCTGCAGGCGTTCCTCCATCCCCAGCTCCTGCGGTGGCCGGTCGGAGGCGATGACGATCTGCCGCTCCTTCTCGTGCAGCGCGTTGAAGGTGTGGAAGAACTCGGTCTGAGTCTCCTCCCGCTTGGCCAGGAACTGAATGTCGTCGACCAGCAGGACGTCGATGTCGCGGTACCGCGCGGCGAACTGATACCCCTGGCGCTCCCGAACCGCCTTGATGAACTCGGCCATGAAACTCTCGGACGTTACGTACTTCACCCGGAGCCTGGGGGCCAGGCGGTGCATGTGATGCGCGATGGCCACGAGCAGGTGGGTCTTTCCCAAGCCCACTCCCCCGTAGATGAAAAGCGGGTTGTACGCCTTGGACGGCGGAGCCTCGGCCACGGCCATCGCGGCGGCATGGGCGAACCGGTTGCTGGGGCCGGCCACGAAGGTCTCGAACGTGAAGTTTGGGAAGGGCAGTGGCCCGGCACCCCGTTCGGGCTCGGCGCTGGCCTCGCGCGCCGGCCGGGGGGCAGTGGCTGGCGCCTGAGCCTGGACCTGGGAGACCAGCCCCCGCTCTGGCTCCCGCGCGGCTCCGAGTCGCACGCGCACCGGCTGCCCAACGAAATCGGTCGCCGCACCCTGGATCAGGTCCAGATAGTGCTTGGCCAGCCAGTCCCGAACGTAGTCGGAGGGTGCCGTCACCTCCAGCACGCCATCGTGGAGGCTCGTCGCGCGCACGCCGACGAACCACATCGCGAACGAACTCTCCGGTAGCTGATCCCGCGCTCGCTCCACCACGCGGGCCCAGGTTCGCTCTGCGGCTTCTTCGAACGACGCGACTGCCATACCTAATCCACAGAGCCTTTCCCCAACTGTGGAAAACCGTGGGGGAAGGCGAGCGGTCGGCGCCTGGGACCCCGGCGACGTGTCCGCTGTGAAGCGCCGCGGACTATAGCACCGGACTTTTCCACCGGACCCGTTCGACGGTGGCTTTTGACGCACTTTCTCCCGGGAAGGAGCCCTTTGTTCGGTGATGATCGAGTCCCGTATACTTCGCCCGCGTCGAGGCCGGCGCTCTCCACGGAACAGGATCGAGTCGATGTCGAAGCGAACGTTCCAACCGAACAACCGCCGTCGCAAGAAGACTCACGGGTTCCGCCTGCGGATGCGCAGCCGAGCGGGGCGCGCGATCCTGGCCAGACGCAGGGCCAAGGGCCGTTCCCGGCTCTCCGCATAGGCGCGGGCCACGCGCGATACCGCCGTCGGCAGAGTCCTGTCCTCCGGGAAACGGTTGAACGGAACCCGGATGGTAGTGTTGGTCGCGCCCGGGTCGGGGACAACGGCGTTCGTGGCCGGCCGGCGGGTCGGTGGGGCCGTTCCCCGGAACCGAGCTCGCCGCGTCTTGAAGGCGGCGTGGCGAGAGGTGGCGCCCCGGGCTCGAAACGAATATGACATCGCATTCGTGGCCAGGGGAGCCATCCGCGGTAGCAAGACACAGGACCTGGTGGCCGAGATGGAGGAGTTGTTGACTCGCGCGGGCGTGCTGGAGGGGTGAGGTCCATCCGCCGGCTCCTGTGGATGGCGGGGACACCCGTGCGGTGGGCCCTGCTCGGCATGATCCGCCTGTACCAGCTGACCCTCTCGGGGTGGCTGGGGGGGCAGTGCCGCTTCTACCCCTCGTGCTCCCAGTATGCCCGGGAGGCCATCAAGGCCCACGGGGCATGGAGAGGATCGGCCCTCGCCGTGTGGCGGATCCTGCGGTGCGGGCCGTTCACCGGCGGGGGGTTCGATCCGGTCCGGCCAAGGCGATCGGAGCCCGCCCAGTATGAAAGCGTCATACATGGCGGGCACGTTTCGGAGATAGCCCGGGTGGATCAGTGATCGCCGCCTATCCCTGGTCTCCGTACTTCCAGGGACTGCTGGACGGGCTGGGGTGGGTGCTCGCCCAGATCTACGACCTCATACCGAACTACGGGTTGACCATCATCGTCCTCACGGTGCTGATCCGGGTGGTACTTCTACCCCTGGGGATCAAGCAGATCCGGTCCATGCAGCACATGCAGCTGGTGCAGCCCAAGGTCAAGGCGCTGCAGCAGAAATACAAGGGGAACAAGCAGAAGCAGCAGGAAGAGGTGATGAAGCTCTACCGGGAGTACGGGGTCAACCCGTTCTCCGGTTGCTGGCCGGTGCTCCTGCAGTTCCCCATCCTGATCGCGATGTACTCGGTCCTGAGATTCCCCCAGCACCCGATCCACATCCCCGACGACTCCAGTTTGTACGCCAATGTGACGGCGCAGATTCCTCCAGTGACCAGCACGAGTGACTGCCTGGAGGGTCTGCCAGAAGTGTGCAAGGCGAACACGGAGCCCGGGCCATCGAGCGGCACCAGCTTCCTGGGGATGAACCTCCTGTGCTCAGCGAGGGACGCGGGCAACCCCGACGCCACCCTTGTGGACAATCACAAGGTCGACGGTAAGCAGATCGTCTACGAGGTCGATTGTGGGACTGGTGTTGCCACCAGGGTCCCCTACTACCTTTTCGTGGTGTTCATGTTCGGCACGACGTACTTCCAACAGCGTCAGATGCAGAAGGCCAGCCCTCCGGGAGCCTCTTCCTCTCAGCAGCAGGCCGTGCTCCGGATCATGCCGATCCTCTTCGGCGTCTTCGGATTCTTTTTCCCGGCTGGGCTGGTGATCTACTGGACCACCTCGAACCTTTGGCAGATCGGGCAGCAGTACTTCATGCTCAGGACGCGACCCTCGGCCGATGAGCTCGCGGCGCGCGCCGATGGAAAGAAGGGCAGGAAGGGCTTCATGGCGTCGCTCATGGATCGTGTCACGGACGAGCGCCAGCGGCGGGAGGGGCCGACGAGGAAGCCCGATGAGGGGCCCAAGCCCGGACCCACCACCGGGCGGCCACCGCCGAAGAAGCCCAGCTCGGGAGGCAACGGTGGAAGAAGTCGAAAGAAGCGCCCTAAGCGTTGAGGAGGCTATCGAAGCCGCCCTGGCCGAGCTCGGCGCCACCGAGCAGGAGGTGACGGTTCAGATCCTCCAGGAGCCTCGCCCGGGGTTCGGGGGGCTGGGGTCCGAGGAGGCGGTGGTGCGGGTTCGGCTCCGGGCTCGGCGGGAAGAAGCCTCGGAAGAGGATCTGGAAGAGCAGGCCGAGATCGCGGCCGAGTTCGTGGAGGGCCTGGTCGCCCGGATCGGACTCACGGCTGAGGTGGAGCCCGGGGTTGACGACGGGACGATGTATCTCAACGTCGTGGCGGGGGAGTCCGAGGACGATGAGGAGGACATGGGCCTCCTTATCGGTCGCCACGGCCAGACGCTGGAAGCGATCCAGGAGCTTACCCGGGTCGTAGTGGGACACAAGACCGGACTCCGATGCCGGTTGATCGTGGACGTCGAGGACTACAAGAAGCGGCAGCGGGACCGCCTAGCCTCAAGGGCCGTGGAGATCGCCAGGCGCGTGGTCCGAACGGGTCGGGAAGAGGCCTTGGACCCCATGAATGCCTACGAGCGCAAGGTGGTTCACGACGCCGTGGCCGGGGTATCTGGGGTCGAGAGCTCGAGTCGGGGTGAAGACCCCGATCGGCGGGTCGTGATCCGCCCGCGGAGCTGAGGCAGACGACCTAAGGGTCGCGTTTCACGTGAAACATCCCCCCGGGCAGCGCCCCACCGAGGATCCCTCCACGCTGGTCGAGTCTGCGACCGGACTGGGTATCGATCTCGAGGCGAACCAAGTGGAGGCTCTCCTGTCGTTCGAGCTCCTGCTCATCGACCGGGCGATCCCCTTGGGCCTGGTGGCAAGGGGGGACCGAACTACGCTCAGGGAGCGCCATATTCTCGACTCGTTGCGGGGGGTTCTGGCGCTCGAGCCCTCGGATGCCGACGCGCTCGACCTGGGCTCCGGCGCAGGGCTTCCGGGAATCGTCGTGGCCATCGCCCGCCCCTCCTTGCGGGTGGGCCTGGTCGAGGTCAGGCGCCGAAGGGTCGCCTTCCTGGAGCTCGCCGTGGAAACGCTGAGGCTCTCCAACGTCGCTGTCCTGCCCATACCAGCGGGACGGCTCGATCAGGTGGTGGATGTCTGCTTTGCTCGAGCCTTAGCGGGTCTCTCGAAGACGTGGGAGATCGCACGCCACCTTCTCCGGCCCGAGGGCCGGCTGGTGTATTTCGGCGGCGAGGGCTTCCGGGGAGCCGACCAGATGCCTCCGGACGCCTCCTCCCTGCGCCTTCTCCGGACACCCGCACTTGCAAGCTCCGGGCCGGTGGTTATCATGACCCGACAGTGACCCCACGCCGCACGTCCACGTCCGGCGGATGAGAGCAACACGGACGGCAGGGTGGGGGCAAGATGCCGACGAAGCTCGGTCAGGCAGCCAGGATCTTCCCTCCGGAGGACGAGCCGAGAGAGTGAACCAACCCTTCGATCCACCCGAGGCAGAGAAGCCCGGCCGCCGCCGCACCAGGGTCATCGCGGTGGCCAACCAGAAGGGTGGCGTGGGCAAGAGCACGACCGCCGTCAGCCTCGGCGCCGCTCTGGCCGAGATGGGTCGTCGCGTCCTCGTGGTGGACCTGGACCCCCAGGGCAATGCCTCCACCGGGCTGGGGATCCGCCATGACGCGCGAAGGGTAACCGTCTATGACGTGTTGGCCAGCGACGCTCCCATCATGGAGGCGGTGGTCCAGACGCCCGTGCCAAACCTCTTCGGCGTTCCTTCGACCATCGATCTAGCAGGAGCAGAGATCGAGCTTGTCAGCCAGTTCTCCAGGGAGATGAAGCTCCGAAGGGCCATGGAGCCGCTGCGGGAGAACGGCTTCGACTTCGTGTTCCTGGACTGCCCACCTTCGCTGGGCCTGCTGACGGTGAACGCTATGGCCGCCGCGGAGGAATTGATCGTCCCCATCCAGTGCGAGTACTACGCGCTCGAGGGCCTGGGCCAGCTGATCAAGAATGTCCGGCTGGTACAGCAGAACGTCAATCCCGCCCTTCGACTGAGCGGGATCGTGATGACCATGTTCGACCCCCGGACGAAGCTCTCGGAACAGGTGGTTGAGGAGGTCAGGAAATACTTCGGAGACCGTGTGTACGACACCATCATACCCAGGACGGTTCGCCTGTCGGAGGCGCCGGGATTCGGGCAGCCCATCACGGTGTACGACCCTCGCTCGACCGGCGCCAAGCGCTACCGGGAGCTCGCGGGCGAGGTGGTGCGCAGGGAGCCGGCCGACGAGCCCGTCCCGGTCATGGACAGTCTGCCCTCGGTGATTCTCCCGCCGCTCGAGCCGGTCCCGATGACCGCCCCGCGTCCCCTGCGCCCCGAGCGATCGGGCGAGCCAGCTGAGTTCGGTGGCCCATCAGAGTCGGGCGGCGACGGCAACGCTCTCGCCGGTGAGGCCCCCGAGGAGGGCCCCGGTGAGGAGGAGCCGGGACGGCTGAGGATGGTGGGAGGCTCGATCGGCAGTGGGATTGGGCCGCCGGGCGATTCGGCGGCACCTTCTGGCCAAGTGGAAGGTTCGGCGGGGCAGTTCGGGCAGGTTGGCGCCCCGGTCGAGGCAACCGCAGCTGGAGGTCGAGAGTCGGCTGGGAACGAGCCGGTGCCTCTGATACAGCCTGAAGTGAAGGCTCAACCGAACGCGGGGGACATCTCCCACGTCGAGCCGCCGGCCGAAGAGCCAGGCGAGCTTGCAGACGATCAGGGAGCCGAGGAGCAACCCCGGCAGGAACCCGAGGATGGATCGGCCGGTGGTCAGCCCGGCGAGCAGGACATGGAGCTTTCCGTGGAGGATGAGGACCAGAAGCGTCGATGGAGCCTGTTTCGAAAGGGAGGCAGGGGATGAAGCGAGGGGGGCTGGGACGAGGGTTGTCGGCGCTGATCCCGGGCGCGGTCGAGGAGGGTGCGGGGCTGCTGGAGATCCCTGTGGGGGCGATCGGTCCCAACCCCCGTCAGCCCAGGACCACCTTCCAGGACGAGTCCCTGGATGCCCTGGCCGTCTCCATCAAGGAGGTGGGGGTCCTTCAGCCGATCGTCGTTCGGCGAGGAGACACCGGCTTCGAGCTGATCGCGGGGGAGCGGCGCCTTCGGGCGGCCAAGGCAGCCGGTCTGGCCACCATCCCGGCTGTGGTCCGGGAGAGCGACGACACCGAGTCCCTCCGGGAGGCGCTCATCGAGAACATCCACCGGGAGGATCTGAACCCCATCGAGTTGGCCGAGGCGTTCCGTGAGCTGCTCGAGGAGCTCGAGCTCAAGCAGGAGACCCTGGCCGAGCGGCTGGGCGTGTCTCGCTCGCACGTGGCTAACACCGTCCGGCTGCTTGGCCTGCCGGCCGACGTCCAGCAGCTCCTGGCCCAGGGGAGGATCCAGGCCGGTCACGGCAGGGCCCTCCTGGCCCTGGGGGACGGCGAGGCCCAGCGGTCCCTGGCCCTTCGAGCCGCTGCGGAGGAGCTCTCAGTCCGCGATGTGGAGGAAGTGGTACGCAGGTTGGTCGACCAACCGCCCACCGAGCCCACGACGGCCCGCGTGACGCCGCGCCGTGAGGGGATCTCCCTCGCCGAGGTGGAGGAGATCCTGTCGGAGCAGCTCGCAACCCGGGTGTCGATCCAGATGGGAAGGAAGCGGGGCCGCATCGTCATCGAGTTCGGCTCAGCCGACGACCTCGAGCGGATCGTGTCGGAGATCATCGGCTCCGGGCCGGGGCTGGCACCGAGCAGCTAGGCAAACTAGCTGCTCACCTCGTCTGTGGCAGTGGCCCGCGACAGGGCCAGTTGGACGATCCGCTCGCACAGATCCGGGAATGCCAGCCCAGCGGACTGAGCGGCCATCGGCAGGAGGCTCGTGTCGGTCATCCCCGGCGACGTGTTCACGTCGACGATCCAGGGGGTCCCTCGGGTATCGACCATGATGTCCGCCCGACCGACGTCGCGCAGGCCAAGCGTGACGAACGCCCGAGTGGCCTCCTGGTGGCACGCCGCGGTCACTTCCGGAGCCAGGCGACCGGGGGCGAAGTACTCGGTCGCACCGGGGGTGTACCTGGCCGCGTAGTCGAATACGCCGGACTTGGGGACCACCTCGACCAGAGGAAGAGGGTCCTGCGGAGATCCCACCATTGAGGCTGCGACCTCCGTCCCATCGATCCTGCGCTCCACGACAACGGCCTTGGCGAAGGCGAGTGCGCTCATCACGGCGTGGGGAAGATCCGCCTCGCGATCCACGAACGACAGACCCATGGCGGACCCCGCCCTGGACGGCTTGACCACCGCCGGCAGGCCGACAAGCTCGGCCACCTGATGCAGGATGGGGCCCGCCGCGAGGTCACGGAGCGCCGCGGCCTGGACCGTCACCCAGGGGGGCGTGGAAACGCCGGCCGCATGCATGGTCTCCTTGGCCAGGACCTTGTCGAACGCGATCTGGCAGGGGAACGGCGGCGTCCCCGTGTAGGGGACCCCCAGGAGCTCGAGCAGGCGCTGAACCGTTCCATCCTCGCCGTCCTTGCCGTGCAATGCCACGTAGCATGCGGAAACCCTTGCAGCGGAAAGTGTTTCGAAGAAGGGTTCTTCGCCGGGGTCGAGGACGAAGGCGTCATAACCCCTTGACCGAAGCGCGGTCATCACCCGGTGTCCGGAGCGGAGCGACACCTCTCGTTCCGGTGAGCGGCCGCCGGCCAGGACCGCGATCCGCTCGCTCATCCCGACAGCGACCGGTACAGCTCCTGCTCGTCGGTGAGGAGCAGTCCGAGTCGCCGCACCCCCTCGGCGATGTCGTCCTCCGTCGGGTAGCAGAACGCCAGGCGCATCGTGTTCCGGCCGCGTCCGTCCGGATAGAAGGCCGTTCCCGGAACGTAGGCCACCCGCCGCTCCACCGCGGCAGCAAGCATGGCCTGGGTGTCGAGGTAGGGGGGAAGGGTGACCCACACGAAGAACCCGCCGCCCGGGTGGGTCCAGGACGCGTCAGCCGGGAAGTACTCGACCAGGGCCGCGAGCATGGCGTCCCGGCGACTTCGGTACATGCCGACCAGTCGCTCGAGGTTGACCCGCCACCTGTCGCCAGAGAGGTACCGCTCCGTGACCAGCATGGTGAACGAGCTGCCGCACAGGTCGGCCGCCTCCTTGGCCAAGACGAGGCGCTGGAGGAGGCCGGGCTCGGCAACCGCCCAGCCCACACGCACGCCGGGTGAGAACACCTTGGATACGGTTCCCACGTAGATCACGTTGTGCGGATCCAGAGACCGAAGGGTGGGTTGGCGTTCACCCTCGAAGCGCAGGAGCCCGTACGGGTTGTCCTCCACGATCGGGATTCGGGCCTCACGGCACAGGGCGACCAGCCGCTCCCGTCGCGATCGCGACATTGTCACGCCGGCCGGGTTGTGGAAGGTGGGGACCGTGTACACGAACTTCGGGCGGGCCCCCTTCACCAGCGCGTCCTCGAGGTCCTCGACGATCATGCCGTCGTCGTCGAGCTCGATCTGCACGAAGCGAGGCTCGTACGCGCTGAAGGCCGACAGGGCGCCGACGTAGGCGGGAGCCTCCACCACGATCTCGTCACCGGGATCGATGAGGACCTTGGCGATCAGGTCGAGCGCCTGCTGCGCTCCGGTGGTCACGACGAAGTCCTCGGGGTCGGCCTCGGTCGCCTCCTCGTTCATCAATGCGGCCAGACGTGCGCGAAGGGCGGGCGTGCCCTGGCCGGCGCCGTACTGGAGCGCGGCGTCGGCGTGTTCGGCCAGCACGGACTCGACGACGTCGATCACGTCGTCGGTCGAGAGCGCCCGCACGTACGGCATGCCGCCGGCGAGCGAGACCACCTCCGGCCTGGAGGCCACGGCGAACAGCGCCCTGACCTCTGATGCCGACATCCCGGACGTTCGTCGGGCATAGAGATCGACATACGGATCGACGTTGAACTCGGCCATGGGCTGCCCATGGTAGCAACGGCCCGGCCGGGGTCGGGGAGCGACGGTGCCGAACTGGGTCAGCCGGTCACGCGAGGGAAGATCTCGCGGGCCAGGAGTTCCAACGTGTCCACGTCGTCGAAGAGCAGATGGTTCAGGAACACGCGCTGGACGCCGGCGGCGGCGTACTCCGACAGTCGTTCGGCAGCCCGGTCGGGGGTACCCACGATGCAGTCGCTCTCCAGGTCTGCGAGGAAATCATCGAACGAACCGGCATCGGGGTCGAGCCGGCGCGCCCGCTCGACCCGTTCCCGGAACGATGCCTCGTCGGCCCCGACGCAGACCCACGTCATGAACGACGTCGTCACGGTGCCCTGCTCCCTGCCCACCGCGTCCACAGCCTCACGCACCCGGGCGACTCGGTCACCGACCTCCTTCGGCGGTCCCCCGTGCGTGTTGAACTCGTCCGCCCACCTGGCCACCAGGCGCGAGATGCGTGGTCCCCCCTTGCCACCCACGATGATCGGCGGGTGCGGACGCTGCACGCCCTTGGGGACGAACCGGCAGTCCTGAAGTGCGTAGTGCGCGCCACGGAACGAGAAAACCTCGTCCGACAAGAGCCCGTGGACGATCTCGAGCTGCTCTTCCAGCATCTGCATCCGCTCGTTCGTGGGAGGAAATGGGATGCCATGGGTCCGGTGCTCCTCGGCCCACCAGCCGGCTCCCATGCCGATCTCCACGCGCCCCGCCGAGATGTGGTCGACGGTCGTGGCCACCTTGGCCAGCACCGTCGGAAGGCGAAACGTCACCGGCGAGACGAGTGTGCCGAGGCGGAGGCGCTCGGTGCGAGCGGCCACCGCGGCCAACGCCGTCCAGGCATCGGATGACCCGCGGCCGGCCGCTCCCATGACCGAGAAGTAGTGGTCGGAGGTGAACAGGCCGTCGAACCCAAGCCGCTCGCAGGCCTCCGACAGGACCAGCCACTGTTTCCAGGTGATCCCTTCCTGGCCCTCGACCATCAGGCAGAAGCGCATCGGTCGGCCCCCCGTCCCCGCGCCGTCCGGAGCCCTCGCGCCGGATGCGTCCGCGGACCTACAATCGTCGCACGAACGCCCCTTCCTCCGACGAGGTAGCTCGCGCCTTGAAGGCCGCGGGCCTGGGGATCCTCCTCGGGCTCGTTATGGCGGCGCTGGCCGGCGATCGCCGAAGCCGGAGCTGATCGAAGCTCTCGCGGTCAGCTGGCCCGCGGGGCTGCGAGCACTGGCCTCCCTGGACTAGCCGCCCGCCGAGCGCCGGCCGGCCGCGGACTCGACGGTCCCGAAGAACCGTTGAACGCCCGTCGCGATGGCTGCGGCCAGCAAGCGCCGGGAGACCGGGTCGGTGAGCATGGCCTCCTCCCTCGGATTGGTGAGGAAGCACGGCTCGACCTGAACGGCGGGCATCCTGGTCTCCCTGAGCATGGCCACAGCGAGGTGATGTGTTCTGCCGTCCATCAGCCCCGTCCGAGCCGCCAGTTCCTCCTGGATCACCTCGGCCAGGCGCTGCCCCGCCGGCGAGTAGGTCGCCTGGGTGCCGTAGTAGAAACATGTGGCGCCCTCGGCGGTCGGTTCACCGCCGTTCAGATGGATCGAGATGCACACCGACGCACCGAGCTCGTTGGCTGCGAGAGCACGCTCGCTGGGGGAGGGAGCATCGTGGTCGGTCCGCAGGATCGTGGGGTGCGCGCCGCGCGCTCCGAGCTTGGCGGCCAGGTCCGCGGCGATCAACATCGTGGCCTCCGATTCGGACAGGCCGCTCGGACCGACGATGCCGGGGTCATCGGGGCCATGGCCGGGGTCGATCGCCACACAGGAGCCGACCAACGTCTGCTCCTGCTCGATGCGACGAACGTCCTCGGCCTCGCGGACCACGGCCCGGCTGGGGCCCTCCAGCGCGGGCCGGAGCCGTTCGATTGAGCCGATCGTGTCCGGGCCCACGATGCCGTCGGAAGCGCTGCCCACGTTGTGCTGGAATTCCGCCACGGCGGCGGCGGTTCGCGAACCGAAGATACCGTCCTCACGTCCCGCATCGAACCCCAGGGCGTTCAGCCGCTTCTGGAGCTCGCGGACGTCGTCTCCCTGGAACGACAGAGAACGAAGGTACAGGACCCGGTCGCCCAGCCGGTATCCGGCCTCCACCAGCTCGCCCCACGTGTCGGGACCGACCATCCCGTCCGAGGGGAGTCCTCGGCGTTGTTGAAAGGCCTTCACCGCCTCTTCGGTGGAAGGGCCGAATCGGCCCTCGAGCTCGTCCGGCTCGATGCGCAGTCCGAAGTCGAGGATGCGACGTTGGATGTCGCGGACGGCCTCGCCCCGATCCCCTCGACGGATGATCTTCACAGTGCGAAGTGTACGGGCGGTCGGGGCGGGCCCGTCCTGCAGATCGCGAACGCCGACCCGACTACGCTGCCAGGTGCGGATCGATCTCGCGGAGCAGGGCTTCCTTGCCCCGTGCTCCGACCACGCGGGCCTTCTCCTCCCCGCCCTTGAACAGCATGAGGGTGGGGATGCTCATGACCCCGTACCGCCGGGTGACCTCCGGGTTCTCGTCGATGTTCAGCTTTGCCACCCGCAAGGTCTCGCCCTTCTCTTGGCCGATCTCCTCGACCACCGGCGAGACCATGTGGCAGGGCACACACCACTCGGCCCAGAAGTCCACCAGCACGGGCTCATCCGACTTCAGCACGCGTTCCTCGAAGTCCTGGTCCGTCACGTCACGGATCACTGCCAACTCCGTTCCTTTCGTCTCCCCGGGGCCCGCCCGTTCCCCTTGAACGCGCCGGCCCGGCCTCGGATTCGACTACCCATCGCGGCGCTCGTGCGCCTCGGTTGCCAGGAGCCGCTCGGCGTCCATAGCTGCCTTGCACCCCTGTCCGGCCGCGGTCACCGCCTGACGGTACACCCGGTCGGTGACGTCCCCCGCGGCGAACACGCCGGGAACGTTGGTCGCGGTGCTCGGCTCGTCCACCACTATGTAGCCCTCGTCGGTCAACTCCACCTGATCCCGGAACAGGGCCGTGTTCGGTGTATGGCCGATGGCTACGAAGACGCCGTCCGTCCCATGACCGGTGACCTCATCGGTCTTGACGTTCCGAAGGAGAACGCCCGTGACCGCGCCGTCGCCCTCGATCTCCTCGACGACCGAATCCCAGATCACCGAGATCTTGGGGTTCGACAGGGCCCGGTCCTGCATGATCTTCGACGCCCGGAACTCGTCCCGGCGGTGCACGATCGAGATGTTCGAGGCGAACTTCGAGAGGAACGTGGCCTCTTCCATCGCGGTATCCCCGCCACCGACCACCACCAGGTCCCGGTCTCGGAAGAAGAACCCGTCGCAGGTCGCACAGGCCGAGACGCCGCGGCCCAGGAGCCGCTGCTCACCCGGCACGCCCAGCCATTTCGCCGATGCGCCGGTGGCGATGACCAGGGTCCGGGCCCGCCACTCCTGGTCCCCGGCCCACACCCCGAAGGGGCGGGCGGACAGGTCCACCCGCGTCGCGGACTGATGCAGCATCTCGGCGCCGAAGCGAGAGGCCTGCTTCTCCATGGCGTCCATGAGCTCCGGGCCGAGGATGGCACCGGGGAAGCCCGGGTAGTTCTCGACGTCCATGGTCAACATCAGCTGACCACCCGCGTCGAGACCCTTCAAGACGAGGGGCTCCAGGTCGGCACGAGCGGCATACAGGGCCGCCGTGTAGCCGGCAGGCCCCGATCCGAGGACGATCACGTTGCGCTCGTCGGCCACCTTCGACTCCATTCTCCCATAGGGATAACCGCCTCCTATTCCCCGAGCTTCCCCGTCTGCGTCAGGCCAGCGCAGCCCGGCGGACCTTCCCGGAAGCGGTGCGGGGCAATCCTTCCGGGAGTAGGACGAGCTGACGAGGGGCCGAGTGGCGAGGCAGAGACGCGCCCACGTGGCCCCGGAGCGCCTCGAGGGAGGGCGGGGCGGTCGGGTCCGCAGGGACTACGTACGCCACCACTCGCTGCCCCCACTCGGGGTCGGGCCGACCGACGATCGCGACCTCGGCGACCCCCGGGTGCCCTTGGAGGACGGCTTCCACCTCCGCCGGCCAGACCTTCTCGCCGCCGGTGTTGATGAGGTCGTCGAGTCGGCCGGCCACCCGGAGCCTGCCCTGGCCATCGATCCATCCGGCGTCACCCGCCCGGAGCCATCCACCGTCGGCGAACGCGTCCGCAGTCCCCTCCGCGTCATCGAGGTAGCCACGCATCACGGTCGGGCCGCGGAGTTGGATCCCTCCGGCACCGTCGATCCTCACCTCGGTCCCGGGGAGGGGGCGGCCGTCGTACACCACCCCGCCACAGCTCTCGGTCAGGCCGTAGGTCTCGATCACGTGCGCCCCCTCGGCTCGGGCTCGGTCGGCCAGCCACGCCGGCACGGCCGCCCCGCCCACCAGGATGGCCCGGAAGTGCGACATGTCGGCGTGGGCGTCGAAGAGGCGGACCAGCATCGTGGGAACGAGCGACACGAAGGCTGAGTCCGCCTCGGCGGCGATGGCCTCGGGGTCGAACCTGGGATGGACGGTGACCGGAGCCCCGAGCAGGATCGACCGGAGCAACACCAGGAGCCCACCGACGTGGGCCAGGGGAAGACAGCACAACCACCGGTCGTGAGGTGAGGCCTCCAGGGCCAGGGTTGAGGAGGCCACGGCGGCGTCGATGGCCGGTCGGTCGAACTGGACGAGCTTGGGGACGCCTCCGGTGCCGGAGGTGTGGACCACGAGAGCCACACCGTCTCCAACCGGCCGGCCCGAGCCCGGTCGATGCCACCCGTCGGCATCGACGATGATCGTGGGTGCCGCCCGGTCCATCAGCTCTCGAGACAGGGATGTCGGGAATCGGTGGTCCACCGGGAACATGGCCGCGCCGACCTCCCACACCTTCCCAACGATGCCGGCCCAGTCCCGACCCGGCGGGAGCGTGACCGCCACCAGGTCGCCCGGTCGAGGGTCCGGGGTCGTGGGGCTCGGCATGTGAGATAGGCTAGCCTGAACCTTTCGAGTG